>ENA-ORUO01000532-ORUO01000532.1-human-gut-metagenome-genome-assembly--contig:-NODE-532-length-46611-cov-64.807479_pt1 | contig 46611 bp, 36 predicted proteins | sample MGYA00242082_ERZ509215 | MGnify/ENA primary metagenome ERZ509215 (study PRJEB26280, sample SAMEA2338829) | human gut metagenome | biome: human gut; feature: human-associated habitat; material: faeces... | reverse complement strand
GCAAAGTTAATATTTTATTCTTTTCCTTAGCTGACACAGTTCAAATTACGGACTCGGCTTGTATGCCACCATTCAGAACATCCCAAAAGGACAAAGGTAAATTGATGTTCTTTATATGAACCGCTTCTTTGAATAACGGTGCAATCTCAAATGGCGAATGTTTGGATATTCCGCATCCTATCTCTGTAACTAAAAAAGTATATTCCGAATGTTGTTCTGCATATAGTAGAAAATCATCAATATGTTTTTTAAGATTCTCAATGTCTTTGGAAGGCATCGCATAGGTCTGTCCCTGTATTCCCGCAGCCTGTCCCATAATAGCACCGAATTTCATCGCTGTTGCTGCGGCATTTCCATTATGTACACCATTTGAGTTTGAACCGAACACGAATATTTCATTTGTTTTCAGCTCCGTAATGTTATAAGGGGTAATTCTGTTATTCATAATTTTAAAATTTTGGGTATAAAAAATCCTCTCATTGCATAAGCAACAAGAGGATATTATTTTGAGTTGATATTAGTTCAACGAAATAAGATTGATGATTTTGTTTCCGTTTTCTGCAACATTATCGATAACAACTTCATCTGTTTCTGTGATAGTTCCTACGACATTTACACCGTCTGAATATCTGAAACCGGTGAATGTGATATTAGAACTTTCAGAATTTGCCGAAAGACTTTGTATTTCATAATCCAAAATTTGAAACTGAGATTCTTGATAATCTTTCATTGCTATTTTTGAGAAAGTTGTATTGCTACGGTTGTACCATGCTTTATTTGTGCGAATATCTCCAATATTAATCTGCTTATCGAGTTGTGTACATTTTTCTCCGTCAAACTCATAATATTCATTCAGCACCATTGTTTTGCGTACATGATTAGGTACAAATCGCCAATACCCATTGAATTGTTCATCAGATATGGTACATATTGTTTTTTCTTCTAAATCATTATTACCGACAGTCTTATATTGAATAATTGCATTATTGCGAATAGAATATAAATTACCGTTAAAGATGAATGTATAAGTATCTGAAATCGGATAAATTCTACCACCGGGACACTTCACACGACAATTCTGTTGTTGTTCTTGACCACTCCAATACACAACAAAGCCATTGTCGGTTACAGTGAAACCATTACATCTAACTTCATCAGGTAACATTTTCTGCATCGTAAAATCTGAAACATTCAATTTGTATATTTGTCTATATTCTGGATAATTTGAATTAGAAGAAGAAGCAATATAAATGTTCCCTTGATTATCCAATATTGTTTTCAACGAACCGTCACCCAAATATACATCTATTTCCTTGGGCCATCGATATATCTTTTCTGTTTGGACATCAACAATGGAGAGGTATTCTGTACTACCCCAACCTACACTTATACCTTCACCATCAGGTCCAGGTTTATAGAACAAATCGATAATATCTTGTGCGATAGGATTTACAAGAAGAACTTTATCGCTCAATTTCAAAACTTTATGAATACCAATATTATGGTCTTGACCGTCTTCTCCCTTGATTGATAACTTTACCTCATTACCTGATAAGTCAAGTTTGTAATAAGAGTCGTCCCCTGTTGCTCTTGTTGCGGATGATTTCTGATAAATCATCTTGGCGTCACTCACATTCAAATTCGTAAGGTATTTATAACCTTCTTCATAATTGATATTGCCACTACCGGAACCACCGTCATCACTACATGCAGTAAATAAAGCTACCGCACCTAACATTAATAAAAATTTCTTCATAATTACCAGAATGTCGTTTCTCCCTTAGCCTCAAATCAGAAGAGTTCATAAATGCAGAAAAGCGTGAGGCCATTAACTTATTTTATACGACGGGCTCTGGTAAGACCTTGAACTAAAACAAGCAACAGTCCCCACGCCATATACGGATATGACGCAAGAGATGTCAACTTATTCCCGTTCTACAGATAGTTTACCAGACTTCGTCGTAGAGAATCAGTTAAACACTTTCGTGTACCTTAAATTTCTAATATGTCCGCCATGTTGCCATGACGATGCAAAATTAGAAAAAATAAGGCACATCACAAAGTTACATCTCATAAAGAGACTGTTGCAGGTTACAAAATTAGATATTCTTATTCATTCAGCATTTCATCAATGGCGAATTCGTGAAGTTCATGCTCCAGCTTCATTTCTTTAAGCCGTTCTTCTTTCTTCTGAAAATAATCATCGCCCAAACCTTTTTCTTCGAGTGCCTTGTCGAATTTATCAAGTATTTCATCTGAAACACATTCTTCATCGTCATTATCGATTGACTCGTCCAATACAGCAAGCATATCCTCCATTGTGTATTTCTGTTCTTGTGAAGAAGTATCTTCCGTTAATGAAAACTCTGTATCATCCTCACAATCAATATCCGGCCCTAACATATCTATAAGCTCATCGATTGTATAATCTTTGTCTTTAAAAGAATCTTTCGTATTTTCTTCTTTGACAATCGGCTCTTGAGCACCGGTTTCCTGTATGCTTTCTTTTTGAGCAGACATTTTAGTCTTTGGTGCTTTCTTTGAAGATTTCTTTTTAGTCTCTACAACTTCGGTAGTCACCGCTTGTTCTTCTTTTACTTTTTTCTTTCGTGTCATAACTTTATTTATTTTGACAATTAGTAATATTCCGAATAGTTGAATTTTCGGTTAATACATATATCCTCTTTTTTACCGGAATATAAAAGAAAAAGGTATTTTAACTATATTCTTAACCTGAATTAAGCTCTCGCACCGGTAATTTTGCATAAAGAAAGCCCGATTCCCTAATGAATAGAATTACCGGGCAGGAAAGTAAGAAGAGCCCCATATAGGCTATATAGGCTACAAAAACGAGGTCAAAAGGTTAGTGTTCTTAGCACGCTCCTCTTTCTCAAAACTCGCCAGATATGCTTCCGTAGTCCTCAGGTCGGTATGTCCTAAGGATTCACTTATATAAGAGATATTGGCTCCGCTTCGTTTCAATACGGTAGCGTATGAATGTCTTGCGGTGTATGTGGTGATATTGCCGATACCCAATTCTTCACCTATCAACTTCATACGTTTGTTGATTCGCTTGACAACATCGCGTACAATCGCTTTACGCTCTATAGCCGTTTCATGCCCTTTCATATAAGGAAATATGTAATTATCGGGTAACGGTTTGTTTCCCCACTTGTCAATTATTGTCTGTAATTGGGAAGAAACAACCGCACGTATCTCTTTCCTGTTCTTTGTCGTGCGCTCTGTTTTCTGTCTCACAAAACATATTTCACCGTCCACAATATCCGAGAATTTCAATTTCAGCATGTCTGTCGGATTGATACCGTTGCACAAGTAAATGAATATCCAGAGGTCTTTATATCTGTTAGTGGTTTCATTTTCACTCTTATAATCGAAAATGGCCTTCAACTGTTTCTTTGTCAATCCTTTCTTTCTTCCGATACCGGTCTTTATCTCGAACAGACCTTTTCCGAATGGGTATTGCGATTCTTTGATAATGCCGGCTCTCTTGGCTTCATTCATCAAAGTACGAATATTTCTCATGTGCATACCGATTGTAGAAATACTTCTCGTTTTCGACCAAAGTCTTTCGCATTTTTGTAACCATTCTACCGTAACAGTACTAAATGGAATATCTTTGCCGCCGACTTCCTCAACCATTACCAATGTAGTTTGATAGAACTGCATTGTCCCGATTCTTTCTTCGTTTTTCAGTTCCTCAATCTTAGCTCGTATGGCACTGTTCAGAGTATCACCGGTAGCTTTTCCCAAACGTAAATTGAGCGTATTGAAAGAGAATGTTCCTTTCTCTGCCAGAGCTTCAACATTCATACGGACTAAAGAAAAACTACTTTCAATGGCTTGTCTGATTTTCCTGCTTTCAGAAGATTTGCTATCCGGCAGTTTGTTCCATTCTTCTTTTGTCATGCAGATACCAATAGAATAATACTTGGGCTTTCTTTGATAATAAACCTTGATTTTAACAGGATATTTGCCTTCTTTGTTGGCAGTACGTGCATCAAGTACCGTAGAGACTACGATACCGTCTTTTGAAAAATTATACATGGTTTTAGTGATTACCCGCAAGCGGAATTGCTTACGATAGTCTATATATCCTCATTTGAATGGAAATATAAACGTTTTGAAGCCTTTTGAATATTGGTTTTGAGTAGTTTAGACATTAATTTCAAACGGGTAAAAGACAATAGAAAGGACAGTATAAGACTATAAACAATTGTAATACAACAATATACTACAGCTACAAGAAGACAAAGCTCTCTCAATAATCATAAGAAAGTGTCGAAAAACCGTATAAAACTAAATAATAAAAAATATTAAATATCTTATAACCAATAGATACAGATAATTCCATTTGTTAATATACAATACTCTTATAAAAAGAGAATCAAACATCTATATAGCGAATAACGATTACTGTAAAATATTTCAAAAAATGTAATCTAAATAACTATAAATAGGTAAACTTTTTGTGGCAATATTTGTATATACAACAAATTATAGGTAATTTTGCCACAGAAATTATAGGAGACACTCATGAAAACGATTAATCAAATTATTGGAGAAAATCTAAAGAAAATTAGAGAGTTATCCGGTTTTACGCAAGAACAGATAGCTAAATCCATTGGGATAGAACGTTCTGCATATAGCAATTATGAAGGAGGAACAAGAGAAGTTCCGTACGATATTTTAGAACGGCTTTCAAATCTATTTGGTTGTGAACCTTTTATTCTGTTTGAAGATAATATTCAAGCTGATAATGAAATTATGGCCACCGCTTTTAGAATTTCCGATTTAGAAGACGGTGATTTGAAAGAAATAGCAAATTTCAAGGATATTGTGAAATCATACCTAAAAATGGAACGAATAGCCCAAAATGAAGCTGAATAAATTTATTATAGAAAGACAAGTATCAGAGTTTCGTACAGATAATGGGCTTAGTTCATCCGAGCCTATTACATTGAAAAGCCTGCTCCTAAAACTGAATGTACTTACAATTTTCAGACCCCTGTCTGAGAATTTTTCAGGTATGTGTTTAAAGGATAATTCCGGACACCGTTTCATGCTCATCAATTCTAATCAGCCGCGAGGAAGACAGCATTTTACAATTGCCCACGAGTTATATCACTTATTTATAGAAGAAAAACCGACACCGCATAAATGCAACCCGGGATACAGTAAAAATAAAGTAGAGCAGAATGCGGATATGTTTGCCTCCTCCTTATTAATGCCGGAAGCCGGAATTTGTCAGTTAATACCTGAAACAGAACTAAATACTAGAAACATTTCCATAGCAACGATTTTAAAACTTGAACACTATTTTTCTGTCTCTCGTTCGGCTCTGTTATATCGATTATTAAATATTGGCCTCATATCAGAAAACACGCGTACCCAACTTTCCGAAATAGGAGTAAAACACTCTGCAAGATGTTTCGGATATGATACAGCTCTATACGAAGCTGCAAATGAGGGGTTGGTTATCGGTGATTTTGGAGAGAAGGCACGTAATTTATTCGATAAAGAAAAAATTTCAGAAAGCCATTATATGGAGCTACTCAGTAAAATAAGTATCAATGGAACACAAGAAAACGAAAATAGTACTCGATGCTGATGTAATTATCCATTTTATAGAAGCGGGTAACTTTTCACTATTGCCTGATATATTCCCCGAATATGAATATATAATATTAGACGTGGTTTACAATGAAGTTTCAAAGAACTCTAAAACAAGAGGTTTCATAGATAATTATCTCTGCTACTTTTCTAAATTAAGAAAAGAGATATTTTCTCCCAAAGGAGAATCTATGAAAGAGTATTTCTCGTTGCAACGTAGATTGGGACAAGGGGAAAGTGCGTGTATGATTTATTGCAGAGATAACCAAGATGTATTAGGGAGTAGCAATTTAAGAGACATAAAAGAATATTGTTCCCAAAACAATATCACTTATCTGACAACCCTTGACTTTCTGTATTATGCTTATTGCAGGAAGAAAATGACGCAACAAGAATGTACTGAATTTATGCAGGCTGTGAATGATGCAGGAAGTAAACTTCCTATCATTGATATAACTCAATATATATGCAGTGTGCAAATCTAAATTGCGCACGAATAAAAGCAATTAAGTATGACAATAAAGCACGATGACATAATTATTTCAAAGGAAAACCCATTTGAAAATTGCAAATTAAACCGTCAAATATATGCATCAATATTATCCGATATTATTAGTTCTTACAGAGAAGGATTTGTTTTGAGCATCAACGGACAATGGGGAAGCGGGAAAACTACATTCGTAAAAATGTGGGAGCAGCAACTAAAAAACAATGATTATAAAACCCTCTATTTCAATGCATGGGAAAATGATTTATTAACTGATCCTTCTGTAGCGATCCTTGGAGAATTAAAAAAATTACTATACAAGAATGATGAAAGGATATTTAATAAGATTTTAAAAACTACTGCTACTGTAACGAGAAATATAATTCCTTCGTTAGGAAAAGCAATAGCTAACCATTATATAGATAACGAAATAGTAACGGAAACTATAGAAAATGCTTTATCAGCAACAACCGAAATTTTAGAGAAAGAAATAGAAGAATATTGCAAAAGGAAGAAAGGTATTGATGAATTTAAGGAATTACTAACAGAATATGTTAAAGCTGAAAGTCCTGATAAGCCTATAGTATTTATTATAGATGAATTAGATCGATGTCGTCCAAGTTATGCTGTTGAAGTATTAGAGAAAGTAAAACACTTTTTCTCTGTAAATGGAATTGTTTTTATTTTATCAATAGATAAATCACAAATGTGTAATTCTATTAAAGGATTCTATGGTAGCGAAAGTATTGATAGCGAAGATTATTTACTGCGATTTATAGATTTAGAGTATAGACTCCCTGAGCCTGACCCGAAAGTATTCTGTGAATATTTATATGACTACTTTGATTTCAAGAACTTTTTCAACAATCAAAACAGATTAGATTCTTTTCGTAATAAATCAGAAGATGAAGAATTTATAAAATTTGCAGCAATGCTTGCTAATGCGTCAAAACTGACATTACGCCAACTGGAAAAGTTATTTGCTCATTCAAGAATAGCTCTTAAATCTTTCGAATATCAAGAATATGTTACTCCGCCTTTATTCTTCTTTTTAGTTTATGTTAGAAATCATAAAACGGTTATATATAATAAGATTAAATCTAAGCAATTTGACATCCAAGAATTAGTAACATTTCTTGAAACCACAATTAATGTAACTTCTAGCAACTCAACAAACAACTTTTTAATAGTGGAATTACTCGTATTTTACATGACCTACTGTAACGAATATGAAAGAACAGAAAAAATTGTTTTACTGAATGAAGAGCAAAATCCCTTATTTTCTACAAAAATCAAAATTGAAGAATTAAGAAGCTATGTGAGATATTGTGACGGAGAATATAGAGGGAATAATATACTCAAACATTTATTGAATAAAATAGAATTATATAGCAGACTAATTTCGTAATCCAATCATATATGAATTATCAATCCCATATTGAAAATCAATCATAATTAAGGCACCTATGTTAGAAACAATCTTCTCAAATTTGATTTCAGGATTTCTTTTAGAGATATTCAAAAAGAAAGATAACAATAAAAAAATTGCATTGCCTATCTCTATACTAAATGAAACACTGGAAATAGATAAATCAACAAAACAATCTATCCCTGAATATAATATAAGAATACTTGAAGCAATAAAACTTCTTAATGTAAACAAAAGAGATCCAATGCTTAATGGGGCTTCAATTGCTGAAGATTTATCAATAGAGAGCATTTCATTAATCGAGGACATCATAAATGGGAGTATTATGCCATCATCAAGCATGTTATCATGCTTTGCAGAGAAGTATGAGATCGATTTAGATTGGTTAAAAACAGGATGTAATACACCTTTCCACAAACACTGCCTTACCTATACTTGGGCAGAGAATGCAATCCAAATATATAAAGAATACAAGCCTAAAACTGTTTATATTTTCACCGCTGATGTCAAAGAACATTTTACAGCAATAGCTTATCAAAAAACTCATTATGATTTTCGTATAATCCATTGTGAAAGTAATTGGCATTTGAGCAGTAATGGAATAGGTGGAACTGGACAAAATCAATTAGTATCATTATATAAGACTATGCTTTTCCTAAATCGTTTCCATACATTTACTCATGGGAAAGTAGTTTCAGAAGATGAGTTCTTTGATTTAATTACTGGAAAATGCAGTGTCAACATTCTCAGTCATAGATTAAATGATTACCGATGGGAAGATTTATTAGATTTAAATTTAGAACCTACTGAAATAGCAAAACGTAAGCAGTACTATGGAGATGACTTTATAGAGGCACAAAATATTATAAAAAGTAAAGTTAGCAAAGATGACTATGATTTCATGAACTATGTTTGAAGTAAATCTGATTGCACACAATTTGCACACATCTCAAGAAAATAGAAGAAAACAAGAGATATTATTTGAAAAGGAAATATTATCTTCGGGCTTGGAAATCAAGAGGTATGGATATAAAAAGAAATACAATATAAATGATTGAAAATCAAGTGTTTGCGACTCATAATCTGGAGGTCCCTGGTTCAAGCCCAGGCTGGTCCACAAAGAAGAGGCTCATTCTTAATAGAATAGAGCCTTTTTTGTTTGCAACCCCTCCAGATATAACTCTGTTGCTCTTGGTTAATTTACTCCTATTTTAAGCAGATGTTGACTAATTAAAATAGAGTTAATATACTGACTATTAAAGCATAAATTAAAAGGAGTGAGTTAAAAGTTGACGGAACATATAACGTCAAGATTAGATTTTAATTGATAATGAAAACATTTAGATTATTAGCAACCTCATTATTGGTTGCATTAGGCATGGGAGTTAGTTCCTGTGGGGATGAGATTACTAACGAAGTGGTTCAACAAGAGCCTGACAACACTTTAGAGTTATTACTTGGAACTTGGCAAGGAGCAGGTGAAGCAGAGGGTGAAACACTTACCTTTAACAAGGATAAGACCTATGCAGAGATAAGTGAGAATGAAACTCTAAGCGGTAGATTTGAGTACTTCCCTAACAGATATATGTTCGTTATTTACTATACAACTGATTGGGGAGAAGAGAATACTATTTACACTGTCGTTAAGATTACTGAAGACGAACTATATCTTAACAACAATGGACATAGTGATATAGTAATTTACAATCGTAAACCATAATTAATTTAACAATAATGAGAACTTTAAGATTAATTGGAACGACCTTATTAATGGTTATGTTGGCTGTAAACTTTACAGCGTGCGGTGATGATGAAGACGGACAGACTATCATTGAACAAGCCAACCTGATAGGTAAATGGCAGTCCACTTGGGAGAAGATTCACAAAGTGGAGAATGGTAAAGAAGTAATAACTTCTGATGAAGCCTATACCAATGGTTTATGGGAGTTCAAGGCTGACGGTACTTGCATAGAAAGTTATGTGGACGGTGGATATACAGAAACAAGTCGTTGGTCTTTGAAAGACAATAAGCTGACTATCTCTTACGATGATGGTTATTCAGATGTCCTTACCGTCAATGAACTTACAGCTATCAAGTTAGTTCTCGCCTTTGAGGATTGGGACACAATGGAAGATGGTAGCGAAGAATTGGACGATATTACAACAACCACTTACAAGAAGATTGACTAATTACCAATCTACTTAAGACAGAGCAGCATTTGAGGAAACTCTTATGCTGTTTTTCTTTTTATAAAGCTACTACAATTCTAAGGAATACTTCTATATATAACCCATTCGCAAGAATGTTACAGCAGTTTATAATAAACAAAACTTTATATAATCTTCTATTTCTTGAGCAGTTACAGCATAAATAGGTGCAAGTTGCTCAAACTGGTAATCTCTTGTAAAACGAGAGCCGTTGGTGAGCATAGCCAACAGATTCTTGGATTTCAATGTATGTCCAGAGTAAGTAAGGGCTAAAGATACCAAATCGTTGATAGGTACACCAGACTTTAAGATGGAATAAATATCATAATAATCACGAAAGTTACTCCTGCGTAGCATCACCTCCATCTTCATAGCTCCAATAGACTTTACATCTGCCAATCTGAGATTATTCAGATATTCCACAGGCATACTGACAGGAGAATATTTAGGACAGGCATAAAAAGAGAACTTTACTCCAGACACTAAATATTCCACATGGTCTATATCTAAAATGTCCTTATGCTGAATATCACCTATTACAGCGAGTTCTTTCTCTATCTGATACCATGCTACTTCCATTTTCTCTGTTTTAGAAGTACGCCATTTCATAAAGTCTAAGTCCTCACTTTGTCGAGTTCCCATTTGCAATGACAAAGCTGTGCCACCTACCAAGAGATAGGGTTTGATGCAATCCAACTTAGAAACGGCTTCAAAAACTTGCAGCGTGTGTGGAGCTAAACCTTTCATGCAAACATTTTATTAAGGTGGCGAGTAGCCATAGATTTTATATAAGCATCTGGTTTCTTTGCCTTAAAATAATACCATGCAAAAAAACGATTCAACGTGTAGAGATATTCCGCTTGGGGAACAAGATAATCCAGCCACACCCGCTTGATTTTCTTGAAAGGATAAATTAGAAACAGTTGGTTTATTTCTTCCAAGTCAAGATGCAACAAGGTTTTCTCAATCAGCATATCATCTGGAATATCCTTGATTGAGTTTTCATTGTACGACCAAAAGCAGTGTTCTTGCTTCAGTTTCGCCAATAGTTCTTGTTTCACCACATCTCTTGACATAACTCCCTGTTTTAGAATAACACAAAATTAGTGATTATTCTTGTCCAAAGCAAATCACAATGGAGAATGTTTCATTGCGAATAAGACTTTTAGTGAATTTGCATAGTAAGTTCAGTGTTGACCTATTGTTGACCTCAGAACTTATACTGAGATAATTAACGTGTTGATAACGAGGCAGCTCAATTGGTTAGAGCAACAGACTCATATCTGGAGGTCCCTGGCTCAATCCCAGGCTGAGCCACAAACTAAAAGACTAATTTCTAACAAGATAGAGTTTTTTGTTTGCATACCCTCTAGATATAAATCTGTTACTCTTGGTTGATTTACTCCAATTAAGGCATTTGTTTCACTATTGTTTCACCAGTTAAACAATATGCAATTTAAAGGGATTTCATGTATTCCAATGATACTATAAACTATCTCGAATTACTTTGTATCGTTCGATTAACTCATCAGTTATTTTATGATTTATAGCATCAAGCGCAATAATAGGCTCTCGAACCATATTAGTCTCATATATTCCGAGTGAATACATCATTTCTTTGAAAAAATGAATTGATATATCAAGATGCTGATTTGAATAAGACAATATTGGTAGTATTCTCTCAAAAAGCTCACGAGCTGCAGTTTTATGACCTTCTTGAAACAAAGTATAGATTCTTACATATATTTCATGCATAGCCGTCGGCATAAAACAGTCAACACCACGTTCCAAACCCTCTATCATCTGCCCTACAGCCCAACCACCAGCCAATAACAATTTTCCTTTAGTCAGCATCTTTACATCTGTGTATTTCTTTCCTGCAGGAACAACTTCAACTTTCAACATCTTAAAGCTTTCTATCTCTCTATATAGTTGTCCAATGAAATCTAGAGGCAACCCGTACCCACCGGCATCCCAATCTTGAATTACAATCATTTCAGGCGACAATTGATCCAGTTGCTTTACCTCATCTAAATATTCATCCGCAGAAACAAAAGGAATATTGACTAACAAAGCCCGGCATCCCATCGCCTGGAATTTGACAAAATTTTCGTATCGTTCTTTGCGCGTATATGCAGAAGTCCCTGCAATAACAGCAACATCTGTCCCTGCCTCCTCAAGGGCTATTTTGACAAGCAACTCTTTTTCCGACTCCGACAATTTTAGCACCTCACTCGCCATAGCCGGAATCAAGAAACCTTTTACTCCAGAATTGATAGCGTACCTCAAGTGTTTACGCAAGCCATCTTTATCAATTCCTCCGCTATGATCAAACGGAGTATTAATCACAGTTACTATTCCTTTCAGATCCATGTTTAATTCTGATTTTTATTATTAATAGAGTTGATTTTTATTGTGGGAATTTTATCTGTCCTAAAATTGCATAACCTCATAAAAGTCAAAAAATTGGCATCATGTTGACGTTTTGGAAGTCCTCGTTCTTCATCAAAAGCAGTACGAAGGACAGCAACAATATCCTTCCCGTCAAACTGCCAGTCTGCATATTGAAACCCATGAAAGAATGGATTGTCGCTTATAATTAACGTATCTTTAATTTCCCAATGCCGCAAATCACTTGAACAGATTAAAGCAAGATTATTACGGATAAGTCCACAAGGTACCCCCTTTTTATAAATGCCTGAATGCTTTTTCTTTTTATCCTGCTCAAAAACAGGATTTGTCATAGCCCAATACTTACCCGAAATTGTATCATACCGGATTGTGAATTTTTTTCCACCACCTGGAAAGTTAATAATATCTTCCTTCGGATTAAAAACTAACGTATTAGAATCCTCTACAGTAAGTATAGCCGCCATATTACCATTTGTCCAATTATCTACCCGAATTACATCGACCAATTTACCATTAGGTGCAATAACAACATTTCCTTCTACCCACTGCTTCACAACAAGTTTTTTATCAAACCACTCGGAATTAAACGCAATCCCGTTTGTAGAGACCCAACTTTCAGCCTTCATAAGATTAGAATCGATAGGAGCCGACATCACAAATGCACGAGGGACTTCTCCCTTAACTCCAGTCTCCATCGCACGCCAAATACGCCCATTGTATATAACTACTGGCACTGGAGCTGTGCTGAATTTTCCACATTTAATTACTCCCTCAGAAAGGGAGTCCCTTGGAAATGTCCATGAAATACCACCGTCATCGGAACGACGAATAATCACGTTTCGGGAGTTTCCACCCCAACCCTCAGTCCCCATTGAGTAAAGCACATCATCATGCATGAAGAGATTGTAAAAACTAATATATCCATTATTCTCCGAAAGAACTTTCCAAGTCTTTCCTTTATCTTTGGAACAAAAATAAGTTACCCCTGATTTCTCACCTGATTTTACAAAAACGCCCGAACATGCAACTAAATAGTCGCCATTGGGTAGAACCAATATGGCCGGATTAGTTACCGATTCTTTTTTCAAATGGGCCACTTTTGCAATCACTGTCCCTGGAGGTTGCATAACTTCTGATACAGTAATCTTATCACCATAAATAATTGTAGTCGTTCCTTTTTCACTAGGAGACGGTACATTGACCCATTCTCCCGGAGTTATATAATCATATTGATACAAATAATAATTGAGCTGAATTCCTGTACTTGCTATTACAATTTTTTCACCTGTCGGAATCCATCCTTCCCTGCTATCCACATCCAGATGGTCCACAGCAGCAAGTATCGAACACTTTTGACTACTACGCACTTGATACGGTCCATCCATATCCATAATACTCAATGCACTTTCTTTCCCCAAAATACATTTTGGTGTCGATATTCCATATTTCAGCATGCTTCCACCTTGCGGAAAAACGGTAGCCCCATATTTCACCTCTATAATATCAATAACACATCCTTTCACCTCAAGTATTGATTTTTCAGATTGTGAGGCAACTCTCATTATAAATAGAAAGATTAACAAAAAAAAGAGTATAGTCTTCTTCATCCATTGTCCATTCGTTTTGTTTTCATTGCCATATTGCTTACTTCGGGAAAGTAAGATCTCCATGACATCAATAAGAGAAAGATTACAAACTCTAAAATTCATAACTGTATACATATTTTGAACTCAAATTGTCTTTTTCGCAAATTTTGTAAGTAGAAATCCTGTAAGGAATATGACAACCGTTCCAAAAACAATTGTAAGGTATGTATGCAATGAACTACGAAAACAATAGAAAGGTGAACCTTCATTAATTAAGGGAGACAGACTCATCCATGCAATAACCAATAAACCCAATATAACTGCTACAACAGCATGCACACGTTTAACATTTCGACAAACCACCCCCAGCAGGAACAAGCCAAGCATTCCACCACTAAAAATCGATGCCAATTTCCACCAAGCATCCAAGATTCCGTCAATATGCATCATCATTAAGCCCATAACGACCCCCAACATGCCCACCAAGAACGATGCAACATATAATACTTGCATGCTTTTCCTCTCAGATAGTTCCTTTGAAGAAAGCCGTTTAACAAAATCTGTCAAAACAATCGTTGCCGAAGAGTTGATGCTCGTGGCAACAGTGGACATACCAGCTGAAAATAAAGAAGCAATGATAAGTCCAGTAAGTCCTGTGGGAAGTCCATGAACAATAAACCATGGAAAGACCTGATCAGACGGGGTTCCTGTAGGTAACAGTTCAGGTTGAGCTACATAGTATGAGAATAATGCTGTTCCGATATAGACGAACACAAGAGATACCGGAATGTAGAGTAAACCACCCAACAAAGTCGATTTCACAGCTTCTGCTGTTGAACGAGTCGTCATATAACGCTGTACATAGTTTTGATCTATACCATAATTCTGCATATTGACAAACAATCCATATATCAGTACTACCCAAAATGTCGGCTCAGCAAGATTTGCACCGAAACTCCCAAGGCTAAACTTATCGTGTTCCAAAGCTATATCAAAGAGTTGTCCTGGTCCTTCAGGCATAGTAAAGGTAAGTAACAATGCACACACCACAGCTCCTACAATAAGTATAATTCCCTGTATAGCATCTGTCCAGACCACAGCAGCAATGCCGCCAAGTAAAGTATATATAAGTGTAGCTATACCTGTGCAGAATATTATAGTCTGAATGTCCCACCCAAACATGGTATTCAATGGCAAAGCCAGTAACAACAGTATCGATCCTATGCGTGCAAGTTGCGTCAATAGATAACAAACGGCTACATAACAACGTGCCCAATAGCCAAAACGCATTTCGAGATAATGATAGGCAGATACACTATTTATCCCTCTGTACAGAGGAATAAATACCTTTGCAGCAAGCCATGTAGCAATTGGTATCGAAAGACTAAACACAAACGGATTCCAATTCCCTTTGTAGGCATCTCCTGGCAATCCTAAGAAACTAATGCTACTGACAAACGTTGCAAATATTGACATGCCTACAACCCATGTAGGCAATGTTCCTTCTGCTGAAGTGAATGCCGCAGCCCCTTTGCGACTGCGGAAATAAAACGAACATCCAAAAAGAACAACTCCACTCACAAAAACAAAAAAAACGAGATAATCAAGCAAGGTTATATCCATTTTATATAATATTAAATGATTCAATGATATATTTCATATTCTCTACATCCAATATCCAACAAATGATATTGAATATAGCTACGCCTTTTTGATAAAAGTTCTAAACATTTAAGTTCCTAAAGCACAGAAATTAAAACAATAATAAATTCCACTTATTTTTCTCCAGGATGTGGAAAGCCAGGAAATGGATTAGGTTTATTCCTATATTTTTTGACTTCATCTGCCGTCATAAGTTCCAAATGCTCTCCCTTTAACAAATAAAGTCTTCCAACTTCATTTCCAACTAATAAATTGCGTTGTGTTCCTCCTCCCAGTTTGGTTCCCACAGCTCCACTTTCATGCGATCCACCGGGTTGCACTAACCCTGTAACCGGATGTTTAAATGGAGAAGGATGAGCAAAAACAGGGTACGATGAACTACCTACATTCTTCATAAACAAAGGAGTTCCCATCGTTTTCTTTCCCAAAATAGGCAAAGGATAGCCTGTCTCCATATTAGGAATTGCCGAACGCCTCCCAGTACCAATAATTAAATCAAGCAGCCTATCTCCGTCATAATCGAAGAAATTTAGTTTACACCGTCCTGTACCACCTGCAGGCTCAGCACTCGTTAATATAGAACTCCCGTTCTCCAGTTTCAACTCACCACCATCTTCCAAATGGAAGTTATCTATTTTCCAATACAAGTGAAATAAATCATTGTCATCAACTATAGCCAACGCCATACGATTACCAAACTTTGCCACAGCCGCCCTTGAACGCCACATTCCATGCAATTCAAGCCCTTCACAGAAAAAAGGCTGAGGGGCATCAAGCTTTGGTTCCGTTCGTGTTCCTTTATTTACATACAGAGTATATTTTCCAGTGATATCACCCATAATAATGTCCGGCAATCCATCGCCAGTCCAATCAACAACAGTAGGGGAAAGATACCCCCAACGTGACTCCGGAGTACCTTGCACACTACCTGAATATCCTGCCTGAATATGAATATCCTTACCATCCGCCTGTACTCTTCCTTTGGGTATAAAACGCGGATTATTATTGTTACCTATATTTTTAAAGAAAAGTACATGTCCATCTGAATTGCCGACAATAATATCTTCAATCCCGTCTCCATCCCAGTCTATCACACTTGGAACCGGCAATGTGCCACAATAAAGATCTGCATCTACTTGCAAAACAGGTGAAGGTTGGCTGAAAACAGGGTGACCATCCAAAGTAAACTCACCGGAGTATTTATAAAAATAGACTGCACCTTCACCTCCAGCAATGATATTTGTTGTTCCACTTTTAACATCCACATAAGAACATACAGAAGCTGATATACTGGGATGCTGTAACAATATATTATCAGAGCCTACTACATAATGGCGAGGAGACAAAGTATCCTGCGAAAGTTCCGGACGTGAATAGTATGTAAAATTTCCCAATCTTGACCCACATATCAATTCCTGCATATCATTTTTTCTAAGTGTCACCATCGCAATATTCATCATCCCCCAACGGGTTTCTTTTCGGCTATGGGTAACCATTTGTTTGACAGAAGGGGTTCCGGACAATAATCTAGGATAGCGTATATTACACAAATAGGTATAATGAAGTGGGGTCGTAGAAACACCCGCTTCATCATAAGGTCTCCACTCTTTACTCGAAGGATTTTGGTTGGCATATTTTGCCGGGATACTATGCCCCACCAGCTCTAAGAATAAATCTACACTCTGATCTTTATTTATACGTGCAGCTATACTTTGAGGAAGAGAAGCCAATTCAGGCAACTCAATACCTCCGATTCTATCAAACGACTGTTTCTTAAGATTAAATACTGTATGGATTACAGAATCTTTTTTCAACCACAAAGCATGGACATTATGGTCATCAGTTTGAAATATTGTGCCTTTCAACTTGAAAGGAGAAGCTATTTTATGAGGCTTATCAAATATAGGAACACCATTTTCTGTATTCCTCAACCATTTATAAAGATAAAGTTCAGTTGTTTTCCCTGTTCCGGCAATAAAAAGATCAGGACAATCACCATTATAAACAAATGCACTGCCCAATACCATATGACGCAAATGAGGAAGAGAAAGAGGGCCTATCCCGTCAGGAGCCATTGACTTTAATGGTATCAGATCTTGATCATTTTGCGCAATCCCTAGAAATGAAAAAGATAAAAAGAAAATTATGGATAAAAAGAATGTTTTCATAGGTATTTATTTTTTTGTTTTTAAACACTTTCTAAATGATTTAAAACGATGAAATGTCAAATAGTTGGCATCATGTTGCCGCTTAGGCAAACCATTCTTATCATCAAACGCTGTACGAGAAACAGCAATAATATCATTTCCTTCAATAAGCCAGTCAATATACTGGAAACCATGAAAATGAGGATCGTCGTGACTGATAAGTGTATCTCGTACCTGCCAATCCCGCAAATCGGATGAGGAGACCAATACTAACCTGTTACGTAACAAGCCACAGTGTTCCTTTCCCAAATCTTGCTTAAACACATGGTTGGTAATGGCCCAATAGAGATTGGAAACAGAATCAAATCTTATTACGAATTTCTTAGAAGCTCCCGGTAAATCAATAATATCCATCTGAGGATCAAAATAGGCTTGCTTACCATCATCGCTAATCCTGACCATGGCCGCTTTTCCATCAAAATTGCGTTCTTCAATCCTTAATATATCTACCACGTTTCCTTCACGAGTAACAACAGCATTTCCTTCAAGCCAACCATTGAACGTCCGATCAGTACCAAGCCAAGTAGAATCGTAAGGCAATGCTTCTGAACGTGTCCAGGCTGCAGAATCTAAAAGGTTGGCATTGATTGGAGCTGACATCATAAATGCCCTAAAATACCGTTTGCCTTTAGGAAGGTTATCTTCCATCGCACGCCAGATTCTACCTTTTGCATAAGCTACCGGTACAGAAGCAGAATGATAACTTTTAGACTCTCCACTTAACAATCCATGCTTCGAGTCAATGGGGGTAGTCCAATTACGACCTCCGTCGTCCGAACGTAGAATAACCATATGATTAAAACCTCCTTTAGTACCCATCAGGTATAAAACAGAGTCATGAACAAAAAGAGAATAGAAACCTACTTCAGGGATTTCTGAAAGTACTTCCCATGTTTTACCTTTATTTGTGGAACGATAAAGACGCACAAATCCTGTCTTACCACTGAAACGCGCTCTGCATCCTGCTATATAATCACCATTCGGTAAAACGGCCAGTGCCGGATCTGTTACAAAATTCCGATCCGAATTATCAGAATTATAAATAACCGTACCTGGTACTGTAGGCAAATCGACTCGTTCAATTTGTGGCGCAAACAACAACGAACTGTTTCCATTCATATCGGGCACAGTAACCCATCTGTTATCTAATTCGTAACTATAAAGATAAAACTTTTGATTTCCTGATAAAAAGAACTCATTCAATGATTTCCATTTCTTATTAATCACAGGAGTCGTAGCAGCCAAATAAACCGTAACAGGATATTCACTCTTTATTTTTATCGCAGATTGACAATGCCTAAATCGGCGAACAAACATTTTTCCCTGAAGATGTTGATTTATCCCCTCATCAAACTTAAATAATTTAGATTTCAAGAACAATTCCGTTTGAGGAGTTACCATAGAAATATCCGTCATATTTCCCTTCACAAACACTTTCTGTGCCGAAACGTATTGACCAGCGAATAGACAACACAAAGCAATAAATAGTATTTTTCTTCTCATTATTCCAAACTGTTTAAAATATTTCTATAACTTCATTATCAGTACGAAATGGCAATACTGGTAGTCCATTGGAACAAAAGAGGTTACCTACCGCATCATTAGAGAAGCTATATCGCACAGCAACAGGGTGTTTTACTGTAGTCGACGTAACTACTAGTGTATTAGTTTTCTTATCTATCTTACCTTTAGCGGGAACAAATTTCATATCTTCTCCTGCAATCTCCAGAGCAAACGGTTCTTTTCCTTTACAAACGATTCCAGCATCGGCATTATCAAACCATATCCGTATTCTGGAGTTCTCCCTCTCCATTTTTAGAAAAGAAGGATGTCGATAGGCAGCAGTTTTTTTATTATACTTCTCCCCAAGAGCCCAATGTGCCAAACGTTCGCCCACAGGACGTTTGTATTTGGGATGTATATCTCTAATATTGTCAACATAATCAGGTATAGCAACCATACCTACATTAGGCAGTTTAGACACTTCGTATTGTTGCTCTCTAACCTGTGCAGCAGCTCGGGAAGCAAATTTATAACGAGCATATGGGGCTATTTGTACATAATAAAAGGGGAGTTCATCATCTGAAAATCCCTGGCGCCAAGCTTTTATCATGGACGTGAACATACTCGCATAATAATTACCATTGGCAAGATTAGCTTCGCCCTGATACCAGATAATACCAGCAAGCCGTATAGGCATTAAAGGATGTATCATAGCGTTATAGGTAGTGGACGGAGAAATATCCCAACCAGTACTTGTACTAAGAGTTTGCAATGCTTTGGCAAATTCAGGATGCTCTTCCATAGTTTCATGAGGCATCCACGTTTCTATATTTGTTCCTCCCCAAGAAGAATTAATCAGTCCAATAGGACTATCTAATTCCTGGTTGAGCTTTTTCCCAAAGAAATAACCTACAGCAGAAAACAATTTTAATGTTTCCCGGGAACATACCATCCAGCGGCCACGACAATCATCTTGAGGAAATAGGGACGTTTGTTTCTCTACAGTAAAAAAACGTATCTCAGAGTTATTGGCATGTGGTAATTCATCTTTGACATCCTGAATACCTTTAGCGGAATTCCATTCCATATTAGACTGACCACTGCATAACCATACCTCACCAATAAGTACATCTTTAATAATCAAATCTCTATCCTTTATCTTTACTTCTATTTGATAGTTTTTTTTTGAGGTTGGGGGAGTTTGCAGTTCTACCTCAAAACGCGCTCTATTATCAGCTTTTACAATAATAGTATCTTGTCCCCATGAAGGGATGATACGTACTGTTGTACGAGGATTGGTCCAGCCCCAAAATTTCACTTTTGAATTTTGTTGTAATACCATATGGTCACTAAAAATAGAAGGTAATGACAAAGGAGGTATGGACTGCGCATATGCCTGGCTACAAAATAGCCAGGCAAATATGATAGTATATAAATAATTTCTCATCATTTGTATATCTTAATCCCACAATTCCAGTTTCATTTCAGTATTACGGTAAATTAGCGTATCAGCCATTACATAGCGTATTCCGCTGGCAGCGTCAGTATACTCATAATTTAAATAGAACTGCTTTTTCTCCCGATCATATTTAGAAGCACCAAGATCTTTGATGCCTGTGATTTGAGAGCTTCCCGGAATCAGATTGTCTGAAATAGATACACTATTGTCTTCATTAACATGCAAAATCATTGAATATTTAGAAGTTCCAGATAGAAATTCTGCAATACCATCTGTTGTCAAACTTGAAGCGTTGATAGTACCTAAGTTCCACACCAAATTCTTAATATACATATCCTCTTCATGATCTCCTACATACTTTAAGGTTTCAATCAAATTCCCTGAATTATCATACGCGCTCCGTTGTCCACGATGATAGTACACACCATGAAACTCACTAATATACTTAATGACTATTATAGTATAATCTTTAGCTTCAATACCAGCCTCAACATCCCCTTTTAAAATCTGATCAGTAGAACTTTCAGTAATTCGGATTGGTAAAGCATAGGTGTTTTCAACAGCTAACGGATCCGTCAGAAACTTTTCTTTATTCAAAGTCAATTTGATTGTTCCCAAAAATTTTCCTTTAGGAATAATAATTGTATGATTATCACTTAATGAATAATAGTCTTCCGGCAATAGCTTAAACTGATTATTTCCTACATAATCAACATTTTGCAGCATTTCCGGTTCTATTTGAAAAGTTACTCTCTCATCAATTTTATTTTCACGTTTTCCTCCTAATACTACGCCTATTTCAATAGACGGATCATCAGAAAAGACTGTCCGTATAGGTCTTTGATACGCAAAATAAGTAGTAGAATAGTCATAATCCTCAATAAAATCTTCATACTTCTGACAAGAAGTTAAAGACAAGATTACTGTTAATAAAAAAATCAATTTAGCTTTCATATTATCATTTGATTTTAGTCTTTAAAATATAAAAAGGAAAATAATCATTTTTACCATCCTTTATTTTGCAAAATTAATCCGTTGGTACTATTTACTTCAGCTTCAGGAATAGGACCATAATACATATAATCTTGATAATTTCTCGTTTCGACTACCTTATCAAATTCATATGTAAACGTATCACCCACTTTTTGAATTGTAACGCCCTTTACAGGTGTATTTATAACCTCTAGCGGAAGCATCCAGCGTCTTATATCAAAAAATCTATGATTCTCAAAACATAGTTCAATGCGGCGTTCGTTCTGAACTAACTGACGAAATTCATCTTTTCCAGCTGCTGCCACCTCTCCTACATAGGGATCTTTAGAATTTATTCCAGCTCTTTTACGCAATTCTTTTAGCATCGTTTCTGCAGTCTTACCCCAACCAAGCGGATCAGCTTTAGGCCCCCAAGCCTCGTTGGCAGCTTCCGCATAATTCAGCCATAGTTCTCCTTTACGGAAAATACAATAGTGATGCTTGGCTCTAGTAACAGTTTCTCCTGGAACAAGAGAAACATTTTCACTTATCGTCTTACGCAAATAATAACCCGTACGCGTAGCCTTTTCTTTATTACTTTCCGTATCCAGCCCTCCTTCAAAAGTTTCAACCTTTGTTTTGGAGAAAGTAGCACCATTGTACAAGATTGCCAGATCAAAACGTGGATCACGATCAATATAAGGATCCTCAGGCTTATATCCACTATGTTCAACATCGGTAATAGGGTAACCGTTTTTCATAGGAAAAGCATCCACCAGTTGTTGTGACGGGTTAGTACGTCCCCAACCATATAATTGGGGAATAAAATTATTTTGCTCAGGAGTATTGATATCTTCCTGATAATTACGCCACAAGATTTCGGCATGATCAGGTTTCTCAAAGAAATCGGCTTTCATTGCCGGTAATGAAGTGCCACTGAGTTGAATAGCTTCCATAGCATATTGAGCAGCTGTTTCCCATAATTTTATTTTTTCAGTTTCACTTTTTTCTATGGTATATAATGGACTCGCCGCATAAAGTGCCACGCGTGATTTTAAACACATTGCTGCAATCGCAGTAGCACGGCCTTCCTTTGTCGGTCCCAACTCTGCATTATTTACATCGTCATATTTTTTAGGAAGATATAATAAACTATTGTCAATATCATCGTATATTTGCTTTACACAATCATCAAATGAATTACGAGCTTGCTTGATATTTTCACCTTGCGGTAAAGACTTGGTGACAATAGGAAAGCCTAACAACTGCCCGTTTGTAGCAATTCCTGAGAACCGGCTTAACAGTTCAAATTGGTACCATGCTCTTAGAAAATAAGCTTCTCCTTTTGAACGACGCTGAATGACCGTATTAAGTTCATCCTTATTGGAAAACTTAATGTGCGGAGCCCGTTCCAGAAAATAGTTCATATTTCGAATCTGTCTATAGCAATTAGTCCACGTATCAAAAGGATTATAATTAGGACGCCATGAACCTAAGGCCATATTCAAAATCGGAGTATTATAATCATTAGTTACAGCATTATCAGTAGCACAATCAAGGTAATTGTTTGAAAAGCAATCATAATAGGTCGGCAATTGAGCATAACCATCTACTAATGCTCCCATGGCGAATGTTCGGTCACTCCAAACAGTTTCATCGTTGTAGTTATCATCTATTTTGGGATCCAGAAAATCTGAGCAGCCATATAGACTAATCAAGACAACGACTAATAATTGTTTTATAATATCTTGTAGTTTCATATTCGATAAATTTATATTTATTTTTCCCATTAGAATACAACATTAATTCCCCCAGTAAACGAACGGAAGAAAGGATATCCGGTTACACCTGCATCGATATACTCTGGATCTAGGTCTTTTATCGAAGAAATAGTGAATAAATTAGATCCCCTTACAAATAGCTTCACTTGCTTTAATGTCATCTTATTCGTTATGTTCTGAGGTAATGAATAACTCAACATTGCATCGCGTAATTTGAAAAAGTTTCCACTACGCATCCACAAAGAAGAAGAACGATAGTTATTTTGGTTTTGCTGTGTAGTAAGTCTCGGGAATTTACCTTCACCGGTAGACGGGTTAAAATAATTCTTAACAAATGTGGAATACTTTTGATCTTCCCTCATCCAATAATATGAGTTGTTCAGATAGATGTCATATTGTGCCATACCTGAACCTGATAGAGAAAGCTCAAAACCTTTATATGCCAGATTAATGTTCAGCCCAAATTGAAAACGTGGATATTCGTTGCCTATTGGCAACATATCGTTCTCATTAATATGATGATCATTATTTATATTTGCATACTTTACATCACCAATCTGTACAGGACCGAAATCTTGCACTGGATGTGCTGCAATTTCATCTCCACTTTTGAAGAGCCCTTCAGCTATCAGTCCAAAACGAGTATCAACCGGCTTACCCTCTTTTTTACGGTTTGAAGATAAACCTTCCATATCATCAGTTTTCTCATATACAGCCTTACTCCATATAGTATTTCCACCTATTGAATAATGAAGTTTCCCAATATTACCCGAATATTCCAAAGCCAATTCTACCCCCTGATTGCGTACACTTCCATAGTTCCTATACATCAATTCACCTCCATTTATGGAACTGAATGAAGTAGTAGGAGTAAGAATGTCATAACGATAATTATTAAAATAGTTAAAGTCTGCAGTCAAACAATTCAAGAATGAGGCTTCTGCTCCAATATTAATTTCAAATGACTTTTCCCATGTTAAATCCGGATTTCCCACATGTACCAACGTCGATGTATTGACATCTTCCTCCAGTTTTGGACCAAAGTGTGTGCTTTGACTAGTATTCCAACGAGACTCAAACAAGAAGAAATCAAAATAGTTATCAGTTCCCAATAATCCCGTACTAGCTTTTATTTTCAAGAAATCAAGCCATTCTTTATCTTTTAAGAATTTTTCTTCTGAAGCAATCCAGGCAACTCCCACTGTTGGGAAATAACCATAGCGATTTCCCTTTGTAAAACGGGAACTACCCATTACTGCCATATCCAATTCTGCAATCCATTTTTTATTGTACACATAATTTGTACGAAGTGCAAAAGTTCTGTTCACATCATCCTGTGAAGAGCCTAAGTTTTCCCGTCTACTTTGGAATATCACTAAATCAGATTTTAATTGGTGCTTTGCTTGAAACGTACGATCATAACTCAATTGGCCAAAGTAACCATAGTTACGATACATTTGGTCTGCAATTCTACTTTTATCAGACACTTTCTTTTCTACAGTAAGCAGTTCTTTCCCTATCAAACTATTTTCATTAAAAATAGGACGATATGAAGAAAAATTCTCATTTTTACCTACCACTAAATAATTATAAACGTCAAATGTTACATAAGCCTTAGCACTCAATCCTTTAACATACCTATCCAGACTTAAATCAAAGCCAATATTAGTTTGCCCTTTTCTGACTGTATTTTCTTTAGAGCCACCTAATGCCATCTCAGCATATATATTCTCGCGCGACGAAGAAAGATTAGCATTCTCCATAGCACCATAAATTTCGGTACCCGGATTTCCAGGATCACTGAATTTTATGGGATAAGCGTTCGGTCTATGCGAGGATAAACGAGAAAAAAGTTTATCAGCTGACATATAGTTAGTTGTGTAAAATTCCATTTGTCCAGCAATATCAACAAACGCTTTCAACCAATCATTTACCTTGTAATCAAGATTCACTCGCAAATTGAATTTATTGGAAGTATTGTTTTTGCCAACAGCCTCATATCCACCATAACCAGCATAGGTCGCATTTACATAATATTGAGCAGATTCATTTCCACCACGGAACTGTGCTATTGCTTTTCTATAACTCATATGATCGTTCAAGCACAGCTTATGAAAATCAACATCCGGATAAAGCACCGGATTGGTTCCCATACGATAACCATCAATATCAGTCTGAGTATAGTAAGGTGATAAACCATCATTAATTCTTGCCTGATTATACATGGTTGCATAATCAGCCGAATTTAAATATTCAGGCATACGCACAGGAGTTTGTGCTCCAAATTCAATATTAAATTGACGATCCCTTTTATATTTTATTCCTCTTTTAGTTTTTACCAACAGTACACCATTTACTGCCTTGGGGCCATATAATATTTTAGAAGTAGCATCTTTCAATACAGTAATTGATTCTATTTCTTCTGGAGTCAAATCTTCTAGAGGACGTTCAATGCCATCAATGATAATTAATGGAGCATTATCCGTTGCTGAACGAGATAAACCTCGTATATTAAGTACAGTAGCAGAACGCCCAGGCTCAGTTGGTACTTGTGAAACATTTAAACCAGGGGCTTTGCCAGAAAGTATATTTAATACATTCATTTGATTGGAACTAGAAATAGCATCCTCATCTATAGTTGATGTAGCACCCACAATTTCTCTTGCTATGGTTTTCCGGAATGGCAGTTCAACTTCATCTTTCACTCCTCCATAAGGAATCGATTTTTCCATTACTACTACAGGATTCTGCTTGATTACAGATACTCCCAAATATTGTGGTTCAAATCCAGGCACATCAAAAACTAATGTACTGTTATCAGTTACTTTCAAAGAAAATTTTCCCTGTTTGTCTGTGGACGATTCAAAAATACCTTCATCAACAGTTATTCTTACTGATTGAATCGGATTTCCTTCTTTATCGACAACTTTTGCCTTTATCTCAGAATATTGTTTGCTTCTTTTTTGTGCATAAATGTTACTTTCCGAAAAGAATGGCAGTAGAAGCATCAGAATAATGTATATATATAATGTTTTCATATCCTACAAATTAAAATTTATAGATCTTTTTCTACCAACCTGGATTTTGCTCTACATTATTGAGCATTTCCATTTGGCTTTTAGGTATCGGATACCAATAATGTTTATCTTCGAATACACGCTTATAATCAGGATGTTCCATATATTCAAACCGGAACTGATCTTTGCCAGTACGAGTAATCACCGCCTTATAAATAACTTTTACTGCATCCTTAGCAATTCTCCAACGGCGGATATCATACCAGCGATGGTCTTCAAAACATAGCTCAACAGCTCTTTCATTACGAATCCGTTCTCTGAAGATTTCTTTATTAGCTTTGTATTCATTTCTAACCGGAACCGCTCCTACTCTATTACGGATGATGTTAATAGCATCTACGGCAGACATATCCGTACCTGGCACCTTCGTTTCAGGTCCATACGCTTCATTAGCCGCTTCGGCAAAATCAAGATAAAGTTGTGCTACCCTGATATAAATTGCAGGCATATAATAGTTATAATCATTTTCCCACTTATTGGCTGTTTCAGGCCACCACTTCCGAATAAGATATGGACAACGCGGATTGTATGTCTGCGAGAACAAAGCCATCATATCTGCAGATTTTGAATTATCATATGTGTTATATTCCCATAATTCGAAATAATGAGGAACACCTTTGTTATTTCCCCATTTCACTCCATTATACAGAATATCATAATAGAAACGAGGATCACGATTCACATAGGGATTTTGATCATCATAATCAGCACCTGCATCTTTGATAGCACGTCCATCAGCCATTTCAAACATATCTACCATATTCTGTGTAGGAGATGCACAATGTACATTAGAAGCGCACATAGAGTTAGGTATAAAATTGGCATTCCACTCACTCTTAGCACGTATCCCATTTCTTTTAGTCTGATAAAAAATGGCCTCATCACTAGCCATGATATCTTTATTATAAAATATCTTAGAATATTCTTCCACTGTCTTACCTGGCATTAATCTATTGCAACCTGTTTGGTTGATATAATCAATAGCTTCCCATGCGGCCATAGCTGCCTTTTTACAGATTTCAAGATCATAATTATAGTTAAGTTCAGGACACATCGAAGGGCTAGCTGAATAAAGAAGTGCCATACTTTTAAGAGCCAATGCAGCTGCTTTTGTAACACGACCCTTTTCTGAAGCTCCCCATTTCTCTGGTAACAACTGATATGCAAGTTCAAGATCAGAAACAAGCCAATCTGTTGATTCATGATAAGATAAGCGTGGAAAATCCATATCATCATCCGACAAGAATACTTTATCAAACTTGAACATACCTCCCCAACGACGAATTATTTCAAAATAATTCCAAGCTCTAAAAAAATAAGCCTGCCCTAACAGCTGATCGCGCTGTTCTGGAGTAGCGTCCTGCAAATCGTCTATATGACTAATACATAAATTAACAGTACGTAAATTCCGCATAGCCATAGCAATTATCGGCATTTTATTAGTAGCCACTGAATTCATAGCTTCACTTGTGTACCAACCTAATTCCAGGTTATCTTTAGTGAGCATAAAATTGCCATCATTTAAATCTCTATGACAAGTTCCTTTTGCAGTACACAAGCCCTCATCCCCAAAGGCAAAACGCCCTCCACCATGGGTGGAAAGAAAAGGATCACAGGTCAATACATATACTTTATCCAAAACCCCTCTATAGGATAAATAATTCTGGAATACTTCCTTATCTGTAATTCCCATATCCGGTGATTTATCCAAATAATCTTCACATGAACTAAGTAGCATGAAGACTGATAAAATTAGATATATACTTTTATTTTTCATAATATATTAGTATTTAGAAAGTTAATCGGAATCCCATATTATATCTGCGTGTTAAAGGATAACTGCCCGATCCACCCGATTCCGGATCAATTCGGTTATCAAATGAAGTGATCGTGAACAGGTTATTGCCATTGACATAAACCTGCATATTATTTATGCCTACAAAACGGCGTAAAACTTCAGCTTTTATATCATAAGACAATTCTAATGTTTTTAATCTAAAATAAGAAGCATCCATTAAACCATATGTTGAAGACTGACGGATATGTGCTGTATTCTTCATACTAAGACGCGGCCGATTGGCATCCACATTATTCCAGTGCCAACGTTCCAAACTTTCAGGCCATGCCATATCATAATCATAAGGGAATTCCCACAAAAATGAGGTCCGTTTTTCGACTCCAGCTACTCCATAAAATAAAGCTCTAAAACCAAAGTTCTTATAATTAAATCCAAGTGTAAACGAATAAGTATAGGCCGGATCTGAAGTTAATTTCATAGGAACTTTGTCATTATCATCAATTACACCATCACCGTTATAATCGTTATAAATGAAATCTCCCGGTTGTCTGATATCATTTTGCCAAATAGAGGCTGGCGTATTATATACATCATCCCATGAACGGTTAATATCAATCTGATCCAATCTGGACAGATAGCCGATTGGCTTACCAGCACTTTTCTGATACTCCAAACGATTTATAGGGTCATCACGAAATACCACTCTGTTCTCTTGAAATGAGAAACCTGCCTTAAGATAATATTGAAAATCACTGATATTATCACGCCATTCCGCCTCTATCTCATAACCATGATTTTTGGTCTTACCTAGATTTGCATACGGAGCAGTTTGACCAAACCATATAGGCACCGTATTTTCCCTTTTCATCAATATACCATCACGTTTTTCAGAGAAAAAATCTACAACTAGATTGAGTTTATTGAAGAACGACAGTTCAATACCCAAATTTTGTTTACGCGCTGTTTCCCATGTTGCATTTTCATTCGCGGCTCCACTCTCAAAATATAATACATAATCATTATATGCTTTATCATCACCGAATGTGGCATTACTACCAGAAGAATATTGAGTAAGGTATGTAAAGCGCGACGCACCATGGTCACTACCAACTTCACCATATGAATATCTCACTTTTGCTTTTGTTAAAAAACTCAAGAAATCCATTTTTTTGATAAAAGGTTCTTCAGTAATCATCCACCCTATTGCCATAGACGGAAAAAAGCCGAAACGCTTACCAGGAGCAAATTTCTCAGAACCAGTATATGCCCCATTGAATTCTGCAAAATAACGATTGTTATAATTATAAGTAACACGTCCCACCCAGCTTTCTTCATAGCTAGGAAAATCAACTAATGAGTTTCCTGCACGCTTCGTCTCATAATTACGACGGTTAAAAACACCTAAAACGGACAGATCATGACCACCAAATTTACGAGCATAATTAATCGAAGCTTCATAATATAAATCTTTGACTGAGTGATCTAATGTCTCACCACCATATACAGCAGGTTTCTCCACCCATTCATCATTAGGAAACCATATAGGGTCAGAACCCGGTTCCCAATACATACAAGCCACATCCTTTTGTATCAACCTATTATAGGCAAATGTAGTGTTATACGAAACTTTTGCTTGTACCGACAAACCTTTAGTAATAAAATCTAAATTTTGCTTTAAAGTTACATCACTAAATAACCGACTTGTTTTTTGAGTGGCGCTACCCTGATAATTCAGTGAATAAATAGGATTCCACCAACGTCCAATTGAAGTTGTACCTAAAATACCATTTTCATATCTTAATGGATAAACATAATTAGGCATCAAATACATGTAAGAAAAAAGGTCTGAATTATTGGTAGCAGATGAGGAACCAAATGGGTCTCTCCCCATATATGATAAAGGGCGGTTACGAGTCGCTATATCTCCAGCAAGGTTTACAGATATTTTAGTATACTTGGTTACATCCATATCAAGATTGGTACGATAATTATATCGCTCATATTTGAAGGTTGGATCGTACTCAGGTTGTTTTTCTGTTTTAAAAACATCTCCATCTTTAGTATACCCAATGGAAGCAAAATATTTAACAAAAGAGGTTCCACCTGACATATTCAAATTATACTGTTGTGAAAAAGCGACCTTCTTGTAAAGTAAATCTTTCCAATTAAGTTCTGGATAAAAATAAGGATCAGTATTGTTTCTCCAATTATCTTTATAGGTTTCACTATAGATTTTATCCCAACGTCCTTCGTTGGCATGAGCCTCACTTGCTAAATCCATTGCAGTCAGTCTATCCAATACTTCATAATTATTTATAGGTTCTTTCAATCCAAAGTTTGAAGAGAAATTAATTTTAATTTTACCTTCTTTACCTCGTTTAGTTGTCACCAAAATTACCCCATTAGCCCCTTTTACTCCATATACAGCAGTAGCAGATGCATCCTTTAAGACTGATAAACTCTCGATTTCGTTAGGATCAATATCATTAAAACTACGTTCAATACCATCAACTAAGACTAGAGGTTCTGTGCTTCCCCAAGTAGACTTTCCTCGAATGACTATTTGCGCTTGGTCACTACCTGGCTCTCCACTTGACTGTATTGCTGTAACTCCAGGAAGCATACCTGTAAGAGCACTAGATACATTGGTAGTTCCTCCTACCTTCAATAGATCATCGCCTTTAGCCTGAGTAATAGCACCAACTATCGACGCCTTTTTCTGCACACCATACCCCACAACAACAACTTCCGTCAATTTTTGAGTATCATCCTCCAACTCGATTTTCAAATTAGTAAATGACTTTAAACCTGCTAATTGCAATTCTTTTTTCTCAAAACCTACATAAGAAAATACTAAAGTAGCATTTCGGGATACACTCATACTAAAGTGCCCGTCAATGTCAGTAATGATTCCACTTGAAGAATTTTCTTTTTCTACAATATTTACACCAATCAGCGGAAATCCACTTTGGTCATAGACTACACCTTCCACTGTCACTTTATCGGGAGATGTTTGTGCTAATAAATCAATGCATATCCATAATAGGCACAATAGTAAAGCACTGGCTCTGTATTTAACCATGCCGAATCTGCATATCGATTCTTTGTTTCCTTTCATAATATTAAATATAATTTAGTTAAAAACATCTGATTCTCCTGGAACGGATAATCTGTTAATTTTCATTATTTAACTCATGTATAAAATACATATAGATTTCGGGTTATGACTATGGAAAATTTATTAATTTAAGTCATAAACCATCAAATGAATTCCTGTTTTGGAGTACTTTGTTTTCATGGTTGATTAAATGTTAAATGAATTACTTCAATTGGCTCTGATTTTTATTACTACTTTTTTAACTTTTTTACTTTGCCCTGTATTCATGCAAGGCTGATGTAAGTCCTCTGGAAAGAACAGAAAGAATCTTGTTGAATCAGCCCAAAGATATTTCTCTATATCAGCTTTATAAAATGCAATATCTTTTTCTTCATTATATAAGACAATATTCTCTGTTGCATTATGACTGAGACCTATATATTCGCTACCTTCTATTACATATTGCAGATCAATATATTCACGATGGGACTCAAACAAAACCTCTTCTTCTTTTTTCGTTTGATATTCACTTATTGTTACATATACATCGCTACTCAAGTTAATAGTTCCCAATAACAACGAATCTGTCTTCAAACTATTTAAATAATCAAACACCACTTTCCAACGCTCCGGATATAATTCATAATGCTTTCTGAAACAGTCTATGTTTATTGAAGAATCTGGTTCAACTTTAAAGTTATGTAAGATTAAATCCCAATTATTTGAAGCTACCATAATATCAGATTGTTTTTGTGATGATTTTGTATGATTTACATTACAAGAAATCAAGAAGATCATTAAGATAACGGCCATTATTTTCACACATATTTTCATGATTTCCTGCGTTTAAATAAGTTTGTACTGACAAAGCCTATTAAAAATATAACCATTGTACCGAAAACAATTGTTAGATTAGCATGAAACGGGCTTTTGTATTCACTCCAAAAACCATCAGTAAACAGTATTGGTGATAAACTCATCCAAACAACAACTATTACACCGCATATTACTCCCAATACTGCATCTACATTACGAGCCTTCCTTGTCACATATCCTAATAGGAATAAACCTAACATTCCTCCACTAAATATGGAGGATAAAGCCCACCAAGCATCTAAAGCACTTTCTACATTCAAAAAAGCTAATGCCACTAATATGCCAATGATACCGACAACTATATTTGAGCCATAAAGCACGCAAACCGATTGTTTTTCAGTTGGTTGTTTACAAATAAATCTTTTATAATAGTCTGTAAGTATAATTGTTGCTGAGCTAGTAATACTAGTTGCAACCGTACTCATGCCAGCAGCAAATATAGATGCAATCAGTAAACCGGTAAGCCCGACAGGAAGTTCCTGAACGATAAAATATGGAAAAACGGAATCTCCGGTAACACCCATCGGTAATAAATCTGGATATGCTTTGTAATAAGTATACAACGCCGTACCTATCATAAAGAAGATCATTGATACTGGAATAAATAAATATCCTCCAAATAATGCTGAGAATTTAGCCTGTTTCTCATCTTTAGCCGTTAAATAGCGCTGTACATAGTTTTGATCAATACCATAATTCTGAAGGTTAATAAAGATTCCATAAACCAAGCATACCCAAAAAGTGGAATCAGATAGACTGGTTCCAAAACTCCCTAAACTGAATTTATTATCAGCGACTGCCATATCAAACATTTGCTTAGGTCCTTCGGGCATGTTAAACATCAATACAAACATACATATTAGAGCTCCACCAATCAATATAAAACCCTGAATAGCTTCAGTCCATATCACTGCTTTTAATCCGCCCAACATTGAATAGAAGATAATGGCTACACTTGTAACTATTATAATAGCTTTAATGTCCCACCCCAATAAAGCATTCATCGGTAATGCCAAAAGATAAAGTATGGACCCCATACGTGCTATCTGAGTCAGCAAGTAACAAATGGATGCATAGAACCTAGCCCAGGTGCCAAACCTCTTCTCAAGAAAACTATATGCAGAAACACTACCTAAATTACGATAAAAAGGAACAAAATATCGTGCTGCAAAATAAGAAGCAATAGGAATAGAAAGGCTAAATACAAATGCATTCCAATCGGCCATATACGCTTTTCCCGGATATGCCAAATAACTTATACTACTTACATAAGTTGCAAAAATAGACATACCTACTACCCAACCAGGAAGGCTACGACCAGCTGAAGTAAATTCATCTGAAGTTCGTTTTTTACTAAAAAAAGAACATCCAAGCAAAACTACCCCACCTGTAAATATTAAAAAGACTATTGTATCTATAATAGACATAATATCAGCACTTATGATTTTAAATCAAGATCCATGTTCAAATTTTCTAATGCAATTCTTACTTGATCACGTTCTTCTTTTTCAAAATGGTTAAATGGAGCTGCCACAAAATCACTACAGACTCCCAAAAGAGATAAAGCGCATTTTAGGCTTTTCAAATAACTGGAGCCATATTTTCCTATGGTGTATACAGTAGTGCTTATTTGCATCACAATTTTCTGTAGACGATATAGTTCCTCAAAATTATGTTCCTTTGCAGCATTGTAAAGAGCAACATATAACTTAGGAAACATGTTGGCACCTCCATTAATTCCGCCATTTCCTCCCATCAGAACAACTTCTCCGGTAACCTCTTCAGGGCCAACTAACATAGAGAAGTTTGGATGATCTTTCATTATATGCATTACCGACTGAAAATAAACTAAATTGGCAGAACTATCTTTAAACCCTATAACCTTGGGATTTTCTGCTATACGATAAATTGTTTGTGGAGCGAAATTTACTTTGGTATGCGTAGGCATATTATACAAAAAAAGAGGCAGTGGTAAATCTTTAATGAGCTTATCATAAAATTCCACTAATTCTGGTTGAGCAGAAGCAAAATAATACGGTGGTGCAGAAACTACAGCTTCAGCACCATAGTTAGCAGCTACCTGTGCAAGTCTAACACTCTCCACAATAGATGTATCTGATATACAAACCAGTACCGGCAAACGATCTGCTGTAATACGACAAGTCTCACGAATCATTTCTGCTCGCAACTTGTAACTTAGGCATTGTGCCTCACCTGTTGTTCCAAGAATAAAAAGAGCATTTACACCTCCATCAATAAGACGCTCTATTAAACACTCCAAGCCTCTAACATCTAACGTGTCATCATCTAATAATGGGGTTACTAATGGCGGGATTATACCCGACAAAGGAGATTTAAGTAATCTGTTCATACTATTATTTTTTAATTGTTTTGTTTTTTATAATATAGAAAAATCCATCTTCTGCACCTACCAGTAAATCATATATACCATCCTTATCCCAATCAACAGGAGTAGGACTTGTTGTATGTCCTGCCAAAGAAAGTCTGGAAAGATCTCCCTGATTTTTGAAATATATAGTATCACCTGATTGACGTACATTTTCAAGAAATGCAGCATTCAAAGTATTTACAATCAGGTCCAAACGTCCATCGTTATTCCAATCTACCAAACAAAGTTTACGTCTGCCAGAAGCACCGGCTTCTTTATCATTCAAACGAAGAGGACCAGGCTCATTGACAATTGGATCATGTTTTTTTGTAGGGCCAACAATAACCCCCTCCGTTGCAAAAATCCTCTTCCCTGGTTTTAACCATAATTCATCGTTCATTTTAAATCTCTCATAAAAACAGAGGTATCCTTCATGATCCATCAATATAAGGTCTGTAAACCCATCTTGATTCCAATCTATGGCAAAGGGAGTAGTACGCCATTGAGTTACTAAATCTGTTTTACCTGGATTCCACCAATTCCACAAAGGTTTAGGTGCATCTTTTCCTTGCCAGTCCACCTTTACTAGATAAGGTCCTTCCAAATTTTCAACATCTCCAGTATTTTTATACCAAACTATTTCTCCGAAAATAGAGTTAGCTATAATATCCTTTTTCCCATCTCCATCCCAATCGGCAACAGAAACAGTTGTATAACCCCATTTTTCTTCACATGGACCTTGAATAGAACCGTTTTTACCCGCAAGAATACGGATAACTTCACCATTCACTTTAAAATTGACGGGAGCTGCCCATATAGGATCATTACCTCCTCCTAAATTTTTAATAAAACAAATATTTCCTGCTGAATTTCCACTGATAATATCATCAAGCCCATCGTTATCCCAGTCAACACTAAACGGAGTAGACAATGCACCATATTTTACACAATCCGCTTTTTGCTGGAGATAAACCGGAGAATCAAATTGTGGCATATTATCAATAACAATCCCCGTATTTCTTAAATATGCCACTCTACCATCTTCATCCCCTACCATTAAATCAATATTTCCATCTTTATCAAAGTCCACAGCGACAGGCAATATCATTTCAATATGAAATTTAATAATTCCATCCTTATTTTCTAAATAACGCCCTTCAGCAAACCGAGGAACCTCACGTGTCCCAATATTTTCAAACCAAGTTAGTTTATCAATAAATTCACCACATATCAAATCTAAATCACCATCTCCATCAAAATCATACATGTTAGGGGTTGGCGCACCATAAACATCAATCGCCTTCTTTCCCGCCTTTATTTTTCCCCGATTAATATATTCTCCATTTTTGTTCTCCAATAGATACACATATCCATGAAGGGGGCCATTTTTCCAATTACCGTTTTTATCATAGGCATTATCCCAACCATAATCACCCCAATCACCTAATCCTACAATAATATCAAGATCACCATCATTGTCATAATCAACATAAGCCCATGTATTCCCGCGCTCTTTTACAATGTCTTTCAAAGGATTTTCTGTAACCTCTATTTTTTGAGGTCGTGCAAACAAAGAATTCTTAAAATCCAAATATTCGACCCCTTTATGTATTACATGCAAATTTCCATTCACATAAGAAACACTTAAATCTCTATAAGTTGTGTTTACCAATTTTACTCCTTTGTCAAAAAGTGGTGTTTGTTTATTGCCAATATTATGGAAATAAAAGATCCCTTTATGGGGTGTTGATGGACATGTCATCAATAAATCCATCAGTCCATCTCCATCATAATCAATCGGAATCGGCATTCCCCATAATCCCACTCCTAAATCTACTATTAGATCAGGGTTATTATATTTCAATCTGTATTTATCATTAGCTTGTCCATGAATCGAAATACATATCATGGCCGTTAAAAACAAAATAATAATCTTTTTCATATTATATAATTTTAGTAATAAAAACTACAAACCTCAATTTTGCAACTATCGATGTTAAAACTGAGCTCCTTAAGTATAATATCACATGCTTCTTTCAATCTTCACAATTTCAACTTTCAATTGATAATTAAGGTTTCATTCATATCATTTTCCTATTGAAATTTAGTCTTGATTGAGTATATGTCTGTTTTAAATAGTTTTTTTATTATATAATCCAATTGTTTATCGTTTCCCTGTATATGAATTATTTTCTGTGTATGGGTTAATGACTCATTGGGTGCCAATTCTGCACCTGGAGAGGAAGTTTCAATTTCATAAAAAGGTCCCATCACAGAACCATCTTCAACCGGCCCGTCATTATAAGCATTGATTACATCACCGTAGTAAGGATCATTTTGAATTCCCCACTGTCCATTCATGTAGTTCAAAGAGTCTTCAAAAATATCACACCACAAAATAGTAAGTACACCTTTGGAAGAATCATAACTTCCACATAAATTAGTTGCACGTGAAGCAGGTACTCCTAATTTAGAACGAAAACACCCATCTATTTTAAAGTAAATAATGCCATTTTTTACAATTAGTCTATCAGTAGGAATTTTACCAAAATATTCATCATTTACAATTTTTCCCTTTCTAGATTGCTTGTAAGGAATAAATACAGTAGTAGCAGATGTAGGATTAAACATACTAAGCATCCAAACTGATATCAACCCTGTTTCTTTATTCCATGATTCATTTCCAATATTGGTAATCTGGTTATCACTCTTATAAGCTACCGCTTTTATATCTTTAGGAAATTCAAGATTAAAACTTGCTGCAAATTCATTAATATCCAATAAAGAAATAGTTCGTTTAATATTTAAATAAAAAGTGGTACCACAAGCATTTGTTAAGCATCCTTCCTTAGTTAGACATATACAATTTTTACTTTGTGATTGAATTTTGAAAGCCTCTATGTCCAAAACCGGGGGAACTTTCCAATTTTTATAAATTTGTTTTTCCCCTTGCCTGAAATATAAAGAAAATACCCCACCTTCCGGACCGAGCCAAAAACGCTCTTCACCTCCCACAGGATTAAATTGCAAGTCTATTTGTCTCTTTTTGATAAAAGAATAATTAATCCAACCATAACTATCTCCTTCATCCCCAGCAGCAGATGTAGTCATAACTCGCCCTTGCCAGGCTGGAATCACCATAACTTTGGATTTTCCATCATCAGAAATCAACTCAACATATTCAATATTATTCCTGCTCATAAACAGGGCATCATCAGCATAACTTCCCATTTTATTCTTTTTTATCTATTGCAAGATATAAGGACGACCTATACCTTGCAATAGAGAGATTCTCAACTATATTAGATTTTTCCGCATGTTTTTTCTCTATTTATACAATGGACCATAATTTTTACAAGCTCTATAATCACTGCCTTCCATATCTTCGCCAAAAGCAGACCATGCACTCGGACGGAAAATATTTTCTTCAGGAACGTTGTGCATACATACCGGAATACGAAGCATAGAAGCCAGAGTAATCAGATCAGCACCTATATGACCATAACTAATAGCACCATGATTAGCTCCCCAGTTGTTCATAACGGTATATACATCACGGAAATATCCTTTACCTGTCAAACGAGGTGCAAAGAAAGTAGAAGGCCACGTACGGTCGGTACGCTCATTGATAATTTTGAACACATCATCATCCAAATTGACGGTCCAACCTTCAGCAATCTGCAAAACCGGTCCTTGACCTTTTACAAGGTTCAAACGACACATTGTTACAGGCATCTCACCACGAGTTACAAACTGAGAAGAATAACCTCCGCCACGCATATATTCACGACTGGCTGGATGCCATTTGGTTACTGCAAGACAAGCTTCCATTTCTTCTTCCGTAATTTCCCAGAAAGGCTTCATTACCGGCTTGCCGTCACATGTCTGCCAACCTGTTCCGTCAAGCGTACAAGAACCGGAATTAATAAGATGAATAAAACCATTCGCAGCCTTGCCTTCCAGTCTCTTTCCCGTTACACGTTCCACTGCATTCGGACTCCAATAAGTACGTACATCTGCAAATATCTGCGCCGTATTCGTCAAGAGATGATTGAACAACATGGAAGTACAGTTTAGCGTATCGTTTTCCGTAGCAAAAGTAAAAGCCTCACGAATACCGTTCCAGTCGAAAGAAGTGTTTAGAATAGCTTCTGAAAAATCGCCGTCAGGCTTATAGTCTGTCCATTGGCGTTGTCCCTGGAAACCAGCAGCAATTGCATTGTGTCCCATTGCTTCTTCCTTAAATCCCATCTCTGCCAGTTTGGGATTACCAATCATCATATCACGGAAAATGAGAGTCATTTTCACCACATATTCCCAACGTGCATCTTTCTCTTCACGAGAATACACCAAATGTTCTGGATTAAAATCCACCCCTTCATTGCTCTTACAATATTTTTCCACCCACACCATGGCACGAGCAAACTCTTCATGATCATAAATACCCAACTGAACACGACGCTCAATCTCACTGGCATCAACATACTCATTGCGCATACCCAAATATTCCTGAAAGAAATCGGGATTTGGAATGGATCCGGCGATACCCATGGATACACTACCGATTGAAAGATAAGACTTACCTCTCATCGTAGCTACAGCTATGCCTGCGCGAGCAAAACGTAATAATTTTTCCTTCACGTCTTCAGGTATTTCCATATTAGTAACTTCCTGTACATCACGTCCATAAATACCAAAAGTGGGTAATCCCTTCTGTGTATGACTTGCCAACGCTGAAGCTAAATAAACTGCACCCGGGCGTTCCGTACCGTTAAATCCCCAAATGGCTTTCGGCATTTCTCCATCCATATCAATGGTCTCAAATCCGTAACACCAGCAAGGAGTTACGGAGAGTACCACACCCACTCCACTGTTACGGAATTTTTCAGCTGCCATAGCGGCTTCAGCCACTCCGCCAATAGTTGTATCTGCAATCACACATTCCACAGGAGTACCATCGCTATGACACAAAACAGAAGAATAAAGTTCGGACACTTTATGAGCCATAGTCATGGTCATATCTTCCAATGATTCACGAATACCTCCACGACGACCATCAATGATAGGTCGAATACCAATTTTCGGCTTTCCACCGATTAATCTTGAATTTCTCATGGTTCAATTAATTTTATTGAGATCAACACATTTATTAAATCGTTTAAGCTATTAGATAAAAAAAACTAAGAAGTTTTTTCTATAAATTCCCCTTCAGCAAGCACAGACTGTACAGTATTACCATTAGCAATCACATCTGTCAATATCTCAAGCGCTTTTTGCACAAGAATATCTATAGGCTGTTGAATATAAGATATAGGCGCATCAAAAAAATCAAATACTGGATTACCGTCAAAGCCTACCAAACCTATTTTCCCGATAATGTCGTCTCCCATATCTTTGATTATATACAAACAAGCCAATGAAATCATGTTTGTAGCAAACAAAAAAGCGTCTACCCCGCTGTCAATCATTTTAGGAAGTAAGCGGTCAGCAGACTTTCTAGGGCTATCCTGCTTCAAAAAGGCCACGTTAATTAAGCTTTTCTTACCAGCCTCATCCATAGCTTTTTTATAGCCAAGAACACGCTCTTGCATATGAGTAAGATTAACATCATAAGCTACTATGCATGGAGCTGTATAACCTACTCTCAAGAGATATTTGGTCGCAATGTAAGAAGCATTAAAATTATTCAGAGCAACATAACTGACATTGATTTCTGGGAAATAACGGTCAAACAAAACAACAGGAATATGATTATTTACTAATGAGGAAATGGATTTCTCAGAATTATTACAAGGAACAATTATCAACCCATCTACCCCCTTATTAATAAGATTGCCCACAATACGGTTCATCTTATCTTTATTCTCATCGGAACTTCCAAAGAGAACAGTATATCCTTTACGTGCAGCTTCATCTTCCAAGACACGAGCTAATTGGGAAAAAAACGGGTTAGAAATGTCCGAAACCACTAATCCAATTGTCTTCGTCTTACCACTTCTAAGGCTCTTTGCAGCAAGATTAGGTTGGTAATTCATCTCATTAGCAATTTTCAATATACGTTGGGCCGTTTTCTCCCCTACACGATATTCTTTCTCCTTACCATTCAAAACGAATGAAACCAATGCTGTAGAAACGCCTGCAGCTTCTGCGATATCTTTCAATGATGTTTTTCTTAGTAAGGACATATAGTATATAGAAATTGAAATGCAATTATTTAAAATTGTTTTTTGGATTTATAGCATTCGTTATATTGTTACGCTGCAAATATACATATATATTTTAAACTAACAAATTTTTTCGCTAATTCGTTATAGTTTTTTTTCATGCAATCTAAAAAAGAATACTAAAAGAGCTTGTAGATCATCCTCTTTCTATTCCGAAAATAATATACATCAATATTTTCATGCTCAAACACAAAGAAAACCAGCCTAGAGATAACAAGACGTATCAGTACCCCAATCAACCACACAAAACAGAAAAAGCTATTACTTCTAATACACATTGCTTGCATACCAAAATCAAGATGTCTTCTCCCCCATGTGCATTCAGTAAACAGTTTCAAAGAAAAGCAAATTAAAAACAATTGGTTTATACCATCCAAATCAAGATGTAGCAAGATTTCCTCAATCCGCATATCATTTGCAATATCTTTGATCAGGTTTTCATTGTATGGTCAGAAGCAATGTCTCTGTTTCAACTTAACCATAAGTTCGACGTTGATCTACTCGTTAGCTTCAAATAGCCACATTCTATATATCAATAATTCTTTCATTAAACCAGTTTTAAAACTAGACGCGGACTGAATTCTTCTTTTATAGATTTCCATTGACGAGCATCAGCAGCAAACAATGCAGTAGACAATACCTCCCCCACAGCCCCACTTTTCGTAACCACTGCAACAGCCCACTTTCCTTCTACCAATTTACCGGAATTAGGGATAATAATGTGTTTCCGTTCAAAAGAATTATTACCTGAAATTGTCAGACATTCATCTTTAAGCAAAATCTCTTGTTCTTGGTTCTGTGAAACAACATTCTGCCCAAAACCAACTCTCCAGCCGTCAATTAGAGGATGTTTCCCCAATGCGAGCACAGAACTGTTTCCCATATTCACCAATGCATCCTTCACTTCATAAGATCGCAACAAATCACGTATACTCTCCAATGCATACCCTTTCAGGAAACCAGAGAGATTGATATTGATTCCAGGATGTTGGAAAAACAACGTTCGTTCTTTCGGTGATAACTGAACTTTTGAAATTAAATCCGGAGTATAATCAGTAGAATGAACTGTTATATCAAAATGCCCATTAGTACGTGCATTACAATCTACACAAAATGCAAGCATATTATAGAGTTCATGGCTGACCGGTTGCGGGCGTATAGCAGCAAACTGATTTAACTGTGCCAGTTCACTATCTGCATCATAACAATTACCTAACTTTTCTATTTGGCATAACCGATCATAAATTGCATCAACCACAAGTAAAAACTCTTCTTCACTCTGTTGACCGCATAGTACAATGTCAATACGCGTATGCATTGAAAAAAAACAGGCATAAAATACTCCACCATAAACAGGTGAGTGTTTATAATAACTCTGAATAACACCAAATGCCTTCTGTTTCATTTTCCTTTTCTATATAAACAATGAAAAGGTAAGTTACAAAAATTAATAGCTTACCTAATTCTATGCATATAAAATTAACTACAATACCGCATCGACGGTCTTATTTTCCAAGACTTTCCGATAATCTCTGTATATATCTTAGTTTCCCGAACCAAATTCAATGCTTTTTCCATAGAAAATTGTATATGCCGCACAATGCAACAATCTCCACCTTAGGATTCTGCAACGAAAAACTCATCAGGAAATGCCCCTTTGACCCCGTACCTATAATCGCCAAATGGCATTTTTCACTCGATGTCTCTACAACTTCTGAAAAAACAGAAAGCCATGGACTTATGGACAATAGGGTACCCGCACCTATAACTCCTAAGTTTCTCAAAAACTCTCGCCTGTTAATCAATGCATCTTTCATAGCTCAACTAGCGATACGTTTTAAAGTTTATATATAATATATTTATCGTTCTCTCCGATAAGGGTTTTCCATAAGATTTAAATGACTTGGTTCATCTCCACCACAATTCACCACAATTTTATACAGTACCATAGAAAGAGCTAACGGACAAACGGTCAGTGTATGCGTACCTTTCTCCCAATTGACATCGGAAGCATCTTGATGCGTTGCGGGAACATCCGCCCACCAATACCAAGGTGAAACTCCTATCTGACGCGAAAGCTCATAAACTCCATAAATAGTACCGCGCTTGTCACTTCCGGCAATGAGCAGGACTCACCTTCGAGTCCCTTTAGAAGATTATGAAGCGTAGTTATGATGAATTTTTCATTTTTATCTTTCAGAAGATCATTTTCCAACTTTCCGGCCTTCAACAACTGACGGATAAATGAGCTTTTATCGTAAGAACCAACAATGACACGTACTGTCTCGTCAGCACTGTACACCATATCCGGACGTACGGAAGTTACTTTTGAAAGTCAGTCTGCAGATTCCTTACGGCAGTCAAGACTCCTTTATGTTCCTCTTCATCACACAAAACCGAAAATGCCTTACTATGAGAAGTAACCAAGCCAAACTTGACATTATCCGAATTAAAAACGACAAAAGTGTCAACTGCCCATACAGAAGATACCGGCAACTAAACTATCATACACAACAAATTAAAAAATATTGTTCTGACTCTCATAACCTATTCTTTATTCTAATAGAACATTTTTATCTTTTCTTATTTTACTACACTGTAACGGAACCAATCCACATCCACACTTCCACCCGACTTACCTTTTGCCTGCTGCGCAAAAAGCCCTAAATGAACTCCGGTAAATCCTCCGATGGTCTCTGTGCTAAGATAGCGATACTCCATTTTACCCAAAGGGAGAAACCGATGATTATCCTCTGAATATGACAAATGATAATAGTTATAATCACCTTCTATACGAAGATAAATCAAGTCCGTATTCAATGGAAATTCTTTCTCTACGTGCCGTACTTGTCCAATACGTATATATGCCTTGACATACTTCTTTCCCCCACGACATTCCACTACAACATCATAATGATTAGTATGAGCTGCGTAAGCGGTAATTCCAGCTTCTCCCCCTTCTTTTAGGGAAGAAACATCAATGGCTGTAGTTGCCTGAAAACGAGGTTCAGTTTGCCTGCGTCCAATAAAAGTCAGTGTTCCTACCTGATCGATCGTTTTCTCACTCGCCTTCATACGTAAATACCCCTTACGTTCTGTCAATGAATAATTTTCAAAAAACGGATTACATAAATAGCTCCAACACCATGCCAGCTTTGTTTGAGAAAAATCATCAGTTTCCGGATCTTCCGGCAGTTTCACCTGTGGCAGGGTTTTGCAATCCATATCAATTTGAACAGTTCCATTCTTATTCACAACGGGCCAACTTCCCTTCTCCCATTGCACAGGAGCTAAGAATGTTTCACGCCCCATCACATGTTGCAAATAACCATGTGTACGATAGCCTAAAAAAATCACCCACCAAGAGCCGTCCGGGGCTTGCACGAAATCAGCATGTCCCAATCCTTGAATAGGACTATTCTGCATCTCATTATTAAAATGGGACAATATAGGATTCGACGGACATGGTGTATAAGGCCCCTCTAAATAACGGCTGCGGGCCAACGTCACATGATGACCATGTTCTGTTCCCCCTTCCGCCAACAGCAGATAATAATATCCGTCTTTTTTATATAGATGGGGTCCCTCAGGATAACGTCCTCCCATTCCCGACCACAGACGTTTAATCTCAGATAGCTGTTTACCGGTCTTGACATCAATCTCACAAATTTTAATTGTCCCATCCTTCCAAAGAAAATAACATTTACCTTCATCAAAGAAAAGAGTAGGATCACAACTACCTGTCACAAAATCTATCATAATAGGCTCAGACCACTCACCAGCCGGATTATCCGTATAAACATAAAAATGTTTCCGAGAAGGGAAAATAGTCGTCACCATGTAAAATATCCCATCATGATAGCGGATAGTAGGAGCATAGATACCGTTATTGCCATCCATGTTTTCCAGATTCACTTGAGAAGGGCGCGTCAAACATGCCCCTATCTGCTCCCAATGAATTAAATCTTTACTGTGAAAGACCGGGACTCCCGGAAAATACTGGAAAGTACTGTTTACCAAATAAAAATCATCACCTACCCGGCAAACACTAGGATCGGCATGAAAGCCCGGAAGAACCGGGTTCTTAAAGCCTTGCCCCCAACACATAAAAGAGCAGAGCAAGCTAACTGTAATTATTATACTTCTTTTATTCATATCTAATATCATTTTCAATGGAATAATCAACCTGCAATAGTATCTCACATAGTTTCAGCCAGCACTATATCAACTTAAAGCTACACACTCTAACGTCAGATTTATAGAATTCTCATGATAAAGCATAATTTATCAAAGAACAAGTGAAATTTCATATAACAAGGATTCTGTGTCACATAGCCATGTTTTTCATAACACAGACTTCGTATAGCGAGTTTAACGGTCTCATTGCAAATGTACAAAGAATACTTAATACATCTTTTTAAAACATGCTACACATTTCTTTATTAATATTACATCTTTCTCGTTTTTCGTTACATTTCTTATCTTACACGTAACACATATGAAGACAACAAACTATTTATCAATGCATTACAAATATGATTATTGTAAACAACAAGAATATCCATAAAAAAACAGCTATTTATAACTCCACCCTCTTATAAACTCTAAACTTAACACTATGGGCTTTCCTATGCCAATAGAATTATGAGTGTATATATCTGTAGTTTTATCATATTTCAATTATCTTTGTACATACAAGGATGATTGAAATATGACAAAGACAATAAAGCACCTGTTCCTTATATGCATACTGGTTATTATCCCTAACGGATGCCACCGGCAGTCTTCCGAACAAAACGTTGCGGCAGAAAATGACTGTACAGACATAGTACCCCTCATGCGCCCCGCCAAAAGTAAAACGGCTGCCTATTTGGATTCACTCGGCTTCATTAATATTGCCGAAGCAGACAGCAGTATTGGCATAGACTTGATGTACACTCGTGCAAACAACTTCACAGGACAAGTGCTGTATGAAGACTTGCACGAAGCCTATCTTCATCCGGAAGCATTGAAAAGCCTGTTGCAAGCCCAAAAACGATTGAAAGAAATATGCCCCGGTTACAGTCTTATTGTCTATGACGCAGCGCGCCCGATGTCTGTCCAACAAAAAATGTGGAACATCGTAAAAGGAACTCCCCAATATATATACGTATCCAATCCTGCGCGCGGCGGTGGCCTGCACAACTACGGTATGGCTGTAGACATCAGCATTGTCGATGCACAAGGGCAGCCACTTCCAATGGGTACTCCCGTAGATTATCTTGGCAAGGAGGCACACATCACCGAAGAAGAACAATTGGTACGAACCGGCAAGCTCACCATACACGAACTGGAGAACCGCCGACTCTTGCGCAAGGTGATGAAAGAAGCCGGTTTCCGCACGCTTCCCAGTGAATGGTGGCACTTCAACCGCGTCAGCCGGCAGACAGCCAAAAAGAAGTACCGGATAATTCCTTAAAGCCTCAACAATCTCCATTTCCGGCAAGCCCGGATGCATTCCACCTGACTTTCTCAGACTAATCTCACAAATAATATAAATCAAACATTGAAGTTGACTTATATTAGTGCAGAACAATTTGTTTTGGTTATCTTTGTAACAAAATATCAATTACTCCAGAATGATAACAAGAACAATGAACCCTTTTACACTCAGAAGGGAGATGCAAAAAGATATATTCGACAATATAGTCCCTTATCTTAGAAGGAATTATGATTCCAAAATACACAGAGCAATTATCAAAAGCCATTGCTTGCCAATGATATTCAATCCTATCCATTACTTCAGTAAGACAACAAATAATGATTGGTTTATA
>ENA-ORUO01000530-ORUO01000530.1-human-gut-metagenome-genome-assembly--contig:-NODE-530-length-46670-cov-5.388051_pt1 | contig 46670 bp, 43 predicted proteins | sample MGYA00242082_ERZ509215 | MGnify/ENA primary metagenome ERZ509215 (study PRJEB26280, sample SAMEA2338829) | human gut metagenome | biome: human gut; feature: human-associated habitat; material: faeces... | reverse complement strand
TAACAACAAAAAAATGCCGTATTTATGCGGCTTTTGGCGTTTCGCAAACGCCTAAGTATATTGCGGGCGAAAGGAGAATCATGAAAAGTGAAGGTGCTGGTTGTAGAAGATGAATTTTATGCAAGAAAAGCCATGATAAGACAAATCAAAAAATATGATCAGGATGGACTTTTTGAGATATCGGAGGCATCTAATGGAGAGGAAGGCTGGGAATTTTGCGAAAAATATAAACCAGAACTTGTCTTGACAGATATTCGTATGCCTAAAATGGATGGGATACAGCTTCTTCAGGAGATCCGCAATAATGAATTAGAAATAAAAGTAATTATTCTGAGTGCTTACTCTGATTTTGAATATGCTCGCAGTGCAATTGTAAATGGAGCTTCAGATTATTTACTGAAACCAATTGATGATACGGCTCTGACAGAATGTCTGAATAAGTTTGTCACTCAGCATAAAATAGAACGAAAAGAAGCTTTGCTATCCAGAAAAGATATGGCAACACAATATATTTTGAACAGCATTCAGGAATCAAAATATTCCGGTTTTATAGAGAAAAATATGTTTGAAAGAGTGTTTCCGCAATATCAGCTAGGTGTTTTTCTGTTTCTTCATGATAAGCCCAGACAGGAAATCTTTCTTACGGAATTGGAAGAAAGCTGCGGAAGTATCATGCTGACGAAGATTCGGTTTGTAGAATTGAAACCGGATATGTGGATATTGCTTGTAAGACCGGAGGGAGATATGCTGTTTTTCTGGAGACGTATCAGAAAACTGCTGGAGAAAGAGGATTCCCAGGTTAAGATAGGAATCAGTAATGTGTATGGTGCAAATGCTTCTGTTTTGGATGCTTTTAGAGAAGCAGTTACTGCGATAAAGAGCAGAATTTATAAAAGGGAATCTCTGATTTTTGCGAAGGAAATAAAACAGGAAGATTTTTCAGAATATTACCTTGAAAAAGAAATAGAAAGAGAACTGGAACAATATCTAAAGGAAGGGAATGAAAGCAAAACAGGGACAACGCTGGATAAACTTTTTAAAGATATTGAGAAAGTTCTCCCAATTCGAATAGAATGTATGGAACTTCTGTATTCGCAGATTATCCTTATATACCGAAGGACGATTCGAATGGAAAATCATGATAAAGAATTAGATAATCTGTCAGAAAGTTTTCTGAAGTTTGATTCTGTTTTGGAGATTGAAAGCTATCTCAGGAGGATTGCGGAAAATATTTGTCATATGCAGCCGCAGAGACAATCAGATGAGTTGACAAATACGGGAATGGACATTGTGGAGAAGATGAGTGAATATGCAGTCAATAACTATAATATGGACATTACAATCCGGAATCTTGCGGAAAATGTATTTTTCATGAATCAGAGTTATATCAGCCACTTATTTGCTGAGAAGAAAGGAATTAGTTTTTCTGCATTTCTGCGAATGATTCGGATTTGTCATGCTAAGGAATTTCTGGCAGATGCGAGATGGTCCGTAACAGATGTTGCATTGATGTCGGGTTATAACGATACCTCACAATTTATACGTATTTTCCGACAGGAAACAGGAATGACACCAAAGAAATACCGAATATTTCTGAAAAATGGAGGAAGTGAAAATGAATCCAGGGAAAGTTGAATGGAATGAAGAAAATAAGCCACAGCCGGATATGGAATTATTAGAACAATGGATCTCCAGACAGGAATATCAGATGCGAGAAGATATTGCAGCATTGATCAGAATCCCGAGTATTGCTGATCAGCAGGAAGCAATTCCGGGGGCACCATATGGAAAAAAATGCAGGGAAGCACTGGAACAGATGCGAGCATTTGGATTGAGAGAACAGATGGAGACAGAAGATATAGACGGACACTGTCTGACTATTGCTACAGGCAAAGGGAATGTTGAGATTGGAATATGGAATCATCTGGACGTAGTTCCGGAAGGAAAAGGATGGATATATCCGCCCTATACGTGTACAGAAAAGGATGGCTATTTAATTGGGCGTGGAGTACAGGATAATAAAGGTCCTGCAGTTGCTGTTTTATATGCAATGAAATATTGCAGGGAAAAAGAAATTCTGAATAATATTAAAGTAAGGCAGATTCTTGGATGTCAGGAAGAAAGCGGTATGACAGATGTAGAATATTATCTGAAATACAAAAAAGCACCGGAATATTCTTTTGTTGCTGATTGTGGATTTCCCGTATGTTGCGGAGAAAAAGGACATTGTATTGTGTTGATGGAAACTGTTAGTGCAGTAGAGGGGATTCTGGAATTTGACGGAGGGACTGCGCCTAACAGCGTGCCGTCTTTTGCTCATGCGGTTGCGGAGAACAAAATAGGACAAAAGAGCGAAGAAACAGCAGTGGGAATCAGTGGACATGCAGCTTTTCCGGATGGAACTCAAAATGCAATAGGTATACTTTGTGGAAAGTTGAAAATGCAAAATTTTTCTAAACAGACAAAAAGAGCATTAGAATTTGTGGAGAGACTTTCAGAAGGTGGTTATGGGGAAAAAACAGAAATTTGTTGTTCTGATGAATGTTCTGGTAGACTAACATGCAATATAGGTCAGGCATTTCTGCACGAAGGACATTTGAGAATAGTGATTGACATCCGTTATCCAGTTACTAAAAAAACAGAAGATTTTCTTCCGAAGCTGCAAACAGAAGCTGCTAAATCAGGAATTCGCATCATTGGTATTGAAGACAGCAGACCATATTATATGAATCCGGAACAGCCTTTCATACAGACTCTGATGGAAGCATGGAGGGAGGTTACAGGTCTTGAAGGCAGACCATTTGTTATGGGAGGAGGAACTTATGCGAGGAAAATTCCCAATGCAGTGGCATTTGGCCCTGGACAGGAGCGAAATCTAGACAGGCTCGGACTTCCAAAAGGACATGGAAACTGTCATTGTGCGGATGAAGCGGAATTGTTTGAAAATCTGAAGAATGCAGTGAAAATATATGTTTTTGCACTTAAAAAACTGGACAAAAGAATAAAAGAAATACGTTAACTAAAGAGAAATACATAAATTAAGTATAATACAGGAGGATACAAAATGAAAATGTTTCAGATTAGTGACAAAATAGACAATGTATCAAGAATTGGAATTGGATGCATGAGAATTACAGGTTTATCTGATGAAAAAGCGGTAAGAAGTCTGACTGAAGGAGCACTGGAGTGTGGAATTAATTTTTTTGATCATGCAGATATTTATGCAGGCGGAGAAGCCGAAACAGTATTTGGAAATGCGCTGACACCTCAGTTGCGTGAAAAGATGGTGATTCAGACAAAATGTGCCATACGTCCGGGTATCTGTTATGATTTTTCAAAAGAATATATTCTGAATTCTGTAGATGGAAGTCTGAAACGTTTAAAAACAGATTATGTAGATATATTACTTCTTCATCGTCCGGATGCGTTGATGGAGCCGGAAGAGGTAGCAGAAGCATTTGAAATTCTGGAAAAAAGCGGAAAAGTAAAAGCATTTGGTGTAAGCAATCACAATCCGATGCAGATCGAATTACTAAATCAATACTGTGGTGGAAAAATCTGTATTGATCAGATACAGTTTTCAGCGGCTCACTGTCCAACGATTGATGCAGGACTAAATGTAAACATCCATAATGATGCAGGATGTGATCGTGATGGTGGTATTATCGAGTATGCAAGACTGAAGAAAATGACATTGCAGGCATGGTCTCCGTTCCAGTATGGAATGTTTGAGGGAATATTTATTGGAAACGAGAAATTTCCGGAACTGAATAAAGTGTTAGATCGTCTGGCAGAGAAATATGGGGTAACACAGAATGCAATCGCAGTTGCATGGATTATGCGTCATCCCGCAGGAATCCAGACAATTGTAGGAAGTACAAATCTGAAAAGAATTCAGGATATAAGTAAAGCATCCGATATTGTTCTGAGCCGTGAAGAATGGTATGAAATTTATCTTGCAGCAGGAAAAATGCTGCCGTAAGAAAAAACATATCATCTGAATCAGATGGTAAAGAACTTTGCTTGACAGTTAGGAGAAGAGAGCGCGCATTTATGGAAAAAAAAGTGTATGAGAGTTATCTGGAGATTCTCAGAGAAGAACTTGTTCCTGCTCTGGGATGTACGGAACCTATTGCAATTGCATATGCAACTGCAACAGCAGCTTCTGTACTGGAAAAAGTGATAAAAACAGATGATGATGGAAATAAAAAATATGAAGGACATTTAAATCTTTATTGCAGTGGAAATATAATAAAAAATGTAAAAAGTGTTACAGTACCAAATTCAGGAGGAATGAGAGGTATTGAAGCTGCTGCAGTTCTTGGAATGGTTGGTGGTCAGGCAGAACGGAAACTGGAAGTACTGGAGGGAATTACAGAAGCTGAACGCATTCAGACAGCAAAACTTCTGGAAGCACAATTCTGCACATGTTATCTTGAAGAAGGAGTAGAGAATCTTTATATCCGTGCAGAACTTACGCAAAATGGACATAGAGCAGTTGTAGTTATAGAAAATAAACATACGAATATTGTCCTGATCAAAAAAGACGATGAGGTACTGTTGGAAAAGAAGGGCTTTCAGCAGAAAAAAACAGAGAAAAACCAGGATAAAAGAGATTTGCTGAATGTAGCAGATATTCTGGAGTTTGCAAAAATTGTGAATATAAAAGAGATAGAGGAAGTCATAGGACGCCAGATTGCCATGAATACAGCAATTTCCGAAGAAGGTCTGCGTAATCATTACGGAGCAGAAGTAGGACGTACCTTGCTTCGCGCATATGGTGATGATGTCAAAGTACGTGCCAGAGCAAAAGCGGCAGCTGGATCTGATGCAAGAATGAATGGATGCTCTATGCCGGTAGTTATTAATTCCGGGAGCGGAAATCAGGGAATGACCTGTTCTTTGCCAGTCATCGAATATGCCAGAGAACTTAAAGTTCCTAAAGAGAAAATGTATCGGGCACTGGTTGTAAGCAACTTAGTAGCGATTCATCAGAAAACTTATATTGGAAGTCTGTCAGCTTACTGTGGAGCGGTAAGTGCCGCATGTGGAGCAGGAGCTGCCATATCCTGGTTAAACGGGGGTGATTACAATGCAATATCTAAAACAATCACAAATGCTCTTGCAAATACAAGTGGCATTGTATGTGATGGAGCTAAGTCTTCATGTGCTGCCAAAATCGCTTCAGCAGTAGATGCAGCAATTATGGCATACGCTCTGGAGGATGCAGATCATTGTTTTCAGGCAGGAGAAGGATTGGTACGTGATAATGTTGAGGATACAATTCGAAATATGGGATACGTAGGAAGAGTTGGAATGAAAGATACAGATGTTACAATCCTGAATTTGATGATCAATCAGAAAAAAGTATAAAGAATAAAAGCAAAGAACCTGTCAGGTTTTTGGCAGGTTCTTTGTCATGGAAATTTTCATCATAAAATTTTAAGGAGTATTTTGAGTAAATATTTATTGCCATATATCTCATGGGATAACAATCATCTGTTGCCGAAGATGAGTGATATCAGACAACTATGGGCAAGAATAACATCTGATATCACATCATTCATCAACAGATCACAGACTGCTGTGAATGATATCCAGCACCTGTTTTAATTCATGCACACCGACCTGTCCCGGAGCAGAAGCTTTGGAAGCAGCGCCGAAAGTGAGAGCGGAGCCGAATGTCTCACCTGTCAGGCGGCTGACAACGCCTGTTCCTGCCATGGACATGGTAATGATCGGGCGGTCTGCATATTTCTCAGACATTTCCAGAGTAGCAGAGAGGAGTGTAAGAACATCCTGTTTGCAGGTTGGCATAACAGCCATTTTCGGAATGTCAGCACCGAAATCCTGCATCATACGAAGACGTCTGATAATCTCCTCCTTCTCCGGAGTCTTAAAGAAATCATGGTTGGAAGCAATTACCTTTACACCTGCCTTATGAGCAGCGTCAATGATCGTTTTTACAACATCATCGCCTGTAAATGCTTCTACATCAATTAAATCTACATAACCGCTCTGAGCAGCTGCGATATTTAAAGCAGCGTAATCACTTACGGAAATCTCTTTTTCCCCGCCCTCTTTGGAAGTACGGAATGTAAGAAGAACAGGGATATCTTTTAAGACTTCCTGAAGCTCTTTGGCGGTTTCTAATACTTTCTCAGTAGCAAAGACATCATCAAACCAGTCTACACGCCACTCAACTACATCAACAGGAAGAGTGGTGATCTTTTTGGCTTCTTCGAGAATGTCTGTTTTTGTTTTTCCTACGATGGGAACGCAGATTTTAGGTCTGCCTTCACCGATCACAGTGTTTTTTACCTGAACAGTGTTCATTTTCTTATCCTCATATTTCTTATCATATTAAGAATAACCGGGGTATCAGTCATCATAGGAGATGTGAAGAATCTCTTTCATATGTTCAATAGGCATTGGTTCGCCTGTCCATAACTCAAATGCAGCGGAACCCTGGAATAACATCATTCCCAGACCGTTCATTGTCTTGCATCCAACTTCCTTGGCCATGGAACGCATCTTTGTCTCCAGAGGAGAGTAAGGAACATCAATAACGATCAGCTCAGGACGGAAGTAAGATTTGTCCGGAACAACGGACTGTCCTTCCAGTGGTTTCATTCCCACACCTGTAGCATTGACAAAGATAAAACTATCATCCATCTCAGCTTTCAGTTTATCAAGATCTGCCAGATCATAAAGAACTGCATGGCAGGATGTCTTTGTGTTGATCTTCTCTACTGTGGATACTGCACGATCCCAGAATTCATCCTTGCGGTTAAAGATTGTGATCTCGGCAACGCCGTCCAAAGCAGCCTGAATCTCGATAGCAGTGGCAGCACCGCCTGCACCGACGATAGTCATTTTCTTTCCGATCACATCAATATCATTATCTTTCAGGGCAGACATAAATCCGATACCGTCAGTGATATGACCTGTAAGATGACCGTTGTCATTTACGATCGTGTTAACTGCACCGCATAATTCTGCTGCAGGAGAAAGCTTATCCAGGTATTTTCCAACCAGAGTTTTGTTTGGCATGGAAACATTGGAACCTCTCATTTTCAGAGTACGGATTGCTTTTACTGCATCCTCAATTTCATCTGCGCCAACCTCGAAAGCAAGGTAAGCGTAGTCATACCCGAGTTTTGCAAAAGCCTCATTCTGCATTGCAGGAGAGCTGGAGTGACGGATCGGGTAAGCCATCAGACCGATTAATTCAGTATGTCCGGTAATTCTTTCAGCCATTATAATATCCCCTTTCGTATTTTGTTGTAAAGGTTTTTATTGTAGGTATCCCATCTGAGTCAGTGTATTAAGGATATTTCTTCCTTCCAGAGTTCCGTCGATGATTCTTCTTGCACGTTTGCTGTCTCCGATGTTCAGGATCTCAACATCATCAGAAACAAAAGCATCGGAAAGCTCTGCGAAAAGCTGTCCCTGAGCTCTCATACCAAGACATACGAATCCGTAGTCAAATGGAAGCTCACGTTCACCTTCTGCATCTTTTACAAGGAAAGAACTGTCTTTTACTTCCTGAAGAGCTGTCTTTGTAAGCTGGGCCACATGATGTTTCTTCATCTGGTCCTTCATGTCATTCTTTGTAACAGGATCCAGGTCACGTCCGATCTGATCCATCATCTCCACAATAGAAATCTCAGCATTTCTTGCTGCAAAGAATTCCACAACATCAAGGCCAACAGCGCCGCCGCCCACAACAACAACCTTCTTGTCTGTCATATCTTCCGGATAGTCATTGATGTGATTGATCATTCCCAGGATAGAAGCAACCTTGCTGCCTTCTTTGTCAATGCGGTCGTGAAGTCCCCTGATCGGAGGAAGCAGTGGTGCGGAACCTGTGGAGCTTACGATCAGGTTCGGATGGAACTTGCGGATATTTTCCGGTGTTCCTTCTGTGTTTGTGAAGATATAAAGATTCTCAAGCTGCTCTGCTCTGTGAATCAGATAGTTCGGGAAATCAGCCAGACGCTTCTTTGCAGGAATCTTAGAGATCACAGAAGCAAGACCGCCAAGAGTTTCACCTTTTTCCAGAAGGAAGGTATTACAGCCTACTTCTGCGGCTGTACAGGCAGCTTCCAGGCCGGCAGTACCGCCTCCGATTACTACAACGTTACAGTTCTTGTTCACTTTCTGATTCTTATAAACATCACCTTCCAGAACAGCTGGGTTTACAGTACAGCGGATCGGACGGTTAAAGCCGATTCTGTTTCCTGCACATCCGATGTTACAGGAGATACATTTGCGAAGGTCACATTCTCTGCCTGTAGCTACTTTATTCACCCATGCAGGTTCTGCGATAAGACCACGTCCCATACCGATCAGGTCTGCATCGCCGTCAGCGAGGATCTGCTCGGCAACCTTCGGGTTACGGATATTTCCCATGGAGATACATGGTTTGCCGAATTTCTCTCTGACAGCTTTAGGCATATAGGAACGCCATCCGTCTTTCATGTAGTTGGCATCGATCTGATACTGGATAGAACCGTTTAAACCGCAGGAAACATCGAAGATATCAACTTCATCCTGAACATATTCCAGATATTCAAGAGTATCCTCAAGAGTATTGCCGCCTTCCATCAGCTCATCTGCGCTGAGACGGAGCATGATCGGGAAGAAAGGTCCGACCTGTTTTCTTACTTCTTCAATGACCATACGGCAGAAACGTGTTCTGTTTTCCACAGATCCGCCGAACTCATCTGTACGTTTGTTTGTAAGAGGAGAAAGGAACTGGCTGATCAGATAGGAATGTCCCGCATGGATTTCTACTGCGTCAAAACCTGCAGCCTGGGCTCTCTTTGCAGCCTCGCCGTATTTCTTTACAATGTGATGGATTTCTTCCACTGATAACGGACGCGGGATTTCTCCGCCTTCTTTGGACGGAACATCAGATGCGGAAACCGGCTGCATATTTGTACGTGCGGAAACAGCGGAAGCACCTGCGTGGTTGATCTGGATCGCAATACAGGTACCATATTTGTGGATCTCTTCACAGAATTTGTACAGACGCGGCAGATAGTTGTCGTGGTCAATACGAAGCTGAGTAGTTCCGTTGGAACCCTGCGGAGAATCTACGCTTGCATTCTCTACGATGATCAGACCTGTGCCGCCTTTGGCACGCTCTTTATAATAATTAATGTGAAGAAAACTCATTTCGCCGTTCTGTTCCCCGTAATTGGTTCCCATAGGCATCATAACGATACGGTTTTTGATAGTCATATTTTTTACTGTGAGTGGTGTGAAAATATGCTGGTAATTGCTTTTCATTACGTCTTTCCTCCTGAAATTTTCTGTTGGATCTATAATTGTTCAGTGCTTTAGCTGTGGCCTGAATTTCTTTGATGTGTTAATTATATAACGGGATAATCCATAAATCTAATTGATAATTCGTGCTATATAATAAAAAACATCTATGGTTTTCCGTGCACTGTCCGCGTACTGAATGAAAGCATTCGCAACTGCATCCACATCATGGGAAAATCCTGCTGAACCTGTATGGCTATAGTATTTTTTCGCCGAGCTGCGCTGAGACTTTTATACCTGTGTAGTCGGATTCGCAGACAAGTGAGTGGTATAGTTACTTCAAACACACTGGTTTGTGGGAGAGGGTGAAATACAGGACAATACAAAATAACAGTAATAACTTCTATTTAATAGGAAGAAATGCTCAAAAAAACAAAATTTGGAGAAACCTGACAAATTTTTCTGCTATATTTTTAACGAAAATGACAAATAAATGTTGAAATTTTCTGCCGGAAAAGGTAAAATTAAAATCGGCTAAATTTTTGGGTTAACTTTTAAATATTCTCATAAAGATGGAGGGCAAACAAGAATGAGTAATGCAACACAAAGCTTAGCAGGCACAAGAATTACTTCTTTGCTTGACGCAAACAGTTTTGTCGAAATCGGACAGGGTGTAACAGCCAGATCCACAGATTTCAACATGACTGCAAACAAGGCACCATCTGACGGTGTTATCACCGGATATGGTGTGATCGATGACAAACTGGTTTATGTATACAGCCAGGATGCATCTGTATTAAACGGTACTGTTGGTGAAATGCATGCAAAGAAGATCACAAGACTTTATGATCTTGCCATGAAAACAGGCGCTCCGGTTATCGGACTTGTTGACTGTGCAGGTATCCGTCTTCAGGAAGCAACAGACGCACTGGAAGCTTTCGGACAGATCTATCTGAAACAGACACTGGCATCCGGTGTGATCCCGCAGATCACAGCAATCTTCGGAACATGCGGCGGTGGTATGGCAGTTATCCCGTCCCTGACAGATTTCACATTCATGGAATCCAAAAAAGGAAAAATGTTCGTCAACACACCAAACGCACTGGAAGGAAACAACACAGACAAATGCGACACAGCAGCAGCTGATTTCCAGAGCAAAGAGACAGGTGTGATCGATGGCGTTGGTACAGAGGATGAGATTCTTGGCCAGATCCGTTCCTTAGTATCACTTCTTCCTTCTAATAATGAAGACACAGACAATTACACAGAGTGTACAGATGATCTTAACCGCGTATGCGCAGATCTTGCAAACTGTGCAGGTGACACAGCAATCGCACTTTCCCAGATCGCTGACAACGGTGAATTCTTCGAGACAAAAGCAGACTATGCAAAAGACATGGTTACAGGCTTTATCCGTTTAAACGGCGCTACAGTAGGTGCTGTTGCAAACAGAAGCGAAGTATATGACGCAGAAGGTAAGAAAACAGAAACATTTGACGGAAGCATCTCTGCAAGAGGCGCAAGAAAAGCAGCAGATTTCGTGAAATTCTGCGACGCTTTTGATATTCCGGTACTTACACTTACAAACGCAACAGGCTTCATGGCAACCTTATGCAGCGAGAAGATGATGGCGAAATCCGTAGGTGAACTGGTAGCTGCATTCGCAGATGCAACTGTTCCGAAGGTAAATGTGATCATCGGCAAAGCTTACGGTACAGCTTACGTGGCAATGAACAGCAAATCTATCGGTGCAGACCTTGTATATGCATGGGATAACGCAGAGATCGGTATGATGGATGCTTCCCTGGCAGCCAAGATCATGTATGCAGATGCAGATGCTGCTGAACTGAATGAGAAAGCTGCTCAGTACAGAGAGCTTCAGAATGGTGTTGCTTCCGCAGCAGCAAGAGGCTATGTTGACACTGTGATCAGCCCGGCTGACACAAGAAAATATGTAATCGGTGCATTTGAGATGCTGTTCACAAAGAGAGAAGATCGTCCGTCTAAGAAACATGGAACGGTCTAAGCGGGGTGACGCATATGAAAATGATCAAAAAAATAACTTCTGTATTCATGACATTTCTCGTAATGGCTGCGCTGGTGATCGGCAGCACCTCTGTGGTATTTGCCGCAGATAAGGTTGATGATACTGTTAAGTCTACACTGGTAACTACAGCAGAAGGACTGACAGATGCCATTGTCCAGCTTAAAGATGAAGAAATCGAGAATTACATGAGTTCAGGAGATGACTTTACAACAAGTGCCATGCAGTCCTGGCAGACATCCAAGGATGAACTTGGCGCAAAGAAGGACAGCAATGGTGAAACTACTGTAACTTTCAAAGATGATCAGTACACAGTTACTGTTCCTCTTAAATTTGAGAAAGCAGAAGCAAACTTTGTATATGTCTTTGACTCACAGGGAACACCGACTTCCATGTCTGTAGATGTACAGTATGGTATGGGCAAGACTCTTCAGAGAGCAGGTCTTAATACTCTGATGGGTATTGGAACTGTATTCGTAATGCTGATTTTATTAAGCCTTCTGATTTCTCTGTTTAGATTTATTCCGAATCCGGAAGCAAAGAAAGCAGCAGAAGCAAAAGCAGCCAAAGCTGCAAAAGAGGCAGAGGCAGCAGCCATCGCACAGACAGCACCTGCACAGGCAGAAGAGAACCTTGCAGATGACGGAGAGCTGGTAGCTGTTATCGCAGCAGCTATCGCAGCAGCAGAAGGAACTACAACAGATGGCTTCGTAGTTCGTTCCATCCGTAAAGTAAAAAGAAATAGAAGATAATTGTCATTTATTTAGGAGGATTTTAAAATGAAAAGCTATACAATTACAGTAAATGGTACAGCATATGAAGTAACTGTTGAAGAAACAGGAAGCGTATCCGCTCCTGCAGCAGCTCCAAAAGCAGCACCTAAGGCTGCACCTGCAGCAGCTCCGAAAGCAGCAGCTCCTGCAGCAGGCGCCGGCGCAGTAAAAGTAACTGCTTCCGTACCTGGTAAAGTTGTCAAAGTAGCAGCAAGCGTTGGACAGGCAGTAAAAGCCGGAGACAGCGTAATTATTCTTGAATCCATGAAAATGGAAATCCCTGTAGTAGCTCCTCAGGACGGTACTATCGCAAGCATTGATGTTGCAGAAGGTGCCTCTGTAGAAAACGGAGATACTTTAGCAACAATGAACTAAGACGGGAGGTAGTCAAATGTCTTATGTAACAGAAACATTGTCCAACCTGATTCACCAGACAGCATTTTTCAATCTGACATGGGGCAATTACCTGATGATCGCAGTAGCCTGCGTATTCCTTTACCTTGCTATCAAGAAGGGATTCGAGCCGCTTCTGCTTGTTCCTATCGCATTCGGTATGCTGCTTGTAAATATCTATCCGGACATTATGGCAAACCCGGAAGATATGTCCAATGGTGTAGGTGGACTTCTTCATTATTTCTACATCCTTGATGAGTGGAGTATCTTACCATCCCTGATCTTCATGGGTGTAGGTGCCATGACAGACTTCGGTCCGCTGATCGCAAACCCGATCAGCTTCCTGATGGGTGCTGCAGCACAGCTTGGTATCTATGCAGCTTACTTCCTTGCAATCTTCCTCGGATTCAACGGAAAAGCAGCAGCAGCTATCTCCATCATCGGTGGTGCTGATGGCCCGACTTCCATTTTCCTTGCAGGTAAACTTGGACAGTCTGCACTGATGGGACCGATTGCAGTGGCAGCATATTCCTATATGTCACTGGTTCCGATCATCCAGCCGCCTATCATGAAACTCTGCACAACAGAGAAAGAACGTAAGATCAAAATGGATCAGCTTCGCCCGGTTTCCAAACTGGAGAAGATCCTGTTCCCGATCGTTATCACAATCGTTGTCTGCCTGATCCTGCCTACAACAGCTCCGCTGGTTGGTATGCTCATGCTTGGTAACCTGTTCAGAGAGTGCGGTGTTGTAAAACAGCTGACAGAAACAGCTTCCAATGCCCTGATGTATATCGTAGTTATCCTTCTGGGTACATCCGTAGGTGCTTCCACAAGTGCAGAAGCATTCTTAAACGCAGATACTCTGAAGATCGTAGTTTTAGGTCTTGTTGCATTTGCAATCGGTACATTCGGCGGATGTATGCTTGGTAAACTGCTCTGCAAACTGACTCATGGAAAGATCAACCCGCTGATCGGTTCCGCAGGTGTATCCGCAGTACCTATGGCAGCCCGTGTATCCCAGAAAGTGGGTGCAGAGGCAGATCCTACAAACTTCCTTCTGATGCACGCAATGGGCCCGAACGTTGCCGGTGTTATCGGTACAGCCGTAGCAGCCGGAACATTCATGGCTATTTTCGGAGTATAACCAAATCAAGCAAGCTATCTTGCTTGTATCAGGAGGAGTGCAACTCCTTCTGATAAGCTGCGGAGCAGCTATTTGGTTATGAGCAAGTAGCGAAGCGGATTGCGAATATCCGATTAAACAGAACTATAAAGGAGATTTAATAATGGCAGAATTAGAGAAAAAACCTGTTAAAATTGTGGAAACCATTCTCCGTGATGCTCATCAGTCCCAGATCGCAACACGTATGACCACAGAACAGATGCTTCCGATCGTAGATAAACTTGATAAAGTCGGCTATCACGCAGTAGAGTGCTGGGGTGGTGCAACATTCGATGCATCCCTTCGTTTCCTTCACGAAGATCCATGGGAAAGACTTCGTAAATTACGTGACGGCTTCAAGAACACAAAACTTCAGATGCTTTTCCGTGGACAGAACATCCTTGGATACCGTCCATACGCAGATGACGTTGTAGAATACTTCGTACAGAAATCTGCTGCAAACGGAATCGACATCATCCGTATTTTTGACTGCCTCAATGACCTTCGTAACCTGCAGACAGCAGTAAGCGCTGCAAACAAAGAGAAGGCTCATGCACAGGTAGCTCTTTCCTACACATTAGGAGATGCTTACACACTGGAATACTGGACAGACATTGCAAAACGTATTGAAGATATGGGCGCTGATTCCATCTGTATCAAAGATATGGCAGGTCTTCTCCTTCCAAACAAAGCTACAGAGCTTGTAACAGCATTAAAAGAAACAGTTAAGATCCCGATCGACCTTCATACACATTACACCTCAGGTGTAGCTTCCATGACTTACTTAAAAGCAGTAGAAGCAGGTGTGGATATCATCGATACAGCAATGTCTCCATTTGCACTGGGAACATCCCAGCCTGCAACAGAGGTTATGGTTGAGACATTCAAAGATACACCATACGACACAGGATTTGATCAGAAGCTTCTCTCCGAGATCGCTGACTACTTCCGTCCGATCCGTGACGAAGCTCTTGACAGCGGACTGCTCAATCCGAAGAACCTTGGTGTTAACATCAAGACTTTACTGTACCAGGTACCGGGCGGTATGCTCTCCAACCTGACTTCCCAGTTAAAAGAACAGCACGCAGAAGACAAATTCTATGATGTTCTCGAGGAAGTTCCGCGTGTACGTAAAGACCTTGGTGAACCGCCACTTGTTACTCCGTCTTCACAGATCGTTGGTACACAGGCTGTATTCAACGTACTTATGGGCGAGAGATACAAAATGGTTACAAAAGAAACAAAAGATATCCTGTTAGGAAAATACGGCGCAACTGTAAAACCGTTTAATCCGGAAGTACAGAAGAAGTGTATCGGCGATGAGAAACCGATCACATGCCGTCCTGCAGACCTTCTTGACAACGAGCTTGAGAAACTTGAGAGCGAAATGGCTCAGTACAAGGAACAGGATGAAGACGTATTAACATACGCACTGTTCCCACAGGTAGCTATGGACTTCTTCAAATACCGTCAGGCTCAGAAAACAAAAGTTGACGAGAAAGCAGCTGACAAAAAGAACGGAGCATATCCTGTATAATTGATCAGTAATTAAATATGTCCAAACGAAAAAAGGAGCTTGCGCAAGCAGGCTCCTTTGCGTTATTATGAAAGAATATGATACCCGGGAATATAATGTGCCAATGGGTATATGATGCCAGAGGTACATATCTATATTGATCGTAGCGAAGCGGAGACGTGGAACCATGATGAAATAGACAATCTGCAGGGTAAAATAAATACAGGAGAATATTCCATGAGCAAAGTTATAATAATCGGTGGCGGAGCCGCCGGAATGATGGCGGGGGTTTTCGCAGCCCGTGACCATCATGAAGTTCATATATTAGAGAAGAACGAGAAACTGGGCAAGAAAGTATTCATCACAGGAAAAGGCAGATGCAATGTGACAAATGCCTGCGACACAGAAGAACTCTTTCCTGCAATGATGAGCAATCCCAAGTTCCTCTACAGCAGTTTCTATTCATTTACCCCTCAGGATGTAATGGAGTTCTTTGAGAAAGCAGGTGTCCCTCTGAAGGTAGAACGTGGAAACCGCGTATTTCCACAGTCTGACCATTCCTCAGACATCATCCGCGCATTGGAACGTGAACTGAAGAAAGCAGGAGCAAAGATTCATCTTCACACTGCTGTACAGGAAATTGTAAAGAAACCTGTAACGGAATCTGTAACAGATTCCGTAAATACCCTTGAATCAGAAGCCGCATTAACAGAATCAGGATCTGATGCAGGAAAAAGCAGAAAAGGAAAAAAATCATCTGACATACAGCAGGAGAAGATCACAGGAGTTATACTTACAGATGGTACTTTTATAGAAGGCGATGCAGTCATCGTGGCAACCGGCGGATTCTCTTATCAGAGTACAGGCTCCACAGGTGACGGATACCGCTTCGCAAGAGAACTGGGACTGAAAGTCACGGACATTGCTCCCTCCCTTGTGCCATTAAAGACAAAAGAAGACTATATCCCTAAGCTTCAGGGACTTTCCCTTAAGAACACAGGACTCACCATAAAGAATGGAAAGAAAGTACTTTACGAGGATTTCGGAGAGATGATGTTCACCCATTTCGGAGTCACAGGTCCAATGATCCTCTCCGCCAGTGCCCATATCGGTGCAAAACTGGCGAAAGCACCAAACGGCGAACTGTCCGCATATCTGGATCTGAAGCCTGCACTCACCAGAGAACAACTGGATGCCAGGATCCTGCGTGAATTTGAAGCAGGACCAAACAAACAGTTCAAGAATGTGATTGGCGTACTTTTCCCGTCATCTCTGACTCCGGTAATGCTGGAACTGGGTGGAATCCCCGCAGAGAAGAAAATCCACGATATCTCCAGAGAAGAACGCCAGCACTTCATTGACCTTATCAAAGCTTTCCCCTTCACAATCACAGGAATGGGTGAGTTCAAAGAAGCCATCATCACCAGAGGCGGCGTTTCTGTCAAAGAGATCAACCCCGGAACAATGGAATCAAAGAAAATCTCAGGTCTTTACTTCGCAGGCGAGGTACTGGATCTGGATGCAGTGACAGGTGGATATAATTTACAGATTGCCTGGTCTACCGCATATCTGGCAGCGCAAGCTATACAGTAAGCTGAAACAAGCAGATGATGAGTACCAGTACCTTGTAGGTGGATTATATCTATGATATGATTCAGCTATACGTTATTTAGCGATTCATAAACATCAATCAATAATAAAACAGAGAAAATCTGTTTGAATAATAGAAACAGGAGGAACCACGAAAATGGGATGTAACATAGCCATCGACGGACCTGCAGGAGCAGGAAAGAGCACCATCGCAAAGAAAGTAGCGAAAGAATTATCATTTATCTATGTAGATACAGGAGCCATGTACAGGGCAATGGCTTTATATCTTTTGAACCATGGCGTAAACGGAGAAAATCAGGAAGAGATCGAAGCTGTATGTTCCGGCGCTGACATCTCCATCGAATACAAAAACGGAGAACAGATTGTCATCCTCAACGGAGAGAACGTAAATGCTATGATCCGCACCGAACAGGTAGGAAACATGGCATCCAAAAGCTCCGCAAACCCGAAAGTCAGAGCCCACCTTCTGAAACTTCAGAGAACTCTGGCAGAGAAAAACGACGTAGTCATGGACGGCAGAGATATCGGCACAACCATCCTTCCAAACGCAGAAGTAAAAATCTACCTCACAGCAAGCGCAGACACCAGAGCAAAAAGAAGAGCACTGGAATATGAACAGAAGGGAGAATCCTTCGACCTGGACCAGATCCGAAAAGACATCATCGAGCGCGACGAACGCGACATGAACCGCGAAATCTCCCCTCTGAAACAGGCAGACGACGCAGTGCTTGTAGATTCCTCGGAAATGGGAATTGATGATGTTGTCAATGCAATTCTTAATGTATATAAAGAAAAGGTGCAGAAATGATCAGATAACTGCCTGTAGTTCATCAGAAGATGACACACGCAAAGATATCTGACACAGGATTTCATGCTCTGATGAGTTGGATTAAGATACATTATTTCAGAGGATTGCTATAAATTCCAGAAGAATGGCAATGAATATAAATTAAGAGGATTAGTAATGAAAGTAAAAGTAGCAGAAACAGCAGGCTTCTGCTTCGGCGTCAAACGTGCAGTAGACAAAGTCTATGAACTCATAGACACAGAACAGAAACCAATCTACACTCTGGGTCCGATCATCCACAATGAAGGTGTAGTAGCGGATCTGGAAGCCCGTGGCGTCCACGTTATCACAGAAGCAGACCTGGATTCCCCGGATGACACCCTGCAGAACGGAACAGTAGTCATCCGCTCTCACGGTGTAGGCAAAGCCATCTACGATAAGCTGAAAGAAAAAAACATCTCTTATGTAGATGTGACCTGCCCCTTCGTTCTGAAAATCCACAGGATTGTGGAAAAAGAAAGCCTTGCAGGAAACCACATCATCATCATCGGCGACAAAGACCACCCCGAAGTACAGGGCATCTGCGGCTGGTGTCAGGGACCGTACACGGTGATCAGAAACAAAGAAGAAGCCGAAGCATTTGTACCCCCCAAAGGCAAAAAAATAAGTATTGTGTCCCAGACGACATTTAATTACAACAAATTTAAAGATTTAGTTGAAATTCTTTGCAAAAAGAGGTATGATAATAATGTTTTAAATATTCTCAATATTTTAAACACTATTTGTAATGCTACCGAAGAACGGCAGAGAGAAGCAAAAAACATAGCCGGAGAGGTAGACACTATGCTGGTCGTAGGCGGCCGGCACAGTTCCAATACTCAAAAGCTGTTTGAAATATGTAAAAAGGAATGTGGAAATACTTACTATATACAAACACCTGTAGACTTGGATTCTGAAATGTTCCAATGCAGTAGTTATGTAGGTATTACAGCAGGGGCTTCCACCCCAAACAAAATTATTGAGGAGGTTCAAGAACATGTCAGAATTAAGTTTTGAACAAATGCTGGAAGATTCCGTAAAGACTATCAGAAATGGAGAGATTGTACAGGGTACTGTCATCGATGTAAAAGAAGATGAGATTATTCTGAATATCGGTTATAAAGCAGACGGTATTATCACAAAGAACGAATACTCTAACGATGCAAGCCTTGTACTCACAGATGCTGTTCACGTTGGAGACACAATGGAAGCAAAAGTTCTCAAAGTAAACGATGGAGAAGGTCAGGTAACTCTTACTTACAAGAGACTGGCAGCAGAGAAAGGCAACAAACGTCTTGAAGAAGCATTTGAGAATCAGGAAGTATTAAAAGCTCCTGTAACTCAGGTACTTGACGGCGGACTCTGTGTAAATGTAGACGAAGCAAGAGTATTCATTCCTGCAAGCCTCGTTTCCGACACATACGAGAAAGACCTTTCCAAATATGCAGATCAGGAGATCGAATTCGTTATCACAGAATTCAACCCGAGAAGACGCCGCATCATCGGTAACCGTAAGCAGCTTCTTCTTGCTGAGAAAGCAGAGAAACAGAAAGAATTAATGGAGAGAATCCATGTTGGCGACACAGTTGAAGGAACAGTTAAGAACGTTACAGATTTCGGTGCATTCATCGATCTGGGCGGAGCAGACGGACTTCTTCACATCTCCGAAATGTCCTGGGGCAGAGTAGAGAACCCGAAGAAAGTATTCACTGTTGGCGATAAAGTTAAAGTTCTTATCAAAGAGATCAACGGAGAGAAGATTGCACTTTCCCTTAAATTCCCGGAAGCAAATCCATGGCTCACAGCAGCTGAGGACTTCGCTGTAGGAAACGTAGTTAAAGGTAAAGTTGCACGTATGACAGACTTCGGTGCATTCGTAGAGCTTGCACCTGGTGTAGATGCACTTCTTCACGTATCCCAGATTTCCAGAGAGCACGTTGCCAAACCTTCAGACGTACTTTCCATCGGACAGGAGATCGAAGCTAAGGTTGTTGACTTCAACGGCGAAGACAAGAAAATCAGCCTGAGCATGAAAGCTCTTGAGGCACCGGCTGAGGAAGCTACAGAAGAATAATTAAGAGAATACTCATAAATATTCAGCAACCGGCTTTGTATGAGGATGATCATACAGAGCCGGTTGATTGTTTTTTCAGATTACGAATGTGGTCAGCAGCTACAGGAGCATCAGAAATGCTGCAGACAGTCAGGAAGGAATTATAGGATGTCCATAAAAGGAATTTATGATATACACTGTCATATTGTACCCGGTGTAGACGATGGAGCCACAGATATAGGAGAAACCGTAAAATTACTCCGGATGGAATATGAACAGGGCGTGCGGACGGTTATTGCAACTCCCCATTTCCGCTTTCGGATGTTTGAAACACCTGTGGAGAAAGTCAGAGAGCAGTTCAGACGGGTGGAGAAAGCGGCATCAGAGATCTGCCCGGATCTTCATGTGTATCTGGGATGTGAGTTTCACGCCAATATGGAGATGCTTCCCATGCTCAGAGAACAGAAAGTAATGACAATGGCCGGTTCGCGGTATGTTCTTACAGAATTTTCCCATAACTCGGAAGAAAGCTATATACGGGAACGTCTCGGTGCATTGCTCTCCGGAGGATATAAGCCGATCATGGCACATATAGAACGTTACGAAGCCACACGCAACAGTCTGGATTTTGTGGAAGAACTGGCAGATATGGGTGTCTATATGCAGATCAATGCAGACAGCATCACAGGAAAAGACGGATTTTTTGCTAAACGGTACTGTAATAAAATCATGAAAGACGGACTCCTTCATTTCGTCGGATCAGACTGTCACAACAGTGCAAAGAGGAGTAGCAGGATTGGAGAGGCATATCGTATGGTTTCAGCGAAATTCGGGCAGGACTATGCAGATGAACTGTTTATTCATAATCCTGCAGAAATTCTGAAACAGAAACAAAAACATGAGGCTACAGATTGACTTTTTTTATTGGCTGATATACAATAAAATCGGTTTATGTCAATTTTGCTGTTTACTTTCAGAAATACATAAGACAGAATATTACCTGTGAACAGTAATGTACAAAACTATAAAGAAAAAAGGGAAAAGGAAATTATCAGATGTTAGACAATTTGAACAGTAACTTTGAGAGCAGCAAAGCACAGAGACCCGATGCAAATGATGATGAAGTCGAAATCGACTTACTGGAAATATTTTATGCGCTCAAGAAAAAAATCCTTCTGGTACTGATGGTTGCTCTTGTCGGAGGCTGTATTGCAGCAGCATATACGCAGTTTTTAATGACACCGATCTACAGCTCCACATCCAGTATCCTTGTACTTTCGAAAGAAACCACACTGACATCACTGGCGGATCTGCAGTTAGGTGCCAGCCTGACCAGTGATTATACAGTTCTGATCACAAGTACCCCTGTGATGGAACAGGTGATTTCAGATTTGGATCTGGATATGACTGCAGAACAGCTGAAAGAAAGCGTAAGTATCAATAATCCTACAGATACCCGTATCCTTGAGATTACTGTCAATAATACAGATTCTAAAATGGCAAAGAAGATCGTAGATGAGATTGCGAATGTTTCTTCATCCTTTATTGGCGATAAAATGGAAGTTATTCCGCCAAAGATTATTGAAGTTGGTAAGATTGCTACTGTAAGAACTTCTCCAAGCGTAAAGAAGAATGCAGCACTCGGCTTCTTACTCGGTTTCCTTGCATGTGCGGCAATCGTGGTTGTATACGCTGTAATGGATGATACTATTAAGACAGAAGAAGATATTGAGAAATACCTGGGAGTTTCTGTTCTTGCCAAGGTTCCTGACAGAAAAGATTTTATAAATTCGAAGAACAGGAAATCAAAGAACAAGAATAAGAAGCACCATTAAACTAATGGAGGAATCTGAGCAATGAAGAAACTCAATTTAACAGATAAAAGAAATCCGGATTATTTTTACAATGAGGCGATTAAAACTCTGCGTACCAATATTCAGTTGTCGGGTCAGAGCGTAAAGACAATTCTGGTTACAAGCTGTTATCCAAACGAAGGTAAGAGTGATATAGTACTCAGTCTTGCCCAGGAGCTTGGGAGCATTGGCAAGAAGGTTCTCCTTCTGGATGCGGATATCAGGAAGACTGCATATGCCGGACGACTGGGTGTGGAAGAGGAAGTGAAAGGTCTCTCACAGCTTCTGAGCGGTCAGGTGGGACTACAGGAGATTATTTATTCTACAAACTTTCCGAATATGGATATCATATTCGGAGGTCCAAGTGCACCGAATCCGTCAGGACTTCTCAGTGAGAATATCTTTAAGGTATTCTTAAAGGAAATCAGAGAATATTATAATTATATCCTGATCGATACACCGCCTATCGGAACAGTAATTGATGCGGCAGTGATAGGAAGATGCTGCGATGGTGCAGTCTTTCTGATCGAACCGGGAAATGTCAGGTACCGGGACGCACAGAAAGCATTTAAACAGCTGGAAAGAAGCGGATGCCGTATTCTTGGAGCTGTTATGAACAAGATAGATACCAGTGATGACAAATATTATTCTTCTTATTATAAGCATTATGGAGAGTATTATCACAGAAGTGACGAAGAAGCCCAGATTAAATAATACGGGCAGTTATCTGGCAGTAAGACAGAAACCATGATCAATGATAAAGGAGAATTTGGAAAAGTGAGCAAAATAAGGAAGAAAAAAATAAAAAAGACGAATATCTTACTGGGCTTTATCTGCATTCTTCTGGCAGTTCTCCTGGGCTTTATTCTTGTGACCAGTTATAAATCGGAACAGAAGGAATCCAGACACCTGTCAGAAATTGCAGACGACCAGCAGAGTGGGATTGAAGACTACGAAGCAGTAAAAGAACGTGCAAAAGAGCTGGAGGAGATATCTTCCGAAGAAGCAGAAGATACAGAAGACATTAAATCAAAGAACACAGAAGACACAAAAGACACAGAAAAAACGGATACAGCTGACACAGAAGATGCAGATAAGACAGAAGATACAAAAGATGAGACGGCAGCTGCTTCAGGTATTGTGTGCTGGGGAGATGATCTGATCAATGGGGAAGAATCCAATACATATTCCTATATGACAGTACTTCAGAAGCTTCTGACCGATAATGGCTATAATATGACAGTGATCAATAAAACGCTTCAGGGAGGTGGCACTCTCTCCATGATGAAGATGGCTGGTGTAAGTGATGAAACTATTCAGAGCTATATTACTAAACATCAGCAGGCTGCAAACGGTGCTCAGCTGAATGTAACAGAGACCGGAATACGTGATCTGACAGAAGAACAGACTACAAGAAATGATATGGATTGTATTCCTGTTATCTTCATGGGATATTATGGCGGTTGGAATCATGATCCTGCAGAACTGGCAGACCAGCAGGAACAGATTTTAAATACATTTCAGAATAAAGACCAGTTTATTGTAGTAGGAACACGCCCTATGGACGGAAGCGTAACTTCTGAAGCACTGGATCAGGTACTCAGCCAGAAATGGGGAGAACACTATATCAGTCTTGCAGATGTGACTGCACAGCCGTCTTCTACCTATGAGGCCCAGCAGGCAATGGCAGAGGCAATATTACAGAAACTGCAGGAGCTTAATTACATCAGCAAAAACTGATGAGATAACTGAAATACAGAGATTGAAGGAATGAAAATGACAAAAACCACAAGAAAAGCCATCAGACAGCGCAAGATCTGTATGCTTTTGATTATTATCCTGATCATAGTTCTTTCCGTTCTTGGCGGCGGTTATTATCTGTTAAGCCAGAAAAATGCTTCATCGCCACAAAACGGCGGTCAGAACAGTGACAGCCGGAATCAGACGGACTTGAGCCAAAACAGTGATATCGTGGAATATAAAGGTGAGACATACAAATATAACGATCATCTCAGCAATTATTTATTCCTGGGAATTGATACAAGGGAAACTGTAGATACTTATCAGTCACAGGCAGATGCCGGGCAGGCAGATGCAATTTTCCTGGTGTCCATGGATCGTGCAACAGAGAAGATAAAGGTTCTGTTTATTCCACGAGATTCCATGACCAGGATAGAAGTATTTAATCCATATGGTCAGAGCCTTGGAGAGACAACAGATCATCTGAATATACAGTATGCCTTTGGGGACGGGAAAGAGAAAAGCTGTGAACTGATGAAAACAGCAGTTTCCAATATGCTGGACGGACTTCCAATCCAGGGGTATTGCTCCATGAATATGGATGGCATTTCAGTGATCACAGATTTCGTAGGTGGAATACAGCTCACAATCCCTGATGACAGTCTCGCAGATGTGAATCCGGAATATAAAAAAGGTGCTGTTGTGGATATCACAGGGGAAACTGCAGAACAGTTTGTAAGATATCGTGACATTGACAAAACCCAGAGTGCTCTGGTCCGTCAGGAGAGACAGAAAACCTTTCTTCAGGCACTGGTGCAGAAGGCACAGGAAAAAGCAGGAGAGGACGCCGGATTTGTAACAGGTCTCTATGACAGTGTTAAAAGCTATACAGTTACAAATATGGGGAATGACATATTTGCCAAATTGCTGGCTGCATCACAGAATGGAATCACTGATACAGAGACAGTACCGGGTGAGGGAACACATGGGGAGAACTTTGATGAGTACCATATTGATGAAGATGCATTGTCGGACTTGATTATTTCCATGTTTTATGAGAAAATCTGATTGTATTAGTCATAGTATAATGAATGCAGAATACACTGTACTGTGATAAATAATTATCACTGTTATTATTTTATTCAGAGATAGTCCGTGCAGACATTCTGTACGGTTATCTATATAAAAATTAATCCAAAAGGAGAGGTGCATTATGAAAATCGCGAAGAAATTTATGACACTTGCTTTAGCAACTGCCCTTGGAGTAGGATGTGCTACTGTAGGTGTTGGTGCAGCGCCAAGCAACACGAGTGATCTGGCCGCGGTAGCGCCAAGTAGGACAAGCGAAACTACTGTGGATTCTGAACATTCTTCAATTTATGAAGTTGTTAAGGAACTTGAGAAAACACAGGGCTTTGCTGATCTGCAGGCAAAATATAAAGATCTGGCAGATGCTTTTAAAAAAATCAATGATGGTACAATGAAGATGGAAGATTTCATAAAAGTATTGAAATCCCTTTCCGTAGATGAAGCAGACAAAGCAGACCTTGAAGATGCCATTGCTAAACTCGAAGGAAAAATGATTGTTACATTTGTCAATGAATTCAACGTACTGAAGCCAGAAGAAGCAAAGCCTAATGATGACGGAACATATGAAGTAAAGCTTAATGTTCCGAGTCTTACAGACACTATGGAAGGTATTCAGCTTTGGGTCTACAGCAAAGACGGCACAAAGAAGTTTGTAGTCATTGATCCGGTTAATATTGACAAAGAGGGCAAAACTCTTACTGTTAACTTAAACGATGGAGATTTCTTCATGGTAATCGCAGACGCGAAATAATCAATAATTCGGAATCAGAACGCAGTCGCCAGAGATGGCGGCTGTTTTTTTGTAGAAATATGTTGCATTTTTTTATTGATGTAGTTATAATAAAACACGACGTAAATCTTTTTGTCTTTAAATCGTCGCTTTGCCGCGTTTGAAGATATGGATAATACATATCTTGAAGTATGAGTCTGCCTTGTAACACAGGCAGAATGGCGAAGCATACCCAGAATACGGAGGTAAGATATCCAGTGTGGTATGTGATGCAGGTGCGCACAGGCACCGAAGAAAACATCCGCTGTCAGTGTCAGCGGTTAATAAGCAGCAATGTCTTAGAACGCTGCTTTATCCCATATTACCAACAGAAGAAACGATTTCAGGGCGAATGGCATATCCAGGAAAGAATCCTCTTTCCCGGGTATGTTTTTTTAATTGCCGAAAATCCGGAAAAACTGGTAAATGGACTCAGGAAAGTCATCGGACTGACGAAGCTGATCGGAACCGGCGATGAGATCGTCCCACTGGTTCAGGAAGAAATAGATTTGCTTATGAAAATAGGCACAGACAAACAGCTTGTAGAGATATCTTCCGGCATCATCGAGAATGACAGAGTGCAGATTCTGGCAGGTCCTCTGATGGGAATGGAAGGAAATATCCGCAGGATAGACCGGCATAAAAGAATAGCATATCTGGAAATAGAAATGTTCGGAAGAACAGTAGAAATGAAGGTGGGATTGGAAATTATAAGAAAAGAATAATAAAAAATGATGGCATATTTACAGGAAAACGATTCTGTAAATATGCCTTTTTGAATAAAAAAGAAGGAGAGGTTAGGAAAACGTATGTACAGGAAAAAATCAAGAGGATGGTATAAACACAAAGATTTCATATTAATTGATCTTGCGTGTTTATTTATGGCTTTAATACTGGCGTATCTGATTCGAAACGGTTCTGTCAGGAACCTGTTTACACTGGGAATTTATCGCAATGTGATGATATTTGTCATATTGGTGGATTTGTTCCTGATCATTTTGTTTGAATCTTATAAAGGAGTTCTGAGAAGAGGACGTTATCAGGAGCTGCGCTCTGTTATCCGGCAGATGATCCTGATCGAACTGGCAAGTGGTCTGTACCTGTTTACTGTCAGTGGCGGACATACCTTTTCAAGAATAATCCTTTATCTTATGGGAATTTTCTATGTGCTTTTATCCTATTGTACAAGAATAATATGGAAAAAACGTCTGTTGCATAAAATGGCAGAAGGTGGAGAGCATTCTCTCTACATTGTAACCAATTATGACCTTGCATCAAAAGTAATCCAAAATGTAAAAGAACACAATTATAACCGCTACAACATCAATGGTCTGATACTCATTGATAAAGATATGACAGGGAAAGAAATTGCAGGAGTCCCGGTAGTAGCAGACTTAAATAACGCATCATCCTTTATCTGTCAGCAGTGGGTAGATGAGGTCTTTGTAAATGTAGATGAAACATATCCATACCCTCAGGAACTGATAGAAGAGTTGCTGGAAATGGGAATGCCGGTCCATGTAAACCTGGCAAAAGTCAGAAGTACTCCCGGACAGAAACAATTTGTGGAGGCAATTGGCGGATATACAGTTCTGACAACCACCATGAACTATGCCACAGACAGACAGGCACTTGCCAAAAGAGTATTGGATATTCTGGGGGGACTGGTGGGCTGCTTCCTGACAGGAATCATTTTTATTTTCATAGCACCGGCTATCTACATCAGTTCTCCGGGTCCGATTTTTTTCTCGCAGACAAGGATTGGAAAAAACGGAAAGCCATTTAAGATGTACAAATTCCGGAGTATGTATATGGATGCAGAAGAACGGAAAGCAGAATTGATGGCTCAGAACAAAATGAGTGATGGACGTATGTTCAAACTCGATTTCGATCCCCGAGTAATCGGAAATAAGATTTTGCCGGACGGAACCAGAAAAACCGGAATCGGCGAATTTATCAGGAAAACATCCCTTGATGAATTTCCACAGTTCTGGAATGTGCTAAATGGGAGCATGAGCCTTGTAGGAACTCGTCCGATCCTTCAGGACGAACTGCGTCAATATGAATTACATCACAGGGCTCGAATCGCTATTAAACCGGGAATCACTGGTATGTGGCAGGTAAGCGGACGAAGTGACATTACAGACTTCGAAGAAGTTGTAAGACTGGATACAGAATATATCAGTAACTGGAATTTTAGCCTGGATATTAAGATACTGTTTAAGACGGTGATTATGGTTCTGAAGAGGGAAGGATCGGTATGAAGAAAATTCGGCAAAGTCCGCACATGGAATGCAAAGGAGCATGAAGTGGAGCGGATTTTGTTGTTATTGTGGATGGGTTTACTTGTAGAATATGGATTGAAGGATGTGTACAGTTTTAACAAAATTCATATGCCAACAAGTTAGGTGAGTAGCCCATGCAATGTCTACCTTAAGATGAAGCACACACTTGTTTTGAAATAGTTTAACCGGCTCTGAAATGAGCTTTACATCCACAGGATGTGAAAATAAATAAGGGGATTATCAAAAGACGGAGGAAAAGAAATGAGCACAGTTAGCTTAGAGAATAAAACGATTTTAGTCACAGGCGCGGCCGGATTTATTGGTTCCAATCTAGTGAAACGAATTTATCAGGAAGCTCTTTCAGCAACGGTCATCGGCATCGACAATATGAATGCCTACTACGACGTTGCCCTGAAAGAGTTCCGTTTAAATAAGCTGGCCAAGTATTCCACATTCACTTTTGTAAAAGGCAACATTGCTGACAAAGCGTTAATCACAGAGCTGTTCGAGAAATACAAGCCTGCTGTGGTTGTGAACCTTGCAGCACAGGCGGGAGGGCGTTATTCCATCACAAATCCGGATGCTTATGTGGAATCCAATCTGGTTGGATTTTTTAATATTCTGGAGGCCTGCCGCCATTCTTATGATAATGGACAAAGTGGTGTAGAACACCTGGTGTATGCATCTTCTTCCAGCGTTTATGGCTCTAATAAGAAAGTTCCATACAGTACTGATGATAAGGTAGATAATCCGGTTTCTCTTTATGCGGCAACCAAGAAGTCAAATGAGTTAATGGCACATGCTTATTCCAAACTGTACAATATCCCATCTACAGGTCTGCGTTTTTTTACAGTGTATGGTCCTGCTGGCCGCCCTGATATGGCTTACTTTGGTTTTACCAACAAACTTGTAAAGGGCGAGACTATCAAAATCTTTAATTATGGTAATTGTAAGCGTGATTTTACCTATGTGGATGATATCGTTGAAGGTGTTGTTCGTGTGATGAAGAAAGCTCCGGATAAGAAAAATGGAGAGGACGGTCTTCCGGTTCCGCCATATGCAGTGTACAACATTGGCAATCAGAATCCGGAGAATCTGCTGGACTTTGTACAGATTCTGAGTGAGGAACTGGTACGGGCGAAAGTACTGCCTGAGGATTACGACTTTGAAGCTCACAAGGAACTGGTTCCGATGCAGCCGGGTGATGTGCCGGTGACTTATGCAGATACGAGTGCTCTGGAACGTGACTTTGGGTATAAACCATCTACAAGTCTGAGAATTGGTTTGAGAAATTTTGCTGAATGGTATGCTGAGTTTTACAAATAAAGACAGGTGTGAGGAGTTGGGTGTATGAGGAATACTATTAGAAAAATAAAAAATATTTCATTACGAATTAGAGCAATGAAACAGTATATGGAAGGCTTAAACCATCATGTTTCATATGAAGAAGCTTGAGTAGAATTAGAAAAATTTTCGCCGAATCCGCATACGTCATGCTACTGCCTAGGGAGTGATATCAAGTGGGGAAAGTATGATTTAACAGTTATTATTCCTTCATATAATAATGAAAAATTTCTTCCTACATGTTTGGATTCTATTGCAGATCAATCTACAGATTACAAAGTTCAAGTTATTGTCATTAATGATGGGTCAACTGATTCTACAGAGGCGATACTAGAAAAATACAGATGTTTTTCTGATTGGATAATTATAAATCAGGAAAATAGGGGATTTAGTGGAGCGAGGAATGTCGGACTAGATTTGGCTGAAGGGAAGTATATCATGTTTGTTGATTCAGATGATATACTTGGTCAAAATGCAATTGAGAAGTTGATGAGAAAGGCAATTGCAACAGACGCTGATATTGTAGCTGGAAATTATATATCAATATCTTTTAATGGAAAGACCAGATTTAAAGGGAGTGACTATAAAGAAGAAAAAGTTTCTCCATGTGATTATTTATATGGACAGCCATGGGGAAAAGTATATAAACATGAATTCTTTCAAAATTTACGTTTTCCAGAAGGTTATTGGTATGAAGATAGTATTTTTGCACAAATAATGTGGCCATTAGTAGACAATGTTTATACAATCCCTGATATTGTTTATAAATATAGAAATAATTTAAAAGGCATTTCTCATACTAGCAAAAGAAATCATAAATCAATTGATAGTTTATATATAACAGAAGCATTGCTTGAGGATAAGCAGAAATTTCAGCATACGTTACACGAAGATGATATTGAGTATTTTTTAAGCTCGATTAAATTAACTTATTTAAGGACATTAAGACATAATGGAAAAATAGCAAAGTGCATTTTTGTAGTTTGGTGTTATTGGTTTGATAAGTTAGATGGATTAAGAACAACAAAATTTACAAATCTACAGAATGCACTAAAAAGAAAAGATTTTAAAAAATATATTTTGGAGAATGTACGGCTTAATACTGTTTGAAGCACTTTTTTATAGAAAAATGATAAGCAAAAGCGCAAGATGATATCCATTTATGCTGAACTTTCTATTGTTATATTGCTGAGGGGCATTATTGTTGTACATTTGAAAATATTATTTTGAAGAAAGTTGAGAGAAGCTAATTTATGAATAATATTCTAGAACTTGATAAACAGAGATATTTTGGAGGGAAAATTCCTGCTTTCTGGCAATTTTTCCGTAAAGCACAAATAAATAAGACTCCTTTTTTGCATAAATTTTATAAAAAATTATTTGAAATATCTGCAAAGAAAAATGGAATTGAGTTTTCTGTTGATAATGAAATAGGCTATGGATTTTATATTGGGCATCTCTATGGAATAACAATCAATCCCAACGTTGTTATTGGAAACAATGTTAATATTCATAAGGGAGTTACTATTGGACAAGAAAATCGAGGAAAGAGAAAAGGAACTCCGCGCATTGGCAATAAAGTTTGGATTGGAGTGAATTCAACAATTGTTGGCAATATTGTAGTAGGAGATGATGTGCTTATAGCACCAAATACATACATTAATTGTAATATTCCTGATCATTCTATTGTAGTTGGTAATCCCTGTATTATAAAACGTGTTGATAATGCGACGAAAGATTATATAAATCGCATTGTAGAAATTTGAACAGAAAAAATAGAGGAATAGAAGAATGAGAGAGTTTAAAAATTTGAAAATTGCAGTTGCAGGTACAGGTTATGTTGGGCTTTCTATTGCTACATTGCTGAGTCAGCATCATCATGTTACAGCTGTAGATATTATCCCGGAGAAAGTGGAACTGATTAATAACAAAAAGTCTCCGATTCAGGATGATTACATTGAGAAATATCTGGCTGAAAAGGAACTTGACTTAACTGCAACTCTGGATGCAAAGGAAGCATACAGTGATGCTGATTTTGTAGTAATTGCTGCACCTACAAATTATGATTCCAAGAAGAACTTTTTTGATACATCTGCAGTTGAAGCTGTAATCAAATTGGTCATTGAGTATAATCCGGAAGCTATCATGGTTATTAAGAGTACGATTCCGGTTGGCTATACTGCATCTGTACGCGAGAAGTTCCACTGTGACAATATCATCTTCAGTCCGGAATTCCTGCGTGAGAGCAAGGCTCTCTACGATAACCTGTATCCTTCTCGTATCATCGTTGGTACTGATGTGGAGAATGTCCGACTGGTAAAAGCAGCACATACTTTTGCGGAACTTCTGCAGGAGGGTGCTATTAAGGAAGATATTGATACCCTGTTTATGGGATTTACGGAAGCAGAGGCAGTTAAACTGTTTGCAAATACCTATCTTGCACTGCGTGTATCCTATTTCAATGAGCTGGACACTTATGCAGAGATGAAGGGATTGAACACACAGCAGATCATCAATGGAGTCTGCCTTGATCCTCGTATCGGTACCCATTATAACAATCCATCTTTCGGCTATGGTGGATATTGTCTGCCGAAAGATACGAAACAGCTTCTGGCAAACTATGCAGATGTGCCGGAAAATCTGATCGAAGCAATTGTTGAAAGTAATAGAACCAGAAAAGATTTTATTGCTGATCGTGTGCTGGAAATTGCCGGTGCTTACGAAGCAAATGACAGCTGGGATGAGAGCAAGGAAAAAGAGGTTGTGGTTGGTGTTTATCGTCTGACTATGAAGTCTAACTCTGATAACTTCCGCCAGAGTTCTATTCAGGGTGTTATGAAACGTATTAAGGCAAAAGGTGCAACAGTGATTATTTATGAGCCGACTCTGAAAAATGGCGAAAAATTCTTTGGTTCTGTAGTTGTAAATAATCTGGATGAGTTCAAGAAGCAAAGTCAGGCTATCATTGCAAACCGTTATGACAAGTGTCTTGATGATGTAAAAGAAAAAGTTTACACGAGAGATATTTTTCAGAGAGATTAAAGGTAAAAATAATGATTATAAAAATATATCGCCTTGAAAATTGGTTATACAATCACCATTTGAAAGTATTTGCATTAATTATAAAGATGATTATTAGAGTGATGTTCAGTGCTGTTATCCCACCGTCAGTTTCAATTGGCGAAGGCACATTTATTACCTATCATGGACTGGGAGTTGTAATACATAAAAATGTAGTAATAGGTAAGAATTGTTGTATCCGTCAGCATGTTACAATTGCTGGTGGCCGGGGGGGGGGATTCCTACAATAGGGGATAATGTTGAGATTAATGCTGGTGCAGTAATTGTTGGTCCAGTGCATATAGGAAATTATGTGAGAATAGGAGCGAATGCGGTTGTAATTCAAGATATTCCAGATAACTGTACCGTAGTAGGGGTTCCAGCAAAAGTAGTAAGAGTGTATAAACCGGGTGAAAATACGTTTTCAATTTAAATTTATATATTTGGAGGAAATTAAAATGAAAAGCATTATGGTAACTGGTGGCTGTGGTATGATTGGTTCTAATTTGGTAAAGCGTCTTGTGAAAGAAGGATGGGATGTCTATGTGGCTGATAATCTGTGGCGTGGTAAGATTGAGAATTTGAATGATGAGAATGGTAAGCCAGTAATTGATCTTGATACACATTTCTTTAAAAAAGATCTTTCTATATACGAAGAAGCTGAGTCTGTAGTTGGAATTACAGACTATGTAGTTCATTTGGCTGATATTGTTGCTGGTATTGATTATGTATTTAGCAATCAAGGAGAACTGTTCCGTGTAAATAATCTAATAAATTCAAATTTGTTTGCTGCGTGTCGTAAGGCTGGAAAAGAGAAAATAAAAGGATTGCTTTATGTTGGTACCGTATGTAGTTTCCCTCTTACTCGTCAGAATATGTTGAATCCAGAGCCACTCCATGAAGATGAGTTATTCCCGGCAATGCCAGAATCTGCATATGGTTGGAGTAAATTGATGGGACAGTTAGAAATTGGTTACTTGGAAAAAGAAACAGGTATTCCTTGCTGTACCTTAATGTTCCATAATGTATACGGAACACCGACCGATTTCGGTGAGCGTAGTCAGGTTATCCCGGCTTTGATTCGTAAAGCGGTTAACTATCCGAAAGAAGAATTTGTTGTTTGGGGATCTGGCGAACAGGGACGTGCATTTATTCACGTTAATGATATCGTGAATGCACTTGTTCTGGCTTTGGATAAAGGTTGGGGACATGGCTGGATTCAGATAGGACCTTCTTATTGTACCAGCATTAAAGAAATCGCGTATAAGGTTGCTGAAATTAGCGGAAAAGGTATTGTGCCAAGGTTTGACACCACAAAACCGGAAGGTGACAAAGCTCGTTGTGCTGATTATACGAAAGCAAAAGAAATTCTTGGATGGGAGCCATCTGTTTCCTTGGAAGAAGGTTTGAGAGAATCCTATCACTGGATTGAAAAACAAATTAAGGGCTAATAAGTAGATACACTTAGACTTCAGCTTTTAATGACTGGAGTCTAAGTCTGTTTATTTTGGAAGAATATGAGGATTGATGATGAGAACAGATAAGATATATCAGCGCAAAAGAGATTTTGATGTGTGCGGAATTGTAGGAGTTTGTGCAACAACGAAAAAAGAATTTGTAAAAGAAGTGTTTTCAATGCCTACGACACCAGTGAGTGCTACAGTAGATCTCGTGGGTGTTCCTGCAATTATTTCTGCGAAGGAGAACCCGAAAATAGCGGAGATGTACAATAGATCTACTATGGCCGCAATAGATGGTATGCCAATTGTGAAAATCGGAAGACGAAAGGGATTTTCTTGTGAGCGTTGTGCAGCTCCGGATATTATGGGTGATGTATTTAAAGAAAGTGTAAAGCAGGGAAAAAGCCACTATTTCTATGGCGGAAAGGATAATGAAGTTCTTAAGAAGTTGAGAACTAATTTGGAAAAAGATTATCCAGGAATTCAGATTGTCGGAATGTATTCTCCACCGTTTAGAGCGTTGACTGAGGAAGAAGACAAGAAAATTTGTGATGAAATTAATGCATTGAAGCCAGATTTTCTTTGGGTTGGAATTGGGGCACCGAAACAAGAGATGTGGATGTGGCAGCACCAAGAAAAAATAAATAATACAGTGATGTTTGGGGTTGGAGCAGGATTTAATTTCTTTGCTGGAACATTGGATAAAGCACCGGAATGGATGGAAAAAGCAAGCTTAGAATGGTTATTTAGACTTTCTAAGGAGCCCAAAAGATTATGGAGAAGATACATATTGGGTGGATTTAAATATTTGTATTATACAGCAGAATATAAATTAAAGAAAAAAAAATGAGGACTGTCATGAAAGAAAAAATAAGCACTCCAAAAGTTCTAATGGTAGGTCCGGGGCGAAATGTAATGGGTGGAATTTCTACAGTAGTAAACTCTTATTACGAATTAGGATTAGATAAAAAAATAGAACTTCGTTATATTTCATCTATGGAGGATGGAAGCAAAATAAAAAAATTAGCGATTGCCTTTAGTTCATATATAGAATTTTCGAGACACATCAAAGAGTGTGATATTGTTCACGTTCATATGGCGGCTCAGGCGAGTTTTACAAGAAAAAGTATTTTTATAAAAAAAGCAAAGAAAGCAGGAAAAAAAATAATCATTCATCAGCATTCAGCTGATTTTGATGATTTTTATTTTAAACAATGTGATGCAAAAAAACGGAAACAAATTAAGAAAATTTTTGCAATGGCAGATATTATTATTGTACTCTCAGAAGAATGGGCTAAGTTTTTTGGCGAAAATATTTGTGATTTAGAAAAAATAGTCATCTTATATAATGGCGTAATTATTCCAAAGTATTGTAAAAAAGATTATACAGATACAAATGTTCTTTTTTTAGGACGCTTGGGAGAAAGAAAGGGTTCGTATGATCTCTTAAAAGCAATACCTGACATACTGAAAGTGATACCGGACGCACATTTCTATTTGGGCGGTGATGGTGATATTGTCAAAAGTCAAAAACTAATTGATGAAAATGGTATACAAAATCACGTTAAATTGCTTGGATGGGTAAGAAATGAAGAAAAGGAAATATATTTAAAAAAATGTAGTATATTTATTCTTCCATCTTATCACGAGGGAATGCCAATGGCATTATTGGAAGCAATGAGTTATGGATTGGCTGCAATCTCCACTAATGCTGGTGGAATTTCAAGAATTATTGATAATGGTTGTAATGGTTTTCGAATTGAGGCGGGAGATATAGAAGCAATAAAAAGCAAGTTAAAGTGTTTGTTGTGCGATCCCCAATTAAAGAAGAAACTGGGGATAAATGGATATAATACTGTGAAAAATGGTTTTAATGTAGAAAAAAACATAAAAAAATTAGAACAAATATATAGTGAGTTGATTAATAAAAATGGAGTGACGAGATGAAAAAAATACTGTTTGTGATGTTTTCTTTGAATAGTGGAGGTGCTGAACGTGCACTTATAAATCTATTGAGTATAATTGATAAAGATAGATATGAAATAGATTTACTTCTTTTTTCAAAGGAGGGTGCATTTTTGAAATTAGTTCCTGAATATGTGAATATAATTGAAACACCAACAGTATTACAGTATTTCTACGAATCACACCATTGCTTTTCAGCTAATAGAATACTGGCGTATGGTTACAAATGTATGGCTACACTTTTATCCTATGCTAGGGATAGAAGAGTTTATTACATGAAAGACTATAGATGGTTGACTTTTTACAATCGTTTTATTCCAAAACTCCAATCTCAATATGATGTGGCTGTTTCTTTCATATCATCTGAAACTATGTTCTATATTCAAGATAAGGTTGAGGCCAAAAAGAAAATAGTTTTTGTTCATAATGATTATAAAGGAATGGAATATCCTGAAATCTATGAAAAGAAATATTTTGCTGAAATGGATGTGATTGCAACGATATCAGATACTTGTGCTGATATACTTTGCCAAGTATTTCCTGAATGCTGTAATAAAATATGCTCAATTCCGAATTTAGTATCATCTGATGCAATAAGACAGTATGCTATATTAGAAGAACCAGAAGAATTTGTTCATGAGTCTTGTATAAAATTGTTATCAGTAGGGAGATTAACAGAACAGAAAGGGTTTGATATGGCCATTGAAGCTGCATCTTTACTTAAAAAGCATAATAGAAATTTCAAGTGGATTATTATTGGAAATGGTGAAAAGGAAGAAGATCTGAAGAAATTAGCTTTGAAGAAAAATGTAGAGGATTGTATGTTATTTATCGGATTAAAAGATAATCCGTATATTTATATGAAGTGTGCAGATATTATTGTGCAAACATCAAGGTGGGAGGGAAAATCAGTAGTATTAGATGAAGCAAAAATAATAGGAACGCCAATTGTAACAACAGATTATCCGACAGCCAAGGATCAAATAAAAGATGGTAAAGAGGGAATTCTTGTTGAAATGACGCCGAATGGAATTGCAAGTGGAATAGAAAGACTTATAGACAATGTTGCACTGAAAGAGAATATTCATAAATATTTAATATCACATGAATATGGGAATTCAAAAGAAATAGGTAGATATTATTCAATGTTTGATAATTAAATGGAGAAAGGACATGCAAAAAATAAAAAAAATTACATTTGTCGCTCCTAAAATAGCTTGGGGTGGGGCAGAAAGAGTTGTTTCTGTTTTGAGCAGTTCATTAGCAGATTTGGGATATTGTGTGGATTTGGTGCTGTATGAAAGAGAAACAAATGAATATCCGATATCAAAAAAAGTAAACATCATTTTGTTACCCCAAAATGAAAAGAATCAAAATAAACTAATATATTTAGGAAAGAAACTGTTAGCATTTAGAAAAATAATAAAAGATGGTAAGCCAGACATCTTAATTCCATTTCTTCCATATCAAGTTGAGCATACTTATATTGCTTCACGAGGATTACATATACCAATGGTTGTTACGGTGCGTAATAATCCGATGTTTGATACAGATAGTGAAAAGCAGCGGAAGCATCGAGACTGGATTGCTAAACGCGTGGAAGGCGTTTTTCTCCAAACAGAAGCTCAAAAAGATTATTTTCCAGAATCTATAAAAAATAAATGTTTTATTGTACCTAATCCTATAAATCAGAGCATCATTGAAACAGATTGCATGGTTGAAAATAATATAAAACGATTGATTTCGGTAGGAAGGCTTGAAGAGCAAAAAAATTTTTCACTACTGATAGATGCTTTTGCGGAAATAAAGAGAATTTACAAAGATGTAACTCTGGATATTTATGGTGAGGGGAATTTTAGAGGACAATTACAACAAAAAATTAATATGATGGGATTACATGATTCAGTTCAACTTTGTGGAAGGACAAATGACATTGCAGTTACCTTGAGTAAACATGACTTGTTTATTATGTCATCAAATTATGAGGGAATGCCGAATGCCTTGATGGAAGCAATGGGCGTTGGGTTGCCGTGTATTTCAACAGATTGTCCAACGGGACCAAAAGAATTGCTTGGAGCCAATGAAAGAGGAATCTTAGTGAAGCCTGGGGACAAAGAAGATTTAGCTGTAGCAATTAAGTACTCTTTGGAAAATGTAGAAGAAATGAAACAAAAAGCAGATTTAGCGAAGTCTTATATTGTAAAAAGATTTTCCCCAAGTAAAATATCGGAAATGCTTGTGAGTGAATTAGAAAAAATAATTTTTTGAAGGTGATGAAGGATAGATAAGAAAATTGATTCTGGGTTTGAAGTTATGCGATGAATTGATATATGAAAAAATAGGGGATTTTGCTAAAGTAGTTAATAAGAGGAGAAAAAAAGATAAATGGAAGAAAAAAACTTAAAAAAACGATTTGTCTCAAATGCTAGTTGGCAGATGGCTCAACAGATATATTCTATGATCTTGTCCCTGATTATAGGATCAATTTCAGCTAGATATTTAGGCCCTAATAATTATGGACTCCTTAATTATGGAGAATCTCTTATATCCCTTATGGCTACTTTAACAGGTTTAGGATTAGATGAAGTTATTATGAATGAACTTGTTATGAAAAAAGATAAGACAGGTACTTTGCTTGGAACTGCATTGGTTATGAGATTATTGGCATCTATTGTTGGGGTATTTGCGGTGGCAGCAATAATCATAACATTAGAGCCTGGTAATAAACTTTTGTGGGTTATTACAATATTGCAAACATTTCAGTTATTTGGTAATCTCTATTATGTTTTTAATTACTGGTTTCAAGTGGAATTAAAATCAAAGTATGTTTCCATTGCATATATTATTGGACTTACAGTTTCTGGTGTTTGGCGTGTTGTTATTTTAATGAAGAATGCCTCTGTTGAATTTTTTGCTATGACTGCAAGTATTCAAGGTATTGTGGTTTTGCTTATTGTTGCTGCGTGTTTTTTTTCGATATCTCATGAAAAGTTACATTTTGAAAAAAATGTTGCAAAACAATTAATTCGAAAAAGCTATCATTTTATAATTTCAGGTATAGCAATTATGATATATATGCAAATGGACAAAGTTATGATTGGTAAAATGCTTGGTGAAGAACAATTGGGATATTATAGTGCAGCGAGCAAAGTGGCTAATTTATGGATATTTGTGCCAAGAGCGTTGATTAATTCTGCCCGTCCGTTAATTATTGAAGGAAAAAAAATAGATGAAGAGAAGAATTCTAATAGTGAGTATAAGAACAGATTAGTTAAATCTGTTTTTGGTATAAGTATGTTAGGTTTATTTGTCGGATTGTGCTTTACATTTTTTGGATGGATTCCTGTCAGAGTTCTTTACGGTACTGCATATAGCAGTGCAGTTCCAGTATTGGCAATTTTGATTTGGTCAACAAGTCTTTCACAGTTGGGAACAATTAATGGTATCTGGATAGTAACAGAAGGATATAACAGATTGTTAAAATATACAGTTTGGATGGGAGCTTTTGTGAATTTGGCATTAAATTATATTTTAATAAGAATTTATGGAATTACTGGAGCGGCTATTGCAACATTCATGGCACAATTTACAGTTCAATTTATTGGACCGGCTTGTATTCCAAGTCTTAGGAAGTATTTTGAAGTATACACGTCAGCCTTTAGGGAAATCTTTAATATAAAATATTACATTAATGCGGTAAGAAAAAAAGTTTCAATTGGGAGAAAAAAATGATCAGTATTGTTACACCTACATATAATTCTGAACAGTATTTAGAGGACTGTATTCAATCCATTATGAAACAGCGATATAAAGATTACGAACATATAGTTGTTGATGGGGGCTCATCTGATGGCACGATAGATATTTTAAAAAAGTACGAAAATCAGTATCCACTAAGGTGGATATCAGAAAAAGATAGAGGTATGTATGATGCAATCCGAAAGGGTTTCAAAATGGCGAGAGGAGATATTTTTTGCTGGCTAAATTCGGATGATATGTTTATGCCATGGACTCTCCAAGTTGTTGGAAAAGTAATGAAGAATTCTAGAGTGCAATGGATAACAGGACTTCCGAGTCACTTTAATGAAGATGGCATAAATTATATGCCTATTTTGTCTAATCCGATATTTGATTCATGGTTTATCAAGCATGGATGGATGGAAGGGAGAAAGTTATGGGCAATTCAACAGGAATCCTGTTTTTGGACGAAAGATTTATATGAAAAAGTTGGTGGCATAGATAAGAACTGTCGCTTGGCGGGAGATTTTCATTTATGGGTGAAATTTGCACATTGTACAGATTTGTATACAGTAAATAGTGTTTTGGCTGGCTTTAGAATACATGAGGGACAATTATCAGGAGATAGAAATGCTTATTATGCCGAGATAGGAAGTTTAAATAGTATTCAAAATTTTGCCTCTAAACATGGATATTATAAAAAAGCCTATAATCTTTATCTGAAAATAAAGAAAAATTCTAGTAAGCGATGCTCACTATGGATTCAAGTAAATAAGTAGTTTCTGGAGGTATAAGCGAGATGAAAGCCTTAATAATTACATCAAACAGATACCCACGAAGTGGTGCTGCGTCAAATTACATCCAATATTTTGCGTCTATGCTGAAGCTTGGTGGATACGATGTTACTGTTGCTGGGGTTAGGAATGAGAGCGTATTATGCGGTAATAAAAGGGATGATAACGATATCACAGTTATAGATGTAATCCCGCAAGGAAATGACTTTATAAAAAGAGTCTTAAATAAGTGTTTTTATAAAATGATGTTGGACAGAATAATTAGATATTTGAATATTGGTAAAGAGGATCTAGTGATAGATTATTCATATGATTATCGTATCTATGAAACAATATTAAAATTGAGAAAAAAAAAGAATTTTTTAGTTGCCTGTTGCCCTACAGAGTGGTTCCCTAAAGACAAGTATGAGATGGATTTTGAAAAGTATACATATCTCAATGAAGTTTTGCGTCCTAAGTGTGATTTGATTTTTCCAATTAGTGATAAAATTGAGGAACATTTTAAAGAGAAGGGATGTGTAACATTTAAATTGCCAATTATGTGCGATTCTGAAGAATATTCTTATATTCCTAAGAAAAAAGAAAGATATAAGATTGTTCTTCCGGCAAACGGAAAAATGAAAGATGCATTAAAAGAAATGCTAATAGCAATATCTGAAATATTATCAGATGATTTAGAGGCTTTTGAATTTCACATAACGGGGGTTACAAGAGAGCAAATAGTGGAAATAATAGGCGATGAAATATTCAATAAAATTTCGAAATCATTTGTAATACATTCTTGGATGAAGTATGAAGAACTTGTAAAACTATACCAAAATATGCATTATCTTTTTTTAGCTAGAGAAGATAATCAGATGACACAATCCAATTTCCCGAGTAAAATTCCTGAATGTATGTGTTACGGAATTGTTCCGATAATGTCGAATGTAGGAGATGCTCCTAAATATTATTTGAAAAATCAGGTGAATAGTATTGTATTTGATGGATGTACGGTATCTTCATGCAAGCAGGCTATTTATAGTGCTTTATCAGTAGAATGGAGCAAATATAAACTATTGTCAGAATCAGCTAGAAGAACAGCCGAAAAACAGTTTGATTATCGTCAATGGAGTGAAAAAGTTTCTGGTATGATAATGAAAGTAAGAGGTTGTAAAAATGAACATTAAAATATCAACAATAAGAGAGGGATGTCAATATCTTTTACTATATTTGTTATTATTATGCCAGGATGCGGGATTGTATCGTAATAATAGCACTATAATAAGAAATATTATTTTCTTTGTTTGTATTATATTTTTGATGATATGGAAAGCCAAGATAAAAAAAAAGGAAATTGTCTATTTTTCTCTTGTCGCATTAATCATGGTTGCACTGAGATTTTATCATCATGATGCTCAATTTATAGATGAATTAATGAAAGTGCTCGAACATCTGCTAGTAGCCTATACCATATTTAAAATCGATTCAAATAAATGTGCAACACGTTTTGTTAGAATTGTAACTTTTTTTTCAATGATAAGTTTAATTGCGTATGCTATTGCAAATTTTGTACCAGAAATATATGATTTGCCCATTTTTACAAGTTATAAAGTGGCTTGGGCTGGAAGTGATTTCATATTTAAAGGAGTTCTGTTTTATGTATATAGAGCTTTCGAACCATTTAGAAATAATGGAATATTTACAGAACCGGGTGTTTATCAGATTGTATTAAGTGCTGCAATATTTGTATTGCTTTTTAATGGTAAATCACTTGATATTAGTAAAAAGAAAAAAGTAAAATATTTGACTATTTTATGTATTACGATGATAACGACAACATCAACAACAGGTTATATTTCACTAGTTGCTTTAATACTTTTGGGAGCAATGCAGCGAAAAACTGTATTTCCAGAAAATCGTATTGCGAGAAGAATACTTATTGTGGGTGTCTTTATAATTCTTATTGATTATTGTGTCCAGGGAACTGATAGTTTTATCAGTGTTTATTTGTTTGATAAGTTAAATTCCCTAACATTGGATGGCTCGCAGATAACAGGTCAAAGTATGTGGACTAGTTCAGGAAATGCAAGGATGGCGGTATACTATCAAATGATTAAGGTTATTACTTCGAAGCCTTTAGGATGTGGTTTTACTAATTTTTATAATTTACTTAATGTATTGTATGGTGGGAATGCTGCCGGTGCAAGATTATTAATTTATTTTGCTGCAATGGGTGTGATACCGATGTTGTTAATTCTTTTTCCTATATTTAACATTATGTGGAAAAATAAGACATCAGTCTACCAATTCATTGCGTATATTTTTATTTTCATTAATACTGGAATTGCTCAATCTAAAGGAATATATGCGGCATTAGCAATATTACCATTAATAGCGGTTGCTGAGAAAATGAAAAGTGGGACGAAGGGGACGCCTAGAAGGGAACACAGATTAATGAGTGGAGATCTCATCCAGTAAGATGTAACTGCATCATTGGGGTAGCGAGTTTTGGGGATACAGAGGTGACGATGTGTTTTAAGTGCAAACAGTTAGGAAATAGGGCTGAAAGTGATTGAGATCTGAAATCTACATAATTCGTAGGTCAATGTTTTATTTCGGACGGAAGTGTTGCTAGAATATAAATAGTACAAGCCAAAATGAGAAATTCCAAATACACATAGTAAGCGCAAAATAATTCGACGGATTGTGTTGCCCTAAAAATCAATCCATAATAATCATTAGAGAATGCAAGCATTTCACTTCATTTTCTCTTGCTAGAAATGATAGATGCGAGCATTTTACTCTATTCAAGTTATGGAGGTGTGCTCATGAGAAGCAAAAGAATACCTGCTGAAGAACAATACCGTCTCATCATGGAATGCCGTCAAAGTGGATTGACAGATCATCAATGGTGTGTGGAACATGATATTAAGCCAGGAACTTTTTACAACTGGGTAAAAAGACTGCGTCAGAAAGGTTGTGTGGATTTGCCGGCGTCAACTGGACGCACCTATCGCGCACCAGAAGGCCAGGAAGTTGTCAGAGTGGAGTTTCATGATACTGACCCGATTCCTTATGAACAGCCATTAAATGTAATTCCGGCAGCTACGGAAAGGAATAACTTTTCCGTAGCAGAGTCAATGAAGCTGTCTGTAGGCAGCTTTCATCTAACAATACCAAATGGAACAGATCCTCAGCTTCTGGCTCAAACGCTTCGAATTGTGAAGGAGCTGGAATGTTAGGGGATATCACAGCCGCCGATGAAATCTATATCGTAACAGGCAGAACGGATATGCGGAAATCCATTGACGGGCTGTGTGCTATTGTAGAGGATCAACTCCATATGGATCCAAGGCGAAGTGCCCTGTATCTTTTCTGTGGAAAACGTTGTGACAGGATCAAAGCTTTGCTCTGGGAATCTGACGGATTTGTGCTGCTGTATAAACGTATGGAAGTTCAGGGCAGGTTTCGCTGGCCCAGAAATCAGCTGGAAGTAAAACAATTGACCTGGCAGCAATTCGACTGGCTCATGTCCGGGCTTGAAATCGAACAACCCAAGGCATTCAAACCTACGGAATGATCGCGTAAAACATCTATGCCAACCAACAGAAACGGAGGGGCTTCTCACCCTGTATCATGTCTGAAATCCCTTGTAAATGCTCAATGTCATTAACTTTAGCAAAGAGCAGAAATCGTAAGCATTTATAAAACTATGATTCCTGCTTTTTGTTTGTATATGGGCATACTTATCCCCTTCTCTTTGTACTCGTATTTTTTAGCTCAGTACGCTCTTTTATGGGTATTCGAATATTTTCCTGCTAATTGCCCTTTCGTTCTGGTATAATGCCGATCAGGACGAATGGGAACAAGATTTTTACTGATATCTTCATATATTTGCTGAAATAACATATTTTTCTTTTGACCATCCGTTTCAAGAAGTATATAAATCAGATCATTTTTTAAGATTCCAATACTAACAGTCTGATTGATCGCAAGTCCTCAAACATGGGTACTGGCTATGAAAAATCCCCGCATTTTGCGGGGATTGAGAAGATTTTATAGAAATGATCAGGATCATTAAAAAATCAGGACTTTTTGTATCGGCTTGGGCATTCTTTCTGAACTCTGGGCGACCATGGGAGCAGATCATCAATAAATCTGAGATCTCTGTCATCCATATGCTGCGGAATCTCAGTAAGCAGCAGGTTGAAATACTCGAAAGTATTTATCCTGTTTGCTTTTGCTGTTTCAACCAGGCTGTACAGGATCGCGCTTGCCTTTGCACCGTTGGAGGATTCGATCATGACAAAGTTTTTTCGACCAATGGTAAAAGGCCGGATTGCCTGTTCGGCATAGTTGTTATCCATTGGGACATGGCCATCCGATAAAAACACACGAAGGTAATCTTCCTGATTTATACTGTAAGCAAGAGCTTTTCCGATCGTACTGTTATGAGTTACCTGGGAGTATTTCTGTTTTGCCCATGCGAAATAAGCATCCACTTTTTCAGAAAGAATAAGCTGACGCTGTTTTTTGCGGTCTGTAGCAGAAAGGTCATCGAAAGTGTTATCGATGTGCATGATTTCCGTGATCATGCTGTATGCTTCCTGTGCGATGGAACCTTTGGCAGTGTCCTGACCGACAGACTTTATGAATTCAGCAAAAGGTCTTCTGGCATGGACCCAGCAGCCTGCAACTTTGAGATCCCGGCGTTCTTTTGCAAGTTTATGGTAGACCTGATATCCATCTGTGACCACAGTCCCGGAAAACGTCTTCAGGAATTCCCGGGGATGTTCCGAATGGCGGGAAGGCTGCCAGTCAAAAAGAACGATGGGATGGGGTCCACGCAGCGGGCGGTTCCGGTAGACCCACATATAAGTCTTCTTACCGTTTTTGATCTTCGAATGCTCAATCCGCATAACCTTTACGGGTGTCTCATCAGCATGTATGACTTTACTGTCATAGATCCGTTCATGGAGCCGGTCATAGATGAGAGAAAGATATTCATCTGCACTTTTTATCACCCAGTTTGCCATGGTATTCGTGGAAAGCTGGATTCCATTCGTTTTAAAAGCTTTTGCCTGTCGTTCCAGAGGCAGGGCGTTGGTATACTTGCCATTGATAATGGAAGCGACCAGTGCAGGTGTTGCAATGCTGTTGCGGAAAAGGTCTTTTGGTCTCGGAGCTTTCAGAATCGTTCCATCATTGTTTCTGGAAGCATAAACATGGACATGGTGTTCATCCACAATAAATGTCTCCGGGATGATATGTAGCCGTTTATAAATTTCCTCCGGGAGTTCCTTGTAACCATCCGGAAATCTGGCTGCCAGTTCTTCTTCAGAAAGTGTATGTTCGATGATGCGTGCCGGAAGTCCGGCCAGATCCGCATCCCGTTTACCGACAGCTTTTTTTCGATGATAGGACGGGATGACAACCTCTGTGATTTCAGGTTCTTTTAAAGAATCCTGCTTCAGGTATTCCGCTTCGTTGAATGAATCGAACAGGGAAAGCTGACCGTCAACTTCAGAAACGGCTGCTTCCGATTTTCGGCCAAAGAACCGCTGATTCATGATGCGGATCTGTTCTGTGAGCAGCTCGATCTGCCGGTTATTATCGGAAAGCTGTGCATTGGCCTGGTCCAGCTGCGACTGCAGGGCAAGGAGCTGATCCTGTAAGGAAGATACGATAACGACAAGAGCTTCTTTGCCGAGCTGATTTAATTGTTCGTCTGATAACTGGATCATGTTCCGTACCTCCTGTATTGATAGGAACATTATATCAGAACTGGCGAGAAAAAGACACTTTATAAAAAATGTGAAAAGGTAAAAATGACTATGGCTGAAAGGCCGGAGAAAGGAAATCCGGAGATGGCAGAAATAGAATGAAGTAAAAAAGAAAAAAGTGCTGTACAGAGCTTTGGATGCTTTTTTAGAATCCTTAAAAAGCATTCGGAAGCTGTGCACAGCACATGGAAAACATGGAAGAGAACAGGTGAAAAAGTTCTCTGTTTTGCACAAAAGACAGAATCAGATGGAACTGTCGGGTGGGATATCATGGATGACCGGGGCAATGGCAAACCCCTGCATCAGCCAGTGGAACTGCTCGGCGGATAAAGATCTGAGCTCTGCGGAAGAACGCGGCCATGTGAAATGACCGGATTCCACACGTTTGTAAAGAAGCAGAAATCCATCTCCTTCCCAGAGGAGTCCTTTGATTCGGGTGGAAGATCTGCCGCAGAAAAGGAACAGGGTATTAGGCACAAACAGCTGCATATGAAACCGGCTTGTTATGATGGCTGCCAGTGAATCAATCCCGAAGCGGAGGTCTGTGTATCCGCAGACGATATAGACACCGGCAAAGTAAGCGGGATCGGCATCTTTAAGCATGGCACACCGCCCGGATGAGTTTGCTGAGAAACTCTGCGGAGACATCAGCACTTGTTTCGATAGAAATACCGTTTACCAGAACTTTTACATTGGAGTTGTCATTCGAGCGAATCGCGCGATTCGCTCGAATGGAACGAACTTCCGTTTTTGATGTTTCTAACGAAGTATCAGAATCAGAGAGAACAGGGAGTGTGATCGGGACGATATCCGGCAGCGCCTGGTCAACAACTTCTTCTTTGAGAAGATGTTTCCAGTAGTTATAGGTGTGGAAAGAAAGATGATTCTGTTCACACCACTGCCGGACGGTAAGACCGCTTGCTTTCTGCTCGGCAAATCTGACGGTCCATTCCTGAAGATGGATCTGGTGAAGTTTTTGTTTTGCATTCATGAGATAATCCTCCTGGATAAAGTAACACGAATCGCGCAAATCGAGCGAATTGCACGAATTTATGGTTAGAAATGTTGGGAGTAATTATCTCAGAAATGTGGTGGGATGAAAAGGTACTGGTTATTGAGGGTTAACGATTGATCATCATTTTATGTTTTCTGTT
>ENA-ORUO01000501-ORUO01000501.1-human-gut-metagenome-genome-assembly--contig:-NODE-501-length-48360-cov-19.360542_pt1 | contig 48360 bp, 43 predicted proteins | sample MGYA00242082_ERZ509215 | MGnify/ENA primary metagenome ERZ509215 (study PRJEB26280, sample SAMEA2338829) | human gut metagenome | biome: human gut; feature: human-associated habitat; material: faeces... | reverse complement strand
AACCAATGACACGGGGATTTTCAGTCCCCTGCTCTACCGACTGAGCTACAGAGGCGCACCGGACGATGATTATTATACCTGAAATTTTGATTTTGTAAAGGGGTAAATTCAAATTTTTTGAAAAAAACTGAAACTTTTTTCATTTTATGCGTTTCAACGTGCAAAATGAGAATGACTTTTTGCACGTTTTTCTGCCGGATCAGGAGGACAAGAAATCTGCCCGAAGAAATTGACAAGTAATACAACCTATGGTTTAATAAAAGAAAAGAACACCGACGCTTTTGCTCTTTACACATCGCTTATACTTATTATAAGGGAAAGAGCAAAGGCGTTTTGATTTGACGACCTGCTCATTACAAGAGAACAGGCCCGGAGGACAGCATGGCAAGAAAACAGGAATATGGCAACGAAAGCATTACTTCGCTGAAGGGTGCCGACCGTGTGCGCAAGCGCCCGGCCGTTATCTTTGGCTCAGACGGCGTGGAGGGCTGCGCCCACTCTATTTTTGAGATCGTCTCCAACTCCATCGATGAAGCCCGCGATGGCCACGGCGATACCATCAATGTGACCCGCTGCAAGGACGGCAGCGTGATCGTGGAGGACTTTGGCCGCGGTATGCCCGTGGACTGGAACAACGGCGAGGGCCGCTACAACTGGGAGCTGCTGTTCTGCGAGATGTACGCGGGCGGCAAATACGGTGAGGGCGAGGACAACTACGAGTTCAGCCTGGGTTTGAATGGCCTGGGCCTGTGCGCCACCCAGTACGCCTCTGCCTGGATGACTGCCGATATCTACCGCGACGGCTTTCATTACCACCTCGACTTCAAAAAGGGTGAGAATGTGGGCGGCCTGCAGAAGGAGCCCTACAAGGGCCGCCGTACCGGCAGCATCATCCACTGGAAGCCCGACGATGAGGTGTTTACGGACATTGACGTGCCCGGCAGCTACTATAAGGATGTGCTGCGCCGTCAGGCCGTGGTCAACGCGGGCCTGACCCTGAACTTTACGGACGAAAAGGAGAAGGACCCCGCCACCGGCAAGCCCTGGAAGGAGAGCTGGTGCTACCAGAACGGCATCGCCGACTATGTGCAGGAGGTGGCAGGAGAGGACACCCTGACCCCGGTGTTCAGCTGTGAAAGCGAGGCCACCGGCCGTGACCGTGAGGATCAGCCGGATTATAAGGTGCGGATGAGCGCTGCCTTCTGCTTTTCCAATAAGGTGCAGCTGCTGGAATACTATCACAACTCCTCCTGGCTGGAACACGGCGGCAGCCCCGAGCACGCCGTCCGCACGGCTTTTGTCTACCAGATCAACAAATACCTGAAGGACAAGAACCTCTATAAGAAGGGCGAGAGCGCCATCAGCTTCCAGGATGTGCAGGACTGCCTGGTCTACGTCTCGTCCAGCTTCTCCACCCGTACCAGCTACGAGAACCAGACAAAGAAGGCCATCACGAACAAGTTCGTCTCGCAGGCCATGACTGATTTCCTCAAGCATTACCTGGAGGTCTACTTCCTTGAAAAGCCGGAGGAGGCCCAGAAGATCTGCCAGCAGGTGCTGGTGAACAAGCAGAGCCGCGAGCACGCCGAAAAGACCCGCCAGAGCATCAAAAAGACGCTCTCCACCCAGATCGATCTGGCAAACCGGGTGCAGAAGTTCGTGGACTGCCGCACCAAGGATGCTTCCCGCCGGGAGCTCTACATTGTGGAGGGCGATTCCGCTATGGGCGCGGTCAAGCAGAGCCGCGACAGTGAATATCAGGCCATCATGCCCATCCGCGGCAAGATCCTGAACTGCCTGAAGGCCGATTACGCCCGCATCTTCAAGTCCGATGTCATCGTGGACCTTATCAAGGTCATGGGCTGCGGCGTGGAACTGGGCGGCAAGCATAACAAGGAACTTGCCACCTTCAACATCGATAATCTGCGCTACAACAAGATCGTCATCTGTACCGATGCTGACGTGGACGGCTACCAGATCCGCACGCTGGTGCTGACCATGCTCTACCGGCTGACCCCCACTCTGATCAACGAGGGCTATGTCTATATCGCGGAATCGCCGCTGTATGAGATCACCACAAAGGACCACACCTATTTTGCCTACACTGAGCCGGAAAAGGCAGCATTCCTGAAGGAGATCGGCGACAAAAAGTATACCATCCAGCGCTCCAAAGGTCTGGGCGAAAACGACCCCGAGATGATGTGGCTGACCACCATGAACCCCGAGAGCCGCCGCCTGATCAAGGTGCTGCCCACGGACGTGGAGGAAACGGCCCGGGTGTTTGACCTGCTGCTGGGAGACAACCTGGCCGGACGCAAGGAGCATATTGCACAGCACGGTGCGGAATATCTGGATGATCTGGATGTGAGCTGACGAGATAAACCCCTCCGTCGATGCTTTGCATTGCCACCTCCCCTAGTAGGGGAGGCCCTGGCGTTGCGGAACGCCCTGCGAGTTCCCATCTATGCCAAGGGCCCCACTATTAGGGGGGCTGTCGAGCGTATGCGAGACTGAGGGGTTGGATCCGGGATATAGATGCTGATATAGAGGAGCAAAAATGGCAAAACGAACAACCAAAAAAACGACCAAGCCTGTCCGCCCGCAGCTGGGCGACGGCGTTGAGATCCTGAACGCGGGCAGTGTGCTGGAAGATCCCATCACCAGCACGCTGGAGACCAACTATATGCCCTACGCGATGAGCGTCATCGTCTCCCGCGCCCTGCCCGAGATCGATGGCTTCAAGCCCGCCCACCGCAAGCTGCTGTACACCATGTACGGGATGGGCCTGCTGAAGGGTGCCCGCACCAAGTCGGCCAACATCGTGGGCAGCACCATGCACCTGAACCCCCACGGTGATGCCGCCATCTACGATACCATGGTGCGCATGGGCCGGGGCAACGAGAGCCTGCTGGTGCCCTTTGTGGACAGCAAGGGCAACTTTGGCAAGGCGTACAGCCGGGATATGTCCTGCGCCGCTGCCCGTTATACCGAGGCCAAGCTCGAGGGTGTCTGCGAGGAACTGTTCCGGGATATTGATAAGGAGACCGTGGACTTTGTGCCCAACTACGACGGCACCACCACCGAGCCGACCCTGCTGCCCGTGACCTTCCCCACCATTCTGGCCAACAACACCCTGGGCATTGCAGTCGGCATGGCCTGCAACATCTGCTCCTTCAATCTGGCAGAGCTGTGCGCCACCACCGTGGCCCTGATGAAGGATCCCAAACACGATATCTCCACCACCATGCCTGCCCCGGATTTCGTGGGCGGCGGCCAGATCCTGTACGATGAGGCTCAGATGCGGGAGGTCTACGAGAATGGCCGGGGCAGCATCAAGGTGCGTGCCCGGTACAATGTGGTGCCCGGCGAGAATATGCTGGAGATCACGCAGATCCCGCCCACCACCACTGTGGAAGCCATCATGGACAAGATCGCTGAACTGGTCAAGGCGGGCAAGATCAAAGAGATCAGCGATATGCGGGATGAGACCGACCTGAACGGCCTCAAGCTGACCCTTGACCTCAAGCGCGGCGTGGACCCGGAAAAGCTGATGGCCAAGCTCTACAAGACCACCCCGCTGGAGGACAGCTTCAGCTGCAACTTCAACGTGCTGGTGTCCGGTCAGCCCCGGGTCATGGGTGTGCGGGAGATCCTGCAGGAGTGGACCGCTTTCCGGATGGAGTGTGTCCGCCGCCGCACCTATTACGATCTCCACGGCAAGGAAAAGCGGCTCCACCTGCTCAAGGGCCTTGCCGCCATCCTGCTGGATATCGATAAGGCCATCCATATCATCCGCACCACCGAGGAGGAGACCGAGGTGGTGCCCAACCTGATGATCGGCTTTGGCATCGATGAGGTGCAGGCCGACTATGTGGCTGAGATCAAGCTGCGTCACCTGAACCGGGAGTATATCCTCAAGCGGACGGGTGAGATCGAACAGCTGGAAAAGGACATTGCCGACCTGAACGATATTCTGGCAAAGCCTGCCCGCATCCGCCGTATCATCATCAATGAGCTGAACGATGTGGCCAAAAAGTACGCCCAGCCCCGCCGCAGCGAGATCCTGTATGATCTGCCCGAGGAGGAGAGCGGTGCCGAAGAGGAATCCATCCCGGATTATCCTGTTACCGTGTTCTTCACCCGTGAGGGCTACCTGAAAAAGATCCCGCCCCAGAGCCTGCGCACCGCCGGTGCCCACAAGCTGAAAGAGGGCGATGAGATCATCCATCAGGTGGAGACGCGGAACAATGTGGAGGCCCTCTTCTTTACCGACAAACAGCAGGTGTACAAGGTGCGCCTGAACGAGCTGGAGGACGGCAAGGTGGCCCAGATGGGCATCTACCTGCCGGGCCGTCTGGGAATGGATGAGGGGGAGAATATCCTCGCCATGGTCATCACGGGCGATTACAGCGGCTATGTCCTCTTCTTCTTTGCAGGCGGCAAGTGCGCAAAGATCCCGCTGGCCTCTTATGCCACCAAGCAGAACCGCCGCAAGCTGCTCAAGGCCTACTCCGACAAGGAGCCGCTGGCAAAGCTGCTCTTCCTGCCCGAGGACACGGAGCTGGCCATCCGCACCAATGCTGGCCGGATGCTGCTGGTCAACACGGCGCAGATCGCTGCCAAGACCACCCGCGACAGCCAGGGTGTTGCTGTTGTGACCCTGAAAAAGAACCAGACCATTGCATCTGTCGTCCCGGCGGAAACGCTGGAGCTTGCCAACCCCCACCGCTACCGTGTCCGCAGCCTGCCCGCCACCGGCGCGCTCATCCGCGCCGAGGACGAGGGGGAGCAGCTGACAATGCTGTAAAAAACTCCCCCAGTCTCGCATTCGCTCGACAGCCCCCTCTAGGATGGGGCCTTTGGCATGGCGGGAAAGCTTTTGCTTGAATTGCAAAGTATCCGGTTTCGCCAGAGGCTCCCTCTCCGAGGAAGCTGGCACGGCGTAAGCCGTGACTGAGGGAGTTCAAGCAGTAGCGGAGACAATTTTAAATCGTTTATCCTGAAAAGAGGAAGCTGTAATGCAGAATATTGACCTGATCTGTATTGGTAAAATGAACGCAAAATATTTTGCCGAGGGCGTGGCAGAGTACCAGAAGCGTCTGGCTGCCTTTGCGGCATTCCGGATCATCGAGCTGCCGGAGGAAAAGATCGAGGAGAAAAATGCCTCCGATGCTGTGGTGAAAAAAGCACTGGAGAAGGAAGGAAAAGCCATCCTCTCCAATGTGCGCAAGGGTGCTGCCATCGTTGCCATGTGCATTGAGGGCAGGCAGATCTCCTCCGATGAGCTGGCGCAGTTCCTGGCCGACCGCGCAAACAGCGGGGCAGGGGATGTGGCGTTCGTCATCGGCTCCTCCCACGGCCTGTCCGATGAAGTGAAAAAAGCCGCAGCCCTCAGATTCAGTATGGGCCGCATCACCATGCCCCATCAGCTGGCCCGCCTGGTGCTGACCGAACAGATCTACCGGGCCTGTACCATCAATGCCGGTATGAAGTATCATAAGTAAAACTTGCAAAGAGAAACAGAGGACGGAACAGGCAGCCGTCGCCCGGTGTTAGGAGATGCGGGAAACGTCACCCCGCCTGTTTCTCAGAAAGAAAGGGCCGTTGCAGAAATGCAGCGGCCTTTTGCTTTACAAATATAAGAAAACATGATAAAGTAGAGATATGCGGCAGTGGGAAAGCTGCCCGAAACAACACACACGACACGGCAAGCCAGCCGCGGACGGAAAGGATGTTATTACAATGGAACAGAGCGAAAAGACCCTTGATATGATCGTCAATCTCTGCAAGAACCGTGGTTACGTGTTCCCCGGTTCTGAGATCTATGGCGGTCTTGCCAACAGCTGGGACTACGGTCCCCTGGGCGTTGAGTTCAAGAACAACGTCAAGAAAGCATGGCTGAAGAAGTTTGTCCAGGAGAGCCCCTACAATGTGGGCCTGGATGCCGCCATCATTATGAACCCTCAGACCTGGGTGACCACCGGCCACGTTTCCAGCTTCTCTGACCCCCTGCTGGACTGCCGTGCCTGCAAGGCCCGCCACCGTGCCGATAAGCTGATCGGTGAGGAGCATCCCGAGGTCAATGTGGATGCCATGAGCTTTGATGAGATGGATCAGTTCATCGCCGACCACGAGGACATCGTCTGCCCTGTCTGCGGCAAGCATGACTTCACCCCCATCCGCAAGTTCAACCTGATGTTCAAGACTGCCATCGGTGTTACCGAGGACAGCTCTTCTACCTGCTACCTGCGCCCCGAGACCGCACAGGGCATTTTCGTCAACTTTGCCAACATCCAGCGCACCACCCGCCGCAAGCTGCCCTTCGGTGTCTGCCAGGTGGGCAAGGCTTTCCGCAACGAGATCACCCCGGGCAACTTCACCTTCCGCACCCGTGAGTTCGAGCAGATGGAGTGCGAGTTCTTCTGCAAGCCCGGCACCGATCTGGAGTGGTTCGCTTACTGGAAGAACTACTGCGAGAACTGGCTGCTGAGCCTGGGCATCAAGAAAGAGCATCTGCGCCTGCGTGACCACGAGCCCGCAGAGCTGGCTTTCTACAGCCGCGCTACCACTGATATCGAGTATGCCTTCCCGTTCACCGACTGGGGCGAGCTGTGGGGCATTGCAGACCGCACCAACTACGACCTGACCCGCCATCAGGAGGCCTCCGGCAAGAGCCTGGAGTACTTCGACAGCGAGACCAACGAGCACTACATCCCCTACGTGATCGAGCCCTCTCTGGGCTGCGACCGTGTGGCGCTGGCCTTCCTGTGCGAGGCTTACGATGAGGAGCATCTGGTCGATGCCAAGGGCAAGGAAGATGTCCGCACCGTCCTGCACCTGCATCCGGCTCTGGCTCCCTACAAGTGCGCTGTGCTGCCCCTGAGCAAGAAGCTGGGCGACAAGGCCATGGAGATCCGCAATGAGCTGAGCAAGTACTTCATGGTGGACTACGATGATACCGGTTCCATCGGCAAGCGTTATCGCCGTGAGGATGAGATCGGCACTCCCTACTGCATCACCGTGGACTTCGACACCGTGGGTGACGAGGCCAAGGGGATCGCAGCTGACAACTGCGTCACCGTTCGCGACCGTGATACCATGGAGCAGGTGCGTATGCCCATCTCCGAGCTCAAGAGCTATATCGAGAGCAAGATCGAGTTCTAAACAGAGAACTGCATAAAGACAGAGCGCTGTTTCTTTCTGCATGAGCAGAAGGAGACAGCGCTTTTTTAGTGTTTTTCAGGGTAGGGGGTGGGAATATCGGTAAGACCAAGAAGATAGTCAGTGCTGGTATGATAGTACTTTGCCAGAGCTACCAAATGTCGGAGCGGAATTTCTCGTTTTCCGGTTTCATAGGTACTATAAACACGTTGATCGATATCCAGTAATCCGGCAATCTCCTTCTGGGTCAAGTCGTGGTCTTGGCGCAGATCGCGTAGACGGCGTAAATAATACATAGAATACCCCTTTTTTAAAAGAGTATATGATACTATTGTTTGCTAGTACTTGACTTACTATCAGATGATGGTAAAATAAAAACGACAGCACATCACACGGAAGCTGAAAGGAGCTCAAAAATGAAAAACAAAACAACGGCGCTGATCTTATCGATTCTTGTCGGCGGACTTGGCGTGGATCGGTTTTATCTGGGGTACACCGGCATGGGCGTGCTGAAACTTCTGACAGGTGGTTGCTTCGGCGTGCTTTGGATTATTGATATCGTCAATATCGCAACCGGTAAGCTCCTCCCAGCAGACGGCTCCTGCTATGAGGAAGATGCCGTAAAAAAGAATGCGGCAGGCTTGGATGCACCGGATTCTTTTGCAAACCTTGAAAAGGCGGCGAAGCTCCATGAACAGGGAACTTTGAGTGATGAAGAATATAGCAAAATCAAAGCAGAGATTTTGGAGAAAATGTGATGAAAAATGAAAAGAAGCAAATGATTCGGTATGTAGCCTGCGCATGTTTTGTAATTCGTGCAGTTATAAATATTCCTTCTATCGTTGCACTTTTTAGTGTTATGGATGTTGCAAAAAGTAGAAACAGTACGTTTGGAATAATTTTGGCAGCGTTCTTAATAAGTTTGGAAATTATTGGGGAAGTGTTGGTGACGGTATCGATAGCACTTTCAATACCCAATATGGCAATCGTGGGCAGCGTAATGAGTTTTGCTTCACTACTTATACGAGGTGTCCGGTGTAAGTTTACAATCTTCGGTGCAACCGATGTTGAATTCTGGACAAGTGGGCTGTTCTGGATAGTATTTTGGGGAGTCATGTCGCTTTCAATGTTGCTAGGTCTCAATAAGAAAAATACAAGGAAATTATGCTTTGCGGCAGGATTTTTAGAATTGATACACTTTGGAGTGATCTTGCCAGAACAGGTAGCATTGATAGATAGGTACGGATGGTTGTTTGTATGTGAGAACCATACTTATTCGGTCAATTTTGATCTTTTACCTGTGCTCCTTTTGGCAACCGGCGCAATTCTTTTTGGGATAATACTTCCTGAAATGACGGAGAAACCAAAGAAGAAAAAAACTATTACAAAGCAAGCGCAGGGTGGGGCAGAAAGCAAGCTTGAACAACTTGGAAAACTGAACGCTCTTCTGGAAAAAGGCTATATTACGAAAGAAGAATTTGATGCAAAGAAAAAACAGATTATGAAGGCTGAAACGCGATGAAGGAATAACCTTATAAAAGAAATTTGAGCGGATACACAAATAAAAACAGCCCCGCCGTTGCAATTTCGGCGGGGCTGTGGTATATTATAGATAAAGAGAGTGCTGTCCGGCAAACGGTCAGTACCTTCCTGGCAAATCAGTTAAAAAATGACCGCCGAGTTGGTAGCTCATGGGGCGGTCATTTTTTGTGTGTAAAGATTTTCCATGCGATATCGAACACGCCAAAGCCGACGGTTGCAAGCAACGTCAGCAGGGCTAAAGTTTCCAATAGCGTCATAGAGCATCACCCCTTTCGCAGCAGAGCGTCAGGGGCACGACAAAAAATATTCGCCTCCCCGACGCTTGGGCCGGAAAGGTTAGACCGCTTACCGTATGTGGACAGCACTCCCAAGGTTAGTATAGCAGACGTTTCCCCGTTTTTCAACGCCGGAAGCGTCTGTTTTCTTTTATCCGATGGACAGAATTGAAAAAAGAGGGTATACTTAGGGCAAAACAACCATGCCGTTTCTTGCGGCAGAAAGGAACCTTTTGTGAAAAACTTTGATGAACTGCTCAAAAAATACGCTGACTTTATCGTCCGGGTGGGCGTGAACCCTCAGCCGGGCCAGACCATGATCATCCGCTGCCCGTTGGAGGCTGCCCCGCTGGCCCGCCTGTGTGTGCGCAGCGGCTTTGAGGCCGGTGCCCGTGATGTTCAGGTGGACTGGAGCGACAATGCCGTATCCCGCACCCGGATGGAGCTGGGCAGCGAGGAAGCCCTGACCGACAGCAAGCCCTACCAGCTGCGCCGCTACCTCGACTACGCAGAGAGCGAGGGCAGTGTCTGCGTGCTGCACCTCATTGCGGATGACCCCGAGGTCTACGCCGGTCTGGATGGTGCCAAGATCAGCCGTGTGAACGCCGCCAACCGGAAATTTATGGCTCCTTGGCGGGAGTACACCATGAATGACAGGGTGCAGTGGTCCATTGCCGCCATGCCCAGCGCCCCCTGGGCAAAGAAGATGTTCCCCGAGCTGGATACGGATGCCGCCATCGAGAAGCTGTGGCAGCTCATCTTTGATGTCTGCCGCGTGACCGGCGGTGACCCCGTCAACGAGTGGAAGGCACATCTGGACCGTCTGACCAGTCTGGGTGAGAAGATGAATGCCCTTGATCTGGAGAGCGTCCACTTTGAGAGCGCCAACGGCACTGACCTGACCGTGGGCCTGGCCGAACAGGCCAGCTGGGAGAGCGCCGGCAGCAAGAACGAGAAGGGTGTGTTCTTCCTGCCCAACATCCCCACCGAGGAAGTGTTCACTGCTCCACACAAGGACAAGGTGGACGGCATCGTCTACGGCACCAAGCCCTATGTGTTCAATGGCCAGCTCATCAAGGGATTCCATGTTACCTTCAAGGATGGCAAGGTCGTTGAGTATGGAGCCGAGGAGGGCGCTGACCTGCTGGGTCGGCTGCTGGATACCGATGAGGGTGCCCGCCATATCGGCGAGGTGGCACTGGTGCCCGCATCCAGCCCCATCAACCGCAGCGGCGCGCTGTTCTACAGCACCCTGTTCGATGAGAATGCTGCCTGCCACATCGCCTTTGGTGCCAGCTACCCCGGCACCACCGAGGGCGGCACCGGCCTGACCAAGGAGCAGCTGGAAGAACGCGGCATGAACCAGTCCACCATCCATGAGGATGTGATGATCGGTGCAGAGGACAGCCACATCACCGGCAAGTGCCGTGACGGCCGTGTGGTGGAACTGTTCCGGAACGGTGTCTGGGTGCTGTAATCGTTCAATATAAATAATTCGTTAAATCCTTACAGTCTGTGATTAGTCTGTAAGGATTTTTGCTTATTTAGAACGACTAGAAACTCGATAATTGTATGAATGCACAAAAGATATTTCACATGAAAGAAAAATATTGACATCAAAAAAAGGGGATGTTATACTTTTACTATAAAAAGTGCACTTTGACCGAACCACAAGACAAGATGAAAGGATGGAAATGCTATGAAGCGTTTGATGATGTTCCTATTGACCTTGGCTATGGTATGTACGATGGGCGTGATTTCTTTTGCAGAAGGAAATATCGCTCCGCATGATTTATCTCCGGAACCGATTATACCGGATGTATGCAGCCATTTGTATAGCTTTAAGTATGCTACAAGTGTATCGGAAACGGACCCGAAGACGGGTAGAACATATACGGTTACTACGGAGTATTATGTCTGCACAAATTGCGGTGCAGAATATATTGTGACCACGTATAAGTGATATTAATATGGGTAAGAGAAAGGAGATGCAAACTATGAAACGATTGACAGCGGTGCTATTAAGCCTTTTACTGGTTATATCTGTTGGTGCAACGGCTTTTGCGGCGTTTGACACCTCCAGAATCGATCAATATTTTGAAACAGAGACCCAGAAACGGATTGACAGTATGCTGGAGCTGGTTCTGGGAAAAGAAAAGGCAGAAGAACTTGTTGAAACTTCAAGAACTTCCAGCTATGATTTTACGCAAGTGGAAGCGTATGTAAATCAGCATGTGGCGCAGCAGTCGAGCGAAATGTTCCGTTTGATTGAAGCGGCAGAACAAAAAGCATGTGATGTATCCCCGGAACCGATTATACCTGATACCTGCAAGCATAATTATGATCTTGATAAGGTTGTCCGGGAGGAATTCCGGAATATGCCGATTGGAAGAGATTTTATCAAGGTGACTTATTATTATGTCTGTACCAAGTGTGGAGATACAAAAACAGAAGTGGAAACCTATGATGCATAAGAAGATTGTGAGAAGGTTTTGATTCTTGAAGTGCTGTGGTACGGCAAAGGATAAGGCAAAATTTCACGAAACCCCTTGCATAATTACCGGAAGTATGATATATTCTAATAGTACGATATAACTTTTACTGAAACGTGGGCCGCAAGGTCCGCGTTTCTTGTTTGTTTGGAGGTTTTTATGGCGAAGCAGTCTGGCGGAAATACCGCCCAGAGAGTCGAAGCGCTTGTCCGCCCCACTGTGGAGGGCATGGGCCTGCGCCTGTGGGACGTGGTCTTTGAAAAGGAAGGGCCGGACTGGTATCTCCGTGTCCTCATCGACAAAACGGACGGCACCACCATGGACACCGACACCTGTGCCGATGTCTCCCATGCGCTGGACCCCATCCTGGATGAAGCGGACCCCATTGAACAGAGCTATTATCTGGAAGTCGGCAGCCCCGGCCTGGGCCGCAAGCTGACCCGCCCGGAGCACTACGAAGCCGTTCAGGGCCAGAAGGTCAGCGTCAGGTTGTACCGGGCCAACGAGAACGGTGTTAAGGAATTTTCTGGCCTCCTGACTTCCCGCGAAGGCAATACCATCACGCTGGAAGGCCCGGCCGGCCCCATGCAGTTTGAGCTTTCCGCCGTCAGCACGGTGCGCCTGTGTGACGACGAGGACTTGTTTGATTAAAAGAGAAAGAATGATATTTAGGAGGAACCCGAAAAATGGCTGCAGCGAACAATGAATTTTTTGAAGCTCTCTCCATGTTGGAGCATGAGCGCGGCATCACCGCAGAGTACCTGATCGAGAAGATCAAGGCTGCCATCGTGATCGCTGTCAAGAAGAACTATGAGGTCGAGGACGACAACGTTCTGGTGGAGATCGACCCCGACAGCGGCAAGTTCAACGTCGCTCTGGTGCAGAACGTTGTCGCCGATGAGGACTGGTACGATGAGCACGCCGAGATCGGCATCACCGAGGCCCAGAAGATCCGCAAGAGCTATGAGGTCGGCGACCGCGTTGTCACCCCCCTCAAGACCAAGGACTTCGGCCGCATTGCCGCCCAGACCGCAAAGCATGTTATCCGTCAGGGCATCCGGGAAGCCGAGCGCAGCCAGCAGCTGAGCGAGATCCAGTCCCGCGCCCATGATATCATCCAGGCCACCGTTACCCGTGTGGACAACGAGAAGGGCATTGTGGCCCTGGACCTGGGCAAGGGCGGCGAGGCCATCCTGCCCCGCAACGAGCAGGTGCCCGGCGAGACCTACACCGAGGGCCAGACCCTGCAGGTCTACGTTGTGGACGTGGTCAGCGGCGAGCGCGGTGCCCGCGTGATGATCAGCCGCACCCACCCGGGCCTGGTCAAGCGCCTGTTCGAGCTGGAAGTGCCCGAGATCTATGACGGCACCGTTGAGGTCAAGGCCATCAGCCGCGAGGCCGGTGCCCGCACCAAGATGGCTGTCTGGAGCAAGGATGCCAACGTCAACCCCGTTTCTGCCTGCATCGGCCCCCACGGCGACCGTGTGGCCGCTGTGGTCGAGAAGCTGGGCGGTGAGAAGATCGATATCGTCAAGTGGAGCGAGGATGTCTCCGAGTTCATCTCCGCTGCCCTGAGCCCCGCCAAGGTGCTCAAGGTCGAGCTGCTGCCCGGCGAGACCCGCTCCTGCCGCGTCACCGTACCCGACCAGCAGCTGAGCCTGGCCATTGGCAACAAGGGACAGAACGCCCGCCTGTGCGCCCGCCTGACCGGCTACAACATCGACATCCGCCCCGAGAGCGGCTACTACGGCGAGGACGAGGAGCCCAAGGCTGCCGAGCCCAAGACCGAGGACGCTGAGTAAGAGCGGCTGTGACCGCACCTGAAGGAGGGAAACCGGATGGCACAAAAAAAGATCCCTGCCCGCCAGTGCATCGGCTGCATGACCAGCCGCCCTAAAAAGGAACTGGTGCGGGTGGTGCGCGCCCCCAGCGGCGAGATCAGCATCGACCCCGTGGGCAAGAAGCCGGGCCGCGGCGCTTACCTCTGCCCGGACCCGGCCTGTCTGGCAAAGGCCAAAAAGAAAAAGGCGCTGGAGCGCTGCTTTGAGCAGCCGGTTCCCGCCGAGGTTTACGATGCGCTGGCCGCACAGCTGGCCGACGTGGAAAAGGAGGCCCAGCCGAATGGCGAAGCATAACAATACCCCCGAAAAGCCCAAAATGGCCCCGGAAGAAGCGCTGTTTCAGGCGCTGAGCCTCTGCCGCAAGGCAGGCGCGCTGACCATGGGCTTTGATGCCGTGGAAGATGCCTGCGTCAAGAGCAAGGCATGGCTGGTAATGGTCGCGTCCGATGCCAGCGCCAAGACCGTGCAGCGCCTGAACTACGCTGTGGGCGACCTGGTGGACGTGATCTCCATGCCGCTGACCCAGGACCGCCTGGCCGATATCAGCCGCAAGCCTGTGGCTGTTTACGCGGTGACTGACCGCAACCTCGCAAAGCTCTGCTTTGACCGTCTTTCGGACTGCGGGGCAATCAAAAATGAGGAGGATATGAGCGAATGACCGTAAAATATAAAGTGAGCGATTTTGCAAAGGACCTGAATGTTTCTGCAAAGAAGGTCCTGGATGAGCTGGCTGCCATGGGCAGCACCGGCAAGAAGAACAGCTCTACCCTGGAAGAGAACGAGCTGAACTACCTGCTGGAGAAATTCAGCAAGGACAACAGCGTTGCCAGCCTGGACGAGTACCTGAACAGCGCAAAGCAGCCTGCCCAGCCTGAAAAGAAGGCGGAGAAAAAGGCCGAGAAGCCTGCGGAGAAAAAGGCAGAGCCCAAGGCCGCTGAGAAGAAGCCCGAGGCAAAGCCCGCTGCCCCTGCCGCAAAGGCAGAGCAGCCCAAGGCAAACAATAACAACAATAAGCACGGCGAGAAGAAGAACGAGCAGCACAAGAAGCGCGAGGAGAAGACGGTCTCCCTGAGCGAGCTGGCCCGCGAGACCGGTGCCAAGGCCTCTGCTGCCCCCGCTCAGTCCGTCTCTGTCCGCCGCGAGGACAGCCAGGTGACGGTCGATACCCGCACTGTGGACGTGAATGTGGATCGCTTTGATGCACGCTATGACGATCTGGCTTCCACCAAGAACACCGAGAACCGCCGCAAGCCCACCCCGCAGGGCAACAAGCAGAAGTTCACCCAGCGCGGCCAGCGCCAGCGCCAGCAGTTCCAGAAGGGCAAGCGCGAGACCGAGTTCGAGCGCCTGCAGCGCATCCAGCTGGAAAAGGCCCGCAACGCACAGCTGAAGGTGATGATCCCCGATGAGATCACCGTCGGCGAGCTGGCTGCCCGCCTGAAGCAGCAGGCCGGCAAGGTCATTGCCAAGTTCATGCAGATGGGTGAGATGCACGCCATCAACGATGTGATCGATTTCGATACCGCATCCCTGCTGGCTGAGGAGTTCCACGCAAAGGTCGAGCACGAGGTGCATGTGACCATCGAGGAGCGCCTGTTCACCCAGGAGGAGGATTCCGCCGAGGATCTGGTGGAGCGTCCCCCCGTTGTCTGTGTCATGGGCCACGTTGACCACGGTAAGACCAGTATCCTGGATGCCATCCGCAAGACCAATGTCACCGCAGGCGAGGCTGGCGGCATCACCCAGGCCATTGGTGCATATCAGGTCAAGATCAACGACAGCCTGATCACCTTCCTGGATACGCCGGGCCACGAGGCATTCACCTCCATGCGTGCCCGCGGTGCCAACATGACCGATATCGCTGTTCTGGTCGTTGCCGCCGATGACGGCATTATGCCCCAGACCGTGGAGTCCATCAACCACGCCAAGGCTGCCAATGTCAAGATCATCGTGGCCATGAACAAGATGGATAAGCCCACTGCAAACCCCGAGCGCGTGATGGAAGGCCTGACCAAGTACGGCATCATCACCGAGGACTGGGGCGGCGACGTTGCCTGCATCCCCGTTTCCGCACTGACCGGCATGGGCATCAACGACCTGCTGGAGCGGATTGCGCTGGAGGCCGAGGTCATGGAGCTCAAGGCCAACCCCAACCGCCGCGCCAAGGGTGCTGTTGTTGAGGCTCGTCTGGACAAGGGCCAGGGCCCCATCGCCACCATTCTGGTGCAGAACGGCACCCTGCATGCCGGTGATGTCATCATTGCCGGTACCGCTGTGGGCCGTGTGCGTACCATGCGCAGCGACAAGGGCATGCTGCTGAACGATGCAGGCCCCTCCACCCCCGTGGAGATCACCGGCCTGACCGCTGTGCCCGAGGCAGGCGACCTGTTCGAGGCCGTTGCCGACGAGCGTCTGGCCCGTGAGCTGGCAGAGCAGCGCATTGCCGCTGCCAAGGAGAAGCAGTTCTCCTCCTTCCAGAAGGTCACTCTGGATAACCTGTTCAGCCAGATGGCACAGAACGATATGAAGGAGCTGGCCATTGTCGTCAAGGCTGACGTGCAGGGCTCCGCCGAGGCCGTCAAGCAGAGCCTGGAGAAGATCTCCAATGATGAGGTGCGCGTCCGCGTCATCCACGCCGGTGTCGGTGCCATCAGCAAGTCCGACGTTGACCTGGCCGATGCCTCTAACGCCATCATCATCGGCTTCAATGTCCGCCCCGACAACGTGGCCAAGGAAGAAGCCGCTGCCACCAAGGTCGAGATGCGGATGTACCGCGTCATCTACGATGCCATCAACGATGTCACCGATGCTATGAAGGGCATGCTGGCTCCCAAGTTCCGCGAGGTCGCTCTGGGTGAGCTGCAGGTCCGTCAGGTCTACAAGATCAGCAACGTGGGCACCGTTGCAGGCTGCCGCGTGACCAGCGGCAAGATCACCCGCGACAGCAAGGTGCGCGTTGTCCGTGACGGCATCGTCATCACGGAGGACGAGATCGCATCTCTGAAGCGCTTCAAGGATGATGCCAAGGAAGTGGCTGAGGGCTACGAGTGCGGCGTTACGCTGGCAAAGTTTGCCGATGTCAAGGAAGGCGACGTATACGAGGCCTTCAAGATGGAAGAATATCGGGACTAAGGAACGGATTAAACCTCTCCGTCATTGCTTCGCAATGCCACCTCCCCTAGTAGGGGAGGCCTTGGCAGCCGGGTGAAGCCTCATCTTTATGCCAAAGGCACCCCCATTAGGGGAGCTGTCGAGCGCAAGCGAGACTGAGGGGTTTTGTTTTAGAGGAGAAGCTATGTCTCAGAAAAATATGGGTCGTCTTGCCCAGGATATGAAGCGTGAGGTCATTGCCATCATCGGACGGCTGAAGGACCCCCGCCTGGAGGGCGGTCTGCTGACCGTCACCCGTCTGGATGTGACACCTGACCTGGATGTTGCAAAGGTCTATGTGAGCGTGATGGGCCGCGAGGACGGCCCCAAGCCCGCCATCGAGGCACTGAACCGTGCCGCAGGCCATGTGCGCACCGAGGTCAGCAAGAAGATGCACATCCGGAAGGCTCCGCGCTTCATCTTTGTGGAGGACGACGGTGCCGCCTACGCAGCCCACATCAATGAGCTGCTCCGCACGCTGAACGTGAACGGTGACGCTGAGGAAACCAGCCAGCCGGAAGAGACCGAGGAATAATCAGCCTTGCGGAAAGGATGGAACATGGGATGACAGAACAGCTGAATGTACAGCAGATGGCAGAAAAGCTGCTTGCTGCGGATAACATCTTGATTCTGTGCCACAAAAACCCGGATGGTGATACGGTCGGCTGCGGCAGCGCGCTCTACTATGCGCTGCTTGCACTGGAAAAACACGCAGCCGTGCTCTGCGCCGACCCCATCCCCGGCCGGTACGCATTTACCAACCCCCGCCTGTTCAAGGGCGAATTTGAGCCGCAGGTCGTGGTGGCTGTGGATGTTGCCAGCGTACAGCTGTTTGGCGAGGGCAATGGCGTTCCCCAGTACACGCGCCATGTGGACCTGTGCATCGACCACCATGCAGGCAACAGCGGCTACGCCGAGTTCACGCTGTTGGACGGAAGCGCCGCCGCTGCGGCGGAGCTGCTGTATGAGGTGATCTGTGCCATGCATGTGGAGATCACCCCCCACATTGCCGATTGCCTGTATACCGGCCTGTCTACGGATACCGGCTGCTTCAAGTTCTCTTCCACCAAGGCCAGCACCCACATCACTGCTGCCAAGCTGATGGAGGCCGGTGCCCATGTGGAGGAGCTGAACACCCTGCTGTTTGACACCAAGTCCCGGGAGCGGATGGAAGCCGAGCGGATCGCCCGCAACCATCTGGAATATCATCTGGATGGCCGCTGCGCCCTCATCTACCTGACCCGGGATGAGATCGAGCAGAGCAGGGTAGACCCTGCGGATCTGGAAGAGCTGACCAGCCTGCCCATCAGCATTGAGGGCGTGAAGGTCGGCCTGACCCTGCGCCAGCAGCCCGGCGGCAGCTACCGCATCAGCGTGCGCACCGCCAAGGGCGTGGATGCCTGTGCCATTGCCCGCCGTCTGGGCGGCGGCGGCCACACCCGTGCGGCGGGCTGTGAGCTGCTGGGCAACCTTGACAATGCCAAGAGCGCGATCCTCTCTGAGGTGGAAGCTGTTCTTGATGCACCGCAGGAGGAAGCATGATGCAGGGGATCCTCATTGTTGATAAGCCCACCGATTGGACCAGCTTTGATGTCATTGCCAAGCTGCGGGGCATTCTGGGCACCCGGAAACTGGGCCACAGCGGTACGCTGGACCCCATGGCGACCGGCGTTCTGCCGGTGTTCTGCGGCGGGGCCAGCAAGGCAGTTGATCTGCAGCTGGACCACACCAAGGCCTACCGCGCTGTCCTCAGGCTGGGCCAGCGCACCGATACCGGGGATGTGACCGGCACTGTGCTGGAGACCGCCCCGGTAACGGCAGGGGAACAGGAGCTGCTGGCCGTTCTGCCGCAGTTCCTCGGCCCCCGGATGCAGACCCCGCCCATGTACTCGGCAGTCAAGATCAACGGTCAGCCGCTCTATAAGCTGGCCCGCGAGGGCAAAACTGTGGAGCGCAAGGCCCGGCCGATCGAGATTTTGGACATCCGGTACGAGGGCAGCCCTGCGGAAAACGAGTATGCCCTGACCGTAAAGTGCTCCAAGGGTACCTATATCCGGGTGCTGCTGGAGGAGATCGCCGAAGCCATGGGCCAGAAGGGCACCATGAGCGCCCTGCGCCGCGTGGCCGCCGGGGTGTATTCCGAAGCCGATGCCCACACGCTGGAAGAGATCCAGGCGGCAAAGGACGCGGGGCCGGAGGCCCTGCAGGCCCTGATGCTGCCGGTGGAAAGCGTGTTCGCCAGCCTGCCGCTGCTGGTGGCGGACGAGCGGGTGGAGCAGCACCTCTACAACGGGTGCCCCACCAGCCGCTATCCCGCTGCCGACGGCCGCTACCGCGTGCGGAACGCCGGAGGGCAGTTTCTGGGTCTTGCCAATGTGGTGAACGGTGTGCTCAAGGTGGAAAAGCTGTTCGTGGAAAGGAACTGACGACCAATGCAAATCGTTTCATCTCTGTCGCCGCTGGCGCTGGAACATGAGGGCGGCACTGCTGTTGCCATGGGCTACTTCGACGGTATCCACATCGGCCACCGTGCCGTCATTGAGGGAGCAGTGGAGTGGGCAAAGGCCCACGGCGCTGCCCCGGCGGTGTTCACCTTCAAGCTGCCCGCTGACAGCAAAATGAAGGGCCGCCGTCTGCTCTCCACCGAGGATAAGCATGCCCTGATCGCAAGCCTGGGTGTGGAGTATTACCTCTGCCCCGAGTTTGAGGAGATCCGCGCCATGACCCCGGAGCAGTTCGTGTACGGCATCGTGCAGGACTGCCACGCTAAGGCGTTGTTCTGCGGCGAAAACTTTACCTTTGGTGCCAAGGCCGCCGGGACCCCCGAGCTGCTGAAGGAGCTCTGCGCCCCGTTGGGGGTGGAGGTCGTGGTGGTGCCCATGGCACAGTTTGAGGAAAAGCCGGTGTCCTCCACCCGCATCCGCACGGCATTGGAGGGCGGCGATGTGCCTGCCGCCAACGCCATGCTGGGGATGCCCTATGCCATCCGCTTCGCGGTGCAGCACGGGGCGGGTCTGGGCCGCACGCTGGGCGTGCCCACTATCAACCAGATCTACCCCGCGGGTTTCCAGATGCCCCGCTACGGCATCTACATCACCCGCACCCGGATCGGTGATACCTGGTATCCCTCGGCCACCGGCCTAGGGACCCGGCCCACTGTCAATTCGGACGAGACCAAGGTGACCTGCGAGACCTTTATCCCGGATTTTTCCGGCGACCTCTACGGCACCGACCCGGTGGTGGAGTTCTACGCCTACCTGAGTCCCAGCAAAAAGTTTGATACCCTGGACGAGCTGAAGGCCTGTATCGACCATGCAGCCCGGCGCGCCAAGGCCTATTTTGCAAAAGCATAGTAAAATTTTTCTTGCTTTTTGCACGGATTTCTGTTATACTAGCCATGTTACCGCGGCACGGGGCTGGGAGTATGCCCATTTGGGAGTACCGTTTTCCCGCATTCTGTGCCGACGGCAAATAAAATTTTATAAAGAGGTACTGTTACTATGAACAAGCAGGAAGTTATGGCCAAAGTCGCTCTGACCGAGAAGGACACTGGCTCCCCCGAGGTTCAGGTCGCTCTGCTGACCGCTCACATCAACGAGCTGAACGAGCACCTGAAGAAGAACCCTAACGATCACCACAGCCGCCGTGGTCTGATGAAGATGGTTGGCCGCCGCCGCAATCTGCTGGCCTACCTCCAGAAGAAGGACATCGAGCGTTACCGTGCTCTGATCGCAACCCTGGGTCTGCGTAAGTAATAGAAAACAGAGGGCAGGTACCGCATTGTGGTGCCTGCCCTTTGCTCTTTTTTGAGGAACAACAGGCCGCTGCTGCGCGTTGCAGCAGTAAATCGAGCGCCTGTGCTGTAAAAGGCACGGGCGTTGGCTTTATTGCTATGATGCGCTGGCCGCTGCCTTTTGGAAGATAAGAAGATAAACCGCAAAAGGACAAAGGAGGCAAAACCAAATGGCAATTGAATTTGGTTCCCGCAAAGAGACCTTTGAAAACTTCAAGGTCTACGAGACCACGCTGGCTGGCCGTCCGTTCAAGGTCGAGATGGGCAAGATGTGCGGCCTGTCCAACGCAAGCGCCCTGATCCGCTACGGCGAGACCTGCGTGCTGTGCAACGTTGTGATGAGCCCCAAGCCCCGCGAAGGTGTGGATTTCTTCCCCCTGAACGTGGAGTATGAGGAAAAGCTCTACGCCGCAGGCCGCATCCCCGGCAGCTTTATGCGCCGTGAGGGCCGCCCCGGTGAGCGCGCCATCCTGACCAGCCGCGTGGTGGACCGCCCCATGCGCCCGCTGTTCCCCAAGGAGATGCGCAACGATGTCTGCATCACCATGACCGTGATGAGCCTGGACCCCGATTGCAGCCCTGAGATCGCCGGTATGATCGGTGCATCTCTGGTCACCGCTGTGTCTGAGATCCCCTGGAACGGCCCCATCGGCGGTGTTCAGGTGGGCCTGGTGGACGGCGAGATCGTCCTGAACCCTACCCAGGAGCAGCGCAAGGTGAGCGACCTGGCCCTGACCGTTGCCGCCACCATGGACAAGATCGTGATGATCGAGGCCGGTGCCAACGAGGTGGACGAGGACACCATGCTCAATGCCATCAAGGCCGCCCACGTTGAGATCAAGAAGATCATCACCTTCATCAACGGCATCGTTGCAGAGCGCGGCAAGCCGAAGATCGATTTCCAGGTGGTGGGTCTGGATATGGACGTGTTCCACGCCATCCAGAACAAGTATCTGGACGACTTCAAGGCTGCCATGGATACCGACGACAAGAATGTGCGGGATGCTGCCCTGCTGCCCATCATGGACAAGATCGCTGAGGAGTACCCCGACCTGTCTGACGCAGATCTCGACCTTGTCAGCTACAAGATGCAGAAGTACGTTGTCCGCCGCTGGCTGCTGGATGAGGGCAAGCGCGTGGATGGCCGCGGCATCAACGAGATCCGCCCGCTGGCTGCCGAAGTGGGCATTCTGCCCCGGGTCCACGGCTCCGGTATGTTCACCCGCGGCCAGACCCAGGTGCTGACCACCTGCACCCTGGGCGGCACCAAGGACAACCAGTTGATGGACGACCTGACCGACGAGCAGACCAAGCGTTACATCCATCACTATAACTTCCCGCCGTATTCTGTCGGCGAAGCCCGCGCACCCCGCAGCCCCGGCCGCCGCGAGATCGGCCACGGCGCACTGGCAGAGCGCGCTCTGGTTCCCGTGCTGCCCTCTCTGGAGGAGTTCCCCTACACCATCCGCTGTGTCTCTGAGGTCCTGAGCTCCAACGGCTCCACCTCTCAGGCTTCCATCTGCGGTTCCACCCTGGCTCTGATGGATGCCGGTGTGCCCATCAAGGCACCTGTTGCCGGTATCTCCTGCGGCCTGATCACCGAGGGCGACCGCTGGATGACCATGCTGGACATTCAGGGCGTGGAGGACTTCCACGGCGATATGGACTTCAAGGTGGGCGGCACCCGCAAGGGCATCACTGCCATCCAGATGGACATCAAGATTGATGGCCTGACTTACGATATCATTGCTGAGGCCTTTGAGAAGTGCCGCAAGGGCCGCCTGTACATCCTGGACGAGATCATCAAGCCCGTGATCGCACAGCCCCGTGAGGAGCTGAGCCGCTGGGCTCCCAAGATGTTCAGCATGATGATCCCCACCGACAAGATCAAGGACGTGATCGGCAAGGGCGGCAAGGTCATCCAGGACATCTGCGCCACCTGCAACTGCAAGATCGATGTGCAGGAGGACGGCCATGTGTTCGTCTCCGCCGTGGATCAGGAGGACGCAAAGCGCGCCATCTTTACCATCAAGACCATTGTGGAGGACCCCGAGATCGGTGCCATCTACAAGGGCAAGGTCACCCGCCTGATGAACTTTGGTGCCTTTGTGGAGATCGCACCGGGCAAGGAAGGGCTGGTGCACATCTCCAAGCTGGACACCAAGCGTGTGGAGCGCGTGGAGGATGTGGTCGCCGTGGGCGATGCCATCGTGGTCAAGGTCACGGACATCGACCAGCAGGGCCGCATCAACCTGAGCCGCCGCGATGCCATTCTGGCGCTGGAAGCCAAGCGCGCCGCGCAGGAGCAGCAGTAATCCATAAATCAGAGGGACCCCACAGCCGGTTGGCTGCGGGGTCCCTTTTTGCTGTCCGAAAAATTTTTGGGTTTCCTCTTGACAGAAATGCAAAAATGTGTATTATTGTATTAGCTGCTTAATACAGCAACACATAAGGAGGGCAAAGCAGAATGAGTGAACAGTTTGATGCCAGCCGCCCGATCTATGCCCAGCTGGTGGAACGGCTCAAAGCCAGAATTCTGGCGGGCACCTACCCGCCGGGGGGCCATCTGGATTCGGTGCGGGATCTGGCCGCAGCTGCCGGGGTCAACCCCAACACGATGCAGAGGGCTCTGGCCCAGCTGGAAAGTGAGGGCCTTGTGCGCACCGAGCGCACCAGCGGACGCTACGTCACGGAGGATACGAATTTGATCGAACAACTGCGGGCTGCCGCCGCCCATGACATCGCGGCAGATTTTCTGGAGAAGATGCGCAGCATCGGCTACACGCCGGAAAAGGCGGCAGCCCTGTTGGAGCACTGGGATACAGAGGAGGTAGAACCCCATGAGTAAGGTGCTGACCTGTGAAAAATTGACAAAAGTATACGGAAAGGAAAAGATCGCGCTGGACGGCATCGATCTGGAGCTGGATTTTGGCCGCATCGTAGGGCTGCTGGGCCCCAACGGCAGCGGCAAGACCACCCTGCTCAAGCTGGCCAATGGTCTGCTGCAGCCCACGGAAGGCCGCATCCGGATCGCGGGCATGGCCCCCGGCCCGGAGACCAAGGAGCTGGTCTCCTACCTGCCGGATGCCGACTGGCTGCCCGACTGGATGCGGGTGGAGGAGCTGGTGGAGATGTTCCGGGATTTTTACGGCACGCCCAGTCAGGCCAAGGCGTACATCGGCTTTGATGCCGACAAGGCCAATGAGATGCTGGCCCGGCTGAACATCGCCCCCAATGCCCGGCTCAAGACCCTTTCCAAGGGCAACAAGGAGAAGGTTCAGCTGGTGCTGGCCATGAGCCGCAACGCCCGTCTCTACCTGTTGGATGAGCCCATCGGCGGCGTGGACCCTGCGGCCCGGGATTACATCCTGAACACCATCATTTCCAACTACAGCAAGGACGCGACCGTTGTCATTTCTACCCACCTCATCGAGGACATTGAGCCGGTGCTGGACGAGGCCGTGTTCCTGAAGGACGGCCGAATCTTTGCGCACCGCGCTGTGGACGATATCCGCGAGACCGAGGGCAAGAGCGTCGATGCATATTTCCGGGAGGTATTCAAATGCTGAAACAATTGCTGAAATATGAGTTCAAGGCCACGAAACGCCTGTATTTCGGGCTGTATCTGGCGCTGGCGCTGTTGAGCGTGGTGCTGGGCGTGACCTTCCGGCAGGAACACGCGCTGGCTCACAGCACAAGCTTCCAGAATCTCGAAGTGATTCTGATGATCGTGTATGTCTCGGTCATCCTTGCCATCGCGGTGCTCTGCTTCGTGAACACCATCCAGCGCTTTTATCAGAACCTGCTGGGCCGGGAAGGCTACCTGATGCACACGCTGCCGGTCAATGAGAACCAGCTCATCCTCTCCAAGCTCCTCACCAGCATGGTCTGGGTGCTGTGCAGCGGCCTTGTGGGCATCGTCTGCATCACGGTGATGGTCAGCATCGGTGTGATTGACCAGGAGACCTTCGGCATGGTGGACTGGAACAGCTGGAAGCAGCTGTGGGGGATGCTGTATGGGAAACTGGGCGCGAAGTTCTGGCTGGTGACGTTCTGGACCATCCTCATCAATCTGGCCCGGCTGGCAAGCCTCATCCTCTGCGTTTACGCTGCCTGTATGATCGCCCATCAATTCCCCAAGCATGTGATGGTGGCCGGGATCCTCGCGTTTATCGGCCTGAACATCGTGGAGACCCAGCTCGATAAGCTGCTGGGCACGAATGATGTGAGTATGATCGTGGATGTCGCGTACCGGGTCGTGGATGTGAACGTGACCGGTGTGAGCTATGGAGTGACCCCGATGCGCTGGCTGACGGCGGCACTTGGAACAGACGTTGGCTATCTGTTCTGCTTTGCCGTGACTGCAGCCATTGCGGCGGCATACTTCTTCCTGACCCGGTGGCTGATGAAAAATAAACTGAATCTGGAGTAAACAAAAAGGCTGTGTGCCCGGTGGGCACACAGCCTTTTTCAGCTTTTTGGGGTCTTATACGCCGGAAGCGCCGTAGTTTGCCAGCACACGGGCAGAAGGATCGTTGACGTTGCAGCCGGGCCATGCCTTGTTCGGCATCCAGAAGCCCACGATGGTGCGGCTCTGGTCGTGGTAGTATTTCTCGAAGATCTCGCGGTAGAACAGGCTCTCCTTGGTAAAGGGCATACAGTGGGCCGAGTAGTTTGCCCGGCGGAGCTGGAACTCCTCATCGGTGTACAGGCTCTCGGCGTACTCCTTGATGTCGTCCACCATGCTGTGGCCCACGGCATCGGAGAAGGCGGCCTTTTCGCGCCAGAGAATCTCCGGGGGCAGCCAGTCGCCCTCAAAGGCCTTGCGCAGCAGGTACTTGCCCTTGCCGTAGCTGTTCAGCTTCTTTTCGGGGTCAATGGCCATGACGTAGCGCACAAAGTCCAGATCGCCAAAGGGTACGCGGGCCTCGATGCTGTTGGCGGAGATGCAGCGGTCGGCGCGGAGGACATCGTACATGTACAGCTCCCGGATGCGCTTCTGGCTCTCCTGCTGGAAGGCATCGGCGGTGGGGGCGTAGTCGGTGTACTTGTAGCCGAACAGCTCATCGGAGATCTCGCCGGTCAGCAGCACGCGCACATCGGTCTGCTCGTGGATGGCCTTGCAGAGCAGGTACATGCCCATGCTGGCGCGGATGGTGGTGATATCCCAGGTGCCCAGCAGTCGGATGACCTCCTCCAGGCTCTGGATGACCATGTCCCGGTTGATGATGATCTCATGGTGTTCGCTGCCCAGATAATCGGCGGTCTGGCGGGCATATTTCAGGTCGATGGCATCGGTGTCCATGCCGATGGCAAAGGTGCGGATGGGCTTGCCCAGCTTCTTGGCTGCAATGGAGCAGACCAGCGAGGAATCCAGACCGCCCGAGAGCAGGAAGCCCACAGGGGCATCGGCATCCAGACGCTTTTCCACGCCTGCGATCAGCTTTTCGCGGATGTTCCGCAGGGTGGTCTCCATGTCATCCTCCATGGGGGCGGGCACATCGGCAATGTCCTCATAGCGGACAAAGCGGCCATCGCAGTAGTAGCTGCCGATGGGGAAGGGGCGGATGTCATCGCACCAGCCGATCAGGTTCTGCATCTCGGAGGCAAAGGCGATCTGGTGGCTGGACTTGGAATAGCCGTAGAACAGCGGACGGATGCCGATGGGGTCGCGGGCTGCGATCAGCCGGTCCTTGCGGGAATCATACAGAATAAGCGCAAACTCGGAGTCCATGTGGCGGAACATATCCAGGCCGTACTCGTAATACAGCGGCAGCAGGATCTCGCAGTCGCAGTCGGAGGCAAACTTGTAGCCCCGGCGCTTCAGGATCTCCTTCTCAAAGCGGAAGCCGTAGAGCTCACCGTTGCAGACCACGCAGTCGGCACCGCGGTAGAAGGGCTGCATCCCCTCCGGGGTCAGGCCCATAATGGCAAGGCGGCCAAAGCCCATCAGACCAAAAGGCCCTTCCACCACACGCTGGTCGTCCGGCCCGCGCATCACGGTGCGCAGCAGATACTCCTTGAATTTGGCGGCACTCAGGTCGTGCCCCGTGTAACCCATAACACAACACATATTTCTTACCCCTCTCTCTAAACCTCTCCGTCAATGCTTCGCATTGCCGCCTCTCCTGATAGGAGAGGCAAGTTTCCCGGCGACTGAGAGGTTTTTGCAAATAAAAAAATACGGCAGCCTTCATCCCATTGCTAGGACGAATGCTGCCGTATCCGTGGTGCCACCTAAATTACCGGTGCGCGAACACACCAGTCACTTTTGTGTACTCTCCCCGTTGAAAGCACTGCCGCGATAACGAGCGGCTGCCGTCGGCCCCTACTAACTGCCCGAAGCAGGTTCAGGGGGAAGCTCACGGGGGTTCGTTCGGGGCTCATTCTCTGTGCGGCTTCCACCGGCCCGCACTCGCTGCAAAAGAACCTTGAGCACTTACTTTTCCCGATCAACGCTTTTCCTGCCTGCATTGTATCACGGCTCTTTGTCCGTGTCAACACAGTGTTCGCATTTTTGTGCGGTCTGCCCCGGTTGAGGGGGCTTTTGTGCGCAGCTGCGGCACAATCCGTACAAAACGCTGCCCTCGCACTGCAGGGTGAAGCCGTGCTCCGCCATCAGATGGGCACGCACCTCATCCATAAAGTGGCAGTCCAGGTGATAAATGCGCCCGCACTGCACGCACTTCAGGTGCAGGTGCTCGCGGCAGTGGCGGCCCTCGTCCACATACTGGAACACGGCCTTTTCGCCCTTATCGGCCACATATTTCATAATGCGCTGCTCGCCTGCCAGCTTGTCCAGATACCGGTACACCGTGGTGGGATTGGGGCTGGCCCCCTCTGCCTCCAGATGTTCCAGAATGTTGGATGCACTGACCGCGTGCTGGCGGTTGTTGATGAGATAATCCAGGATCAATTGCCGGGTTTTGGTGTTGTACCCCCCGCGACCTGCCATGGTATCAGCCTTCCTTTCTGGGTCAAGTGTACCACAATTTATCCTTTGATGCAAAACAAGAACGAAACACTGGCGACAAGCACAAAAAAACTGTTCAATTTATAGCAAAATAATGCATGATATCTGTTCAAAACGGAAAAGCTCCCAAAGTTTTCAAAAAAGTCTTGTAAACATTGTCCAGATATGTGATAATAATATTAATGATTACTTGGATTATTTAAGGGATACAAGCTGTCCGGCGGGCGACTGATTGCTGCCTGAATGGTCCTGCTTGCGAACTAGGAGATAGAACAATGAAAGAGATGGATTCCCAGTCAAAGACCAGCCTGAAGCTGCAGGCTTACCAGTACCTGAAAACCAAGATTCTGAACTGTGAGTACCGCCCCAACGAATTTCTGAACGAGCAGAAGCTCTGCGCCGAGATGGGCAACATCAGCCGCACCCCCATGCGTGACGCGCTGGGCCGCCTGGAGCAGGAGGGGCTGATCACCATCCTGCCCAAAAAGGGGCTGATGGTCTCCGGTATTACCGAAGAGGATGTGCACAGCATGTTCGAGATGCGCCTGCTGGTGGAGCCTTACGCCCTGCGCACCTACGGCAACCTGATCCCCCGGGAGCAGCTGGAGGCCTACACTGAGCTGATGCACCACCCCGAGCGGATCGACGACTTCTGCAAATCCGACGATGATTTCCATGAGCTGCTGATGAGCAGCCTGCCCAACAAATATCTGCGCTCTGGCTATGACCGCATCACCGGCCTGAACACCCGTTTCCGCATTATGACCGGCAAGGTGAGCATGATCAATCAGGATCAGACCTGTGAGGAGCATCTGGAAATTCTGAATGCCGCCCTGAGCGACAACTGGAACACCGCCGCCGATGCGCTGCAGCATCACCTTGAGCTGGCCCGTGATAAGGCCGAGGGAGTCATCAAGGTCATCCGGCTGTGGTAAATGAAACGATAAAAACGCTGTATCACTTCTTCCGGCATCGCTGATGCGATGCCACCTCCCTCTCAGAGGGAGGCTTTTGCGTTGGCCGCCGCGTGAAGGCTCCCTCCTGGAGGGAGCTGTCGAGCGAATGCGAGACTGAGGGAGTGGTACAGCGTTTTCTTTTGCTGGAAAGTGTAAAAAATTCATAGAAATCAAAAGAAAAGTACATTGAATATTGTTTAACAATGTGGTATCCTTAACAACAGAGAGAGCCCGCTGGCAGGCGGGCAGAATGATTTGGAGGAAAATAATTATGGCTGACCGCATTGTTCTGAACACCATTTCCTACCATGGCCACGGTGCCATTGAGAACATCGTTCCCGAGCTGACCGCCCGCGGCTACAAGAAGGCTTTTGTCTGCTCTGACCCCGATCTGATCAAGTTTGGCGTGACCAAGAAAGTCACCGACCTGCTGGATGCTGCAAACTTCGCCTACGCTGTTTACAGCGAGATCAAGCCCAACCCCACCATCGCCAACGTGCAGGACGGCGTGGCAGCCTTCAAGGCTGCTGAGGCAGACTGCATCGTGACCATCGGCGGCGGCTCCTCCATGGATACCGCAAAGGCCATCGGCATCATCATCAACAACCCCGAGTTCGCGGATGTGCGCTCTCTGGAAGGCGTGGCTCCCACCAAGAAGCACGCTGTGTTCACCATTGCCGTGCCCACCACCGCCGGTACTGCGGCTGAGGTCACCATCAACTACGTCATCACCGATGTGGAGAAGAAGCGCAAGTTCGTCTGCGTGGACACCAACGATATCCCCGAAATCGCTGTGGTCGATCCCGATATGATGTCCTCCATGCCCAAGGGCCTGACCGCCGCCACCGGTATGGACGCTCTGACCCACGCAATCGAGGGCTATATCACCAAGGGCCACTGCACCATCTCCGATATGTTCCATCTGGAAGCCATCAAGCTCATCAGCGAGAACCTGCGCGGTGCCGTGCAGAACACCCCGGAGGGCCGCGAGGGCATGGCTCTGGGCCAGTACATCGCCGGTATGGGCTTCTCCAATGTTGGTCTGGGCATCGTCCACTCCATGGCACACGGCCTGTCCGCTCTGTATGATACCCCCCACGGCGTGGCCTGCGCCATCCTGCTGCCGGTGGGTCTGGAGTACAACAAGACCGTTGCCGGGGAGCGCTACCGCGCGGTCGGCAAGGCCATGGGCGTGAAGGGCATCGACGAGATGAACGATGCCGAGGCCGCCGATGCCACCATCGCCGCTGTCAAGCAGCTGAGCGCGGATGTGGGCATCCCCGCAAACCTGCAGGGCATCCTGAAGGAAGAGGACATCCACTTCCTGGCCGAGTCTGCTTTTGCAGATGCCTGCCGCCCCGGCAACCCCCGCGATACCAGCGTGGAGGAGATCGAGGCACTGTATAAGAGCCAGCTGTAATTCGTAAACTGAACAAAGAGGGTCGGGAACACCGCTTCCCGGCCCCTTTTTGTTCCGGGAAAGGAGCACTATGAGCCTGAATTTCTATACTCTTTGTGTAATTTATCTGGTATATTCCTTTTTAGGCTGGGTAGGCGAGACCGTTGTTGCAACCGCAAAGGGCCGCCGGTTCACCAACCGCGGCGTGGCCTCCGGCCCCTTCTGCTTTGTGTACGGCACGGCAGGAGTGCTCATCACCATCGGCCTGAACGACCAGCGCACCAGCCTGGCGGCACTGTTCTTCGGCAGCATGATCTATGCCACGGTGGTGGAGTGGCTGACCGCCAAGCTGCTGGAACGGATCCACCACCGCCGCTGGTGGGACTACTCCGATAAAAAGTTCAATCTGGACGGCTATGTCTGCCTGCAATACTCCCTGCTGTGGGGTCTGCTGGGCATGGCGGCAGTCCGCTGGGGCAACGACCTGCTGTTCCGGCTCTGCGCCCACCTGCCGCCGCTGCTGTTCCACGCTGTGGTGTGGGTCGGCATGGCGCTGGCCGTCCTTGACCAGATCTCTGCCATGGTGGTGGTCAGCCGGTATGCGAACCGCCACCCACGGCTCGAGCAGCTGAATCGGGAGCTGGGCAGGGGCTCGGAGAGGCTGCGGCAGAAAATTACCGCCAGCGTGGAAAAGCGGATCCAGCGGGCGTACCCCACTGCGGCCCGTCCGGAGTCCACCACCAGTGCCGAAAAGCAGCTCTCCCTTGCCGACCTGCTCTGGCTCTTTGTCATCGGGGCTTTCCTCGGAGATGTGGTGGAGACCATCTTCTGCCGCATCACCGCCGGAGTCTGGATGAGCCGTTCCAGCCTGGTCTGGGGCCCGTTCAGCGTGGTGTGGGGGCTGGCGCTTGTGCTGGCCGCCATCCTGCTGCGGGGCGGCGAACAGAAGAGCGAGAGCCGCATCTTCTGGTTCGGTGTGATCCTGGGCGGTGCGTATGAGTATGTGTGCAGCGCCGTGACAGAGCTGCTGTTTGGCACCGTGTTCTGGGATTACAGCGGCTTCAAGTTCAATCTGGGCGGGCGCATCAACCTGCTGTACTGCTTCTTCTGGGGCATTGCGGCCGTGACCTGGATCCGCTATGGCTACCCGCTGGTGGCAAAGGGGATGAAGGCAGTCAAGCGCAGGATCCGCCCCTGGATGACCGCTCTGCTGGCCGTGTTCATGGCCGTGAACCTTGTGACCAGTGCGTTGGCGCTGGCCCGCTACGATGCCCGCACCAGCGGCGCGGCTCCGGCCAATGCGGTGGATGTGCTGCTGGATGAGCATTTTGACAATGCCCGGATGGAGCGCATCTACCCCAACGCCAAAAAGGTGGAGAAGGCTGGGTGAAAATGCACGATTTTGCTTGCGTTTTGCAGGGGAAACAGGTATAATACTCTATGGATTAAAAAGGAGAGATTTTATATGCTGATCCCTGTATTATTGTTTATCGTGGGCCTGCTCTGCCTCATCAAGGGCGGCGACTGGTTCGTGGACGGTGCAACCGGCATCGCCCGCCGCTTCAAGGTGCCGGAGCTGCTCATCGGTGCCACGGTGGTGTCCATCGGCACCACCCTGCCTGAGGTCATGGTCTCCACCACCTCGGCCATGACCGGCCACGGCGAGATCGCCTATGGCAACGCCATTGGCTCGGTCATCTGCAACGCGGCCCTGATCGCGGCCATCACCATTGCGGTCCGCCCGGGCAAGGTGGACCCCAAGAGCCTGCGGGTGCCGGTGCTGTTCTTCTTTGTGGCAGCGGCCCTGTATGCGGGCGTGGCCTACACCACCGGCTACTTCAGCCGCCCCATCGGCATTGTGCTGCTGGCAATGTTCGTGGCGTACATGGTCTGCAATGTGCTGGCTATGAAAAACGCCCCCGCCCCGGAAGACGATGAGGACGAGCCGGAAAAGGAAATGTCCTTTGCCAAGGAGATCGGCCTGCTCATCCTCGGCGCAGCCCTGATCGCTGTGGGCGCAAACCTGCTGGTGGACAACGGCACCCTGATCGCGCAGGCGCTGGGCGTGCCGGAATCCGTCATCGCCCTGACCTTTGTGGCGCTGGGCACCTCTCTGCCTGAGCTGGTCACGGCGATCACCTCGCTGGCAAAGGGCCACGGCTCCCTCTCGCTGGGCAATGTCATTGGTGCCAACGTGTTCAATCTGGTGCTGGTCAGCGGCATGTCCATCACGGTGTCGCCCTTCAGCATCCCGCAGAACTCCACCATCATGGGCATCAATTCCTCTCTGGTCATGGATCTGCCCGTGATGTTCGCGGTCATGCTCCTCCTGACCGTGCCCGCTCTGCTCAAGGGCAGGCTCTCCCGCTGGCAGGGCGTGCTGCTGCTCTGCATCTATGCAGCCTTCTGCGCCGTCCAGTTTGCAATGTAAGCCTCTGCACCGGAGACCCGCCCGGCTCCACGCCGGAGCGGGCGCTTTGGGGCAGAAAACCGTTTTGAGAAAGGCATCCTCGTTCTGTGAAGTGCGGGGATGCCTTTTTTCTGTCCCTGCAGCAGGGTCTGACCGGAAGCGGCGCTTTCTTAAGAAATCCTTAGAAAAATTTCATGGAAAATGCAGGAAACTACTGTTATACTAGAACCGAGAATGACAAAAAGGGGAAAAGACCATGGCAGAGCAGACCATTCTGATCGCGGAGGACGATCCGGATATCCGGGACGGCGTGCGCATCCTGCTTTCCGGCGAGGGATACCATATCATCGAAGCCGAAAACGGCACCCGGGCACTGGAGGTGTTCCGCCCGGAGGTCGATCTGGTGATCCTGGATATTATGATGCCGGGTATGAGCGGCCTGCGCGTCTGCGAGGAACTGCGCAAGCTCTCCACAGTGCCGATCCTGTTCCTCACGGCAAAATCACAGGAGTCCGATAAGCTGCTGGGCCTGACCGCGGGCGGGGACGATTACCTGCCCAAGCCCTTTTCCTTTGCGGAGCTCAGCGCCCGGGTCAAGGCATTGCTGCGGCGGTACTGCGTCTATCAGGGCAAGGGGCAGACCCCGGCCCGGGCCAAGAACCTGACCCTGTGCAGCCATGGCGTGAAGCTGGCGCTGGACTGCAACCGCGTCTGGGTGGACGGGGAGGAGATCGACCTGACCGAGACGGAGTACAAGATCCTGCGGCTGCTCATGCAGAGCCCCCAGCGCATCTTCCCGGTGCAGGTGATCTACGAGGATGTGTGGCAGGAGCCTTATTTCTACACCTCCAACGGCACCGTGATGGTACATATCCGCAATCTGCGGATGAAGATCGAAAAAGACCCGCAGAACCCCGCCCGTCTGCAGACCATGTGGGGGAAAGGGTACCGCTTTGTGGCCGGGGAGGAGAAGGATCATGCGTAAAAAGCTGGGGCTTTCCGGCAAGCTGGTGTTGATGATCCTGTTCTCAGCACTGGCAAGTGCTGTGTTTCTGGTGGGAATGCAGGTCGTGCTGAACAAAGCCCTGTGGCTTTATTTTGACCAGCCGGAAACCCAGCAGAAGGCTGTGGAAAAGCAGGTGCAGGAGCTGCAGAGCTATATCGACCGGCGCGGCCTTTCCAGCCGGGATATCGACAAGCTGGACGACTGGTCTGTGCGGAACGGCAGCACGATGTTCATTATCTACGACCGCTCCCGGATGCTCTATTCCTCCTATCCGCTGGTCACTCCGGTCTACGAGGGGTGGATAAACGTGACGGAAGCGGTTCCGGCCGAGCACGGGCTCCCGATGTACTCGCTCACCTTTTCGGACAAAAAGACCACCGCCATGTTCTATTACAACGGCGTGGATGCCTATTACGGCAAGGGGTGCGAGATCCTGCTGCTTGTCAGCTTTGCCCTTTTCCCGCTGTTTTTCTTCCTGAGCAGCCGGAAGATCATCCGCTATATCCTCCTGCTCAGCGGGGAGATCCAGGCCATGGAGGGCGGTGACCTTGACCACCCCATCACGATCCAGGGGGATGATGAGCTGGCCCTGCTGGCCACCAGTCTGGATGGCCTGCGTCTGACCCTGCGCCAGCAGCAGGCTGAGGAGGCTCAGGCTGCCGCCAAGGTCAAGAGCCTGATCACTGAGATGTCCCACGACCTGCGCACCCCGCTGACCACCCTGCTGCTCTATACCGAGATCCTGCGCCACCACAAATACGAGACCGAGGCCCAGGAGGGCGAATATCTGGCAAAGATCGACGGCAAGGCCCGGCAGATCAAGCAGCTGTCCGACAATCTGTTCGAGTATGCGCTGGTCACCCGGGACACCGTGGTGCAGCTGGATGCCCCGGCCCGCTTCTCCCAGATCTTTGAAGAACCGCTGGCCGAGATGGTGGAGATGCTGCAGCAGCGCGGCTTTGCCTGTGCGCTGGAGCTGGGCAGCGAGGATGTGCTCCTGACCGTGCGGGCGCAGTACATCCGGCGCATTCTGGATAACATTGGCTCCAACCTGATCAAGTACGCCGACCCGGCCCGGCCCATCGAGGTGCGGTTCCTGCGGCAGGAGGGGAAGGCGGGCCTTGTGTTCCGCAACCATGTCCTGCCCGCGCCCCCGGCAGTGGAAAGCACCAAGGTGGGCCTGACCAGCATCGAGACCATGATGGATAAAATGCACGCAGACTGCAAGATCGAACAGAAGAATGAGCAGTTCACCATGACGCTGCTGTTCCCCATCAGCCAATAAAAACGACCCTCTCCGTCACGCTGACGCGCGCCGCTCCCCCTCGGGGGAGGCGGAACTGCGAAGCGATGACGGAGAGGGTCGCTTTTTACACTTTTTCCACCGAACTTAAGCAAGTCTTAAGAAATACCTCCGGCGAATGTTAAGAAAGGCCCGCTATACTGTTGGAAGAAGGGCGGGTGCGGCTTTGCACCCGGCCATAACATCAGGGAGGGGCAACCAATGCTGCGAAAAAAGAAACAACCGCCGCAGGAACAGAGCGACCAGGAATTCAATCTGGCGCTGGAAGTGCCTGCAGAACAAAGACCGAAGGGCTGGAGACCCATTGTAAGGCGCAACTGGAAGCGCATTGCCGCTGCCGCCTGCGCAGCCGCAGTGGCCGGTGCGTTCCTGCTGCCCGGGAAGGGCGCAAAACCGGCAGGCGTAGATACCGAATATCTGGAAAGCGCGGTGGAGCGCCGGAATATCACCAACGTTTTCAGCGGCTCCGGCACCATTGCCGCCGCCAACACCTACACCGTCAATGCGCTGGTGTCCGGTACCGTGCTCACCGCCGATTTTGCGGTGGGGGACACCATTGAAGAGGGAACGGTGCTCTACACTATCGACAGCTCCAACGCCGCCAACAGCGCGGAAAAGGCCCAGCTCTCGCTGGATCAGGCCCAGCGCAATTACGAGGATGCCGTGGATGCCCAATACATCCGCAGCACCATCGGCGGCACGCTGGCCTCCTATAAGGTGGCGGTGGGCGATGTGGTCACCGCCGGGCAGGAGGTGGCCACTGTGCGGGATGCCTCAACCCTGCTGCTGACGCTGGAATTCCCGGCGGCGGATGCGGCGAACTTTACCGTGGGGCAGGCCGCACAGGTCACGCTGGACGGCACCTTTGAGGCCGTCTCCGGCACCGTGCGCTCCGTCTCCGGTGCGGATGCCCTGAGCAGCGGGAACCTGCTGGTGCGCACCGTGACCATTGCGGTGAACAACACCGGCAGCCTGACCACTGCGCAGGCCGCAACGGCCAGCGTCAACGGGGTCAGCGCACTGGCATCGGCAAAATTCAGCTACCAGAACGAGCAGAGCATCACCGCCTCCACCGGCGGCACCGTGACCGCCCTCTGCGTGAAAGAGGGCTCCTCCGTCAGCGCCAATACCGCGTTGGTCAGGATCTCCGGCAAGGAGCTGACCAAGCAGGTGCAGAACGTCTCCGATAACCTGCGCAGTGCCCAGATGTCCATGGAGGACACCGAGGATCAGCTGAACAACTATACCATCACCTCGCCCATCAGCGGCACGGTCATCTCCAAGGAGGTCAAGGCGGGCGACACCGTGAGCAATACCGCGGGCAGCACCAGCCTGTGCACCATCTACGACCTGAGCTATCTGCAGATGACGGTGAATGTGGACGAACTGGAGATCCTCTCCATCAAGGAGGGGCAGAGTGTGACCATCACCGCGGATGCCATCTCTGATCGCACCTTTACCGGCGTGGTCACCAGCGTATCCAAGGCGGGCACCACGGCAGGCGGCACCACCACCTATCCCGTCACCATCCGCATCGACGATACCGGCGACCTGCTGCCCGGCATGAACGCCACCGCCGAAATCACGACGGCCAGCGCCGGGAACGCGCTTTCCATTCCCAATGCCGCTGTGGTGCGGGGCAATTATGTGCTGGTGACCAAGGATTCCCCCAGCGCTGCCAACGCCGACCCCAGCATGACCGCCCCGGAGGGCTATGTCTATGTCAAGGTGACCACCGGCACCAGCGATGATGATTACATCGCCGTAACAAGCGGCCTGCAGGAAGGCGACACCGTAGCCTACACCGCCAGCAGCACCGCCTCTGTCAGCGCTGACGGACAGATGGAGGAGATGATGGTGGTCGGCGGGCCCGGCCAGGGCGGCGGTGGAAGCGGCGGCCCGAACGGTGGCGGTGCACCGGGAGGTGGCCCGCAATGAGCGCTCTGATCGAATTTGAGGATGTGTGCAAATATTACCGGATGGGTGACACCACGGTAAAAGCCGCCGACCACATCAGCATGAAAATTGAAAAGGGCGAGTTCGTGGCCATCGTGGGCCAGTCCGGCTCCGGTAAATCTACCTGCATGAACATCATCGGCTGCCTGGATGTGCCCACAGCGGGCAGCTACCGGCTCAATGGCCGGGAGGTGGGCAACATGTCCGGCAATGAGCAGGCCGAGGTGCGCAACGAGATGCTGGGCTTCATCTTCCAGCAGTATAACCTGCTGCCCAAATTGAATCTGCTGGAAAACGTGGAGGTGCCGCTGATCTATGCGGGCGTACCCCGTGCAGAGCGCCGCCGCCGGGCCCGCCAGGCACTGGAGCAGGTGGGGCTGGGCGATAAGCTGAAAAACAAGCCCAGCCAGCTTTCCGGCGGCCAGCAGCAGCGCGTCTCCATTGCCCGGGCGCTGGCCGGGAATCCGGCGGTCATTCTGGCCGACGAGCCCACCGGCGCGCTGGACAGCCACACCGGCCGCGAGGTGCTGGGAATGCTGCAGCAGCTCCACCGGCAGGGCAACACCGTGGTGCTCATCACCCACGACAACTCCATTGCCGTGCAGGCCCAGCGCATCATCCGGCTGGAGGATGGCCGCGTGGTCTACGACGGCGATGCCCGGGCACCGGAGGCCATCGTTCAGCCGACACTGAACTTTGAACCGGCAGAACAGGAGGGGGACGCATGATCTACGAGACCTTCCGCGAAGCAGTCAAGAATATCTGGAGCAACAAATTCCGCACGGTTCTGACCATGCTGGGCATCATCATCGGTGTCACGGCGGTCATCGTCATCGTGGGCTTGGGCAATGGCATGACCCAGAGCATCAAGGACAGCTTTTCTGAGATGGGGACCAATGTCCTCAGTGTCCAGATCACGGGCCGCGGCTCCCGCATCGTGACCGTACAGCAGCTGTACGATATCGTGGACAGCCACCCGGAGGTGTTCACCGGCATGTCGCCCACCACCACGCTGGACAGTACTGTGAAGGTGGATACCACCACCTATGGCTATACGAGCGTCAAGGGCGTGAGTGAGACCTACCTGGATATGATGGGGCGCACGCTGGCTCAGGGCCGGGGCCTGACCTATGTGGACATCACGGACAATAAAAAGGTCTGCGTGGTGGGCGATTACATTGCCCGCGCGGCCTACGGCGGAAACGCCATCGGCCAGACCATCAAGATCGGCAGTGAGAGATTTACCATCGTGGGCGTGCTGGAAGCCAATGTCAGCAGTACGACCGATCAGGAGGGCACTGACGATGACATGATCTTTGTGCCCTATACCACCGCCCAGCGCATCAGCAGGACCAGCGCCAGCTCCTACGGCGTGGTTCTGGTGAGCGATGAACTTGCCGATGAGGGCAAGAATCTTCTGGTAGTGGGGATCGAATCCATCCTCCACGCGGAGGACGGCTATTTCATCACCAGCCTGAGCGAGATGCTGGAGACCATGACCAGCATGATCAACATGGTGGTGGCGATCCTGACCGCCATTGCAGCCATCTCCCTGCTGGTGGGCGGCATCGGCATTATGAACATTATGATGGTGTCCGTCACCGAGCGCACCCGGGAAATCGGCATCCGCAAGGCGCTGGGTGCCAAGGAACGCAGTATTCTGGGCCTGTTCGTCACTGAGGCGGCCACCACCTCCGCACTGGGCGGGCTGCTTGGCATTGCACTGGGCTATCTGTTCAGCGCTCTGGCCAACCGGGTGCTTCCGCTGCTGGTGTCGGATATGGAACTGACGGTGGCCCCCTCCATGACCTCAGTGCTGGTGGCCTTTGGCATCTCGGTGGGCATCGGTGTACTGTTCGGCTACCTGCCCGCCAAGCGCGCCGCAAGGCTGAACCCCATTGAAGCATTGAGATATGATTAAACCTCTCAGTCTCGCTTCGCTCGCCAGCATACGAGTTGCGGCTCCCAGCGTCCACTTCGTGCAAAGTATTGCACTCGTGTCCTGTTGGCCGCTGCCCCAACAACTCCTCCCTTCATCCGCCACTGGCGGCGGTCGTCGTTGTTGCCTGATAGGGGAGCCAAGGATCAATGAAACCCTTTGTTAAGGAGTTCGATATGAAAAAACGTTTTCTAGCATTTCTTCTGGCCGTTTGCATTGCCTGCTCGATGCTGGTGGTGTCGGCAAATGCCGCTGCCAGCAATGCGGCGGTGCAGACTGCCGTGACGCTGGGCGGCTTGACCAGCGAACAGGCCTCCGCCCTGAGCACCGCCCTGACCCGGGGCCAGCTGGCAAAGCTGCTGGTGGCATTCTCGGCCTACCGGGAGAGCGCCGCCACGCAGGGAAACACCGGCACTCTGTTCACCGACGTGGACAGCGGGAACGAATATGCCCCCTATATCCGCATTGCCGTCCAGCAGGGGTGGCTCAGCGGCTACACCGACGGCTCTTTCCGGCCCGACAACGGCGTGACGCTGGAAGAGGCCTGCACCGCCGCCCTCAAGCTGCTGGGCTATGATGTTACCACCCTGAGCGGCAGCTTCCCGGCGGCACAGCTCAACAAGGCCGGCAGTCTGGGACTGCGGGCCGGTCTGAGCGCCGTGCAGGGGCAGGGCCTGACCCTGGAAGATGCCGCTGTGCTCTTCTATAATGCCCTGACGGCCAGCACCGCTGAAAATCAGACCTATGCCGCCACGCTGGGCTTTACCGTGACGGATGGCCGGATCGACCTGTCCTCGGTGCTGCTCAGCAGTGTGGAGGGCCCCTTTGTGGCCGATGGCTCCACCCAGCTGCCCTTTGTCCCGGCGGCGGTCTACCGCAATGATACCGCGGCCACAGATGCCGCCCTGAATGCCTACGATGTCTACTATTACAGCGCCAGCGCCAGAACGGTCTGGATCTACTCCCGCAAGGCGGCGGGCCGCATCGCGGCGGTCTCGCCCAGCGCCAGCGCCCCCACCAGTGTGACGGTGGCAGGCACCAGCTACACGCTGGCTTCCTCGGCAGCGGCATCGGTCCTCTCATCCCTCAACGGCGGCGGAGTGGGGCAGGTGGTCACCCTGCTGTTGGGCATGAACAACGAGGCGGTGGCCGTTCTGACCGGCGAGGAAGCCGACAGCGTGTTCTATGGCGTGGTGCAGACTGCCTCCCGCAGCCTGACCGAAGAAAACGGCGCAGATGTGCTCCAAAGCGTGCAGGTGGCCTGCACCGATGGCGTGACCCGCACCGTGAATGTGGACAAGAGCCTGAACTTTCCAACCGGCTGGCTGGTGAAGATCACCGTCAACGCCGACGGTGAGAACGTGGAGACCCTGAGCGGCCAATCGGTCAGCGGCACCATCCGTGCGGACGGCACCGCGCTGGGCGATGCGGCCCTTGCTTCGGATGTGGAGATCCTGGATACGACAGCGGAGGGGTTGGCTGGGACAGTAAGTCCCAGCCGCCTATCGGGGGTGACACTTTCCGCTTCGGATGTCCGTTACTACACCGTAGATGAGAACGGTGCCATTGACCGGCTCATCCTGAACGATGCCACCGGCGACCTGTGGACCTACGGTGTGCTGGATGATGTGACCAACCTCATCAGTACCGCAGCCAGCTCCACCACGAACACCGGCTCCGGCTCGTCCACCTCCAACACCACCGGTTCCAGCGCCTCTGACCTTGTGGCCGGTGCGGTGGAAAGCGTGATGCCCTCCACCAGCACCCTGCTGTATGGGCTGGTCGATGGCAGCATCGGCAGCACCCTGTGGGAGAGCGTGACCAGCAGCACCGCCAGCCTGGCAAGCTATCTGCTCAAGATCGGTGCCAACAGCACCACGGGCGTGGTCAGCTCGGTGCTGGATTACCTGAGCAGCGGCGCAAACTATGTCTGCTACGTCAACGGTGAGCAGACCACCTATAAGACCAGTGTGAAGTATCCCGTGCTGGCGGGCGGCATCTCGGTGCGCAAGACTGCTTCCGGCAGTGTGGGCACCATGGCTCAGCTGCTCCCGGTCACGGTGGATCAGCTGGGGGCGGCCTCGGTGCGGAGCGGCTCCACCCGCTATGAGACTGCCGATGACATGCAGGTGTATCTGTGGTACAAGGGCAAGTATTACGCCACCACCCTTTCCCAGATCAACGCCGAGGATTACAGCCTCATCGGCTGGTACGATGCCCACGGCAGCGCGGCGGGTGGAAAGATCCGCGTTCTTGTGGCCGTGAAAAAAGACTGACCGCGTCTCCGACAGGCTGTGAAATGGAACGAAATCCGGTCATAAAAAGGCAGTTAGGCGACATTTTTCACGATTTATCCATTGAAATTCTCCCCCGGAGATGATATGATAAACCTGTTCCTGTGTGGCAAAAGGCCGGGAACGAAATCTGAAGTGGGAGAATTTTGTGCCAGATGCAGAAAAAGAAGCTTTATCAGCTGGCTGCGGTCATCGTTCTTGTGGTGATCGTGGCAGCTGCTTTGATCCTGACAGGGATGCGGAAAAGCACCCCTGTGTCCGAGGCGCAGGCCAGCTCTGTGCCGTCCTCCGCTTTGTCCGGCGGGGAAGCTGAGGGGCCCTCCAGCGCCGCCGCCTCCAGCGAGAGCGCCGTCAGCAGTGAAGCAACAGGAGAATCCCCGGTTTCGTCCTTTTTGGAACAGCTGGAAGAGGAACTTGGCATTTCCTCTTCGGAGACAGCTTCGTCCAGTGAGGTCTCCTCTGCCGCCAGCGCAAACAAGGCGGACAGCGTGAGCTCCGCAGTGTCCGGTTCCAGTGCCGCACACTCGGTGCCCGCGTCCTCTGCGGCTTCCGGCAGCCATGCGGCCAGCAGTCAGGCCCCCGGCAGCAGCCATGCCTCCAGCAGCTCCGCTGCTTCGGAGAATGAGGTGGATGCCAGGATCGACAGTTACATCCGCCAGCTGCAGAACCTGAAGAAGCAGACGGAATCCAAGCTCTACGGCGTGATCTACGAGGCCTACGATGAGTACATCTCCCACCCAGTGGAGGAGCGCAATCTGGGGATGAAGGTCTCCATCGTGTTGTCCAAAACCGCCAAGCTGACCAGTGTTCAGGGCGAGTGTGACAAGGAGTTCAACGCCATCCTGAAAGAGCTGCGCCAGTACCTGCGGGACAATGGCCGCGACCAGAGCGTTGCGGATCAGGCAGAGCAGGAGTACAAAAAGATGAAGTCCGACCTGACCAGCGAGCTGACCGGCATTGTTTATAACAGTGCGGTGGGCAGCGGTGATGGCGGCAAATGGATCCAGGAACACATTGAGCATAAGCGCTGAAATAGATAAGAGCCGTGCAGTTCAAACGCTGCACGGCTCTGCTTTTTTGTTACTGCACACGCTTCAATGCTGTGTTGATGAGATCGGCAAACTGCTCCAGACGTTCCCGGAGCTGGACGATGGAATCGATGTCGCTGTCGGAAATGACACTGACAGGAGCCGAAAGGCTGTTGACACCGGCTTCCAGCGTGCCGCTCAGGGCTGCGTTGATACCGTGGGCGGGGATCTCCACATGCACATCCACGGGGATGGTGTCATCGAAGAGCAGGGACTTCAGCGGCAGGCCCACCACAAGGACAGCCGCGTCCTCCCCCTCAGACGGGAACTGATAGTAGGTGTAGTCCTTCTTGGCATAATCGGGGTGGACGACGCACTGGCGGCTGAGGGTCAGGGTATAGCCGGACATCTCCTGCATGGCTACCTGCGTGTTGGGCACGCCGAGGATCTTTGCCAGCTGGGCCTGCGTGATGTAGTTGGGCAGAGACCACTCCGGCAGGAACGCACCCACCAGCGGCGCGCTGTCCGCGATGGAATCCCGCAGGGTGCGGTAGAGCCGCCCGGCATCGAAGTAGGTATCGTTGGCATCGATATAGAGGTCGGTGAAAAAATCGGTGCCGCCGGTCTCAGCGCGGGTAAGCCCGCCGGAGGGGTACAGGTACAATTGCAGCTGCCCCGGCGAATATAGCCCGGCCACATCGCCGGAAGTTGCACCCACCTGTTTCAGAATATTGTACAGGGCCGGGGTACTGGAACTGTCCTGTGCGGTGATGTTATAGCTGAGCTCAAAGGCCGCACCCTTTTGTAAGGCACGGACTTTGCTGTTGACCAGACTGAAAAGGACCAGCGCAGCCACCAGACACACCACCAGAATGCAGGCCACCACCGTGACCACGGCGCGGGAACGCTTTTTGGAAGATTTCATGGCAGAACCTCCTGTTCTCTTTATAAGGAATACGATCCAGAGCTTAAAAATCGTTCAAGATGGCTCTGATTCTTTCATAATTTATTTGCAGGCTGCCACAAAGGCATCAAAGATCCCCTGCATGGCGGGGTCGGCAGCGCTGAGCCACTCAGGGTGCCACTGCACGCCCAGGCAGAACTTTGCGTCCGGCTTCTCAATGCCCTCCACGATGCCGTCCTCGCTCAGGGCCGACAGCACAAGGCCGGGGGCGACCTTGTCCACCGCCTGATGGTGCTGGCTGTTGACCAGCACGGTATCCTGCCCCAGAATGCGGGAGAGCAGGGTATCCCGCCGCACGGTGACGGTGTGGATCTTGCCCCAATGGTCGTTGTGGGGGACGTGCTCAAAGGGTTTGATGTCCTGATACAGATCGCCGCCCAGCGCAACATTCATCAGCTGGATGCCCCGGCAGATGGCCAGCACCGGCTTGTCGGCGGCAAGGAAGGCGCGCAGCAGCAGCGGCTCGGCGGTATCCCGCAGAACGTTGGGCTCACCGCAGGCGGGGATGCGCTCCTGCCCGTAGAATTTCGGGTCGATGTCGCCGCCGCCCGGCAGCAGCAGGCCGTCACAGGCCAGCGCATCCTGCACGGCTTTGTCGGGGTCGTCCAGCTCGATCCAGCGCATCTCTGCCCCGGCCCGGGCAAGGCTTTCGGGATATTTTGCGTGAGCCTCTGCCAGCAGCTGGTTCGGCACCATGCGCGGCATTGCAATCGTAATAGCAGCAGACATTGTAGAAACTCCTTTTTACGTCAACAGAAAAACCCCGGAACATTCGTTCCGGGGTTTCTGGCGGAAAGATGGGGATTCGAACCCCAGAACGCTTTTGACACGTTACACGATTTCCAGTCGTGCGCCTTAGACCAACTCAGCCATCTTTCCACATCTTCAGTTTTCAGCGTTTCGGGCCGTGGCCCTCAGCGCTCCACTATAATACCTGAAAGGATGACTTTTGTCAAGGATTTTTTTGAAAAAATTTGAAAAATCTAAAAATCAACGTTTCTGCGCCATACATTTTTTCGTTAGAAAAAGCGGGACCCGCTGATCCCCTTGACGAACCCATAAAAACGGACTATGATGTGGGCAGAGAACGGTTGGAATTTGCAGGTTCCGCTCGAAAAAGAGAGCCTGAATAGGAGGATGCGATATGAATTACGCTGATGTTTTGAACAATGCCCGCCAGTGCATCGGGCAGTACTGCAAGGCCTGCCCCGTGTGCAACGGCGTGGCCTGCAAAAACCAGATCCCCGGCCCCGGTGCCAAGGGCGTGGGCGATACGGCCATCCGCAATTATAATAAGTGGGCGGAGATCCGGGTGAACATGGACACCCTGTGCGAGAACGGCACCCCCGACACCGGTGTGGAGCTGTTTGGCAAAACCTTCAAGTATCCCTTCTTTGCAGGCCCTGTGGGTGCGGTGAACCTCCACTATTCCGACACCTACACCGATATGACCTACAATGACGTGCTGGTGCGCGCCTGTGCCGAAAACGGCATTGCCGCCTTTACGGGTGACGGCACCAACCCCGACGTGATGACTATGGCCACCAAGGCCATTGGCGCTGCAGGCGGCTGCGGCGTGCCCACCATCAAGCCCTGGAACATCGACACTGTCAAGGCCAAGATGGAGCAGGCCAAGGCCAGCGGCTGCTTTGCCGTTGCCATGGACGTGGATGCCGCCGGTCTGCCCTTCCTGAAGAATATGACCCCGCCCGCCGGCAGCAAGAGCGTTGCCGAGCTGACCGAGATCGTCAAGCTGGCCGAGCGCCCCTTCATCGTCAAGGGTGTGATGACCGTCAAGGGTGCCCTCAAGGCCAAAGAGGCCGGTGCTGCTGCTATCGTGGTCTCCAACCACGGCGGCCGTGTGCTGGATCAGTGCCCCGCCACCGCCGAGGTCCTGCCGGAGATCGCTGAGGCCCTCAAGGGCAGCGGCGTGAAGATCCTGGTAGACGGAGGCATCCGCTCCGGGGTGGATGTGTTCAAGGCGCTGGCTCTGGGCGCTGACGCTGTGCTCATCTGCCGCCCCTTTGTCACCGCAGTCTATGGCGGCGGCGAGGAAGGCGTGAAGTGCTACATCGACAAAATCGCCGCCGAGCTGGCCGATACCATGCAGATGTGCGGCGTACACTCTCTGGCCGAGATCACCCGGGATATGGTGAGGATCTGATAGGTAAAATGAAAGCGGCATCACAGCTGAAAACTGTGGTGCCGTTTTTTGGTTGCTCTGAAACAGAAACTATGATATGATGGAGCTGGTGGAGCGTGGAAAAGGTGGAGGCCTGATACAATAAGAGGATTCTGTTATGATTACACTAAAGCAGTACACGAACGAAGAAGCACAAATCATCCCACTCATTCAGGGCTTCTGGAAAGCACACAGTCATTATGACCAGAGCGAAGCGGAAGCGCTGGAAGATTTGCAGAACTGGACAAAACCGGGCCATATGATTTATTTTATCCAGAACGATGCCGTCAATGTGGGCTTTGCCCATCTGGGAAGCCGCGGCGGTAAAATGGACTGGCTGGAAGATTTGTTCATCCTGCCGGAATGGCAGGGCCACGGTTTTGGCAGCGAAGCGATTCACCAGCTGGAAGAAATCGTGAAGCAGTATTCGGTTTCCCTTTACATCGAAGCCGCCGCTCGCAATGAAGCGGCTATCCGGTTGTATCGGAAATTGGGTTATGACTGCCTGAACACAGTTACGATTCGCAAAGACTTCCCGGGCTACGAGTATGATGTTGTGCGGAAGGAAAATATCCACGGCATGGAGTTCGAGATTCGGAAGGATAAGGACTTCTGATTTGAACATATAGGAACAAGAAAAGCGGTATCTTTCCGGTTGTACGGAGAGGTGCCGCGTTTTGTTGCCACAGAACAGAAACTATGGTAAGATGAAGCTGGTGGTTCGGGAAATCGGTGGGGCCGATAAGATAAAAGGATGAAATATAAAACGATGAAGCAAAAAGAATATATGCCTGGAGTAAATCGAGTAAACACATATCTGGATGATCGATTTTTGAAAAAAGTTCTGAATCAACATGGAGCATTTCTTGTTGGAGATGACCCGTATGAAGTGGAAATTGTGTCGAAAACAGATGCGATTATAAGAGGAAAGAACTCGAATTTCTATGAAGCTGTGATAGATGAATTTCGATTTTATGCCGAACATATTACGAATTTTTGGGACGAAACAAATAATCTAGTGAAAACATACCCTGCGGTAGAACTAGTGAAGATTCCTATGGCAGAGATTCAGCCTTCACAGTTTTATGTGGATGAAATCAAAAAGCAAGCTGTAAGTGACTTTGTTCATACAGAAGAAGACTTGATAATTCCGCTTGTGAATTGGGAAGGCCATAATGTTTCCGTGGATGGTCATACACGATTGTTTGTGGCAGCTGAAAAAGGAATCCAAAATGTGTATGGATTTTATACAGAGGCTGGCGATTATGTCAGAGATTTTGCAGCAGAAGCTATCAAACGGAATATTGTATCTCCGTATCAATTGATTGAGGTAAAGCATGAGGATTATGAAAAACTTTGGTTTGCATTCTGTGATGAGTATTTTTCAAGCAAATAAGTAAGAAAAACGGCATCTTTCCAATCAAATGGAGAGATGCCGTTTTGGGCTGCGGAGGAAACTTACTTCAACGTTCCATCCAGTACCTGCTGGTAATACCAGGGCTTCGGTGCGCGGAAGGTCTTGCCGGAGAGGTCAGCGAAGTCGGGGGAGGTGAAGCGGGGGAGGACCAGCTCCCAGGCGCAGAGGGCCTGATATTTCAGCTTAAGCTCCCGGTTGGCGGTGTTGTTGCCGTACTTGCTGTCGCCCAGGATGGGGCAGCCGATGCTTGCCATGTGGGCACGGATCTGGTGGGTGCGGCCGGTGATGAGCCGGACCTTGAGCAGGGCCAGACGGCCGGAGACGGCAACGGTCTCATATTGGGTCTCCACGTCCTTGGCACCGGGCTGCTTGTCGGGCACGATCTTCACGATGCCCCGGTCTGCATCCTTGAGCAGGTAGCCGCCCAGGGTGCCGTCTGGCGGGGTGGGGCGGCCAAAGGTGACGCAGAGGTAGGTCTTTTTGACCTCGCGGTTCTTGATGACCTCAAGGAACAGCTGCTCGGCCTCGGGGGTCTTGGCGATGATGACCAAGCCGCTGGTGCCGGTGTCCAGCCGGTGGCAGAGGGCCGGAGTGTACAGATCGTTCTCCTTGTACTCGCCCTGCTGATTGAGGTAGAGCAGAGCACGGTTGAGCAGGGTGTCGTCCTCGGGGCCATCCACGGCAAGGCCTGCAGGCTTGTTCACCACCAGGATCTGCGGGCAGTCGTAGATGACCTGTGCCGGGCCGCGGGCGTTCTTCCACGCCGGGCCTTCCACCCGCTTGTCGGCATCCAGTACCTCGTCCAGGATGAACAGCTTGATCTCGTCGCCTGCCATCACGCGGGTGGAAAGGGGATGCTTTTTGCCGTTCAGCTTGATCTTGTTCTCCCGCAGAGCCTTGTTCAGGCGGCCCGGGTTCAGCGCCGGGAACTGCTGCATCAGATAGTTGTCCAGCCGGGTGGGGGCCAGACATTTTACTTTTAAGATTTTCACGGAAATTTTCCTCTCTATCTTGAAATAGAATGTGTCTTTGAATCGTTTTTATTGTAGCGGAACGGAAACGTTCCGTCAAGCAAGAGAAAGAAGGTTTTCGTATGAGATGGAACCATAAAATAGGAACATTTACGGTGCTTTTGGCGCTTGGGATCACCATGGCGGGCTGTGGGGCCTCCAGTTCCACGGCGGGAAGCACAGCGGCTTCCACGCCAAGCACGACCTCTTCGGAGGCGCAGGAGGCGCAAAAAACGGAAGTACAGCCCATGCAAGGCGTTTTACTGAGCGACCCCCTTTCGGATGGCACCTATCACATCAGCTTTGAAAGCGATAAAGTATGGGTCGGTGAACGCAAGAATACCATCAACGACGCGGTCGTATACGACTATGACCGGTACACAGCCCCAGAGATAGAAGCATTGAGCGAAGGCGATACCATTGTAACACATCTAAACGGGACAGAGGAAACTACAGCCCTGACCGTGGAGAGCATCGAGCGGGAAAACAACTATGTGACCATCAACGGCGGAATAGAAGAAGGCGGCATCGACTTATGCAAAGAGGAGGACCATTACCGGACTCTGACATGGGATGATTTTCCCGCTTATTATGAAGTTGGTGTGGTGAAGCAGCTTGTTATGGCAGACGATATCGAACTATCGGACGGCGCAGCAGACTTTGGAGCCGACCCAGTGATGGTCAAGGGAGACCGGGCGGTTTGCGATGCAATGAGCAGCGAAGAAGATGTTTATGGGTGGAATGCGGGAAACACGACCGTGACCATCCAAAACGGCGAGATGACCCATGTAGACCGCATCTGGGTGCCGTAAAATTTGTGGAAAACCCGTTGACAAACGCTTCCGGGATGCTATAATTTAAGTGTACGCAAGGGGCACTGTGCCTTTTTGCGGGATGTGAATTATGACAGATGGCATTGATGGGGTCAGAAATGCACACCGCCGCCCAGAGAGAGCGCTCCCAGCTGCAAGGCGCTCCGGCAGGTCTCGTTTCGTGCCACCCCGGAGCTTCCGGCGAAACAAGTCGGACGCAGCGCAGCGTTACCGCGCCGAAAGCGGCAGGGGACAAGCAGTTTTATCCTTTGCAATTTGGGTGGTACCACGGAGCAGTTTTACACAGCCTCGTCCCTTTTGGGATGGGGCTGTTTTTGTTTTTGCGCCTGCCCGCCCCTCTGCCATAACATCATAAAAACTGACGTGCAAACGCCAAGGACAATTGAGGAGAGAAAACCTATGCAATGGACCGGTTTGAATGAACTGCGTGAAAAGT
>ENA-ORUO01000485-ORUO01000485.1-human-gut-metagenome-genome-assembly--contig:-NODE-485-length-49145-cov-3.757303_pt1 | contig 49145 bp, 49 predicted proteins | sample MGYA00242082_ERZ509215 | MGnify/ENA primary metagenome ERZ509215 (study PRJEB26280, sample SAMEA2338829) | human gut metagenome | biome: human gut; feature: human-associated habitat; material: faeces... | reverse complement strand
TTCTGGAACACAGCAGAATTCCCATCCTTCCCTATACCCGATACAAGGGAAAGAACGATAAATTTAAGCCTTGGGATTTTACTTATGATGCAGCAACAGACAGTTTTACCTGTCCCAGAGGACATGAACTGCGGCATACGACCACAAGCAAAGAAGGGAAACGGACTTACCGCAGCTCACCCAAAATCTGCAAAGACTGTCCCTGCAGAACTGTTTGTGGCGCAAATGAGAGCGGACAGCGGATACTCACAACTCATATCTGGCAGGAATATCTCGATTTGGTCGAACATTTGAGAAAAACCGAACGTGGCAAGGAACTCTATGCCATGAGAAAAGAGACCATAGAGCGTGTTTTTGCTGATGCAAAAGAAAAGCACGCCATGCGGTATACGCACCACCGAGGTCTGGCCCGGGTTTCTGCTTGGGTGAGGCTTAAATATGCTGCCATGAATCTCAAAAAGATTGCTATTGGGAAGTGGAATGCTTCTAATTTTGCTTCCTATATCATGATTTTTGCCCCGTTTAATGATAAAACGCCAGTCCTCGTGTTTTGAGAACTGGCGTTCTTTGACAAGCTGAGCGGGGTGCGTTCCCAGTAGGAACGTACCCCGGTTTTTCATACAAAAATGGAACCGGACGTCCCGTGGAGCGTCCGGTTCAGTGCGTGATGGAAACATTGCTGGAATCCTGGGCCGTCCGGTGGCTCAGGGCCTGTTCCTGGATCCAGCCCAGCTTCCGCCAGTAAAAAAGCGCGGTGACCAGAGGTGGTATCAGGTCGGAGATGGGTTCCGCCCAGAAGGTGGACGCCGCACCGAAGGTGGCGGGCAGAGTGAACAGGGCCGCGAAATAGACAGCCTTTCGGAAGAAGGACAGGGGGAGGGAAAACTGCATCATCCCCATGCCGTTCAGTCCTTCTACAATGGTGTACTGCACCGCCAGTGGGATCACACCGATGGAAAAAATGCGGATGACAGTCACGGCCAGGGCAGAAATCTGAGAATCCGGTGTAAAAATATGGGTGAAGGGGGCGGCCAGCAGAAGCCCCATCAGGCACAGAGTGGTGGTATAGGCCAGGGAGAGGAGCAGGGTGTACTTCTGGGCCTCCAGGATGCGTTTGGGCTGGCCGGCCCCCAGGTTGTACCCCAGGATAGAGGCCGTCCCGGCAGCGATGCCGTCCAGAGGCATAGTGACCACCAGCATGAAGCTCTGGGCGACGGTGGCCGCGGCTACCAGCAGGTCCCCTTGCTCCGGGCCGCCGTACCGCTGGAGCACCGCGTTGAGGGCGATGATCATCATATTATCCACCGCAATGATGACAAAGGGGGTCAGGCCGGTGAGCAGGATACGCAGCATGGTCCGCAGGCTGTATCCGCCGAAGGTGATGCGCAACGGCGGAATCGGACCGAACAGAAAACGAAGCACAAACAGACAGCTTGCCAGCTGGCTGAGCACGGTGGCGATGGCCGCCCCCTTGACGCCCAGGTCCAGCAGGAAGATAAAGACCGGGTCCAGAATGATATTGAGCACCGCCCCCAGCATCACCGACTGCATTCCCTTCTTGGCAAAACCCTGGCAGATGATGAATTGGTTCATCCCGGTGGACAGCAGGGCAAATACCGTGCCGGTGAGGTAATAGGAGTAGTAGTCCATGGCATAGGGCAGGGTCTCCGGGCTGGCGCCGAACAGCAGAAGGGCGGGGCGCCGGGTGGCATAGGCCAGCCCTGTCAGCGCCAGGGCCAGGCAGGTGAGGAGCAGGAAGCAGTTGGCCAGGACGCGCCGGGCCTCCTCCTGCCGCCCCTCACCCATGCGGATGCTGATGAGGGGGGAGCCGCCCACCCCCACCCAGAAGGCCACCGAGCCGAGCATAGTGACGATGGGTCCGCACACGCCGGCCCCCGCCAGAGCCAGGCTGCCCACCTGGGCGATGTTTCCAATGTACATCCGGTCCACCACGCTGTACAGCACGCTGACGAACTGGGCCAGCATACTGGGGATGGCGATGCGCAGGACCAGCGGCCGGATGGGGTCGCTGCGCAGATCGTTTTCCAGCTTCATAGGGATCGTCCTCTCCTTCTCTCGCGCTCCTTAACAGGCGTCAGAACACCCGCCGACGGCCATTATAGCATGGAGGCTGAGAAAAAGCAAAGGACTAGCGCAGGGCCCACTGGAGCATCAGCAGAAGGCCGAAGCCGGGGGCCCCCAGGACCCCAAGCACCAGGGCGTTGATCGGGTTGACTCCCAGACTGACGCCGATGAGGGGACTTACTTGGCTGAACAAGGCCAGAACGGCCAGCCCCACGGAGGAGCGCACCGCCAGCCGGAGCAACTGGCCCAGGGGGCGGCGGAGCAGGGCCAGCCCGGCCAGCAGGAGCAGCCCCAGCGCCAGCCAAGGGGTGGAGGCCCCGGTCACGGGGCGCACTCCAGCTCTTTGACCCGGCGGAGCAGATAGTCGTACCGGGACTGGAGGGCCTTGATCTCAAAGACATAGGACTCGATGAGGTCGCTGTCGCTGACGGTGTTGAAGCCGCCATAGGCCTGCTGGATCAGGGTGCGGGTGCTGGCCAGAGAGGCCAGCAGCTCCTGGCGCTCCGCCTCCCGGGCAGCGTGCTCTCGGCGGCGGGGGGAAAACAGGGCGTGGGTCATGGGCGTCTCCTTTCTCGGGGCCGCGCCGGAGCGGAGGGGGCGCGGGAGCCTCTGTATCCTGAGGGTATGAATAGTTTGGACAAATATTCCAAACTTTAACCCCAAAAGGAGACGGCGGGAGAAAAAATATCCCCGCGGCCGAAACCGCGGGGATGAGCGGGGCGGTCACTGCTTGGGCAGGACGGTCTCACACAGAGTCTTGAGCACAGCGGAGAATTCCGCCCGGGTGACAGTGCCCAGCGGGGCGAGGGTCTGGACACCTCCGGCGCTGCGGCCGGCCAGCAGGCCCTGGGCCACTGCCCACTCCACGGCCTCCCGGGCCCAGCCGGCCACCTGGTCGGCGTCGGAGTAGGGGGTCAGTTCGGCGCGCTTTTTGGTATCCAGTCCGGCCTCCTTGGCATAGCGGAAGAGGGTGAGGGCAAGCTCCTGCCGGGTGGGCGGGCGCTCGGGGGCGAAGGTCTCGCCGTCCACACCGCTCATAATGTCCCGGGAGACGGCCCAGGAGACGGCGGAATAGCACCAAGCGGTGTCAGGCACATCGGTAAAGTGCGTCAGGCCGCCGTCCGGCTGTCCGGCCAGCTGGAACAGGACCTGAGCCAGCATGGCTCGGTTCAGGGGCTGCTCCGGAGAGAAGTGGCTGCGGCTGGAGCCGGAGAGCAGGCCCTGAGAAACCACATAGTCCACCACGCCGTAATACCATGCGCCGGGCGGGACATCCTGATAATCGGCGGCGGAGGGGGCGGGAAGCTGGTCGAACAGATTGAGGTAGTAGCACAGCTCATAGTCCGCGTTGTCGCGGGCGGAGTGGTAGTTCACAGTGATCATATAGAGGATGGAGTCGGCGGCGGTCTGGCCTCCGGTCATGCCGGAGAGGTGGCTGGCGCTGCCGCTGGCGGTGCGGTCTTGAATGGCGGCCTGGCCCCGCTTGAGCAGGCTGGCGGCGGTAAGGGTGTAGGTCGTTCCAGCTGTTAGAGTGGTGGAGACGCCGCTGCTGGCGGCGGTGAGCACGCCGGAAGAGGTGAGCACGTCACACACCGGGGCCTCCTGGCTGCTGAGCAGCTCATACAGCCCGTCCCCGTTCAGGTCAGTGAGGTAGTCCACCGTCAGGGTGACCTGGGCGGTCTGGGGAATCAGGTGGAACTCCGCGTCCTTGGTCACGCGGTTGACCGGAGTGTCAAAGTCCAGCGTGTCCACTGCCTGGAAACGGCCATCCTTGTTCCGCTCGTACAGGGACAGCTGAAGGGTGGTCTGGGGGACGTCTGTATCCTGGGCGGAGATGAGCACCTCCGCAAAGCCGCCGGAGGCCAGGGGGTCGGCGGCGGAGGCGGGGAGGGCCAGGGACAGGGTCATGGTAAGCAGGACCGCGGCGGACAGGCCGCGTCTGAAGCAAAGTCGTCGCATGAATATGCTCCTCTCAAGTGGGAATGGGCAGGGCTGTGTGGCCCGCCTCAGGCTTTCTATTATAGCGGAGGGGGGAACAAAATGCAAGAAATACGGCTCGAAACCAGGGAGTGGGAGATATTTGTAAACTAAAGAATATTATAGTTGACAATGAGAGAGAAAAAAAGTATACTGCAAATAGAATAAGGTTTACGATATGGAGGAGTTCCTGTGAACAGTTTGGCAGAAGAAATTATTGCGGGCCGGCGGCTGGGCAGCCGGGAGGAGGCCCTCCCCCTGGTGGAGGCGGAGCTGGAGGCGCTGTGCCGGGGGGCGGACCGGATCCGGTCCGCCCTGTGCGGCAGCCGGGCCGACCTGTGCACCATTGTCAACGGGCGCAGCGGCCAGTGCGGAGAGGACTGCAAATTTTGCGCCCAGTCCTGCCACTACCGCACCCAGGCGGAGGAATACCCCTTCCTGGCGGAAGATGAGATCCTGGCGGCCTGCCGCCGGGATGAGGCGGCAGGGGCCCGCCGCTTCTCCATCGTCACCGCGGGGCGGAGCCTGAAGGGGGAGGACCTGGAGCGGGCCCTGTCCGCCTACCGGCGGCTGCGCCGGGAGACCGGGGTGGAGCTGTGCGCCTCCCACGGCCTTCAGACGCAGGAGGAGTTTGAGCGGATGAAGGCGGCGGGCGTGGACCGCATCCACGCCAATCTGGAGACCTCCCGCCGCTATTTCCCCCACATCTGCACCACCCACACCTATCAGGACAAGGTGGACAACATCCGGCGGGCCCAGGCGGCGGGGCTGGATGTGTGCTCCGGCGGGATCCTGGGGATGGGGGAGACCTGGGAAGACCGGATCGACATGGCATTGGACCTGGCGGCGCTGGGGATCGGCTCCATCCCGCTGAACATCCTGCGGCCCATCCCCGGCACCCCCTTCGGGGATCTGGAGCCCATCACCAACGAGGAGGTCCTCCGGGCGGTCGCCATCTTCCGCTACCTCAATCCCACCGCCTGGATCCGGATGGCCGCCGGACGGGGCCAGTTTTCCGGCGGCGGGGCGGAGCTGTTCCGCTCCGGGGCCAACGCGGCCATCACCGGGGATATGCTCACCACCACCGGGACCAGCATGGCGGGGGACGCGGCCATGTTCCGGGCCCTGGGCTATCAGCTGTGACAAACCGGAGAGAAGGAGAAACTATGATGCAGGATCAGATGACCTCCGGCGCGGCTGGACAGAAGAACAAGACGTATGCCCTGGCGATGACCGCCCTGATGGCGGCGGTGACCTGTGTGCTGGCCCCCATGGCCATCCCCATCGGGCCGGTGCCCATCTCCCTGACCAACCTGGCGATTTACCTCTCCCTGTACCTGCTGGGCTGGAAGTGGGGGACGGCCAGCTATGTGGTCTATATGCTCATCGGCATGGTGGGGGTGCCAGTATTCTCCGGTTTTACTGGGGGGCTGGGAAAGCTGGCGGGCCCCACCGGCGGCTACATCATCGGCTTTGTGCCCATGGCGGTGCTGGCTGGACTGGTGATCGACCACTCCCGGAACCGGGCGGTCCAGTTCGTGGGAATGGCCGCAGCCACGGCGGTGTGCTACGCCTTCGGTACGGCGTGGTTCTGCCTCTCCATGGACAGCACGGTGTCCGCCGCACTGGGCCTGTGCGTGTTCCCCTTCATCCCCGGAGATGCGGTCAAGATGCTGCTGGCCATGACCTTTGGGCCTATGCTCCGGGGCAGGCTGGAGCGGGCCGGGCTGTACCGGGGCTGACCGGCACGGGGAGGGGGCGGCCGGCCCCCTCCCCGGAAAGTTTTGATTTTCAGAAAAAAAGACTTGACAAGCGGGACCGGGGTGCATATAATGGCACCAAACAAGTCAATGATGCGCAAACCTTTGAGAAAGAGGAGTAGCCGGTGCGGCAAACCCAAAGAGAGTCCCGGGTGGTGAGATCGGGGCGGGGCGCGGCCGGGCGAATGGACTTTCGAGGGCGGCTTGAACGGGGGACCAGGATGGGAGCCTAAGTAGATGCCGACGGGATCCCACCCGTTATCCATCGGGCACGCGTGATGGCGCGTGAAGCGAGCGGACGTTGCAAAACGTCAATTTGGGTGGTATCGCAGGAGTGCAGCTCTTGTCCCATGGATGGGATAAGGGGCTGTTTTTTTATACTCCGGCACAGGCCGTTGGCAGCGGCCCCTCCATCGCCCACCCGAACCAATTTCAGCCCGAAACCGGGCAATATGGAGGTCATTGTAATGAAAAACAACACCATGAAGAAGCTTCTGACCGCGGCGCTCTCCCTGTCCCTGGCCCTGTCCCTGGCCGCCTGCTCCGGCGGCTCCGGCAGCGCTGCTTCCAACGGTTCCGGCTCCGGCTCCTCCGCCCCGGCCGACGGCGTCTATCAGGTAGCCATCGTGCGGCAGCTGGACCACGCATCCATGAATGAGATCCGGGACGCCATCATCGCCCAGCTGGACGCCCGGGAGGCGGAGCTGAACGTGACCATCGACTACGAGGACTTTAACGGCAACAACGACCCCTCCACCCTGTCCCAGATCGGCGCCCAGATCATCGCCGACGGCTATGACGTCATCATCCCCATCGGCACCACCGCCGCCCAGCAGATGGTAGCCACGGCGGAGCCCACCCAGACCCCGGTGGTGTACGGCACCGTCAGCTATCCTGAGGTAGCCAAGCTCACCGGCATCCCCTATGTCACCGGGACCAGCGACGCACTGAACGTGGAGCTGCTGCTGGATATGATGCTGGCCCAGGACCCCGACATCCAGACGGTGGGCCTGCTCTACTCCACCTCTGAGGTGAACAGCGCTCCCGCCATCGAGGACGCCAAGGCGTACCTGGACAGCAAGGGAATCGGCTATCTGGAAAAGACAGGGAACACCTCTGACGAGATCATCGCCGCCGTCAGCTCCATGACGGGCCAGGTGGACGCAGTGTTCACCCCCACCGACAACGTGGTCCAGGCCGCTGAGCTGGCCATCGCCCCCACCCTGGCGGATGCTGGCATCCCCCACTACGCCGGCGCGGACTCCTTTGTCCGCAACGGGGCCTTCGCCACCTGCGGCGTGAACTACACCGACCTGGGCAGCCAGACTGCGGACCTGGCGGTGGAGGTGCTCACCACCGGCCAGATCCCGGAGTATGTCACCGTGGCCGGGGACATTATCACTGTCAACACTGAGACCGCCGCTGCCCTGGGCGCGGACTACTCCAAATTTGCCGATATGGGCTCTCAGCTGGTGGAGGTCCAGACCACCCAGGACTGAGGCTTTCCATGCCTGTGACCCGCGCCATCCCCTCCGCCTCTTGGGCGGAGGGGATGGCCTGATGTATGTGAGAGGAGCGATTCATCGTGCTGACCATCATCCGGGCCGCTCTGGAGGCGGGCTTTCTCTACGCCCCCGTCGCCATGGCCCTGTTTCTCAGCTTTTCCATCTTAAATATCGCCGATATGACAACGGACGGTGCGTTTGTTTTGGGCAGTGCCGTGTCCGCCATGATGTGCCTGTCCGGACACCCGGTGCTGGCCCTTCCGGCGGGGATGCTGGCGGCGGCGGCCGCCGGCTTCATCACCGCGTTTTTGCAGACCAAGCTGTCCGTCCCCTCCATCCTGGCGGGCATCATCACCAACATCGGCCTGTACAGCGTCAACCTGATGGTCATGGGCAAGAGCAACCAGTCCCTGTTCCAGACGGACACCATCTACACCCTGGCCAAGGGAGCCGGGTTTGCCGGGAGCTGGTATAAGCTGGCGGTGACCGCCCTCATCGTGCTGGCCCTGGCCGCCGCGCTGGTGCTGTTTCTGGGCACCCGGCTGGGCCTGTCTGTCCGGGCCACAGGGGACAATATGGATATGGTGCGGGCATCCTCCATCAACACAAACTTCACCATCACCGTGGGCCTGTGCCTGGCCAATGCTATGACCGGCCTGGCCGGGGCCATGGCGGCCCAGTACAACACCTTCGCCGATGTGAACGGCGGCACCGGCATGGTGGTGCTGGCCCTGGCCGCTCTGGTCATTGGCGAGACCCTCATCGGTAAGGGGGGGATGGTCCGCCGGGTGGCGGGGGTGATCCTGGGAAGCATCATCTACCGCCTGCTCTACGCCGCCGCCCTGCGCTGCCAAGTCCCCGCCGACTATATGAAGCTGGTGTCCGCCGTCATCGTCGCCGCGGCCATCGCGGCCCCGGAGGTCCGGCGGTGGGCCGCCTTCCAGCGGCGCAAGGCCGCCGCCAGAGCGGAGAGGGGAGGAATGTAACATGCTGAAGCTGGAATATCTCCAAGACCTTCAACCCCGGCACGGTCAATGAGAAGAAGGCCCTCAGCGGCCTGTCCCTCCACCTGGAGCCCGGGGACTTCGTCACCATCGTGGGCTCCAACGGCGCGGGCAAGAGCACCCTGTTCAACGCCATCGCCGGGGGCTTCTATGTGGATGAGGGCTCCATCACCCTGGCGGGGGAGGACATCACCTTCCAGCCGGAGTACCGGCGCAGCCGGGTGCTGGGCCGCCTGTTCCAGGACCCCATGCGGGGGACCGCCCCCCACATGACCATCGAGGAGAATCTGGCCCTGGCCTATCTCCGCACTGCCAAGCACCAGCACGCCTTCTTCAGCCGCACCAGCAAGGCGGACCGGGCCCTGTTCCGGGACCAGCTGGCCAGACTGGAGATGGGCCTGGAGGACCGGATGGGGCAGCCGGTGGGGCTGCTGTCCGGCGGGCAGCGGCAGGCCCTCACCCTGCTCATGGCTACGCTGGTCCCCCCAAAGCTGCTGCTGCTGGACGAGCACACCGCCGCCCTGGACCCCGGCACCGCCGAAAAGGTGCTGCGGATCACCCGGGAGGTGGTAGCGGAGCACCGGATCACCACCCTTATGGTCACCCACAATATGCACCAGGCTCTGGAGCTGGGCAACCGCACCCTGATGATGGACTCCGGGAACATCATTCTGGACGTCCGGGGGGAGGAGCGGTCCGGACTGACCGTGTCCGGCCTGCTGGAGCGCTTCCGGGCAGGAGCCGGGAAAAATCTGGATAACGACCGCATCCTGCTGTCCTGAGGGCGGGGGAGGCCGTAACAAATCAGCCTGTGGAGCACGCGGCGGGGCCGCATGCTCCACAGGCTTTGTGCTGTACGGCGCTGGGGACAGAGTGGGTCAGCCGAACTGGCTGTGATAGAGCGCGGCATACCTGCCCTGACGGGCCAACAGCTCCTCGTGACCGCCCATCTCCTGGATGTCGCCGTCCTCCATATACAGGATCATGTCCGCGTCCCGGATGGTGGACAGCCGGTGGGCGATGACAAAGCTGGTGCGCCCCTTCATCAGCTCCGCCATGGCCTTTTGGATCAGGACCTCCGTGTGGACGTCCACATTGCTGGTGGCCTCGTCCAGGATCAGGATCTCGGGGTCGGAGGCGATGGCCCGTGCGATGGTGATGAGCTGGCGCTCCCCCTGGGAGATGTTCTCCGCCCCCTTGCTCAGCACCATGTCATAGCCGCCGGGAAGGGTTTTGATGAAGCTGTGGGCGCAGGCGGAGCGGGCCGAGGCGATCACCTTCTCCCGGTCCATATCCGGCTCCCCATAGGCGATGTTGTCGGCGATGGCGCCCTCAAACAGCCAGGTGTCCTGAAGGACCATGCCGAAGCGGTCCCGCAGCTCCGCCCGGGACATCTGCCGGATGTCAACGCCGTCCACCTGGATGGAGCCGCCGCTGAGCTCATAGAACCGCATGAGCAGATTGATCAGCGTGGTTTTTCCTGCGCCGGTGGGGCCCACGATGGCCACCTTCTGGCCGGGCTCCACCGCCAGGTCCACCCCCTTCATCAGCAGGCGGTCCGGGGTATAGCCGAATTGGACCTGGTGAAAGACCACGCGGCCGCTGTGCTCCCTGGGGACGGCTGGGGACTGGGGATCCGGGACCTCCTCCTCGGCGTCCAGAAGGGCAAAGATGCGCCCGCCCGCCGCCATAGCCGCGCCGAAGCTGCCCACCATGCCCGCCAGAGAAGAGAAGGGCTCGGCAAACCGCCAGGTGTACTCCAGCATGGCCTGGACGCTGCCAACAGCGAGCTTCCCCGCAATGGCCCAGAGGCAGCCGATGGCGGCGCAGACCACATATCCCATGTCGTTGACCAGGGTGGTGATGGGGCTGACGGAGCCTGCGGTCACCTCGGCCTTTCGGGCACTGTCCCGCAGGGCCTCGTTCAGCGCCCGGAACTCCGCCTTGGCCTGCTTCTGGTGGTTGAAGGCCTGGACCACCTGCTGACCGTTGTACATCTCCTCCACATATCCGTTCAGAGCGCCCAGCAGATCCTGCTGCTGCCCGTAGTATGTTTCGCTGGCCTTCATCATCCCTGCGGCGCTCAGCAGGGACAGGGGGACCATGACCACCGGGATGACAGTCAGTGCGGGGCTGATGGCCAGCATCATCACCAGCACGCCCACGGCGGTGGTGATCTGGGTCACCACAGAGGTGAGGTTCTGGCTGATGGCATTGTTGATGGTGTCCACATCGTTGGTAATGACGCTGAGAATATCGCCGTGGGTGTGGGTGTCGTAATAATCCAGCTTCAGCCGGTGCATCTTCCCGTCGATGTCGCTCCGGAGCTTCTGCATCACATGGGCGGTGATCCGGGCCATGCCGAAGCCCTGGAGGAAGGTGAACAGCTGAGAAATCAGGTACAGGGCTACCAATGCGGCCAGCAGACAGAGAATGGTATCCCAGTAAAAGACGCCGTCCGCGATGCTGGCGAACAGCGCGGTGGTCACCCGCCCGACGAGGAAGGGGGCCAGGACCAGAAAGGCCGTGCTGATCACGGCGGACAGCATACAGAGGAACAGAGACAGGCGGTGCTCCTTCAAATAACCCAGCAGGCGCTGGAATATGGCTCGGCGGCTCATGTCAGACAGCCTCCTTTCCCAGCTGGATCTCCGCGATCTCCCGGTACAGGGGACAGGTGCGCAGCAGCTCCCCGTGGGTCCCCTGGCCCACGATCCGGCCGTCATCCACCACAAGGATGCGGTCCGCGTCCAGGATCGTGCTGACCCGCTGGGCCACCAGGATGACGGCGGCCTCCCCCATGCTCTCCTTCAGATTTTGGCGCAGGGTCTGGTCGGTTTTCATGTCCAGGGCGGAGAAGCTGTCGTCAAAGACGTAGATCTCTGGGCGCTTTATCAGAGCCCGGGCGATGGCCATGCGCTGACGCTGGCCGCCGGACAGGTTGGAGCCCCCCTGGGCGATGGGGTCGTGGTAGCCGCCCTGTTTTTTGGCGATGAATTCCGCCGCACAGGCGATCCCGGCGGCGCGGGCCCAGTCCTTTTCCGTGCCGTCCTCCTTCCCAAAGTTCAGGTTGGAGGCGATGTCGCCGGAGAAGAGGACGTTTTTCTGGGGCACATACCCGATGATGGAGCGCAGATCGTCCACGCGGTACCGCCGGATGTTGACGCCGTCCACCAGGATCTCCCCGAAGAGGGGATCATAGAGCCGGGGGATCAGCTTCAAAATGCTGGATTTGCCCCGCCCCGTCCCGCCGATGATGGCGGTGACCTCGCCGGGGTGGGCGGAAAAGCTGATGTCCTTGAGGATCGGCTCGTCCGCGCCGGGGTAGGCGAAGGTCACATGGCGGAACTCCAGCGTGGAGCGCAGGGGGCGCTGCTTAAAGGGGTAGTCCCCGTCCCGGATGCCGGTCTCTGTCTCCAGGACCTCCGCGATGCGGGCGGCACAGGCGTAGGTGGTAGGAAACATCATAATGACCAGGGACAGCATGATCACAGAGGTCAGCACCATGCTGATATACTGGCTGTTGGCCACCAGAGAGCCCACCTCCATGGCCCCGGTGTCCACATAGTGGGCCCCAAGCCCCAGGATGGCCGCTGTGGTTACGCCGAAGATCACATTGATGGCGGGGAGGAGCAGGCTGGTGATCCTCCCAGCCGCCATGGCGGTCAGGGCGTAGTCCCGATTGGCCTGCCGGAAGCGGCCGCGCTCCGTCTCCTGCTGGTTGAAGGCCCGGATGACCCGCACTCCCTCCAGGGACTCCAGGAAGAGTCGGTTGATCCTGTCCAGCTTCCGGCGGAGCTTGACGGAATAGCGGGAGGCCAGGACCACGATGGCAGACAGGGCGGCGATCAGGACTGGGACGGCGATGGCCAGTACGGAGCTGACCTTTCCCCCAGTGGCGGAGGAGAACACCAGCCCGGCCACCGCCATCATGGGAGCCAGGATGCCGATGCGCAGCAGCATGGAGAGAAAATTCTGCACATTGGTGATGTCCGAGGTGCTCCGGGTGACCAGGCTGGCCGTCCCGAAGCGGTCCATCTCAGCGGAGGAGAAGGTCTGCACCTTGTCGAACACACGCTCACGGAGCTGGGAAGCAAACTGGGTGGAGATGCCGGAGGCCAGCCGGACAGAACCCAGATTGATAAGACAGGAGAACACAGTGATGACTGCCATGATGACGGCGAGGACTCCGATCGTGGAGCGGGACTGCACCGCCACCCCGCTGTTGATCATCCGGGCCAAAAGAGCGGGCAGCATCATCTGCCCGATAGCGGACAGCAGCACCAGGACCGACAGCCCGGCCACTTGCCTTCCGCTCAGCGTTACCTTGGAGAAGATCGTTTTCATAGGGTGTTTGTTTGCCTCCTTGATGTGGAATGATGGGATTAGACGGCCCCGGCCTGACGCCTTTTTTGCCGTATGGGGCGCGGGGAGCCTTTACAGCTCCGGGACGCCCGTGTTACACTGGTACCATCATAAACCATCCTGTAACAGGACGGTCAAGGGGGGATTTTTGTGCTGGATCAGCGGCAGAAGCTGTTCACCATCGGCCAGTTTGCGGCCATCCACGGCGTGACGAAAAAGACACTGATGTGGTATGATGAGATGGGGCTGGTGATCCCTGCTGTAATTGGGGAAAATGGGTATCGCTATTATACCTATCAACAGAGTTCCACGCTGGAGACTGTGCTGATGCTCCGGGAGCTGAATGTCTCAATCCCAGAAATCAAGGAGTTTATGGAGCATCGTTCTGCCTCTGGTATGGAGAAACTGCTGTCCGCCCAGATCCGGGAGCTGGATGAGCGGCTCTCCCATCTACGGACAATGAAAAAGACCCTGGTGAGCCGCCACCAGGACATGATGGCATTGCTGCACCTGGATCTTTCTGAAATCAGTGTGGTTCAGAAGGAAAAAAGCTGCCTGGCTGTGGTACCAGTAGAGCAGGAGTTACCCACGGCAGCTGATGTGGAGCAGGTGATCGGGGCGGTAAAGCGGTACAGCTTGCAGCGCCTCCACGATGCGGTGTATGGCTCCATGATCGCGGTGGATCAGCTGCACCAGGGGAGTTATGGCCGGTATGAAGCGCTGTATGTGGAATTGCCCCGCCTCAGTACTCAAAAAGGGCTGCACATCCGCCCTGGCGGTCAGTATCTCAGGGCTTTTTGCAAGGGAAGCTGGGATAATCTCCCGGGCCGCTATGAGGAGATCCTCGCCTATGCCAGGGCGCATGGTCTGGTACGGATATTCTTATGAGACAGGGATCAATGAAAGTGTTATCAATGGTTTTGACGAATATATTACCCAGATTGAGATCCCGATTCAGATATGAGTTAGAGAGAAAAGAACCTGCCGCAGGCTCCAGAAGCCTGCGGCAGGTTCTTTTTATAGACCTAGGGATCCAGCTGGCAGCAGCGGCTGAAACAGCGCTCAGTCCTCTTCGACCAGCACCAGCATCCCGTCCAGAAAACGCTTGAGATTGGCCTTTCCCTTGGGCCCGCGGCCCTGGATGCAGGCCATCTCGGCCCGCACCTCCTGAAAGGGGAACAGGCGGGAGGCGTACAGGGTGAAGATCTCGTTGCCGTAGTCCTCCAGCCCCAAACTGGCCAGGTGGTGCAGTCCCCGCTCCACCGCCCGCCTGGCCCTCTGCTCCATGGATTTGGGGCTGTCGCTGAGCTGGGCGCACAGGGCGCCGACCCCCACCTGACTGACCTGCTGCCCCTGCTCCAGAAGAAGCATACACAGCTCCACGATGTCCCGGGCGCCCTTTTCTCCTGCCATCCCCAGTTGGCTCAGGGTGGTCTGGATCCGCTTGCGCTGGGCTTCCAGGCGGCTGCGCCGTCCCACCGGAGCGGCCTTTTCTGCAAAGACGCTCTGAATGGTGTGGAGGTCCCGCTCATTTTCCAGCTGGCGGCGCACATTTAGGATGACCTGGCGAACCTCAATGAGGTTGATGGGCTTGTTGATGAAAAAGTCCACCCCGGCCAGATAGGCCTTGGCCACCATCTCCTTATTGCTTACCTGAGAGATCATGATGAACTTAGCCCGGCAGCCCTGCTCCTTCAGCTCCCGCACCACCTGGATGCCGTCCTTTTGCGGCATCAGCAGGTCCACCAGGACCAGGTCGGGGTCCAGGGCCAGGATCTGTCCCAGATTCGCCGGTTCCCCGCCGCTGTCACCGCACACGACGCCCAGTTCGTTTCCCTCCACAATGTCCTCCAGGATCCCGATCACGGAGGTGTCGTCCTCTACAATATAGATCCTCATACTGCTCCCTTCTCCATGGCCGTCCTCGGGATGGTCACCCGAAAACAGGCCCCTGTGGCGTCTGTTCCGCCGGGGACTGTACCCGGCCCGCTGTCTACCTGAATGGTTCCGCCCAGCTCTTGGACCATGAACTCCACAGCGGGCAGGCCGATCCCCCGGCTAATATTCCCCGTCTCCGGGTTGAACTTGGTGGAGTAGCCCACCCGGAACAGGTTCTGCATGGCACGGGGGGAGATGCCGGGGCCGTTGTCCTGAACGGTGAACACCAGATCCTCCCCAACCAGATGCTCCTCCACCCAGATGGCTCCGGTGCCCCGGCCGCTCTGGATAGCCTCGGCGGCGTTCATCACCAGATTTTTCAGGATGGACATGAGGCGGTAGTGCTCCTCGGTGGCGAAGTCGGTCTCATAGTGGCATTGAATGGCGATCTTTTCCCGCTCTTCTCCCAGGATGTGTCCCATGGTATCCTGGAGGATGTGGAACAGGTCGGAGATCCACATCTGCTCGTCGTTGTCGGTCCCGGTGCCGGCCACCTCGCCCTCGATGCCCCGGATGATGCTCAGGTTGTCCTTTTTGACCTCGTGGACGTCCCGGGCGATGGACAGGGCCAGCTGCCGCAGCTCCTCCGGGCAGCTCTGCTCTCCCAGCTGCTCATACAGCCGGTAGGCCCGGGTCATGATGCCCTCAATGTTCTCCGCGTCCTTTTTCAAAAAATAGAGCTCGTTTTTCAGGTTGGCAGTCATGAGGAACAGCCGCTGATAGCGGCGCTCGTGCTCCTCCACCAGCAGGAGCCGGCGGGATCGGCGGATCCCCCACAGCACCCCTGCAGCCAGCAGGGACCGGGCCAGCCCCAGCAGCACCAGGCCGGACAGAGAGGTCAGGTCCGGGAGCGAGCCCTTGGACAGGGTGAGGTTGATGACGTTGGAGAGGGTATCGCATAGCCAGAAGCTCCGCCACAGCTGGGGAAGAGATGCCTGCGCCCTGTCCCGCAGGACCAGACAGAACAGCCCCTCATAGCAGAGGTAGAAGATGGCGCCCGGGTACTCACGCAGCAGGATCTCCGCCGCCCCCGCGCCCCCCAGCATCCCCAGAAGGCACCGCACCAGAAGTACCATGCAGCTGGTGAGCACCCCGGTGTCCGGTTTCCGGCTGTCCTGCATCAGGGTCACCAGCAGCACCGGGTAGAGCACCACCGCCCCTGATACCCGGAAGTTGTCCACCCACACGTTGACGAACAGCTCGGCGCTCAGCGCCGTGGCCAGGGCGGTGAGCAGACGCCGCTCCCACCGGGCGGCCCGCCTCCGCAGGCGGCGCTTCTCCTGCTCCATGCCGGATCCCTCCCTCTCGTCTGTTTGGCTAAATTATATCACGTTTTTCTCCGTCCTCCCATAGAAATATGAAAAAATTCTATGGATGCCGCTGAAAAAAGGGTAAGACAAGGCCGGGGCCTCCGTGAAAGCCCCGGCCTTTTGCATGGTCTCCTGTCTTTTATTCTTTATAAAAACAGCCAGGCGCACCAGACGCCGGAGGCCAGCAGGGCCCCCGCCGCCCCCCAGAAGGGACCGGCCAGCCCGGCGAACCGGCCCAGCCTCCGGTCCCAGGCCCGGCTCCCTTTCAAATATCCGTCCGCCGCCTGCCTGGCCTGGCGGAGCACCTGGTCGGCGCTGCCCCCCTCCCGGGCCAGCGCCTCCTCCTTCACGATGAAGATCGCCTCTTCAAACAGCTTTGGGTCGGGGGATTTGACCAGGATGACCTGGCGGGTGATGCCCTTTACCATGTATGTCACGTCCTTTCTAGGAGCTGCGGCGCGCCCTGCTCCCATGATCTGCTGTTATTCTGTCCCGCCTGTCCCCGGGATATTCCAGCTTTTCCCCTGTGCCGGGCCGGAGGAGGAAAAGAGGCCGGGGCGGCCTGGACTCCTCTTGTCCTTATGGTCAAACTGTGATACAATATCCCGGTTCCCAGGCGGCGGACGCCCGGGACCAGATCGGAAGCAAAGAGGAATATGCTATGATTCGCTACGACGCAGGAGAATTTGACATCGCAGTCATCGGTGCGGGCCATGCGGGCATCGAGGCTGCCTTGGCTGCCGCGCGGATGGGGCTGCGCACCCTGTGCTTTACTGTCAACTTAGATGCAGTGGGTAATATGCCCTGCAACCCGGCCATCGGCGGCACTGGAAAAGGTCACTTGGTCCGGGAACTGGACGCCCTCGGTGGTGAGATGGGCCGGGCCGCTGACCGGGCCTGTATCCAGTACCGCATTCTGAACCGAGGGAAGGGGCCCGCTGTGTGGTCTTTGCGGGCCCAGGCGGATCGGCGGGAGTACCAGAAGGTGATGAAACACACCCTAGAACTTCAGGAAAACCTGTGGGTAAAGCAGGCCGAGGTGGTGGAGATCCTCACGGAAGGCGGTGGAGTGTCCGGCGTGGTCACCCACACTGGAGCTGTTTATCGTGTGAAGGCGGCTGTCGTGGCCACCGGCACCTATCTGGGGGGACGCACCATCGTGGGCGAGGTGGTCCGGGACTCCGGGCCAGACGGCCTGGCTGCCGCCCTGCCCCTGACCCGGTGCCTGGTGGATCTGGGTCTGTCCATCCGCCGCTTCAAGACGGGGACGCCCCCCCGGGTAAACGCCCGTAGCGTGGATTTCTCCAAACTGGAGGTCCAGCCGGGGGACGAGGACGCCCAGCCCTTCTCCTTTTCTACCCGGGAGCAGCCGGCCAACCGGGCTGTGTGCTGGCTCACCTCCACCACGCCGGAGACCCACGCCGTCATCCGGGCCAATCTGGACCGCTCCCCCCTGTTCTCCGGGGTCATCGAGGGGGTGGGGCCCCGGTACTGCCCCTCCATTGAGGACAAGGTGGTCCGCTTTGCCGACAAGGAGCGGCATCTGCTGTTTGTCGAGCCTATGGGCCTGGATACAGAGGAGCTGTACATCCAGGGGTTCTCCTCCTCCCTTCCGGAGGAGGTGCAGATGAAGATGCTCCACACCATTCCCGGGCTGGAGCGGGCGGAAATGACCCGGTGCGCCTATGCCATCGAGTACGACTGCGTGGACCCCACCGAGCTGGAGCCCACCCTGGAGACGAAGAAGATCGCCGGACTGTACGGGGCAGGGCAGTTCAACGGCTCCTCCGGCTATGAGGAGGCCGCCGCCCAGGGTTTCATTGCCGGTGTGAACGCCGCGTTGAAACTCCAGGGGAAGGAGCCTCTGATCCTCCGCCGGGACCAGGGGTATATTGGGGTGCTCATCGACGACCTGGTCACCAAGGGGACCAATGAGCCCTACCGGATGATGACCTCCCGGACGGAGTACCGCCTGCTCCACCGTCAGGACAATGCGGACCAGCGGCTGACCGCCATCGGCTGCAAACTGGGGCTGGTACCCCAGGCACAGCTGGAGGCGGTGGAGGCCAAATATGCCGCGGTGGACCGGGAGTGCAGGCGGCTGGAGCACGCCGGCGTGGCCCCCAGCCCCGCGCTGGAGGAGTTCCTCCGCAGCCGCGGAGAGCCCGCCGCTCCCAACGGGGCCCGGCTGGCCGACCTGCTCCGACGCCCCCCCATTCGGTACAGGGAGCTGGCCGCCCTGGATCCGGCCCGGCCGGAGCTCCCGCCGGCCGTGCAGGAGGCGGTGGAGATCACCGTGAAATATCAGGGCTATATCAGCCGCCAGCTCCGCCAGGTGGAGGAGATGAAGCGGCTGGAGCGCACCCCGCTCCCGGAGGGGCTGGAGTACAGCGCCATCCAGGGCCTGCGGCTGCAGGCCCGGCAGAAGCTGGACCGCATCCGCCCCAAGAACCTGGGACAGGCCAGCCGGGTGTCCGGGGTGTCCCCGGCGGATGTGGCGGTGCTGATGGTGTATTTGAAGCAAAATGGCGGCGGTTGATCTGTGAGGACGATCTATGGATGTTTTTATGCTGTATCACATATATGAGCAAAAAGATGACTTTGGCGTCCATGACGAGGAAAAACTGATCGGTATTTTTTCCTCGGAGGCCAATGCACAGGGAGCGATCGAACATTTAAAAGATAAGGAAGGATTTCGGGATCGCCCCCTGAGTTGTTTTGAGATCCATAAGACAACGGTGGACCGGATCAGCTGGGAAGATGGATTTGCTGCGGTCCGCTGGAAGGAATCGGAGTGAGGTGCCCCATGAATCTGCGACAAGTCAAAGGAAATACCTGGGTGCTGGAGGGGCTGGAGTTTATCCCCCTCTACCGGCTGGACGGCGGCCGCTGCGTCCTGCTGGACACCGGACTGGCTCAGGAGCGGGAGGAGCTGGAGCAGGCCCTGCTGGACCACGGCCTCACTCCGGCGGGCATCCTGTGCTCCCACGCTCATGTGGACCACGGGGGGAACAACCGCTATTTTCAGGAGAAATACCACATCCCCGTGGCCCTCACCTCCCGGGAGGCTGGGATGTGCGCCAGCCTGCTGAGCCTGAAGTGCTATTTTCTGCTCCTCTCCCCGGACATGGTGGAGCAGGACGCCGCCGGACTGGTCCATACGCCGGACGTGCTCATCCCAGATGGGGACGGCCCCTTCTCCTTCGCCGGGGCGGAGTTCCAGATCCTCCAGACCCCGGGACACTCCGTTGGGCATATTTCCACCCTCACCCCGGACAGGGTGTGCTATGTGGGGGACGCCCTTCTCTCCAGGGAGCAGCTGGACGCCAAGCTGCCCTACTGCCTGTCCCACCGGATGGGGATGGAGAGCCGGGAGAAGCTGCGGGGGCTGGACTGTGACCTTGTAGTTATGGCTCACCGGGGGATCGCCCGGCGGGAGGAGCTGGAAGGGCTTATCGACGCCAACCAGGCCCTGGCCCTGCGGCGGGCCGGGGAGATCCTGGCCCTGATCGACCGGCCCATGGCCGCCAGCGACATCGTCCGCCGGGTCTGCCTGTTCTACAAGCTGCTCTCCGGAAAGCCCCGCCGCGCCCTGCGGTTCGAGCGGAACATCCGCTTTTTCATCGAGTTTCTGGTGGACCGGGGGGACCTGGTCATGGAGACGCAGGACGGCGTCACGGTCTACCGCCCCGCCCGCTGAGGCGGTGGAAACGTGGCAGAGACGCGTTTTTTGACAAGCTGCGCAGAGCGGCTCCCCTTGGGAAGCCGCTCTGCGCTTCTATTTTAGAAGGATTGGCGCTGGGTTACATCAAGACCCGCCGCAGCACCGGGGTCCGGTACAGGAGCCAGGCGGCCAGCAGAGAGAGCAGCAGGGTGGCGGGGAGCTGAAGCAGCAGGCACTGTCCCGGCGTCCAGTCCGTCCCGGTCAGCCGGGCAGTCCCGGCCAGGATCAGGGGGTGGGCCCAGTAGACGCCGAATACCAGGGGGGAGAGCCGGGCCCAGAGGGGGGCGGCGGGGACCGGGCGGCGCTCATAGCGGGCCCGGAGCCAGACGAACAGGGCGGCGGCGCACAGGTAGTGGCTCAGGCGGTAGCCGCTGGCAGAGGGGAGGGGGACCCCCGCCGGAGAGGCGCAGGCCCAGTTGGCCCACACGTCCCAGACCCAGCCCAGCACGCCGCCCAGATAGATCAGAGGGCGCAGAGTGGGGCGGGGCGGCTGGCTCCCCAGCAGCCAGCCCAGCAGGAAGTATCCCGTCAGGCCCTCCAGCATGGCGGGGATGGGGCGGACCGGGATGGGGGAGAGCCCCTCCAGCAGGGGGAGCAGGGTGGTGGGCAGCAGGATGATCCCAATGAGGACCAGCACCTCGCGCCCGCTGGCGTGGTCCACGATCCGTTTCAGGAAGGGGGCGAGCAGATAGAGCCCCACCAGCAGATAGATGAACCAGATGTGGTAATAACAGCCACGGTCCAGCAGGCTCCCCAGATATTCCAGAAGGGAGAAGGGGCGGTGGGTGCCCCAGCTATCCGCCAGGGCATAGATCAGGTTCCACAGGACCAGGGGGACCACCAGGCGGGGGAGGCGGCGGCGGTAGAAGGGTCCCACCTGAAGGGTGCGGGAGTCCCGCAGGATCAGGAAGCCGCTGAGCATAAAAAAGAGGGGGACGCCGGTGCGGCTGAAGGGGTCCAGCAGCAGGCAGAAGTACCAGGCGGGCGTCCCTAACAGGGACGGGTCAGAGAGCAGGGGGGCGGCGGCATGGAGGGTGACCACCATCAGGATGGCCAGGCAGCGGAGCAGGTCCAGCTCAGCCATCCGCCGGGGTGGGCCGGAGGGGGAGGTCAGGAGACGTTCCATGGACAGTTCCTCCTTTTGGAAGCTTGTGCCCCCATTATAGCGCACCTCCGGTGGAAAAGCAAAGGGCGGGATGGCACAGGTTGACGGGAGGGAAAGTTTTTCTTATAATGATGTTTACTGAATAAACCGTAAATCGGTTTATTCCCGCGGCGTCAGCCGGGCAATTCCATAAAAACGGCTCGGAGGGGCTTTTTTATGGAGTTCAGACCGTGTTACAATACGAAGTTCCATTGGAACGCAAAGCGTTCCAGTGGAAGGTGCAGGAATTTTGGGGTGTATTGCCCGAAACCCTTGCACTTGAACAAAGCCAATTTGCCTGATAAGACTTGGCTTTCAATGCTTGTGGATTTGTTCAGTACGCATTATAATGGAGAAAAACGAGGACCGGGAGGCGGCGTGGAATGAGCCGGGAAAAAATACTGTCCCTTCTGCTGGAACAGGGGGATTCTTATGTGTCAGGAGAGGCCATGAGCCGGACGCTGGGCATCAGCCGGGCGGCGGTGTGGAAGGCCATTGAGGCCCTGCGGCAGGAGGGGTATGAGATCCAGTCCGCCACCAAGCGGGGCTATCGGCTGGAGCGTGCCCCTGACCGGGTCCGGGAGGGGGAACTGGCCGGACCGCTGTCGGGCTGCCATGTGGGAAGCCGGCTGATATGCCTGGATGTCATCGACTCCACCAATACGGAGGCCAAGCGCCAGGCCATGGCCGGGGCCTCCGATGGGCTGGTCATCCTCAGTGAAGAGCAGACCGGCGGCCGGGGGCGTCTGGGCCGCTCCTTCCAGTCTCCCCGTGGCACGGGGCTGTACCTCTCCGCCCTGCTGCGGCCCTCCCTCCCGCCCCAGGAGGTGGTGGACTTCACTGCCTGGGTGGCGGTGGCGGTGTGCGACGGCATCCAGGCGGCCTGCGGTGTGCGGCCCAGGATCAAGTGGACCAACGACATCGTGCTGGGAGGGCGGAAGCTGTGCGGCATCCTCACAGAGCTGGGCCTGGAGGGCGAGAGCAACGCCCTGGACTACCTCATCACCGGCATTGGTGTGAATGTGAACCAGCGGACGGAGGATTTTCTTCCAGAGGTGCGTCCCATCGCCGTCTCGCTGGCCCAGGAGCTGGGCCGTCCGGTGCGCCGGGCGGAGCTGGCGGTGGAGATCATTCGGGCACTGGACCGGATGTACGCCGGATTTCCGGACAACAAAGCGGAGTATCTGGCCCGGTACCGGGCGGACTGCCTGACCCCGGGCAACCAGGTGCAGCTGATCACCCCCGTCTCCCGGGAGGAGGCCTTTGCCCTGGAGATCGACGACCAGTTCCGGCTGGTGGTGGAGTATCCGGACGGCCGGCGGGCCGCCCTGTCCGCCGGCGAGGTGTCCGTCCGGGGAATGTATGGCTATGTGTGAGGCCGGAGGAATGTGGAACAGGGGATAAAATGGATAAAAACACATGGAAATTCATGTGTTTTTTCATTGAATCTCCCGTTTTGCACAGATTTTCCCTGTAAGATTGACAAAAAGATCCCAACATTATAGAATAGCCGTGGCATGATCCAGAGGCGCGGAGCGCAAAAGTACCCGGATACCGTTTGGGGAAAGGGCAATCCGCCGAAGGTGGGGAGAAAGAACCTCTCCGCCTGGGCTTGCGCTGAAGAAGCGCAAGACTGTTTTTTCCGGACGCCATCCGGGGAAAAGGCGCTGTTCATGCTGGGCGAAAGACAAGGACAACCGCTGGAGGCTGCCGCCGCCGGCGGAGCGGGGGCCCGGAGCCTTTTGCTCCGGGACCTTTTTCATTGCCCGAATACAGTGCCCGCGGGAGCGGGAACAGATCTGGAGGAATCGAACATGGTATTTGGATTGCTGAAAGACATCAAAAACGGGGAGTACCGCACCATTGCCACCCCGGCGGAAATCGCCACCATTGTGGCGGACGGACACACCGCCCTGGTGCAGAGGGGCGCGGGAGAGAAGGCTGGCTTCGAGGATCAGGAGTATGAGAAGGCCGGGGCGCGCCTGGTGGACACCATGGAGGACATCTACGGCCAGGCCGACTTTGTCACCAAGGTGAAGGAGCTGGAGCCCTGTGAATTCCCGCTGCTGCGGAAGGGACAGATCATCTTCACCTGCATCCATCCCGCCGCCCACCCCCAGGAGGTCCAGGCCATCCTGGACAGCGGCTGCATCGCCTTCACCGCGGAGGACTGCCACCGGTACGGCTCCCCCAACTGTGAGGCCGCCGGCAAGCAGGGCGCCCTGATGGGCCTGGAGTCCATGCTGTCCATCAACGGCGGCAAGGGCAAGTTCGTCAGCGGACTGGGCGGCGCGCCAGCCATGAGGGTGCTGATTCTGGGCGGCGGCACGGTGGGCCAGGCCGCTCTGTCCGTCCTGTATGCCTTGGGGGCCAGGGTCACGGTCATGGACATCAACATCGGGATCCTGCGCACGCTGAAGCGGCAGTACCAGGAGCACATCGACACCATGCTGTGTACCAAGGAGAACATCGCCCAGCTGCTGCCGGATACGGATATGGTGCTCAACTGCGTCAAATGGCCCAAGGGCTGCAACGACTTCCTCATCGACCGGTCCATGCTGAAGCTGATGGGGAAGGGCTCTGTCATCGTGGACATCAGCAATGATGACAACGGGGCCATCGAGTCCTTCCATGAGACCACCCATGAGAATCCCCGCTATATTGAGGAGGGCGTGGTCCACTACTGTGTCAGCAACATCCCTGGCGCCATCGCCAACTCCACCTCCATTGCCTACGCCGCCTCTGTCATCCCCCACTTCCGGGCTATTCTGAACCACGGCGTGGCCGAGGCCTGCGTGCGAGACGGCTTCCTCCGCCGGGCCCTCACCGCCTACCGGGGCTACCTCACCCATGAGGAGACCAGCGCCCTCCAGGGCCGACCCTGGGTGCGCCCGGAGGACATCCTGGGTATCGCGGACCGGCAGCTGGACCCCGCGCCTCCCGCCACCGTCACCCGCTCGGACAACTATCTGCCCCTGGAGCAGGTGAAGCTGTGACCCCTCCGGCCCGGGCGGATCGTTGTGTGTGTGACTCCGCCCGGGCGTCCTGAACGAAAGAGAGGAGACATTTATGGAAGAATTGGCAAGCCTGGGGTTCATCTCTGTGATCCCCGCAATCCTGGCGATCGTACTGTCCTTTGCGACCAAGAACACCATTGTGGCCCTGGCCATCGCCTGTATCACCGGCACGACCCTGACCGGCCTGGCCCAGGGTACGAACCTGCTGGAGACCCTTCTGCTGGGCTTCCCCACGCTGCTGAAGGAGAATCTGGGCAATACCAGCTTCTCCTGGGTCATGCTGCTGAACACCTTCATCGGCATCCTGGTGGCCTATTTCCAAAAGACCGGCGCCATCCAGGGTTTCTCCCAATGGGTCCATGACAAGCACCTCAGCCGCAGAGGGGCCCAGCTGGCGGCCTGGGTGCTGGGGATGTTCGTTTATTTCAGCGACTCCTTCAGCCCCCTGTTTGTGGGCTGCACCATGCGCAGCATCACGGACAAGGCCCGGATCTCCCGGGAGAAGCTGGCCTACATCGCCGACTCCACCTCCGCGCCGGTGAGCGTGCTGGTCCCCATCACTGGCTGGGCAGCCTATCTCAGCGGTCTGGCGGTGGGGGTGGGTTGCATCGCCACCCAGGAGGAAGGCTCCGCCTTGTTCCTGCGGGCCATTCCCTTCAACTTTTATCCCATCTTCGCGGTGATCCTGGTGGGGCTGATCGGCTCCGGCATCGTGAAGGACTATGGTCCCATGAAGCGGGCGGAGCAGCGGGCCATGGAGACCGGCAAGGTGCTGGCTGATGGTGCACAGCCCCTGGTGGGCAAGGAGCTGACCGGCATGGAGCCCTACCCAGGCTTCAAGCCCCGGGTGTTCCTCAACTTCCTTCTGCCCGTTCTGATGATCGTGACGGTGGCGGTGAGTACTTATGTGGTCTATAAGTCCGCCAAGACCATGGAGGCCTTCCTGCTGGTGGTCATCTTTATGACGGTGAGCATGATGCTCCAGGGCATCCCCTTTAAGGAGGTCATGGACACCCTGACCAACGGCATTAAAGGCGCGCTGCCCGCCGTGATCCTGCTGGCCCTGGCCTATTCGGTGAACGGCCTGTCGCAGACCATGGGCACGGCCAACTACATCATTTCCCTCACCCAGGGGCTGCTGACCCCCCATCTGCTGCCCTGCGTCATTTTCATGGTGGCGGCGGTGATGGCCTTTGCCACCGGCTCCTCCTGGGGGACCTTCGCAATCTGTATGCCCATCGCCCTGCCCCTGGCCTTCAGCATGAGCGGCGGTGAGGTGACCCAGCTGGTGGTGGCGGTGTTTGCCGCGGTGGCTGGCGGCGGCGTGTTCGGGGACCACTGCTCCCCCCTGTCCGATACCACCATCCTATCCTCCATGGGCTCCGCCTCGGACCACCTGGACCATGTGCGCACCCAGCTGCCCTACGCCCTGACCTGCGGCGCACTGGCGGCGGCGGCCTATCTGGTCCTGGGCTTTGTGATTGGTTAAGGAGAGAGCTCAGCCATAGCCGCACAGGATCAAAAAAGCGTTCCTGCCCCATGGGCAGGGACGCTTCAGTCTGTCGAAAAAGTCCAGCAGAAGCTGGGCTTTTTCATTTATATGAGGGAAAATGAGGAGGAGGGAGTGATGGGGGATGCTGGAACATTGGGAAATGGAATGAGATGTGATAGAAATCGTAGGGATAGACAGCTCAGTACCGCAAGGACAGCTGCTGTGAAAGTGATCCCAAGATTTGTGACTGTCCCAACCGCCATCTGTGCACCCATTCCAAAGACTGCGTAAAGACCGTACAGAGGCATATCTGGAAAGGCTGTGAGGAGTTGGCGGACAACGTCCGCTATACGCCGGAGTACGGGGAACTGTACAAACGGCGGAAGGAAACCGTTGAATGGGTCTTTGCTGATGCCAAGGAAAAACACGCCATGCGTGATACCCCCCAGTACAGAGGCTTGGCCCAGATAACAAACTGGGTGAAGCTTAAATTTGCTGCTATGAATCTGAAAAAACTGGCCACTTGGCTATGGATGGAGAAGCTTGATCCGTTCGTCCTGATCCTGCTTTGGCCTATATACGCCAGGAAGGGTAGACCGGGCTTCTTGACAGCCTGAGGGCGGGGCTTGTGCCCCGCCCTTCTCTGTTGTATAATGAGGATAATATCAGAAAACAGGAACAGAGAGCATGAAAAATGGAGGAAGATCATAAATGAGTTATGCCGATCAGGTTTTTATTGAGAATTGCAGAGCGATCCTGAGCAGGGGCGTCTGGGACACGGACCGGGAGGTCCGGCCCCGCTGGGAGGATGGGACGCCCGCCCACACGGTGAAGCTCTTTGGGGTAGTCAACCGCTATGACCTGCGGGAGGAGTTCCCGGTCATCACCGTGCGGAAGCAGTATCTGAGATCCGCGGTGGACGAGCTGCTGTGGATCTGGCAGAAGAAGTCCAACAATGTCCATGACCTGAACAGCCATATCTGGGACGCCTGGGCGGATGAGACGGGCTCCATCGGAAAGGCATACGGCTATCAGCTGGGGGTGAAGCACCACTATCCCCAGGGGGACATGGACCAGGTGGACAAGGTGCTGTGGGATCTGAAGCACGACCCCGCCTCCCGCCGGATCCTCACCAGCCTGTACAACCACCACGACCTGAGCGAGATGGCCCTGTACCCCTGCGCCTACTCCATGACATTCAATGTCAGTGGGAACACCCTGAACGGGATCCTGAACCAGAGATCTCAGGATATGCTCACTGCCAACGGCTGGAATGTGATGCAGTACGCGGTGCTGCTTCACATGATGGCCCAGGTGTCCGGTCTGGAGGCGGGGGAGCTGATCCATGTCATCGCGGATGCCCACATCTATGACCGCCATGTCCCCATTGTGGAGGAGCTGATTGCCCGGACGCCCTATGACGCGCCAGCATTCTGGATGGACCGGAGCGTCACGGACTTCTATGCCTTCACCCGGGACAGCTTCCGGCTGGAGGGCTATCAGGCCCATCTGCTGGAGGCGAAGATCCCGGTGGCTGTTTGAATTAGGAATTAGGAATTAGGAATTAGGAATTTGCGCCCATGCGGGAGACGGAGCGAGGAGAGAACGCCATGAATGTGATCGTAGCAGTGGACGAAAATTGGGGCATCGGAAAGGACGGGGACCAGCTGGTGTATCTGTCCCAGGACCTGAAGCGGTTCAAGGCGCTGACCACCGGCCATCCGGTGATCCTGGGCCGCAAAACGCTGGCCACCTTTCCCGGCGGCCGCCCGCTGAAGGGGCGGAGAAATCTGATCCTGTCCCGGGACCCGGCCTTTGCCCAGGAGGGTGCGGAGGTATTTCGGGATCTGGAGGCGTTGCGGTCCGCTGTATCGGAGGACGCCTTTGTTATCGGCGGCGCCTCGGTATACGAGCAGCTGCTGCCCTGGTGCGATACGGCGTACGTCACCAGGATCCACGCCGCCTTTCCGGCGGACGTCGTGTTCCCCAATCTGGACCGGGATCCCGATTGGGAACTGGCGGAGGAGGAGCCGCCCCTGGAGCAGGATGGCCTGTTCTTCCACTATGTGCGCTACCGGCGGATACGTTGACGGTCGCCCCGGCGAGTGGGGAGACATCATAACTATGAGCGGAGAAACTTGCTTCAGAAAAAACACCGTGCGGCCAGCGTTTGTAGACGCTGGCCGCACGGTATTTCAAAATATGGCCTGTTTTTTGAGATTTTCCAGTGCTTCCGGGCGGTTTGACAGGATCGCGCCCACCGTTGGACAGGTCTCCAGCTCCGGGCAGTTGCCGCAAGTGGCGGTGCCCCGCTTTAAGGCGCACTGGCGGATGCCGCAGAGATGGTCACAGAATACGGTTTTGACCCCCTCGGTGCAGCAGCCCTGGCAGTTGATATGTTCCGGCAGGATGGGGGCGTTGTTCAATTCAGCCCACAGTTTTGCGGTCCTTTCCCGCAGGGCCTGGTCGTTATGGAGCGTTGCAAGGTATGCGTCGCATGAGGCACAGTTCAGCCCGCAGTAAGCGATCAGATCATCCATGGCTGTATCCTCCTGAACTATTTGGTGATTCCGTTCTGCTGCCATTCGGAGGGTATGAAACGGTGGGGCTCAGCCGCCCAGATGCAGGCCGCCCTGACTGGAGAGGCCGTCCTTGGCCAGCATCCGCTCCAGCACCTCCACGTCGGTGGTGATGTCCAGCGCATCCCCCTGGAACAGCTGGTCCAGCTGCTTCTCAAAGCCCTCTACCACCTTGTCCATCATATTTTCGATGCGCTCCATAGCGGCGGAGATGTTCTGGCCATCCACCTCCTGATCCTCCAACTGGGCATAGGAACGGAGGATCTTCAGGGTGGTGGGGAGGTAATAGCTCAAAAAGCTGTGGAGCTGCGGCGATTTCTGAGGATGGCTGCGCTGGTACTCAAACACCTTGGCGGTGATGACGCCGATGCGGTCGATCTGCTGGCTGAGCTTGGGATTGTCGATCTGGTCGTTGATGGCGCGGATCTCTTGAAGCACAGCGCCCTGGGGATCCTCCTCGGGGGGAGCCTCTTTGGGAGGTTCAGGCTGCGCGGGGGGAGGATCGGACAGCCCCTCGCCGGAGAGCACCAGGCGGTCGTTTCCATAGTCCAGATAGCCCATGGGGAAGAGACCGTCATCCAGCATATCGGACAGCTCATCCCGAACCTTGGCAGGGGCGGTTCCCAGCGCGGCGGAGAGGGCGCTGACCGAGATCACAGTGCGGGAGCCCAGCATAGCCAGATATTTCCGGCAGCGGCGGACCTTGTTCCGCTTCCGCAGGCCGACCCACAGACAGCCCAGGCTGCCAAAGAAGAAGCATAGGAAGGGAAGCGTGGCCTCCAGATACCAGGCCACATCTGGGAGCATCCACAGACTGCCGGCCAGGGCGGAGACAGAGGTGAAGCCGAAGATCAGGCTCAGGATCCCGCCCACCACGGTGAGGCGTCTGGCCTGGACGGACAGCCGGGTGAGGACCTGAACGGAGACGGGGGCCGAAGGCGTCTGATTCTGGGCGGCCCCGTTCTGGACCGTGCGGGCCCCCACTGAGCCGTGTTGCTGGGTATAGTAGGGGTGCTGTCCCCGGACGTTGGGCTTTTTGCGGCCTCCGCCGAGCACCTTGACAACGATCATCAGGATGCCCACAGGGGGGAAGAAGAACAGGCAGAGGACTGCGGCGAGCCAGAAACCACGGTCGCCGGAGCCCCGGTTCCGGCGGGACGGGCTGCCGGATGCGCTGTTTTGATAGGAATGCTGCTCCATAATTATTGACCTCCAGCCGAACAGAATGAAAACTCAAGATAAGAATATCATATCAGAGAGAAGCAAAAAAGAGATTGAGTTTCTCTTAAAATTCCATGAAGAAACTCCGGGAGGCACGCCCTCCCCCGGGCTGCGTGAGACGATTATACCGCATGAAAGCGGAAAAGTAAACGCTTCTCCCGGAAAATTCAGCGGACTGTAACTGTTCTGTAATTGTAAGGGAGGAACGCCGATGCTATAATAATGTCTGCTGAATCGACCGGAAATCGGCTGATCCGCGCGGAGGCAGCCGCGCAGCTTCATAAAACGGCTCAAAGGGACCGATTTATGGAGTTCGGACCTTGCTGCAACGCGTCGTGCCGCAGGAATACTCTGTGTTCCCGTGGAGGGTGAAAAGGGTTTGGACTGGGTGGCCCAAAACGCTTGCAGGGGAACAGATCCAATTTGCCTGATCAGACCTGGCGTTCCATGCTTGTGGCTTGGATCCGTACGCATTTATAATAGCACCTGGTACATAGAGACGCTTCAGGCCGGGACCGGCCGAACATGGAGCGGTACATCACTGCCGGCGGCGCGGGGCCTTGTCGGTTCGGGCGTACCGGTGTGGAGGAGCTGGATTATGGGAAAACGAGAGCTTGCCAGAGAGCCTTCGGGCGAGCAGGGCAGGAAGAAAAACAAAAAAATATGGGTCATCTCAGGAACTGCCGCGGCAGTGCTGCTAGGAGGCTACCTGGGGCTGTGTGCCTGGGTGAACGGGACCGACCGGATCCTTCCCAATGTATCGGTGGCCGGCCTGGATGTGTCCGGCATGACCGTGGAGGAGGCACAGACCGCCCTGGACCGGGCCATGGAGGAGTACGGCGGCCAGATCATTGGCCTGGTGTCCTATGACGGTCAGCTGTGGTCCATTGCGGCGGATAAGATGGGATATGGCTGGTCCTTTCCGGCCGAGGCCGCGGGCGCGGTGGGCCGGGAAAACTTCCTCACCGGCGGCGGCGTCTATCTGACCCAGCTGCTGGGCCGGGAGCACCGGATCTCCGCCCCGAGATGGGACTGCACGGCCCTGGATGAGACCGTGGACCGGGTGGAGGCCGAGACAGGGGGCAGCGTGACCGAGGCGTCCTATCAGCTGGAGGGCGATGCCCTGGTGATGACAAAGGGCAGGACCGGCCAGGCCATCGACCGCAGCCAGGTCCGGGACAGCCTCTGGTCCGCGGTGGAGGAGGCCATGGAGCAGAAGTTCGGCGGCGCGGAAGGGGCCGTGGAGGTGGAAAATCCTCTCATGCCCCAGGAGACACCGCCCCAGGAGCCGGACTTCCAGGCCATCCACGGCGCGGTGGCGGTGGAGCCCCAGAGCGCCCAGTACGACCGGGAGACCGGGGCGGTCACCGACCATGTGGTGGGCGTGGACTTTGATGTGGAGGCGCTGAAGGCCGCCTATGAGCAGGCGGGAGAGGGGGAGACCTTCTCCATCCCGGTGACCCTGACCCAGCCGGAGGAGACGAAGCAGAGCCTGGAGGCCAAGCTGTTCCGGGATCTGCTGGGGGAGGGGACCACCAATGTGAGCGGTTCCTCTGCCCGGAAGCACAATGTGAAGCTCTCGGCCCAGGCCTGCAACGGGGTGATCCTGATGCCCGGAGAGGTGTTCTCCTATAACAACACCACCGGAAGCCGCTCCGCCTCCAAGGGCTATCTGGCCGCGCCGGTGTACTCCGGCGACGCTTCGGTGGACGAGGTGGGCGGCGGCATCTGCCAGACCTCCTCTACCATCTACTACGCGGTGCTCCATACAAACCTGAAGATCGTGGAGCGCCGGGCCCACCGCTTCAACACCGGCTATGTGCCGGAGGGCATGGACGCCACGGTGTACTATGGTCAGACGGACTTCCGCTTTGAGAACAGCACGGACTACCCCATCAAGATCGTTACCTCCAGCTATGACCAGGGGGGCAAGCGGAAGCTGAACGTCAAGATCTATGGGACCAATGTGGACGGCGTCCGGGCCGAGCCCAAGAGCACGGTCTATGAGACAGTGACTCCCACCACCCAGTATAAGGCGGATGAATCCATCCCCCGGGGGACCACAAAGGTGGACAGCAAGCAGAACCCCTACACCGGAAAGTCGGCCCAGACCTACCGGTATGTCTATGACCGGGACGGGAACCTGCTGGAAAAGCAGGATATGGGGAAGAGCGTGTACAAAATGCGGCCCAAGACCATCCTGTATAACCCCGCCGACGGAGACCCCGCCACCTGGCCCAATGGCGTCCCGCCGGTCCCGGAGGTCCCTCCGGCGGAGACCGTACCGGAGACGCCTGCGGAAAACGCGGGGGCAGAGACGCCGCTGGAGGATCCGGGGACAGAGGCCCCGGCAGGGTCCGGCGGCGGACAGGAGCTCCCTCCCGCGGAGGAGCCTCCGGCCCAGGATCTGGCGGTGGACGATCCGGCTCAGGCCGTTTGACACGCAAAGAAGGTGACAAGGTATGTTTCAGGGATTTTCCCAGGAGGCGGTGGACTTTTTGTGGGGCATCCGCTTCAACAATGAGCGCGGCTGGTTTGAGGCCCGCAAGGAGGAGTACCTGACCCTGGTGGCCGGCCCCATGCGGGAGCTGGGGGAACAGGTCCACGCCGCGGTGGAGGAGGAGTTTCCCAAACTCGGGCTGAACCTCCACGTCTCCCGGATCTATCGTGACGCCCGGCGGCTCCACGGGCGCGGCCCCTATAAGGACCACTTGTGGTTCACTCTGCGGCGGCCAAAGGAGGAGTGGGTCAGCCAGCCGGCGTTCTATTTTGAGCTGGCCCCGGAGTATTACAGCATGGGGATGGGCTGGTACGACGCCACGCCCCTGACCATGGCCAAGCTGACCGGGACCCCAAGCCCCTGGAGCGGCTGGCCCGCCGTCTGGAGAAGTCGGAGTTTCAGCTGGAGGGCGCGGAGTACAAGCGCCCCAAGGGGGACCCAGGCAGGCTGCTGGCCCCCTGGTACAACCGGAAGAGCATCGCTATCTCCCGGGATGAGAACTGCGGCGGCCTTCTCTTTCAGCCGGAGCTGGCGGAGCAGGTGATCCAGGGCTTCCGCTTTTTGAAGCCCTATTATGAGTACCTCTTTTCCCTGGCGGGGGATCCCACGCCGGAGGGAATGTGACAGGGAAACAAGACAAAGAACGGAAACGGGCGTCCCGGCTGGGACGCCCGTTTTGTGTTATGTTGTAAGGAGATGGTCCAGCAGCTCCCGCACCTCCAGAAGAGAGGTGCAGCGCCGGAACAGCAGACGCTCCAGCTCCGGGGCGGGCGGGATCAGGTCGGGGATCATGACCACCGGCATCCCGGCGGCGTGGGCGGAGAGGATCCCGTTGCGGGAGTCCTCGATGGCCAGCGTGCGGGACGGAGCGGTCCCCAGGGCTTGGCAGGCCAGCTGATAGATCTCCGGGTCCGGCTTGCTGTGCTCCACCTGGTCGCCGGTGACCACGGCGGAGAAGCAGGGCCCCAGACCGGTCATCTCCATGCGCCGATGGGTGCGCTCCCGATTGGTGGAGGTGGCCAGGGCAGCTGGAATACCGCGGGCGGTCAGAAACTCCAGGATCTCCCGGACGCCCGGCTTGAGCGGGACGCCCTCCTGCTCCATCCGCGCCTGAGAGCGGGCGGAGCAGGTGAGCAGAAAGGTCTCCCGGGGAAAATCCGGCCCAAACAGGTCCAGCATCTTTTGGAGGATGTCGGCCCGGTTCTGCCCCACGAATTCTAAATAGGCCCGCCCTACCTGGGGCCAGTTCAGCTCCGTGCTGACGGCGTTCCAGGTCTCCTGGGACAGGCGCTCCGTGTCGAACAGGACCCCGTCCACGTCAAAGACCACGCCCTCCAGGTCGAAGCGGCTCATACCTTACCGATGTCCGTGCGGAAGTGCATATCCTGGAAGGCGATGGGCTTGCAGGCGGCGTAGGCCGTTTCAATGGCCTTCTCCAGGCTGCCGCCCACGGCGGTGACGCCCAGCACCCGGCCGCCTGCGGTGAGGATCCGGCCGTTCCCGTCACCCTTGGTGCCCGCATGGAACACGGTGGCCAGCTTGCCGGCCTCCTCCAGACCAGAGATGGGGTAGCCGCTCTGATACTGAACTGGGTAGCCGCCAGAGGCCAGGACGATGCAGCAGGCTGCGCCTGCCTTCCACCGGATCTCCAGCTGATCCAGGGTACCGTTGACGCAGGCCTGGAAAATATCCATCAGGTCGGTGTCCAGCATGGACAGGATGGGCTGGGTTTCCGGGTCGCCGAAGCGGGCGTTGTATTCCACCACCTTGGGGCCGTCCTGGGTGAGCATCAGACCGAAGTAGAGCACACCCTGGAAGGGGCGTCCCTCCGCCTGCATGGCCTTCACCGTGGGCAGGAAGATCTTTTCCATGCACTCCGCGGCGATGGCGGGGGTGTAGTTGGGGGAGGGGCAGAAGGCGCCCATACCGCCGGTGTTGGGGCCCTGATTGCCGTCATAGGCCCGCTTGTGGTCCTGGGAGGACAGCATGGGGACCAGGTGCTCCCCGTCGCAGAAGGCCAGCACGGTGACCTCAGGGCCTACCATACACTCCTCGATGACCACGGTGGAGCCGCTCTTGCCGAACTTGTGGTCCTGCATCATGGAGCGCACGGCCTCCTCGGCCTCTTCCACGGTGGAGGCTACCACCACACCCTTGCCCAGAGCCAAACCGTCCGCCTTGACTACAATGGGGGCTCCCTGCTGGCGGATGTAGGACAAGGCCTGCTCCATGTCGGTAAAGGTCTCGTACTGGGCGGTAGGGATGTGGTACTTTTTCATCAATTCCTTAGAGAATGCTTTGCTGGCTTCCAGAATGGCGGCATTGGCCCGGGGACCGAAAGCAGGGATGCCAGCTGCCTCCAGGGCATCTACCATTCCAAGGGCCAGGGGATCATCCGGAGCGACCATAACAAAGTCCATGGCGTGCTCCTTGGCCCAAGCCACCATTCCCTCTACATCGGTGGCCTTGATGGGCACACATTGGGCCACTTGGGCGATGCCCCCGTTGCCGGGGGCGCAGTACAGCTCAGTTACCTTGGGGCTCTGGGCCAGCTTCCAGCAGATGGCGTGCTCACGCCCGCCTCCGCCGACGACTAATACTTTCATATTATATATTATGCTCCTCTCATACGGGCGGCGACGGCCGCCCCTACAAAATAGGTGGGATGTATTGCAGGCCGCGGCCCGGGCCAGCTTCTCTTGCCCCTGTGGGGCAATTCACCATCTCACGCCCTGAAAAATAGCTTCAGATACGTTGCAGGGTGTGACCACGGATCATATCACAAGGTCCCCGGGGTCCGCAGGGGCGGGTGTCCTCACCCGCCCGCGGGCCGATGGGGACATCGGCCCCTACAGACAGGGGACGGCCTGCCCGTTGTGTTAATTTAATGATGGAACAGCCGGATCCCGGTAAACGCCATGACCATGCCATACTTGTTGGCGGTGGCAATGACCTGGTCGTCACGGATGGAACCGCCGGGCTGGGCGATGTACTGCACGCCGGACTTCCGGGCGCGCTCCACGTTGTCGCCAAAGGGGAAGAAGGCGTCGGAGCCCACGGTGACGCCGGACATCTGGGCGATCCAGGCGGCCTTCTCCTCAGCGGTGAGCACCTCGGGCTTCACCTTGAAGGTGTTCTGCCACACGCCCTCGGCCAGCACGTCGTCATGCTCGTCGGAGATATAGATGTCGATGGCGTTGTCCCGGTCGGGGCGGCGGATGTTGTCCACGAACTGGAGGCCCAGGACCTTGGGATGCTGGCGCAGCCACCAGATGTCCGCCTTGTTGCCGGCCAGACGGGTGCAGTGGATGCGGCTCTGCTGGCCGGCCCCCACACCGATGGTCATGCCGTTTTTGACATAGCAGACAGAGTTGGACTGGGTGTATTTCAGGGTGATGAGGGAGAGGAGCATATCGTTCTTGGCCTGCTGGGACAGCTCCTTGTTCTCGGTGACCACGTTCTGGAGCATCTCCTCACTGATGTCCAGATCGTTGTAGCCCTGCTCAAAGGTGATGCCGAAGATGTTCCGGCGCTCGATGGGGGCGGGGGCGTAGCCGGGGTCGATCTCTACCACGTTGTAGCCCCCCTTGCGCTTGCCCCTCAGGATCTCCAGGGCCTCGTCGGTGTAGCCGGGGGCGATGATGCCGTCGGACACCTCGGCGGCCAGAAAGCGGGCGGTGTCGCCGTCACACACATCGGACAGGGCGGCCCAGTCACCGAAGGAGCACAGCCGGTCTGCGCCCCGGGCGCGGATATAGGCGCAGGCGATGGGGGACAGCTCCCCCTCCGGGGCAAAGTAGATGTGCCGCTCCACGTCGGTGAGGGGCAGGCCCAGGGCGGCACCGGCGGGGGAGACGTGCTTGAAGGAGGCGGCGGCGGGCAGGCCGGTGGCCTTTTTCAGGGCCTTTACCAGCTGCCAGGAGTTCAGCGCGTCCATGAAGTTGATGTACCCCGGCTTGCCGTTGAGCACCTTCAGGGGCAGCTCACCCTCCTCCATAAAGATGCGGGCGGGCTTCTGGTTGGGGTTGCAGCCGTATTTCAGTTCCAGTTGGGTCATGGAAGGTCATCCTTTCTGTATTTGGTGGTGTAGTTGGGCGGGGGATGCAGGGGCGCACAGTGTGCGGCTCTGCGTTTGTATGTGCAGAATGTTCAGGGCCCCTCCGGCGCTTCAAAGGGCTCCGCGTGGAATTTTCCGTCCTCTCCCCGGGCATAGGCGGTGCCGAAGGGGGCGCTGAGCAGGGGGATGATGTCCGGGTCGTAGTTGCAGATGGTGTTCAGGTCATAGACCCCCACATGGCTGACGTCGTTGACATAGGCGTCATCCTCCTCGCCGGAGAAGAAGCGCCAGCCGCTGTCGGGGTACTGTCCATCGGGCCGCTCACGATAGCACCAGCCCACCGGCTTGCCCAGAACCGTGATGTGGTCGGTGGCCAGGCAGCCGTTGGGGCCCTCCCAGCCCGGCAGGAGCATCCGCAGCTCCGGGGCGGAGAGCAGGAAGGGCTTTTCCTGGGGAATACGGTACCACATCCGACCCGCCCAGGCCTGCTTGCTGTCCAGCAGCTGGCGCACCAGCCGCAGGTTCAGCTCCAGATAGGCGGCGGCGTCCTGCTGGCCGCGGTCACCTCCCATGCGGAAGGCCCAGTAGGCGGCCCCGCACACCAGGCCCACGGCGTACTCCTCCCAGCTGTGGAAGGCGGCGGCCTGTTCCACCCAGTATTGGGACATCTCCCGGTACTCCTCCATGGAGATCAGCTCGCAGGCGCAGGCGGTCCGCAGATGTCCCAGTGTCTCGCTGATGTCCCAGGCCAGGAAGCCCCGGCGGCCCACCAGGGGCTGGAACTGCCGGGCAAAGTCGGACAGCCGCTGAAAAACGGGGCGGGCGTCCGGAGACAGGTCCTCCAGGGAGAAGCTGGGGCGGCCATCCCAGAAGGATTCAAAGTCCAGATATTCGTGGTTGGTCAGCAGGGCCTCCTTGCAGAAGGCCACCATGCTGTCCTTGTCGGTGATGCCGTAGACCTGCTCCAGATGGTCCCGAGCGGCCTGGCGGTCCTCCCGGCTCAGGCAGAAGGGGACGGAGGTGAAATAGGCCTCTCCCGCGTCCTCCAGAGCGGCAAGGCCGGGGATCTTACGCAGGGCGGGAACCCCGGCCAGCAGAAGAGGAAAGGTCTCGGCGGTACACAGGGTGGGGGGCTGGAAGGGAACGGAGGCCCGCTCCTTTTGAAATTGGATGATCGGGTCGGTCAATGCCATGAGAACACTCCTTTTGACAGGGGGATGCAGCTTACTGGTGCTTGTTGATGATCCCGGTGTCCCGCTCGCCGGAGGCCAGGTCCACATACTGGACGAACAGGGAGACCTTGTTGTCCTCATTCAGGCTGGCCCACAGCTCGTCGGCCAGGGTCTTGGCGTCGGGGGCGGTGACGGCCACCTTCCGGGGCTCGCCCTCAAAGGAGGGGAGGGGATCCAGATTCTCCTGATAGGTGTGGATGAAGCGGCCCTCGCCGGCCTTGGGGTGGTCATAGCCGAAGAAATAGCGGCAGCAGCAGGAGGGGTCGCCGTCGTTGCTCTTCAGGATGGACAGGGCGTAGCTGCCGTCCTTGTGGAGCAGGCCGGAGATGCGGGGGGTGTAGTTGTCGGGGTCGGGCTCAAACTCCCGGGTGCGCAGGGACTGGGCAAAGACCTTGCCCTCCAGCAGCCCGTCCCGGATGGTGTCAGTCTGGTCGCCGTTGGTGACCACGGTGTCGTCCCCCACGATGCGGACGGGGTGGTAGATGATGAGGGAGGGGTCCACCATCTTGCTCTCATCATAGGCACGGGTGCGGATGCCGTCCTCGGTGGTCTCAAAGACACGGTTGCGGCTGTTCTCGCTGCGGCCCATAATGAAATAGGCGATGACGGCCTTCTTGTCGTCGGCGGAGCGGCCCAGGACGATGCCCCGGCCGGGGTAGGGGTGGTTCTGTAAGAGTTCATTGAGATCAAGTGTTTTCATGGGAATCCTCCTTGTGATGGTCAGAATTGGGATTTTTACAGGACTCTTCGAATAGCAGCCGCCTGACAGCGGAGAAATAAGAAATGAGCAGACCGGCGCCTCCCAGAAGGCCGAGCAGGATACTGATGGGTGCAAGGACTTCGTCTGACTGGACGATCGGGTACAGCAGCAGGCCGCCCAGGAAGAAGAAGCCGCTGCACAGCAGCAATTCAGTTCTGGGTTTCATGGGAGTCCTCCTTCGCGAGTTGGTCAAAAGTGGGGGGAGAAGGCGTTTGATGCCAGGACAGCCAGACCTGCGCCAAGTGGAGGATCAGGGGAAAAGCCCCGATCAGCATCAAAAGCGGGCCGATAATCGCGCGCCAGTCGCTGTAACGCAGCATATTGACGAGCTGCAGCAGGATGCCGCCCAGGAACAAAAATCCGGTGGCCAGGATGGTCGGTATGGACATAAAACGCTCCTTTCCACAGCTGTGTCAGGAAAAAAGGGCGCACCGATTTTTTGAAACGGTGCGCCCAGACGGTCGGCATATTCAGGGCGATACTCCCCGTGGTCATTTCCACTTACCGTCAGTCATATCGCACACTTCACATTGTATCATAGCTGGGGTTCAAAAGCAAATTCATTCCGGGCGGTCCAGTACCCGGACCAGGCGCCCCTCCACCTTCAGGCGGCCCTGACAGAACAGGGAGACCGCTTGGGGCAGGAGCTTCCACTCACACTGCTCCATGATCCGCCGCTGAAGGACCTCCGGGGTGTCGTCCGGAAGGACCTCCACCGCCTTTTGCAAGACGATGGGGCCGCCGTCGCACTCCTCGCTGACGAAGTGGACGGTGGCGCCGGACAGCTTGACCCCGTACTCCAGGGCCTTCTCATGGACGTGAAGGCCGTAACAGCCCGGTCCCGCGAAGGAGGGGATCAGGGCGGGGTGGACGTTGAGGATGGCGTTGGGGAAGGCGCGGACCATCTCACCGGTGAGGATGACCATGAAGCCGGCCAGGACCACCAGGTCGATGTCCAGCGCCCGCAGCTGCTCCACCAGGGCGGCGGTCATGGCCTGACTGGAGGGAAATTCCTTCCGGGCCACCACATAGCCGGGGATCCCCGCCTTTGCGGCCCGCTCCAGTGCGTAGGCGCCGGGATTGGAGGAGATGACGGCGGTGATTTCACCGTTGATCAGCTCTCCCCGGGCCTGGGCGTCGATCAGGGCCTGAAGATTGGTGCCGCCGCCGGAGACCAGCACGGCGATATGTTTGGACATAGCGAACCTCCAAGTGAGTTAGGAATTAGGAGTTAGGAGTGAGCCTGGTCGCACGATGTGAGAGCGGTCCGACGGATCCGGGCGCTACAATTCCTAACTCCTCATTCCTAATTTGATTAAACCAGCTCTACGCCGGCCTCGCCGGGGATGACAGAGCCGATCTGATAGGCGGTCTCACCGGCATCCTTCAGAACGGACAGAGCCTGCTCAGCCTGTGCGGTGGGGAGGGCCAGGATCATGCCGATGCCCATGTTGAAGGTGTTGTACATATCCCGCTCCGGGATGCCGCCGGTCTTTTGGATCAGGTCGAAAATGGGCAGGCGGGGGAAGGTGCTCAGATCGATCCGGGCGGTGAGCTCCTCGGTCATCATACGGGGGACGTTCTCATAGAAGCCGCCGCCGGTGATGTGGCTGACGGCGTGGACGTCCACACCGGCCTTCAGCAGGGCCTTTACCGCCTTGACATAGATGCGGGTGGGGGCCAGCAGGGCCTCGCCCAGGCTCTTGCCGTTCAGATCCTTCCGGGGAGTCTTGAGGTCGGCGTGCTCCACGTCCAGCACCTTGCGCACCAGGGAGAAGCCGTTGGAGTGGACGCCAGAGGAGGCCAGTCCCACCAGCACATCGCCGGCGGCCAGCTTTTTGCCATCAATAATCTTTTCCTCGTCCACGATGCCCACGGAGAAACCGGCCAGGTCGTACTCGTCCACGGGGTAGAAGCCGGGCATCTCGGCGGTCTCGCCGCCCACCAGGGCGCACTCGGCCTGGCGGCAGCCCTCGGTGATGCCGGAGACGATGTCAGCAATGCGGGCGGGGTGGTTCTTGCCGCAGGCGATATAGTCCAGGAAGAACATGGGGGCGGCGCCGCCGCACACGATGTCGTTGACGCACATGGCCACACAGTCGATGCCCACGGTGTCGTGCTTGTCCATCAGGAAGGCCAGCTTCAGCTTGGTGCCCACACCGTCGGTGCCGGAGACCAGCACCGGCTTTTTCATGCCGGCCAGATCGGGGGCAAACATACCGCCGAAGCCGCCCAGAGTGCCCATGACGCCGGGGATGTAGGTGGACTCTACCATGGGCTTGATGCGCTCGACCGCCTCATATCCGGCGGTGACGTCCACGCCGGCGGCGGCGTAGGACTCAGAGTGAGAGTTCTTCATACCAAAACCTCCGTTTTAAAATTAGGAATTAGGAGTTAGGAATTAGGAGTTGTGGAGCGCGCCCCAGGCGCGCGATGGGAATTTAGTCCGGCGGAGCCGGAAGCCATAATTCCTCATTCCTAATTGCAAAGAACAACGGTGCAGCCGTTATTCTTTGCCGCTCCAGCAGTAGGTGCATACCTTGTCCCGGTCCAGGCCGATGGCCTCCAGCAGTCCGTCCAGGGACTGATAGCCCAGGGAATTAAAGCCGAATTTTTCGCAGATGGTTTTCAGCATACACTGCCCCCGCTGGGAGTTGGCGTCGGCGTACTCCTCCAGGTGCTGCTGTCCCTCATCCCCCTCCAGCTCCTGGACCATGCGGCGGGCCAGCAGGTCCATATCGGAGTTGCCCCGGGAGAAGTTCAGATACTTGCAGCTGTACATGATGGGGGGACAGGCGGAACGCATATGGACCTCCTCGGCCCCGGATTCATAGAGGAATTCCACAGTCTCCCGCAGCTGGGTGCCCCGGACGATGGAGTCGTCCACAAAGAGAAGCTTTTTGCCCTCGATGAGCTCAGGCACGGGGATCTGCTTCATTTTGGCCACCTGATTGCGCACCTCCTGGTTGGTGGGCATGAAGGAGCGGGGCCAGGTGGGGGTGTATTTGACGAAGGGGCGGGCAAAGGGCGGTTGGCAAAGCCGATGGCGTGGGGGACGCCGGAGTCGGGGACGCCGGCCACATAGTCCACCTTGGGCAGCTGGCCCCGGGCCACCTCGTCCCGGGCCATGATCTCGCCGTTGCGGTAGCGCATGACCTCCACATTCATCCCCTCGTAGTTGGAGTTGGGATAGCCGTAGTAGGTCCACAGGAAGGCGCAGATCTTCATCTCCTTGCCGGCGGGAGAGAGGGTCTCGATGCCGTCGGCAGTGATGCGGACGATTTCCCGGGGGCCCAGCTCATAGGCGTCGGTATAGCCCAGCTTGTGGTAGGCAAAGGACTCGAAGGAGACGCAGTGGGCCCCCTCCTTTTTCCCGATCAGAACCGGAAGCCGGCCCACCCGGTCCCGGGCGGCGATGATCTCGCCCTGGCTGGTCAGGATCAGCAGGGTGAGGGAGCCGCGGATCTCCTCCTGTGCGTGGAGGATGCCGGAGACCAGGTCGTCCTTCTGGTTGATGAGGGCGGCGGCCAGTTCAGTGGCGTTGACCTTGCCGGAGCTCATGGCCATGAACTGGTGGCCGTGGTCGGAGAAGTACCGCTGGATCAGCTCCTCTGAGTTATTGATGATGCCCACCGTGGTGATGGCATACAGCCCCAGGTGGGACCGGACCAGCAGAGGCTGGGGATCGGTGTCACTGATACAGCCGATGCCGCTGCACCCGTGGAAATCGGTGAGGTCCTTTTCAAATTTTGTGCGGAACGGGGTGTTCTCGATGGAGTGGATCTGCCGCTGGAACCCGTCCTTCTCATCGTGGATGAGCATACCGCCCCGGCGGGTGCCCAGGTGGGAGTGGTAGTCCACTCCGAAGAAAATATCCAGTGTCACATCTTCGTGGGACACTGCGCCAAAAAAGCCGCCCATGATGTCCTCCTCAATGATACAAATGGTAAAGTGAAAGATGGAGCGGAAAAGCGGCGGAGACTAAAATGCTCCGCCCCTTTCCAGGCCATCTCATTTATGCAAGTGTGCCATCCGGAGCGCCTCCGGGGTTGGGGGACAGTGCGGTCACTTCTGGGCGAAAAACAGCTTGGACAGAGTCATGGGATCCACATACTGCCCATCCTTGTATACCCGCATATTGCCGGAGGCCACCTCGTCGATGAGCATGACCTTGCCGTCAGCGTCATAGCCGAACTCGAACTTGATGTCATACAGGACCATGCCCTTCTCCTTCAGGTCGTCGGCCACGATCTGGGTGATCTTCTGGGTCATGTCCTTGATGTCGTCGTACTGCGCGTCGGTCATCACGCCCAGAGCGACCAGGGCGTCCTTGGTCACCAGGGGATCCCCCTTCTCATCGTTCTTGAAGGTGGTCTCCACATAGGCGGGCAGGTCAGCGCCCTCGGCGATGTACTCGCCGTACCGGCGGATGAAGCTGCCCACCGCCTTATGGCGGCAGATGACCTCCAGGCCGTGTCCAAATACCTTGGCGGGAAGGACCTCCATGGTGGTGTCGGCCAGGTTGGCGGAGACAAAGTGGGTCTTGATGCCGGCGGCGTTGATTTTCTCAAAGAAGTAGATGGACATCCGCAGGTTTACATCGCCCACGCCGTCGATGGTCAGACCCACGGAGTTCTCGCCGGGATCGAAAACACCGTCCTTGCCGGTGCAGTCATCCTTGAACTTCAGCAGGTAGTTGCCGTTATCCAGAGCGAACACATCTTTGGTCTTACCAGTGTAAACAAGCTTCTTTTCCATGGTGGGATTCCTCCGTTTATAATAAATAATTTTGAGGGTTTTGCAAAGAGATGGCTGTGTCAGGAGCGGATTACTGGGCCAGTTCGGCCTGGAGCTTCTGCTCCTTTTCGGCGATCTGGGCGGCCATTTTCTCCCGGGCGGCATCCAGCTTGGCGGCCAGGGCATCGTCAGAAACGGACAGGATCTGGGCGGCCAGAACGGCGGCGTTTTTGGCTCCGTTGATGGCCACGGTGGCCACGGGGATGCCGCTGGGCATCTGCACAGTGGCAAGCAGGGCGTCCAGCCCGTCCATGGCGCCCCCCTTCATGGGGATGCCGATGACCGGCAGGGTGGAGTTTCCGGCAAAGGCGCCGGCCAGATGGGCCGCCATGCCGGCGGCGCAGATCAGCACGCCGAAGCCGTTCTTCCGGGCGTCCCGGGCGAACTCCGCGGCGGCGGCAGGGGTGCGGTGGGCGCTGAGGATGTGGGCCTCATAGGGAATGCCGAACTCCGTCAGCTGGGCGCAGGCCGCCTTGACAACAGGCCAGTCGCTGTCTGAGCCCATGATGACCGCTACTTTCTTGCTCATAGATCGATCTCTCCTTCCAGCTCAAAAAAGTTCAGGCCGCCTGCGGGTGACAGGGGGCCTGAAAATTTAGGATGCGGTTGTAGGAATGGGCAGATTGGGGCCCTGGTGAAAGCGGCGCTGAACAGAATGGCGAAACAGACACGCATATCCCATGGGAAGAACCTCCTTGCCCTGATTAGGCTTTCATTTTATCGAAAACAGCCGGGATTTGCAAGGGGGGGACTTAAATTCGTAGGCTTGTACAATGAGACGCCGGGGAAAGCGCTAGAAACTTGTGGGGCCGGGACAGAATGACCTCACAGCAGACCGGCGGTGCCCAGGATCCGGGAGACCTGTCCGGCACGGAGGGACCAGGCCGCCGCCGCCCCGTGGGACAGACGGCGCTGGGAGACCCAGGCAGGGGGCTCCTCCAAGGCGTGCTCGCACAGGGTGAGGAACTCCTGGTGGGAGTGGGCCCCGTATACCACGTCTGGGAAGTGCTCCACCTGGTCGGGCCAGAGCATGGAGACGATGGGCCGCCCGGTGGAGAGATACTCATAGATCCGGGTGGGGATCACGTCGCAGTCCGGCTGGTCCTCCCGCAGGAAGTTCAGCAGCACCCGGCACCGGGACAGATGCTCCGGCACCTCCATCAGGGGGCAGGGGGGGAGAAAATGTACATTGGGGAGCCGGGCCAGCCGGTGCAGGAGTGGATTTTGTTCCCGGCGTCCCAGGAGGAGGAAGGTCCAGCGGGGCCGCGCCTGGGCGGCATAGAGCAGGGGGGACAGGTCCAGATCCCCGTGGATGGTGCCGGCCCAGCCCAGCACAGGGTCCTCCGGACGGGGACGGCTGGGAGCGGCGATCCGGGAGAACAGGGGATAGGTCACCCCGTTGGGCAGCAGGGCGATGTTGCCGCTGCACGGGGAGAGGCGCTCTGCCAGCTCCGGGGAGGCGGCGAACACCACGTCGGCGGCAGAGGCCAGAGAGCCTTCCCAGGCCGGGGGCAGGTCGTCCCACTCCCGGTCGCAGTCGTAGATCAGACCGTCGTAGTCCAGACGGTCCAGCAGGTGGACCTGCTCCGGGCAGGCACACCAGAGCAGGGGGGAGCGGAAGCGGTGCTCCTCCATGCGCCCGGCGATGAAGCGGGCCAGCCGGAGCTGTTCCAGACGGAACAGCGGCCCGTACCGCTCGTCCGCGGGGAGCAGAATGGGGGGCAGGGGGTACACTGTGATGTTGGGCTTGACGGCCCGCCCCTTGGCGCGGAATCGAATCTCCCGCCAGCTGCCGGAGGGAGAAAAAAAGAGGACCTGGGTGTGCTTCAGCCGGGTGATGAGCTGCTGGGTGCGTCCGGGGGAGTGGCTCCAGGCCTCGTTGGACAGACAGACGATCTGCTTCAAAATGGGCCTCCTGTGAAAACGCCGCGTGCCCTTGCATGGGCCAGGGAAAGCAAGTATAATAAATCAGTCTGACAGCGGAGCGGCTGAAACGCCGGACTTCCCCTGTCCATTTCACTGGTTCCATTATACCGGCCTCAGAGGGGCCGGTCAAGGGAAGAAAGGCAGGAAAACAATGCTGGAAATGATACAAATACTGGATGAGAGCGCACTGCTCTGGATCCAGGATGCTGTGCGCGTCCCGTTCCTGGATCCCCTTGTGGAGGCCTTTACGTCGCTGGGCAACACGGGGGTGATGTGGATCGTGCTCTCCCTGGGGATGCTGTGCTGGAAGCCGACCCGGCGGGCAGGGGGGATCGCCCTGTTGGCTATGGCGCTGGGGATGCTGTGTACCAATGTGGTCTTGAAGCAGCTGGTGCTCCGCCCACGCCCCTATGTGACGATGGAGGGTCTGATCCCCCTGCTGACCTCCGCCGACCCAAACTCCTTCCCGTCGGGCCACACCTGTGCCGCCTTTGCCGCGGGGGTGGCCTGGGCCAGGGCGTTGCCCTGGCGCTGGGCCCGGACTGCCGCGGTGATCCAGGCGGTGTGCATGGGGCTGTCCCGGCTCTATGTGGGGGTCCACTACCCCAGTGATGTCCTGGCAGGGGCTCTGATCGGCAGCCTGTGCGCTCTGTGCGCCCTGTGGCTGGCAGACCGGAGCCGGGACCGGCGGCGCGTCTGATCTCGCCGTCCCCCAGACAGAAAAAGCCGTCCCTCCTCCGTTTTCCAAAACGGCGGAGGGGCGGCTTTTTGCAGATTTCAGGCTTCCGGAGCGTTCAGGCCGGCGGCCTGCTCCTCCAGCCAGGCGGTCAGCTGGACCAGGCCCTCCTCGCTGAGGGGGAAGGAGGCCTCCGCCAGGACCTGGCTCAGGGCGCGGCTGAGGGGGCCCTTCCACAGCTCTGCATCCAGCGTGGTGCGGGCGGGGGCCTCCCCGTCCTCGTGGGAGGAGGGGTGGATAAAAAAGCGGGCTTCTCCCTTGCTGCCGTACCAGGTGTTTCCATTTTCCCAGAACAGCATGGTGGGGATCTCGATGGGACTCAACATAGGGGTCACTCCTGTTGTGATGTTTCCGCCGAAGGGCGGCTCAGTGCCGGATGTCCGGCCGGGGCTGATAGGGGATGGGGGCCGGGTGGGCCTGGCAGAAGCGGACGACGGCCCCGCGCACCAGATCGTAAGGGGCGTCGTCTGTACAGGCGGTCTCCCCGTGATAGTCCTCCTCCAGCTCCCGCTCTGTGAGCTCTCCCCGGTGGTACCGGTGGGCCACCTCGCCGCAGGAGCGGAGGTGGACCAGGACGCCGTGAAGCCGCTCCCCCTCCTCCGGAGAGAGCACACCGGAGTCCAGCAGGGTGTGGTCCAGAAAAGCACAGAAAAAGGCATGGTCCCGGCACCAGTTCCGGTTCCCGTTGGCCTGGGCCTCGTGTCGGAGCCGCTCGATCTGCCGCAGCAGCTCCCCCTGGAGGACGGTGGACTGTCCCCGCTTCGGGACCCAGCGCGTCCAGATCTCCCGGCAGATCTGTTCTTCTTCCATTTTGTCAGGCTCCTTTCCTCCGGCGGTCACGGCTCCGGCTCAGCCCAGCGGAGGGCGCGGCCCACCGCCTTGTGCCAGCCGGCCAGCAGGCGGGCCCGGTCGTCTGTGCCCATGTCCGGCTCATAGAGACGGTCCAGCCGCCACTGGGCGCGGATCTCCTCCAGGCCGCTCCACATCCCGACCGCCAGACCGGCCAGATAGGCCGCGCCCAGGGCGGTGGTCTCCCGAATCACAGGGCGGCGGACCGGCTTGTCCAGAATGTCCGCCTGGAACTGCATCAGGAAGCGGTCCCGGCTGGCCCCGCCGTCCACCTTCAGCTGGGTGAGCGGGATCCCGGTGTCCTTCTCCATGGCGTGGACCAGATCCCAGCTCTGATAGGCGATGGACTCCTGGGCGGCCCGGATGATGTGGTCCCGGCCGGTGCCCCGGGTCAGTCCCACCAGAGCGCCCCGGGCGTACATATCCCAGTAGGGGGCCCCAAGGCCAGTGAAGGCGGGGACCAGATAGACGCCGCCGGTGTCCGGCACCTTGGAGGCGTAATACTCCGCGTCCCTGGCCTCACCGATGAAGCGCAGCTCGTCCCGGACCCACTGGATCACCGCGCCCCCCACAAAGACGGAGCCCTCCAGGGCGTACTGCACCTTCCCGTCCAGGCTGATTGCAATGGTGGACAGCAGGCCGTTGTTGCTGCGGTAGAGCCGCTCGCCGGTGTTCATCAGCAGGAAACAGCCGGTGCCGTAGGTGTTTTTGGCCTCGCCGGGAGAGAAGCAGGCCTGGCCGAACAGAGCGGCCTGCTGGTCGCCGGCGATGCCGGCGATGGGGATCTGCGCACCCTGGAGTTCTACAGAGCCGTAGATCCCGCTGGAGTCCCGCACCTGGGGCAACATGGACATGGGGATGCCCAGGCGGCCGCAGATATGGGGGTCCCAGCACAGTGACTGGATATCAAAGAGCATCGTGCGGCTGGCGTTGGTGCAGTCGGTGATATGGACCTTTCCGCCGGTGAGCTTCCACACCAGCCAGGAGTCCACGGTGCCGAACAGAAGCTCTCCGGCCTCCGCCCGGGCCCGGGCCCCCTCCACATGGTCCAGGATCCAGCTGAGCTTGGTGGCGGAGAAGTAGGCGTCGATGAGCAGGCCGGTGTGCTCCTGGACGTAATCAGTAAAGGCCCGGTCCTCCTTGAGCTGCTCGCACAGCGGCGCAGTGCGGCGGCACTGCCACACGATGGCGTTGTAAATAGGCCGCCCGGTGACTTTGTCCCAGACAATGGTGGTCTCCCGCTGGTTGGTGATGCCGATGGCGGCCAATTCATGGGGGGAGATGCCCGTCTGGGCCAGCACCTCGGTGAGGACAGAGTACTGGGTGGACCAGATCTCCATGGGGTCCTGCTCCACCCAGCCGGGCTGGGGATAGATCTGGGTCAGCTCCCGCTGGGCGGTGCCCAGGATGTTCTGGTCCTGGTCAAACAGGATACACCGGCTGCTGGTGGTGCCCTGATCCAGGGCGGCGATATATCGCTTCACAGGGATCACTCCTCTCTGGCGGCGAAGCCGCCGGGATATGGATGAAAAACAAGGGAGACGTCGCCTGGCTCAGCGGTTGGCCGCCCGGTAAATGGCCAGGATGTCCGCCTCGCCCAGCACCCGGAAGGCGCCGATGGTCCGGGCCCCGTAGAAGGTGCAGCGGCGGGCCAGTTCCTTCAGCTCCTCCTCGCTCTGGAGTCCGCAGCCCAGTTCGGTCAGGCAGGTGGGCATCCCCAGGGAGCGGAAGTAGTCCACGGTGCGGGCAATGGCCTGCCGGGCCAGCTCCTCCTGGCCGCCTCCGGCGGGGTCCAGACCCCAGACGCTCACCCCGTACTGGGCAAAGCGGGCGGGATCGGTCTCCACGCAGTACTCCGCCCAGCTGCCCCATACAGCGGAGAGGGTGGCCCCATGGGCGAAGTCGAAGCGGGCGCTGAGCTCATGGCCCAGCTGGTGGACGGCAAAATCCTTGGGCGCGCCCAGGCCGGTGAGCCCGTTGTGGGAGAGACTGCCCGCCCACATCAGCTCGCTCATGGTCTGGAGGTCGCAGGGATCTGCCAGGGCCCGGGCGCCGCAGCGGATCACCGTGCGCAGCAGCCCCTGGGCGATCTCGTCGGTGAGCAGATTACCGGTGACACAGGTGAAATAGCGGTCCAGAGTGTGCATCATGATATCCACCACGCCGCAGGCGATCTGGTAGGGGGGGAGGGAGCAGGTCAGTTCCGGATCCATCACCGCAAAGCGGGGGCGGATCTGCTCTGAGGTCAGGCCCCGCTTCTCCAAAGTATCGTCCCGGGTGAGCACGGCGGAGGAGCTGGTCTCGCTCCCGGCGGCGGAGATAGTGAGCACCGCCCCCACTGGAAGGGTGCGCTCCACCGGGCGCTTGCCCAGCCAGAAGTCCCACAGGTCAGCCTCCGGCTCCGCCGCGCCCAGGGCGATGGCCTTGGCGGCGTCGATGACGCTGCCCCCGCCGACGGCAAGGATCAAGTCTGCCCCGAACTCCAGCGCCGCCTGGACGCCCTCACGGACCTGAAACAGGCGGGGGTTGGGGTGGATCCCGGCAAAGACGCGGCAGGTGAGTCCGGCCTGGGTCAGGGACTGCTCCACACGGTCCAGCAGCCCGCTGCGACGGGCGCTCTGACCGCCGCAGACCAGCAGGACCCGGCGGGCGCCCAGCCCGGCGGCCAGTTCCCCAGTCCGGGACTCCGTCCCCGGTCCAAAGACGATCCGGGTGGGAATGGAAAATTCAAATGCGTGCATCAACAACGCCCTCCTGCGACAAAAAATTCAGATAAGGAAACTGTACCACAATCCCAGGCTGTGGGCAAGGGGGAGTGGGACCATTTCTCATCCAGGCGCATAGGCTGGGATGTGGCGGACGCCACACAGAACGATCCCAGAATAAGGAGCGTATCGTATGATGAATCGTTATCTGCCCGCAGACCGGGACTGGAGGCAGCGGGAAGGCGTGACTGCCTATCTCACCACCTCCTGCTCCCAGCCCTGCGTACCATCCTGCTGCCCTCCGCCCTGTCCTCTGCCCTGTCCCCCGGGGCCGGTTATTCCCGGACCGATCGGCCCCACTGGGCCGCAGGGTTACCCCGGTCCTGACGGCGCCACCGGCCCCACCGGTCCCCAGGGGATCCCTGGCCCCGCTGGCGCGCAGGGCCCCACCGGCCCCGCCGG
>ENA-ORUO01000479-ORUO01000479.1-human-gut-metagenome-genome-assembly--contig:-NODE-479-length-49386-cov-3.998561_pt1 | contig 49386 bp, 53 predicted proteins | sample MGYA00242082_ERZ509215 | MGnify/ENA primary metagenome ERZ509215 (study PRJEB26280, sample SAMEA2338829) | human gut metagenome | biome: human gut; feature: human-associated habitat; material: faeces... | reverse complement strand
GTAGGCCTTCTGGTACTCGGCCACCTTCTCCCGGTTGGCTTCGTAGTAGGCCTTCTTCTGTGCGGCCACCTTCTGCTTCTCTGGCGGCAGTGATTGGAACGTCGCCTCCCGGTCCAGCTCACGGCTCCGGTTCAGATCCTCCTGCGTCAGGCGGAACTCCTTCTCGATCTCCGCATCGGCGGCTGCCATCTCGGCCAGCTCCTCCGGTGTAAACATCACGCCACCTCCGCCAGCCAGATCCCTACGCTCATGCCCAGGGCAAACACGCCGAACAAAAACGCGGTGACCAGCGCGATCCATACCAACTCCTGCACCCGCTGCTTCCGCTCATTCCTCGTCTGATTCATTTCATCACCTCTCTCAGTTCTATCGCCCCGCCCAGGACAAACAGGTTAAAATACTGCTCCTGATCCAGCCGGACAGGCTCGTCCCGCAGGAGCTTGCCCATACTTTTCTCGCTGATCCCTGTTGCGCTGGCCAACTTCCTGGCATCCAGCCCGTGGCGGCTCATAGCACTCTCCGCGATCCGCCGCACGATCTCATACGCGGTTCTCATTGCCACCCTCCATTTCTGCCCACTGATCCAAAATCTTTGACATAACAGCCACAGTATTGCCCATCAGCTTGACCATGTCGCCAAAGGTCACATCATACAGAGATTGGTTCAGCCGGTCCATGTGGAGTTTGGTGTTTGCATTCTGCTGCTCGATTTCACGAGCGGTGCTGTTATCATTCAGCATAAATTTTCCTCCTTGCTCTTGACGGCTCGAAGGAAAAGTAGTACACTTGTTCCAACAAGCCTAGTCGGCGTAATCGATTAGGTTTGCAGCCCTGTCGGATCTGCTCATCCGGCGGGGCGTTTTTATACCATTCCACGGCTCTGGACGATCGCCTTCGCCACCAGGTCCGTCTCATAGCCCCTCTTCCTGGGTCCCATCCGGATTGCCGGGATGCCATGCTCCTCCGCCCACCGGTCCCCATTGACCGCCCGGGCAAAATAACCGGCCTCCCTGGCCACGTCCGTGGGAGACATCACCCCACCGTGCCGCTCATACATCAGGCGGCGCTTTTCGGCAACCTCACGTCCCAGGGCGCTCTGTGCGCTTGTCGTGTATCGGCTCATCTTCTCACCTCCTCATGTTCTGCAAAGATTATAAATCCTGCGCTCTCTACACCCGGTTCCAGCCAAAAACTACAAGTGACATATAACGAAAGACTTTTTCGCAGATCTCGGGCTTCCCTGTCAACTTGTGCTCCGCGATTACCAGTGCAATGTCCTGTCCAAGCGACTTGAACTCATCTGGGCCGAGAATCTTGTCCAGTTCATCACCAAGCGTCGATTGTTCGGCGCTTTTTTTATTTTCCATCTCCTCCCCTCCCTTCCAGTCCTGTTTATCGGACTGCCCGTTACGCCGGATCCGGATACGCAAACTCCACCAGCTCCTTGAGATCCAGAAGAGACAGCGCCGGGTCATGCGCCGCACGATCCAGGGCCAGCTCCTTAAACTTGGTCCCGGAGCCATCCAGCAGCCGCTTATACTCATTCAGTTTGTTGTCCATGGTTTCCCTCCTATCGAAAACACTGCCATTCTAAATAACAGCAAACTCCAAAAGTTCTTTCGCCCGATCCAGGACCGCCTTTGCCTGGGTCAGCGTAAGGCCTTTTCCAATCAGCATATCGCGGATCTGCTGAGGAAGCTCCTGCGCCATCACAACATTGATGCCCTGCATTTTCCGCATATAGGCTTCGTCCATCTCTCTCACCCCCTTCTTGAATAGTCCGGTTTATCGGACTTCTGCTCTGGTATCTTGATTGTAATTCTGGATCTCTAAAATATCGCAGATAGCCTGGACAATCTTGGGGGCATTGCGCTTCCCCTTCAGAATTTTGTCCATGTACCCACTGTCCGCAAAAAGCCCCGTCCGGTTTGTGATTTCAGACTCCAACCACTTCTGTGTCTTTCCACGCTTTAGCAGCTCCGTCTTTACGCACAAACCAAACGACGTGAATTTGCACGAATCCACGAAAATACCTCCCTCCTTATATTTGCTGTTGACAAGTACTTAATATTGTACTAATATGTAAGCACCACCAAACATTGTACTCATTTGAGCGCTTGTCATGTTTGTATTTTAGTACTGTCACGAGTACAAGTCAAGCATTTTGTGCTATATTGAGTACTTTTGTTGTTATAACCAAAAAGGAGTACTTGAATATGGGCGAATTGTACGATAGGATAGCTTCCTTATGTTCAAATAAAGGGATAAAACCAGGAAAGATGTGTAACGATCTTGGAATAAGTAGAGGAAGCATTGGGGATTTGAAAAAAGGGAGAAGGGAAGGAATTTCCATTAAAACAGCAACAAAAATTGCCGACTACTTTGGTGTCACAACCGATTATCTCTTGACTGGTGAAGAAATAAAAAAAGCACCCACCCCGGAGGGTGAACGCAAAGTCAGCGACAACGATATTAAATTCGCTCTGTTCGGGGGCGATGGTGAAATCACCGATGCCATGTACGATGAGGTAAAACGCTTCGCCCAGATGGTCAAACTTCGGGAGGAGGCGGAAAAGAAGAAGGAATAAACATGGAAACATATGAATTGTACCAGGTGGCTAAGGATAGAAATATTCCTATCATATTGTTGGCCATTCCAGAAAACGGATCTATGTGCATCCAATCAGATGCAGGCAGATGCTACATCGGAATGGATTGTGATGTGGTTGACGGAGAAGCAGACCGCCGAGTACACTTGGCACATGAGCTAGGGCACTGCGTAACCGGGAGTTTTTACAACCGCTGGGCAGCTCGAGATCTCCGGAAGAAGCATGAGCATCGTGCGGATAAATGGGCGATAAAGCATTTGGTTCCAAAAGAATATTATGACCAAGAGATTGCTGCCGGCCGAACTGAAATTTGGGAACTAGCAGAACAGTTTAATGTATCAGAGGATTTCATGAAAAAGGCCGTATGCTTTTACACATACGGAAATCTGAACCCAGAATTGTATTTCTGATCCAACTGCCGGAGGGCAGAACATATAAATAAACAGGAGGAATACAACATGAAAAAGAAATTGCTTGCAATCATGATGTCTACTTGCATCGCACTGTCAATGACAGTCAGTGCCAGCGCCTTGAATCTCTATTTTGACGGCGCGCCATTGGTTACCGATGTCCCTGCTCAGATCATCAACAACCGAACCATGGTCCCAATTGGTCACATTTTCAACGCTCTTGGTGCAAAAGTGACCTGGGACGGAGCCACAAAGACTGCGACTGGGGAGAAAGACGGAACAAAAGTAGTTTTACAAATCGACAATACCACCGCCTATGTCAATGATAAGGCAATTACCCTGGATACTCCAGCCATGATTGTAAACAATCGAACGATGGTCCCGGCCTGGTTTGTTTCTGAGGCGTTTGGCGCAAAGGTCTACTGGGACGGAAGCACATCAACAGTCCGGATCGCCACCCAGGTTTATGATGTTGTCCGCGTGATCGATGGAGATACCATTGTAGTCAATTATAATGGCAATGAAGAAAAAGTGCGGATGATTGGTGTTGATACTCCAGAAAGTGTGCATCCAGACAGTTCGAAAAACACTGAAGCAGGCGTGTCTGCTTCCGAGTACACAAAGAAACACTTAGAGGGGAAGCAGGTCGAACTGGAATTTGATGTCCAGCAGCGAGACCAATATGGCCGGCTCCTTGCCTATGTTTGGGTTGATGGCAAGATGTACAATAAAACTCTGTTGGAGGATGGGATCGCAAATCTTGCTACATATCCCCCCAATGTAAAATATGTGGACGAGTTTACGGCTATCGTTAACGCTCGAAATCCAGAGAACTCAGATTCACAGGAAAAACCTAATGATCCAGACGTAAAAGACAGCGGGAAATATGTCGGTAGCTTAGAGTCTGATAAATACCACTTGCCTGGGTGCAGATTCGCCGAAAAGATCTCAGAGGAAAACGAGATTTGGTTTGACACCGAAGAGGAAGCTATTACCGCTGGATATAAGCCGTGCGGCGTGTGTAATCCTTAAATAAAAATCCCCGCCCCGGTGTTGGCGCACCAGAGCAGGGAAAAGGGGCAGGAACTTTTGCGGGTCACCTGCCCTTCTATTTTAAAATGAATAGGAGGCATTGTCAATGGGCGAATACATCCGAAAAACCGCCCGGTACAACGGGAAGAAGTATGAGGCCACAGGAAAAACCGAACTGGAGGCCATGACCAAGCTGGCAGAAAAGCTGTCGGCGGTCAAAAGGGGAGAAGAGATCGTATCAGGATCCATGACGGTCAACGCCTGGTATAAGCAGTGGATGGAGCTGTACAAAAAACCGAAGGGCTTGACCGAAAAATCTCTGGCCATGTACGACGAAAAATATAATGGGTACATCAGAGGCTCTATTGGTCACATGAAATTAAAAGATGTGCGTGACGTCCACCTTCAGCGGATCTTAAATGGAGAAGCCGGCCGGTCCGCATCCCATGTAAAAAAACTGAGGATGCTGTTGCAGGAGATGTTTAAGCGGGCCCGTCAGTCTCGCTTGATCCCATACGATCCCGCGGAGCTTCTGTCTCTGCCAACTGTCACAAAAGGCCGGCGGCGCTCCATCACGGAGGAAGAACGAACTGCAATCCTGAGAATTTCTCAACATCACAGGGCTGGATTGTGGATACTCACCCTGCTCTATACTGGAATGCGTCCGGGAGAAACCGCTGCACTTACCTGGGCTGATGTGGATTTTGAGCATAATGAGATCCACGTTCATGCCGCCAAAGAAAGCGGAAGCCGAACCATCAAAGGCCCTAAGACCGCCTCCGGTGTCCGGGACATTCCAATACACGCCGCTCTGCTTCCACACCTCTTGGAGTCCCGTGGGAAACCGTTCTCATTGGTATTCCCCACCAAGGCCGGAACTGTGCAAAACGAAAGCAGCATGAGGCGGATGTGGAACAGTTTCATCAGAGAGATGGAAGAGGAGTCCGGCCCTGTTGCGGATGACCTCACTCCATATTGTCTGCGACATACCTTCTGTACAGATCTCCAACGCGCTGGAGTGTCTATCAACGTGGCAAAGGAGTTGATGGGCCACGCTGATATTCAAACAACAGCAAATATTTATACGCACAAAGACAGTGAAACTCTGCACAAAAGTATCGCCCTTCTTGATGGTAGTGGTGGAAAACCTGGTGGAAATGTGAAAGTAGGATAGCAGATTCTCCTAGAGCCGCAACGGATTACACACTTAAAGGACTCTGATTCGAGTTCTGTTGTCTCCACCAGAAAGAAAACCACGACGAATGTCGTGGTTTTCTTCATTTTGCCTTCAAAGCGAACAGCCCGACCACGCGCCGAAGGCGCGTGGTCGGGGCTTTGCTCTCCGTCGGGATCACTTGTCCGCCGCTTCAAAATCCATTTTATTCCCGGTGGTCCTCCAGCACCGCGCCGGCCCGGTAGGCCTCCAGCAGGTCCCGCAGGGCGTCGGCCTGGGCCTGGAGCTTCTTGCCCACGTCCGTCTGGGCAATCTTGATCCGGGCCTCCATGCGCTCAAATACCTCGGAGCTGCTGGCAATGTCGATATTCTCCTCGATGGCGGTCTTTTGGCCGCAGAAGGGCTGGTGAGAGACCAGCCGCAGCACCCAGGAGTTGTAGATCAGGGTGTAGCCCGCAATGCCGGTGGTGGGCTGATAGGCCTTGCAGAAGCCGCCGTCGATGACCAGCAGCTTGCCGCCCCCCTTGATGGGGCTCTCCCCCTTCTTGGACTTCACCGGGATGTGCCCGTTGATGATATGGCAGTGTGGACCCTCCAGACCGAACTCCTTCAGCAGGTCGTCGCACACCGCGGGGTCCTGATAGTAGGTGTAATAGGCGTTTTTCGGCTCCGTCCAGGCGGACTCGTCCTTGATGAGCCGACGCTCAAAGGTAGTCATGCGGTTTCGGCCAAAGATGGGACTGTTCCGTCCGGCCCACAGGAACCAGAGGAAGTCCATCCCCTGCTGCCGCTCCGGCGAGCCGGGCTTGTGGTAATAGGCCTGCCGCGCGGCGGTGTCTGCAAAGTCAAAAAACTCCTTTCCGCTGCGCGCCTTGCCGCCCAGGGTGAAGGTGAGCAGCTGCCCATCCTCCGTCATGGGAACGCAGCCGTGGAACAGCAGATTGCCGTTGAAAACCTTATAGAGGCTGCCCTTGGAGTACAGGAAGCGGACGTGCTTTTGCAACTTCTCACTGCGCTGGAAGGAGGCGGTGAGCTGGTCGATCACGCTCTCCTCCTCCAGCGTGAGGGTATAGGGGTCCTTGGGATCCACGGTGGGGAAGTCGGTGTCCTCCAGGGGATAGGTGACGTCCCCGATGGTGATGCAGCGGTTCTCATAGTCGATCTTGTCCAGCAGCAGCCGGTCGGCCATGTCGTACTCCGGGTGGCGGAGCAGCTTCTGTCCCTCCAGCTTGAACAGGATGATGGTGATGGCCTTGTGCATCCGGGCGGAGAGCAGCTTATCCTTCTCGCTGTACTGGTCGGCGTCCGGCCCGGTGAGCTTGACCGCAAAGCGGTGGACATCGCAGTCCCGGTATTCCTCGTTGGCAAACACAGACAGGGGGCGCAGGGAGATGCCGTATCCCGTCTCGATGACCTCCAGGTTGTTGTAATGGATGGAATTGGCCAGCACCGTGGCCACCAGGGTGCGGGAGCCGCAGGCCGCCCCCATCCACAGGATGTCGTGGTTGCCCCACTGGATGTCCACACTGTGGTACTCCAACAGGGAGTCCATGATGATGTCCGCCCGGGGCCCGCGGTCAAAGATGTCTCCCACGATGTGCATATGGTCCACCGCCATGCGCTTGATCACCAGGGAGACCGCCTCAATGAACCGGTCCGCCTGTCCCAGGTCGATGATGGTGTTGATGATATTCTCATAGTAGTCCCGCTTGTCCGCCTCATCATAGTGGGTGTGGAGCAGTTCATCGATGATATAGGCGTAGTCCTTGGGCAGGGCCTTGCGCACCTTGGAGCGGGTATATTTGGAGGAGACCCAGCGGCAGATCTCGATGAGCCGGTGCAGGGTGATCCGGTACCACTCATCCATGTCCGGCAGCAGCTGGTGGAGCTGTTCCAGCTTCTCCTCCGGGTAGTAGATCAGGGTACACAGCTCATCCCGGTCCGACCGGGAGATGGTGGCGGCAAACAGGTCGTCCACCTTTTCCTTGATGACGCCGGAGCAGGAGTTCAAAATGTGGAGAAATGCCTCATACTCCCCGTGTACGTCAGAGATGAAGTGCTCTGTGCCCTTGGGCAGGTTCAGAATGGCCTGAAGATTGATGATCTCACTGCTGGCGGCCTGTACCGTGGGATACTGCTGGGCCAGAAGCTTTAAGTAACGCAGTTCTTCCTGGGAAAATGACTTTTTCCGTTTCATTCGATTGCCTCCTTCGATACGCTTCAGGTTCGGATGGCTTTATTATTTCATATTTAGGAGGCGCTTGCAAGGGATTTCAGATCCTTTAACAAAAAATTAAACAGTATCGTGCCTGGATACGGCGTCTTTTTTGTCATTTTCCCCGTTCCGGCTTTTCCCCTTCCTATTTCAAAAAAATCGTGCTATACTGAACTATATTTCAGGCAAGGAGTGAGTTTTTTGGCGCAGACCCATAAAAATGAAGAGCAGCTTGCCACCGCGCCCATCGGACGGCTCATGCTGAAGCTGGCCGTACCCACGGTGGCGGCCCAACTCATCAATATGCTGTATAACATCGTGGACCGCATCTACATTGGACACATCCCGGAGGTGGGCAGCACCGCCCTCACCGGCGTGGGCGTTACATTTCCTATCATCACTCTGGTGTCCGCCTTCGCCGCCTTTGCCGGACAGGGCGGCGCGCCCCTGGCCTCCATCCAGCTGGGTGCCGGGCGAAGGGACGAGGCCGAGCGGATCCTGGGCAATTCCCTGGTCCTCCTGCTGGCGGCCTCCCTGCTGCTGACAGTGGGCTTCAGCATGTACAAAGAACCTATTTTGTACGCCTTCGGCGCCTCGGATGCCACCATTGGCTACGCGGTGGACTATATCCGCATCTATCTGTTGGGGACGATATTCGTCCAGCTGGCCCTGGGGCTGAACAGCTTCATCAGCGCCCAAGGAAAAGCGCTGGTGGCTATGCTCAGCGTGCTGATCGGCGCGATACTGAACATCGTGCTGGATCCCATCTTTATTTTCCTTCTGGATTGGGGCGTACAGGGCGCGGCCCTGGCTACCATCCTGTCTCAGGCGGTGAGCGCCTGCTGGGTCTTTGGATTCCTGTGCAGCCGTCACAGCGGCCTGCGCATCCGCCGGAGCAACCTCCGTCCCAGCGCCCGGGTCATTGGCCGCATCGCCTCCCTGGGCGTGGCCCCCTTCATCATGCAGTCCACTGAGAGCCTGGTCACCGTGGTGCTCAACACCAGCCTTCAGACCTACGGGGGCGACCTGTATGTGGGCGCTCTCACCATCATGCAGTCGGTCATGCAGATGATCGTCATGCCTGTCCAGGGCATCACCCAGGGGACCCAGCCCATTATGAGCTACAACTACGGCGCCGGAAATTATGCCCGAGTCCGCCGCACCTTCCAGCGCCTGCTCACCGTCACCCTCACCGCCACCTGCTCCGCCTTTCTCGCCGTGATCCTGTTTCCCGGCCTTCTGGCCCGTATCTTCACGCCTCAGGAGGAGACGATCCAGCTGGTCTCCCAGGTCATGCCCTTATTCTTCGGCGGGATCTGGGCCTTTGGGGCACAGATGGCCTGTCAGATCACCTTTATGTCGCTGGGGCAGGCCCGTACCAGCCTCTTTCTGGCCCTCCTGCGCAAGGTGATCCTGCTGGTCCCCCTGGCGCTGCTCCTGCCCCGGATCACCGGCAGCGTGTTCGGCATTTTCGCCGCCGAGCCCATCGCCGACATCCTGGCCAGTGCCACGACCCTCACCCTGTTCCTGCGCAAGCGCAAATCGCTTCTTCCCGTATCCAGCGGCGAAACTTCTGTATAACGAACAGCCGCCCGCCGGAGATGCAGAAAACACATCTCCGGCGGGCGCTCATCTTTTCTCGGTTCGGACGCCTATGCGGTGCGGCTCACACCGCCGGTCCCCCCTTCAGGTGGGTCCCGTTGAGCACCGCCTCCGCCAAAGTCTCCCCCTCATACCGCAGCTTGAGGGAGAAAAACGGCTCTTCCTCCCGGTCCAGCAGGGCCAGGAAGATGGCGTCCCCCTCCCAGTGGGGCAGCTCCAGCAGGTGGCTCTTGGGGATCCACTCCAGATCTCCCTCGTCGCACTCCTTCAGGGTTCCGGTAAAGCCGTCGGCGGTGAACAGGTGCATATACTCCGTGGGCCACCGGTCGGAGACAAAGGTGACGATCCCCCGGTATCGGTAGTCGGTGAGGGTAAGCCCGGTCTCCTCCCGGGCCTCCCGGAGCAAACAGTCCTCCGGGCTCTCCCCGTCCTCGAACTTGCCCCCGATCCCGATCCACTTGTCCTGGTTCAGATCGTGCTTCTTCTTGATCCGGTGGAGCATCAGGTACTCCTCTCCCCGGCGGATATAGCACAGCGTGGTATTGATCATGTCAGGCCTCCTTTAGGCAGAAGCCCAGCTTGGCCGCTACCCGGCTGTACATGGGGGTAGGCACCCCGTACTTTTGGCCCAGGCGCACCACCTCAAAGATCAGGCCGTCCACCTCAGAGGGCTTGCCCGCATCCAGATCCCGTTTCAGCGAGGTAGAGGCGTCCGGATCCAGGGCGTCCTGGATGGCCAGGCTCCGGGCCACCGGGTCCTCGGGGAAGGGATGGCCCATGGCCTCGGCCAGGGCCCCGATCTCCCCCACCAGAGCCTTGAAGTCCTCCCGAATCTGCCCGGGGACCTGCATCCCAGCCACCTTCACATTGTGATAGATGCCGCAGGCCGCCATGGGAGAGACCACAGAGAACTTCATCAGGGCGTCCCGCTGGATGTCCCGGGACAGGATGGCCTCCACACCGCACTCATTCAGGTCCCGGGCCACCTGCTCCAGCTCTGGGCGGTACTCCTCCGGCGTCCGGGGTCCAAACACCACCCGGAAAATATCCCCACTCATGTGGATGGTCCCTGGAGCCTTGATCTCCGCGGCGATATAGATGCACCCATCGGTCACCAGGGCGGGGGCCAGCTCCGGCTGGAGCCGTCCCCCCGTCCCATAGAGATTCAGGATGGGGATGACGATGGTGTGGGCGTCGCACAGCCGCTTCAGAGCAGGGACCGTCTCCGCCAGAGAGTATCCCTTGACACACAGCAGAATCACGTCAGGACGGCAGGAGCAGTGCTCCGCATCTTCCGCCTCCACCGGAATGGCAAAGGTCCCATGCCGGCTCTCCAGCACCAGGCCGTTTCTCCGGATGGCCTCCAAATGGGCGCCCCGGGCAATCAGTGAGACGTCCTTCCCGCCCTGGGCCAGAAAGGCCGCCAGACTGCCGCCGGTCCCTCCGGCGCCAAACACCAAATACCTCATCTCCGCATCCCTCCTGGAGCATTTTTCCCGTCCAGTATAGCATGGAGCCCCCTCCCGCGCAAGTGCTTCCCCGGTGCGCCGGACAGGACGGTCTATTTCGTCTCCCTCCTGGAGACAGCTGAAAAAAAGAATTGACAAACAAAAATTTTTAAGGTAAGATGTGAGAAATTCCAAATTGCGCAGGCGTTTGGAAGCGTGACCATGGCAATGACCGGGCAGTAGGCGGGTCTGGACGTGCAGAGAGGGAGCGGTCGGTGCAAGCTCTCCGAAAGGACCCAGAGGCTGAAGCTCTCCCGCGAGCCGCTTCTCTGAACGGGGCCTTCCCTGAGTAGGAGAGGACGGATCCCCGCCGTTATCGGGGCATGAGCGCACAGGCAGACCGCCTGTGAAGTTAGGTGGTACCACGGAGCAATGCGGCTTCGTCCTATCGGGAACGATGGGACGGAGCCGCTTTTTCTATCTCAAGCGGAGGTGACAGAAGCATGACTGGAGCGGAAGCCCTGATCGAGAGCTTGCTGCAAGAGCAGGTGGAACATATTTTTGGATACGCCGGTGCGACGATCTGCCCGGCCGTGGACGCCTTGAAGGCCCACCCGGAGATCGGCTATACCCTGGTTCGGACGGAACAGAACGCGGGACACGCGGCATCCGGCTATGCCCGCATCAGCGGCAAGCCTGGGGTGTGCATGGTGACCTCCGGCCCGGGGGCCACCAACCTGATCACCGGCATCGCCACCGCCTATCTGGATTCCATCCCCATGGTGGCCATCACCGGCCAGGTCCCCAGCTACCTGCTGGGCCGGGACATCTTTCAGGAGGTGGACATCACCGGCGCGGTGGCCCCCTTCTCCAAGCACAGCTACCTGGTGAAGGACGCCAACGACATCCCCCGGGTGGTCAAGGAGGCCTTCCACATCGCCTCCACCGGCCGCCCCGGTCCGGTGCTCATCGACATCCCCATCGATGTGCAGGAGCAGAGCCTCAAGCGCTTCGCCTATCCCGCCGAGGTGAATATCCGGGGCTATAAGCCCAGCGTCCGGGGCAACGACCTTCAAATCAAGCGGGTGGTGGACGCCATCGCCCAGTCCAAGCAGCCCCTGATCTGTGCCGGCGGCGGCGTGTGGCTGGCCGACGCCCGTGAGGAGCTGCTGGAGCTGGCCGAGGGTTCTGAGATCCCGGTGGTCAAGACCATGATGGGCCTCTCCCTCCTGCCCACCGACCACCCCCTGAACATGGGCATGATCGGCGCCCACGGCAACCACTGCGCCAACCAGGCCCTGGCTAAGGCGGACCTGCTCATCATGGTGGGTACCCGGGCGGCAGACCGGGCGGTGGTGGACCCCCGGGAGATCCAGCGCCGCATGGCTACCATCCACATCGACGTAGATCCGGCGGAGATCGGCAAGAATATGCAGGCCGCCATCCCCCTGGTGGGCAATGTAAAGGTCATCCTGCGGCAGATCCTGGACCGGGGCGCACCGGTGACCAACTCCGCTGCATGGCTGGAGCAGCTCACCGACTTCCGCCGCGCGGAGCTGAACCGCCGCTTCCCCCATCGGGAGGGCTATGTGTTCCCCGGGACCGTCCTGCGGAAGCTGGGCGCCCGGCTGGACGACGACGCGGTGGTGTGTGTGGATGTGGGGCAGAACCAGATCTTCACCTGCAAGTACCTGCCCCAGAAGAACGGACGCCTGCTCACCAGCGGCGGTCTGGGCACCATGGGCTATGCCCTCCCCGCCGCCGTGGGGGCCAAGGTGGCCCGTCCCGACCGCCAGACCATTGTGGTGTGCGGCGACGGCTCCTTCCAGATGGCCATGAATGAGCTGGCCGCTGTCCGGGCCGGTGGTCTGAATCTGAAGATCGTCCTGTTCCGCAACCATACCCTGGGTCTGGTCCACCAGATCCAGTGCTCCGCCCCCTATCACGGCCCCTTCGGCGTGGCCCTGGACGGCTCCCCGGATTTTGAGACCATCGCCCAGGCCTATGGCATCCCCAGCCTCACCGTCCGGGACGAGGACCGGCTGGACGGCGTCCTGGACCAGTTCCTGGCCGCCCCGGGCTGCGGCCTGCTGATCTGCGAGGTCCACCCCGATGTGGGCACCAACGACTGAGAGAGGGAGGAGACGCCATGAAACAGACCATTTCCGTCCTGGTGGAAAACCAGGCCGGCGCGCTGAACCGGATCACCGGCCTGTTCTCCCGCCGGGCCTTCAACATTGAGTCCCTGGCCGTGGGCGTGACCGACGACCCCACCATTTCCCGCATCACCATCATTGTGGACAGTGGCAACAGCGTGGTGGAGCAGGTGGAAAAGCAGCTCAACAAGCTTATTGAGGTCATCAAGGTCCGCACCCTGGAGGAAAACGCTCTCATCGGCCGGGAGCTGATGCTCCTGAAGGTCAACGCCAACAACAAGACCCGCCAGGATATTATGACCATCTGCGAGATCATGGGGGCCAAGGTGACGGACATCTCTCCCACCTCCCTCACCCTGGAGCTGTCCGACACTCCCGACCGGCTGGACACCTTCCAGTCCATGATGCGCCCCTTCTCCATTTTGGAGGTGGCCCGCACCGGCATGGTCGCCGTGCAGAAGGGCGCGGGAAAAATCTAATTCCTCATTCCTAATTGCACATAAGGAGGCAGCAATTTGAAAGTACGAGCCACCCAGGCCATCATGGAGTGCCTGCTGGAGCAGGAGGTGGACACCGTCTTTGGCTATCCCGGCGGGACCATCCTGAACCTCTATGACGAGCTGTATCATTATCAAGATAGAATACATCATGTATTGACCGCCCATGAACAGGGCGCCGCCCACGCCGCCGACGGCTACGCCCGCTCCACCGGCAAGGTGGGGGTGTGCTTCGCCACCTCCGGCCCGGGGGCCACCAATCTGACCACCGGCATCGCCACCGCCTATATGGACTCCTCCCCCGTAGTATTCATCACCTGCAACGTCAGCGAGGGGCTGCTGGGCAAGGACTCCTTCCAGGAGGTGGACATCACCGGCATCGCCATGCCCATCACCAAGGCCACCTATCTGGTCCGGGATCCTCAGACCATTCCTGATGTGATGCGCCAGGCCTTTGCCGTGGCGGCCACCGGCCGGCCCGGCCCGGTGCTCATCGACTTTTTGAAAAATGTCACCTTCCTCAACACCATGATCGACTATGAGTTCATCCCCTGGGACCAGAACCGGGGGACGAACAGCATCCGCCAGCTGGCAGTGAGCCACGGCCTGAAGGCCCCCGAGCCCGATCTTGGGGACATCGACACACTGGTGGACATGATCGCCCAGTCGGAGCGCCCCCTGCTGATCTGCGGCGGCGGCGTGGTCCGGGGCCGGGCGGACCGGCAGTTCCGCACCTTTGCAGAGAAGCTGGACGCCCCGGTGGCCATCACCGTCATGGGCGGCGGCGGCTTCCCCGGCGCGCACCCCCTGACCACAGGGATGATCGGGATGCACGGCTCCCAGGCCAGCAACGTGGCCTGCAACGAGTGCGACCTGCTCATCGCGGTGGGCTGCCGCTTCTCCGACCGGGTGGCCCTCCAGCCGGACACCTTCGCCAGCCAGGCCAAGATCGTACACATCGACATCGACCGCTCTGAGATCGATAAGAACGTGCTTACCGACCACCACATCGTGGGCTCCGCCAAGCGGGTGCTGGAGCTGCTCAACCAGCGCCTCCCCCAGTATCAGCACACCGAGTGGAAGGAGCACATCCTCCCCCTGCGGGAAAAACAGCCGGTGGAGCACGGCACAGACCGGCTGACCCCGGGACAGATCCTGGACGCCATCCAGCAGGCGGCGCCCCAGGGCTCTATCGTAGCCACCGACGTGGGGCAGCATCAGATGTGGTCCATCCAGCACTTCCACTTCGACTACCCCGGCCAGCTGCTCACTTCCGGCGGCTTTGGCACCATGGGCTTCGGCCTGGGAGCCGCCATCGGGGCCAAGGTGGGCAACCCGGACAAGGTGGTCATCCATACCACCGGAGACGGCTGCTTCCGGATGAACTGCCACGAGCTGGCCACTGTGGAGCACTACCACCTTCCCATCATCACCGTGGTGTTCAACAACGGAACTCTTGGCATGGTCCGCCAGTGGCAGCACCTGATCTATCAGGAGCACTACTCCGAGACCACCCTGGACCGCGGTCCCGACTTCGTGAAGCTGGCCGAGGCCTACGGTCTGAAGGGCCGGCGGGTCACCAACCGCGCGGAGATGGAGCAGGCCCTTCAAGAGGCCCTGTCATGCGGCTGCGGCTATGTCATCGACTGCCAGGTGGACATGGACGAGATGGTCCGGCCTATGGTGGCCGGCGGCGCCCATATCACTGATTTTCTGCTGAAGTAAGGGGGGCGGCACGGATGAACAAGACCTTTGATCCAGAAAAGAAGCTCTACACCCTCTCCCTGCTGGTCCAGGACATCCCCGGCGTCCTCAGCCAGGTCGCCCGGCTGTTCTCCCGCAAGGGATATAACATCGAGTCCATCGTCTCCGGCGAGACCAGCCAGCCCGGCCTAACCCGCATCACCATCGTGATCCTGGGGGACGAGCTGATGGTCAATCAGATCGCCGCCCAGTGCCGGAAGCTGATCCCGGTGCAGGTGGTGAAGATCCTGGACGAGGAGACCTCCATCCAGCGCGAGTTCGCCATGATCAAGGTACGGGCAGAGGACCGGGCCGCCCGGGACGAGGTGATCCAGATGGCTAATATCTTCCGGGCCAACATCATCGACGTGAGCCGGGAGACCCTCACCGTGGCTATCTTCGGGGACAAGAGCAAAACCTCCGCCCTGATCCGCCTGCTGTCCGACTTCGGCATCCTGGAGATGGCCAAGACGGGTACCCTGGCCATCGAGCGGGGCCTCAGCTCCATCTACGACGACAGCAAGCTCCGCACCGAATACAACTATGGCAAAAACGTGCTGTGATCCCAGTGTCAATCCATCGGCCGGCCGAATCCTCGGCCCACGCTGTTTTGAATTGTAGTTTAACAACGTCATACCAAAAGGAGTGCATTACAATGGCAAAGATGTATTACGCAAAAGACTGTGACATCAACTATCTCAATGGAAAGAAGATCGCCATCATCGGCTACGGCTCCCAGGGCCATGCCCATGCCCTGAACCTGAAGGATTCCGGCTGTGACGTGTGCGTCGGCCTGCGCGCCGGCTCCAAGAACTGGTCCGTGGCGGAGAAGGACGGCCTGAAAGTCATGACCGTGCCTGAGGCTGCCAAGTGGGGCGACATCGTGATGATGCTCATCAACGACGAGGTCCAGGCCGATGTGTATAAGAGAGACATCGCCCCCAATCTGGAGGACGGCAACGCCCTGGCCTTTGCCCACGGCTTCAACATCCGCTATCAGCAGATCGTCCCCCCCAAGGGCGTAGATGTGTTCATGGCCGCTCCTAAGGGCCCCGGCCACACCGTCCGCTCCACCTATGTGGCCGGGAAAGGCGTGCCCTGCCTGGTGGCTGTGGAGCAGAACGCCACCGGCGACGCCATGAAGATCGCCCTGGCCTACATCGCCGGCATCGGCGGCGCCCGCGCCGGCATCATGGAGACCACCTTCCACGACGAGACCGAAACCGACCTGTTCGGCGAGCAGGCTGTCCTGTGCGGCGGCGTGGTGGATCTGATGAAGTGCGGCTTCGAGACTCTGGTGGAGGCCGGCTATGCCCCCGAAAATGCCTACTTCGAGTGCATCCACGAGATGAAGCTCATCATCGACCTGATCAACAAGGGCGGCGTGGCTGCCATGAACTACTCCATCTCCGACACCGCGGAGTTCGGCGAGTACGTCTCCGGCCCCCGCGTTCTGCCCTATGAGGAGACCAAGAAGAACATGAAGGCGGTTCTGAACGACATTCAGGACGGCACCTTCGCCGGCCGCTGGATCGCCGAGAACAAGAGCTTCGGCCGCACCTTCTTCAACTCCAAGCGGGCTCAGCTGGCTCAGCACCAGATGGAGATCGTGGGCGCCGAGCTGCGCAAGAATATGCTCTGGGGCGACGACACCGATCTGGACACCGCCTCCAACTGATCTGTATGACTGAAAGCAGGGGCCCCGGCTATGCCGCGGGCCCCTGTTTGTCTGTGAAAAAATCCGGCTGATGCCGGATTTTTTCATTGCCAGAGGAATCAAAAAAACACCAGGGGCGGCTTTCCCCGCCCCCGGCGCGTCTCAGTACGGAGCGTCCGAACCGGATCATTCCGGGGTCTGTTCGGACTTGCTGTGCCGGGGCTTCTGCTGGGCGGTCATGGCCTCGTGCTCCAGGCGCAGCTCAGTCCAAAGCTGCTGGGAGTTCCAGCTTTTGTTGGTGGGGGTGAGCATCGCCTTCAGGGCGATCCGGGGCAGGCCGGCGCGGTTCATCGTGGTCAGGATCTGATCCAGACGGCCCTGAGCCAAGCCGCAGAACACCAGCATGGGCTCCAGAAAGGACTCCTCCACCGGGCGGCTCTCCTCACTGCGGGACAACAGCTCCTCCAGCGTCAGCCCGTACTGTTCCGGCGCGACCTGCCGGATCCGAACCCGGAGCATGAGAAAGATCTGACGGAGCTTGGCCCACTCCGGGCCGGAGCAGTTGTACATAAGAACAGTCTCACCTGTCATAGGGATCCCTCCTGTTGAAGCTTGGGCAGGGGCGGGGCATTTTGTGCTCCGCCCCCGTTTTTGAGATACGGTCACACGCAGGCCAGCGCCTGCTCCAGGTCTGCAATGATGTCTTTTGCATCCTCGATACCGACGGAGAAGCGCACCAAATCTGGGGAGACTCCGGCGGCGGCCAGCTCCGCATCGTTCATCTGGCGGTGGGTGGAGGAGGCGGGATGCAGCACACAGGTCTTGGCGTCCGCCACATGGGTGGCGATAGAGGCCAGCTTCAGCCCCGCCATGAATTTCTCCGCCGCGGCCCGGCCGCCCTTGACGCCGAAGATGACCACACCGCAGGTGCCGTTGGGCAGGTACTTCTGGGCCCGCTGGTGGTACTTGTCTCCGGGCAGCCCGGCATACTGCACCCAGGCGATCTTGTCGTGGCCCTGGAGATACTTGGCCACGGCCTGGGCATTCTCACAGTGCTTCTTCATGCGCAGAGGCAGGGTCTCCAGCCCGATGTTCAGCAGGAAGCAGTTGTGGGGGGAGGGGATGGAGCCCAGGTCCCGCATGAGCTGGACGGTCGCCTTGGTGATGTAGGCCCCCTCCAGACCGAAGCGCTGGGTGTAGGTGACCCCGTGGTAGCTCTCGTCCGGGGTGGTCAGGCCGGGGAACTTGTCGGCATAGGCGTTCCAGTCAAACTTGCCGCTGTCCACGATGGCGCCGCCCACGGTGAGGGCGTGGCCGTCCATATACTTGGTGGTGGAGTGGGTGACGATGTCACAGCCCCACTGGAAGGGGCGGCAGTTCACCGGGGTGGCAAAGGTGTTGTCCATAATGAGGGGCACGCCGTGGGCGTGGGCCGCCTTGGCAAACTTCTCGATATCCAGGACGGTGAGGGCAGGGTTGGCGATGGTCTCGCCAAAGACCGCCTTGGTGTTGGGCCGGAAGGCGGCGTTCAGCTCCTCCTCAGAGCACTCGGGATCCACGAAGGTGAACTCGACGCCCATGCGCTTCATGGTGACGGAAAACAGGTTAAAGGTCCCGCCGTAGATGGAGGTGGAGGAGATGATGTGGTCTCCGCAGCCTGCAATGTTGAAGATGGCATAGAAGTTGGCCGCCTGCCCGGAGGACAGCAGCATGGCGGCGGAGCCCCCCTCCAGGGCGCAGATCTTGGCCGCCACTGTATCGTTGGTGGGGTTCTGGAGTCTGGTATAGAAGTAACCGCTGGCCTCCAGGTCGAACAGCTTGCCCATCTCCTCGCTGGTCTCATAGCGGAAGGTGGTGGACTGGACGATGGGGAAATTGCGGGGCTCGCCGTTGCCGGGCCGGTAACCGGCGTGGAGGCAGTCGGTGGAGATCTGATAGTCGCTCATGGAGATTCCCTCTTTCTGAAAAGATAATATTCCAATATTAAGAGTAATGAGATCGGGCGTGCTTGTCAAGAAAAAAGTGAGGGTCTCAGTCCCCGGGGGCGGACAGAGCCTCCTGGTCCAAAATGGCCTCCTCCGCCTGCATGGTCTGGTGACTGCGGGAGTGGTAGGTGTGTCCGGCGGACTGGATCTGGACGGCGTCCACCCCGTCCACCTGACTCAAAGTGAGGACCAGGCAGTAGTCCGCCAGGGTGAGGGACACATCGGCCAGCCCGCCGTACTGCTCCGACAGGCTGAGAGTGAGCAGACCATCCTCCAGGGACCAGCCCTGGAGGGTGAGCCCCTCGGGGAAGGGCGAGGTCAGGCCGCCCTGGGTTGGCCCGGAGAGCAGGGCGTCCACCATCTCCTCCACCCCAGCTCCCCCCGGACCCTGGTAGGGCTGGGAGCGGATGGCCGGACCGTGGGGCGTCCCCCTGGCCGGATCCGCGCAGAAATAGAGCAGCACACCGGAGCTGTCCCCACTGCCTCCGCAGCCGGAGAGGGATAGGGCCAGGGCCAGCGCAGCCAGCAATGCGGCAGGTCTCACAGGGGCTCACCTCCTACCTCGGGAGTCTCGCAGGGGAAGCCGGCGGTGAATACGCTGCCCTCGGGCTGGCGGCGCTGGGCTGTGATCCAGCCCCCGTGGCGGCGCACGGTGTCCCGGACAATGGACAGCCCCAGGCCGGTGCCCCCCGCGGCCCGGGAGCGGGCCTTGTCCACCCGGTAGAAGCGGTTGAACACCTTGGGCAGCTCCTCCTCCGGGATGCCGATGCCGGTGTCGGCCACCTCCAGCAGCACCTGGTCCCCGTCCCGGCAGACGGAGACGAACACCTTTCCGCCGGGCAGATTGTACTTGATGGCGTTTTCCATCAGATTGAAGCAGATCTGGTACAAATCGTCCTCGGTACACCGCAGGGTGCAGCCGGAGCGCAGACTGGCCTCTACCGTGACCTGGGCGGCGTCTGCCACCGGGGCCAGCATGGACAGGGCCCGCCTGGCCACAGCGGCCAGGTCCACGATCTGGGTCGCCCCCACCGGCAGGCTGTCCAGCCGGGTGAGGGAGAGCAGATGCTCGGTGATGCGGGTCAGGCGGTCGGCCTCCTCCCCGATGTCGGAGACGAAGTCCCGCAGAGTCTCCCGGTCCATCTCCTCGCTCTGAAGGATGGAGTCGGCCAGCAGGCGGATGGAGGCCAGAGGGGTCTTGAGCTCATGGGAGGCGTCGGAGACAAAGCGGCGGCGGACCTCCTCGGTGGTCTGAAGGCGGTCAGTGAGCTGATTGAACTCCTCTGCCAGGTGGGCCAGTTCGTCCTTCCCCGCCGGCTGAAGGCGGTGGCCGTACTCCCCCTCGCCCACCACCCGGATGGCCCCAAGCAGCGCCCCGATGCGGGCGGTGAGCACCCTGGAAAAGAGCGCGCTCACCGTCAGGGCGATCACCGCCAGCACCAGGGAGATGGTGCGCAGGTTCTGCTGAAGGTTCATCAGCAGGGCCCCCTGGGTCTCGTCCCGGTCGCGGATATAAATGGCGCCGATGGTCATGTCGCGGTACACGATGGGGGCGGCGGCGGTGGAGAGGAGGGTGCCCTCCTTGTAGGCCGAGTAAAAGACGTCATTGCCCTGAAGGGCCAGCACCACCTCCTGAAAGAGGGCGTACTGGTATTGCGGGGAGGCCGGCTGCTCCGCCGGCTCCTCTCCCTCCTCCTTCTCCTGCTGGGTCAGGCTGTCGTACAGCAGCAGGCCGGAGGGGTCGGTGACCAGAATACGCTCCAGCCCCATGCTGTCCAGCCGGTTCATCACCCGGGCCACCTGGTCGGCGGAGAGGGACTCCAGCTCCATGAGGGCGGAGGACATCACGGCCGCCTGGCTGCGCAGGGAGTCCTTCTTGGAGGAAACCAGCAGGTCCTGGGCGGCCAAAAGCGGGTAGGTGTTCAGCAGCACCAGCACCAGGGCCAGGATGGCCAGATAGCTCATGGCATATTTGACCTGGAGGCGGGCGAAAAACGGGATCTTCTGTTGTTCCTTCTCTGTGCTCAAGGGACTTCCCCTTTCTGGCGGGCTTCGGTCATTTGGATGGAGCGGCGGAGACGGGGCGGCTGCTGAGGTAGTAGCCCACCCCCCACTTGGTGCGGATATACTCGGGGTTGGCGGGGTCCAGTTCCAGCTTCTCCCGCAGGCGGCGGACATGGACGTCCACTGTGCGGTAGTCCCCGATGTACTCATAGCCCCACACCACATTGAGCAGGTTCTCCCGGCTGTACACCCGGCCGGGGTTGCGCATGAGCAGCTCCATCAGGTCGAACTCCTTGGCGGTGAGGTCCACCGGGACCCCGTCCTTCCAGGCGGAACGCTCATTGGGGTCCAGACGGATGTGGCCCACGGTAAGGGGACTTTTGGCCGCCTGGCGCTGCACCGCCGCGCCGGAGCGGCGCAGCAGGGCGCGGACCCGCGCCTTCAGCTCCAGGATGTTGAAGGGCTTGGTGATGTAGTCGTCCGCCCCGCACTCAAAGCCCATGATCTTGTCCGCGTCCTCCCCCTTGGCGGTGAGCATGATGACAGGGACGTTGGAGAACTCCCGGATGCGCATACAGGCCTGGAGCCCATCGATCTTGGGCATCATCAGATCCAGGATGATCAGGTCAAAGTTGCCCTCCCGGGCCAGCTCCACGGCTTCCTCCCCGTCATAGCCGGTCTCTACCTGATAGCCCTCATTTTTCAGGTTAAAGGTGATCCCCTTTACCAGGACGCGCTCGTCGTCCACGACCAATATTTTTGCCATAGCTTGAAACTCCTTTTGTTCTGAAAACGGTAGGCGGCCGGGTCAGCCCGGGGCGGAGGCCGTGATATACGGACGCAGGGCCTCCAGGGTGGCCTCCCCGATCCCGGAGACCTCCATCAACTGGTCCACCGTCCGAAAGGGGCCGTGCTCCGTCCGGTAGGCGGCGATGGCCTCCGCCTTGGCCGGGCCAATGCCCGGCAGACGCTCCAGATCCTCCGGGGCGGCGGTGTTCAGATCGATGATTTCGCCCTCCAGCAGGCTGTCCGGGCGGCCGCCCTCATCGCTCCGGCTCCCATCGGGCTGGAGAGGGACGCTGCCGTCCGGTCGGGCGGCGGTGATGGTGTACGGCTCCGGGCTGCTGTGTCCCGCCAGGAACCAGCCGCCTGTGAACAGGACGAAGCCGGCGGTGAGCAGCAGGGCCCACTTCTCATACCGGGGCAGATCCGCCATATTTTTCTCCCTCCTGACGCTTGCGGAGCGGTGGGGCATTTGTTATAATAAAGTTTACATATTATTGGAACGCCCATCCCGCCGGTTCCAATTCATCTTTTTATTATACCATATACATGGAGAATTGCCCAATGAAAAAATCACGTTTTCTGTCGCTGGTCCTGACGCTGTCTGTGCTGGCGGCCCTGTTCCTGCCGGTGTCCGCCTCCGCCCTGGAGGAACCGGCGCTGAACTGCACCCACGCCGTTCTGCTGGACGCCAATTACAATGAGGTCCTGTACGAGAAGGGGGCCTATGAGAAGGCCTATCCCGCCAGCATCACCAAGGTAATGACCGCCCTGCTGGTGCTGGAGGCCATCCAGGAGGGGAAGTTCGCTCCGGATACCCCCATCACGGCCTCCGCCTCGGCCGCCCAGATCCCGGAAGGGAGCTCCACCGCCAATATCAAGGCGGGAGAGGTGCTGACGGTGGAGCAGCTGCTGTACTGCCTGCTGCTCCCCTCGGCCAACGAGGCGGCCCAGATCCTGGCGGAGGCGGTGGACGGGGATCAGGCGGCCTTTGTGGAGCACATGAACCAGCGGGCCAAGGAGCTGGGCTGCCAGGGGACCCACTTTGTCAATGTCCACGGCTTCCACGACCCCAATCACTATACCACCGCCTATGACATCGCCCTGATGATGCAGGCGGCCATGGAACATGAGCTGTTTCAGACCATCATCACCAGCCCCAATTATGTGATCCCCGCCACCAACCTGTCGGAGGAGCGCACCGTCCGCAACACCAACGCCCTCACCTCCAACTGGACTTATACCGGCTATCTCTACCGCCGGGGCACCGGGGGCAAGACGGGCTCCACCGACGAGGCGGGCAAGTGCCTGGTTGAGACGGCGAAGGACGGGGACACCTATCTGATCTCAGTCATCCTGGGTTCCGGTCCGGTGACGGACGCCAATGGAGAGGAGCGCCAGGGCCAGTTCTATGAGACCATCCGCCTGCTGGACTGGGGCTTTGACAACTTCCGCCGGGTCACCCTGGCCCCGGAGGGCACGCTGGTGGCCAAGGTCAAGGTCAACCTGTCCACCCAGGCGGACGAGGTGAACGTCAAGCCACAGGGCGAGGTCACCCGCACCCTGCCCAAGGATGTGGACCTGGACCGGGTGGAGATGGTCCCCCGCCTGTTCAGCGAAAGCGTGGACGCCCCTGTGGAGGCGGGGCAGGTGCTGGGAACCATGGTGCTCAGCTATGAGGGGACGGAGTACGGAACTCTGGATCTGGTGGCGGACACCTCGGTGGAGCGGTCCCAGCTGCTGTACTATAAGTCTCAGGTGGAGCACTTCTTCCAGAACTCCGGGGTCAAGCTCATCCTGGCAGTGGTGCTGATCGTTGGGGCGGTGGTCCTGCTGCGTCTGCTGGTGTTCCGCCGGTCCCGGCGCTACCGCGCCGGCATGGGGGCGGGCAGACGGGGCCATTACAGCGGACGCCGCCGCCGCTGACCCCCTTCCGCCGCAGACGCTGTGAACAGAGCGGTCAAAGCACCAAAAGCCGCTTTTTCTGTATCGTCGGCAGGAGATCCAGCCTGTCAGAAAGGGGCCGTTGCAGCTACAGACTTTGGCTCCAAAGCAGGGATCGGGCCATAAAAAAACGAGTGCAAACTGCCGTTTTGACAGTTTGCACTCATTTTTCTTCTGTCTGTTTTACCGCATCCCCTTTTGCCCCCTCAAAAGGCCGGAAAAGGCAGCTGCTTCTCCGGGCGGATCACCTGGACAGGCCTCTGTTCCGGGTGTAAAGCGCCACGAATGCACATTCAAGAGCACGCAAGGTATCAGCGGGAATTCCGCCGCCCATGTTGTCCCACATCCCCTCAAACCAGGAGGGATCCTTTCCCTCGTCCAGCAGCCGTTTGGCACAGTCCACAATGACGTCTGTGTCATGCCGATGGCGAACCAGGCACATCAGGGATGGATACTGATCACGCCAGGCATCCTCCAAGGCGATCGCCTCTTTCTTGGAAATGACCTTGGGTTTTGGTTCAAGCTTCTTCCATGCCCGGGTGCTGACCGGCGTCCATCTGCACTCCTCCTCTGTGTAGCAATAGGTCTCGATCCCGCTGCTCTGGTAGATCCGATCGCCCAGTTCTCCGCCCAGATAATAGCTGACGAAAACATCTGTATAGAGGTTTGAGATCTCCCAGTACATCTCATAGTCCGAAAGGCCGTCAAACACGTCGATCAGGCTGCTGTAATACCAGCTCTGCTGTTCTTTCCCACGATGAAAGCGGTCCCACACCTTGTCCCCAAGCACCATATAATCCGCTTTGATGCTGCGCATATTTGCCAGTTTATCCGCGCAGGCAAGCAGAAGCTCTTCAAGCGATGCGCGATCCCGCAAATACTCTATGGTATACTTTTTTCGATCTTCCCAACTGAGGGGTTTATCCTCGCTATCCGAGTCGACAAGCGCAAGAACTTCGGGTCCAAACTGCTCCTCAATCTCTGCGGCGGTCACCTCAGTATCCTCCAAGGTATCATGTAAAAGGCCGGCAATGATCAGCGTCTCATCGCAGCCAGCCTCCATCAGAATCTGCGCCACCTCAAACGGATGCGTGATATATGGAATGTCCGTACCTTTCCTCCGTTGGCCCTCATGCGCTTTTGCGGCAAAAATAATTGCGTCATGTATCTTCTTTGTTTCAGCCATACCTCAAGACTCCCATCCTTCGTTATTTTACAGCTTTATATTAACACAAGACCTGTCCAATAAAAAGGACAGCCTGAGCTGTGAACACATGGGCGCTTCCAGCCTGTCAGCAGCCCAGCCTTTCAGGACTTGTCCGGCTGGCTACATGAACGCCGGCGGCCTCACTAATTCAGGCCGCCGGCGTTCTCTTCAGCAGAAGCTCCCATAAAGGGCGCTCATTCTATGTTCAAAATCGGGCTGCTTCTAACTTTTGTTTCGACTCACTCCTCCCGCGGTACTGCGATCACGATCCGGATCTGAGTTCCAGCGCTGTTTCCGGAATTGTTGTACCACCTGGTCAGTGTGTAGTCCTCCGTATTGACAGCGGAAAGGGTGGTCAGGTAGTACGAACCGTTGCTGCGTAGGTAGACCTGCACATCATCCGCGACCGCATATTTCTGATTGGATGCCATGGCCCAGCTACTGGACAGGCCCGTCAACTCTGTGGACTTCATCCGCTGCATGGTCCGGATACTGCCATCAGACTCATGGGCGACCGCAATACCGCCAATTTCCACAGGATACTGAGCGGAGGTAGAATTCAGTGTCTGTTCGGCTCCACCCACCAAATAGGTATAGGTAACGTTGATGGACATTCCCTGGGACTGATCCTCCAAATCGGTCAGATAGGCATAGGTCCAAAGATCTCCCGTCACATCATCCAGGATGAGATACTCGATCCTGCCATCTCCGTCCAGCCCATAGTAGCGGACATCATCACTGTCCAGGCTCATTCCGGACAAGCGGGACACATCTACGGAGGTGGCAGCGCCCTCATCGCCGGTATCCAGGATCTCGATATGTTCCGCGAAGGAAAGGCTGCCCAACTTGGTCGCGGCGCTGTCTACCTTGCCGCTGGTATGCTTTTCTGTCAGAGCCTTTATGGTCACACTGCCTTCGCTGACCTTGACTGTGACCAAACGTCCGGCTTTATAGTCCACGGCTTTGTCCACAGTAAAGGTTTTTGCCGTACCGTCTGTACAGATCACAGTGACATTGGTCTGGACCGCGGCGTCTCCATCCTCCGTGACCACCTTTTCGGAGGATTCCACCATTCCGTAGCTGTCATCACTGACGCCAGTCTCTACCTGCACATAGACGTAACCCTCCGGTGCCTCCTGCTTCACGGCGTTTTCTGCACTGGGAGAATCCTGGGTGATGAGCGCCAGAGAGGTGTTCCCGCCGCCTCGGGTGACGGCGCTGCTGGGGATGGCCAGCGCATCAGAGGCCTCCTCCAAAACGATCTCCGCGTCCACATTCATACCTGGCAGCAGGCCGTCGCTCTCATCAATCCGGACAGTGACCGGATAGGAGGTGATCCCGCCGGAGGTATTGCCCGCCACAGAGACCTTGGTGACCACGCCGGTAAAGGTCTTGCTCTCCACCGCTTCCGCAGTGATCTGGACCGCCTGCCCCACCTCCACCGTGGAGATGTCCAGCTCGTCGATGTTCAGCGTCATCTCCAGATAGCTCAGGTCGTAGATGGTACACAGCGTCTTGCCCGATTCCACAGTATCGCCGGCCTTGTACTCCTTGTCGATGACTGTCCCGCTGATGGGGAAGGTGATGGTGTAATTCTCCAGCTGTTTCTGCGTGTTTTCCATAGAAAGCTCCGCATTTCTCAAGCTGTCTGCCGCATTTTGGATCTTGTCTTCCAAATCATCACCGCCCAGGGTGACCAATGCCTGTCCCTTGGAAACAGTGCTGCCTTCAGCGGCATGGATCGCGGTGGCGGTGCCGCTGGCACTGGCTGTGACCGTGCTCTCCGACTGGTAAGTAAAGGTGCCGTTGCCCGCGCTGCCCAAACCGTTGATGGAAGCCGCGGCCACCTGAGACGCGCTGAGACCGCCGGGATTTTGCACAGCGATGGTCACCTCGCGGGTCACGGTGTTTCCCGTGCCGACTACCTTGCTGCCGGAGATGGAGCGGACTGTTCCGTTCAGTGTTTCAAAGGAGCCGTCCAGCGTCACCTGAGCAGCCTGGCCCAGCAGAAACTTCCCGGCAAAGGCCAGGAACAGAAGCGCGATCACGCCCAGGATCAGCCACCGCTTCCCATGCTTGGGGTGAGGAAAGGGCCATGTCCGCTTGTTCTGTTTTTCCTCTCGTACTTGGGCATCGGGCGCCGGTTTCACTAAGGTCATGTGTGAAAAGCTCCTTTCACGCCGTACTTACGCCTTGGAGTGGTACGGCAGATGATACCTGATGATAGCACCCTTTGCTGAATAGACGCTGAAAAGACTGCGAACACGCTGTAGGCGCTTCTTCCCCTTTCCCTGTAAAATTCTGTTTTTCAGCTTCGATTCAGCGTTTTTGTGTAGTATAATGCCAAGGGGGCAAACCGTCTTCCACCGGAGGCTGCTATGAAAGTATTGATTATCGAGGATGAAAAGCTGCTGGCCGACTCCATCCGGTCAGTTTTGGAGCGCAATGGGTTTGAAGCGGAGTGCGTCTACGACGGCGAGGCCGGAGTTGAATATGCGGAGTTGGGAATTTATGACCTGCTGATCCTGGACGTGATGATGCCCAAAATGAACGGCTAGCAGGTGGCCCGGGAGGTGCGGGCCAAGCGCTGCGGAACCCCCATCCTGATGCTCACCGCCCGCTCCGAATTAGAGGATCGAATTGAGGGACTCAACGCTGGGGCCGACTATTACCTGACGAAGCCCTTCGACATCCGGGAGCTGCTGGCCTGCATCAATGCCCTGCTCCGTCGGCAGGTGCCCCAGGTGGATCAGCTGATGTTAGGAAATACCGTCCTGGACCTTGGCGCCTGCACGCTGTCCTGCGGAATAAAATACGTCCGCCTGTCCGCGAAGGAATTCGACGTGATGCGCTTTCTCCTTCAGGCGCAGAGCAGTATCATCTCCAAGGAAGTGATCCTGGCCTGGGTATGGGGGTATGACTCCGAGGCGGTAGAGAACCATGTGGAGGTCTATGTGGGCTTTCTGCGGAAAAAGCTGCGCAGCATCGGCTCCAACATCCGCATCGAGGCGGTCCGGCGGCTGGGCTATCGTCTGGAGGTGGATGAGACGTGCTGAAACGTCTGCGCACCCAATTCGTCGCTGTTATCATGGTGATCGTCACCATTATGCTGTGTACGGTCTTTGGAATGCTTTATTTTTTCACCAAAAGCAACTTGGAGCAGGAGAGTCTCGCCATGATGCGGGCAGTTCCTGTGGGGATGATAGCTCCCGGCCAGCCTCTCGCGCCTTTCGCTCGTCCAGAAGAGGAACCGGAACAGGTCCGCCTCCCCTTCTTTGTTGTGCAGGAGGAAAAGGATGGGACGCTGTCCGCCATCGGCATCGGATATTATGATCTGGCTCCCGGCGAGTCCTTTGACCAGGTCTTTTTACAAGAGCTGATCCAGGAGGTGACCCGGTCTGGCAGACCATTTGGAGAACTGGAGCAATATCATCTGCGCTTTCTGCGTGTAGACAGTCCCTTTGGACAGCGCGTTGTCTTTGCGGACATTACCAGCGAGCAGTCCACCCTGAACAATCTGGTCAAGAACTGTATCCTCATCGGTGTCCTCTGCTTTTTTGCATTTCTTGGTATCAGCATCCGGTTGGCTGCCTGGACGGTAAAGCCGGTGGAGCGGGCCTGGCAGAAGCAGCGCCAGTTCGTTTCCGACGCCTCCCATGAGCTGAAGACCCCGCTCACTGTCATTATGACCAATGCGGAACTGCTGCAAGGCAGGGAGGACGACCGGGAAAGTCAGGTGCAGTTTTCCTCAAATATTCTCACCATGTCCCGGCAGATGCGGGCCCTGGTGGAACAAATGCTGGAGCTGGCCCGGGCGGACAGCGGTCAGGGAAAGACCGACCTCCGTCCGGTGGATCTGAGCACCTTGGTGGCAGACGCTCTGCTGCCCTTTGAGCCGGTATTTTTTGAACAGGGGCTGGAACTGTCCAGCCAGATCGACGATGGGATCACAGTCCACGGAGATCCTGGACGCCTCAAAGAGGTGCTGGATATCCTGCTGGACAATGCCCGGAAATATACCGAGCCGTCGGGGACTGTGAGCGTCTATTTAGAGCGGTGGGGGCACTACCGCTGCCGCCTGACCGTAAGCAATCCAGGCACTCCCCTCTCCGAGGCTGAACAGAAGGATATTTTCAAGCGCTTCTATCGGGCCGATCCAGCCCGGAGCCGGAACGGAAGCTTTGGTCTGGGCCTTGCCATCGCCAAGTGCATCACAGCGGAACACCACGGGCGCATCTGGGCGGAGAGTATAGGTGGATATAACCACTTTTTTGTCGAACTGCCTATTAAATGACCGGGTTCATCAATCAACCTGCACAAAATCAAAGCAGAGATATGCGCCCTGGAACAACAGGATCGTAACCACCGCGACTTGGGAAAATGGAGCCCTGGTACGATGTACTCTGCCGGATACATGGGGGACAAAACACAGCACAAACGCCCTCACAGTCTTCCGGCCAGCTGTATGAAGTACGCCACTGCCTTGTTCCCCAGTGAGGAGGCCATCAGCAGATCAGCGGCGGTAAGCAGCATCAGCAATCAGCCCTCTGCCGCAGCGGGCCAAGCCAGGCTCTAAAACCCTCTACGGATGTCCATAGGCAATCAGCGGATCTCCGGCCGCCACGCCCAAGCCAGCGGTGTAGTAGAGGACAACCCCGTCAAACTCCGCCCGCACCTCCTGGATACACCGGCCGGACAGGTCCTCCAGCCTCCCCAGCAGAGCCCCCGCCTTAACGCTGTCGTTCAGCCCTGCCGCCGGATGCCACAGACCATCGGCGGCGGACTCCACATACCGTGCCTCCGCGATCTCCACCTGATCCCGGAACGGGTTCCCGCCGGGCAGGATGTCCAGGTGCCTCAGCAGGGCGCGCACATCCTCGCAGCAGGCATTCACCTCGGTCTCCGACCATAGGCCCAGCCCGCCCCGCTCAATGAGCAGCGCGGGAATGTTTTTCTGCACGGCCCAGCTGTAGAGGCCGTTTTGGGCGGTGGAGCGGACCCGGTAGTGCACTGTCAGCGCCCGGGCGGCCGTCAGGGCGGCCCGGTTCACCGCCTCCGTCCCCGCTGTGGGGAAGAACACCAGCGGATAGAGGGCCTCGTTGCAGTCCCCGCTGTGCAGGTCGGCCAAAAAGTCGGCCGCCTGGTAGAGGGCAGTTTCCAGCGCATAGGCCAGCCGGGCCGACAGGGTGCCCGCCGGATCGCCGGGGAAGGCCCGGTTCAGGTTGACTCCGTCCTCCGGCACCACCTGTTTAGCTCCGGCGTAAAAGCCAGTGGGATTGGCCAGGGGCAGGAGGATGACGTTTCCAGACAGTTCCGCCGGATCCAGCTCCACAGCCAGGCGGCGCAGGGCCTGCACCCCCACATACTCGCAGCCGTGGACCCCCGCTGTGACCACCAGCGTCCTGCCCGGAGCCGCTCCGCACAGGCAGAGGGTCTCCAGAGGCTGTGCGCCGGGCACAGGCAGAGGGACTCTCACCTTCCGCCCTGGCGCCAATGCCATTCCACAGAATATCATACTGCGACCTCATTTTCTTCTGTATCGAACACCACAATAGACTCCAGCAGCCGCCGGGCGTACTCGTCCTTTGTCTCGCTGATGCGGCACACCGGAAGATACTCCGTCACACGCCCCTGGTAAAGAAAAAGCACATCGTCACAGAGATAGGTGATGGAAGTCAGGTCATGGGTGATGAACACATAGGTCAGCCCCAGTTTCTCCTTCAGTTCCCGCAGCAGATCCATGACCTGGACCTGGGTGTGGGCGTCCAGGGACGAGATGGCCTCGTCAAAAAGGATGACCTCCGGACTGCAGGCCACCGCCCGGGCGATACATACCCGCTGGAGCTGGCCACCGGAGAGCTCATGGGGAAAGCGTCCGGCGAAGTCAGCGGGCAGGCCCACCAGCTCCAGCAGCCGGGCAGTCTCCCGGGCCCGGTCCAGCCGGCGCTTTCCCCGCCGCTCCCGGACGGTGAGACCCTCGCCGATGATCTCCTTGACCCGGAAACGGGGATTGGCGGAGGTGGTGTAGTCCTGAAAGACCACGCTGAGCTTGTTCTGCAGGTTCCGCCGCCCGGCCCGGGAGCCGTAGACGGAGACCCCGTCCAACAGGGCCTCGCCGCTGTCCGGTCTGAGTAGGCCGCACAGCACCCGGCCCATAGTGGATTTCCCACTGCCCGACTCCCCCAGAATGCCCAGACAAGTCCCCTTTTTCACAGAGAGGGATATGTCGAACAGCACCTGTTGTCGGGTGTGGCCAAAGATCTTGTCCTGCCGCTCACTGCGGAAGCTGACGCAGATATTCTTCAATTCAAGCATAATCCCGCTCCTTTCCCACCAGCACCTGCCGGTACCGGCGCATCACGTCCGCCCGTTTTTCCACCAGCAGCCTGGTATACAGGTCCTGGGCGTGGTGGAGGATGTGCTGAAAATCCCCCTCGTCCACCACGCGGCCTTGGTTGAGCACCACGATCCGGTCTGCCACCCGGGAGATGGCGTTCAGATCGTGGGAGATGAACACCATGGCGGTCTGGTTTTCCTGCTTGACCCGCAAAAACTCGTTCAGAATCTCATACTGGGTGATGGCGTCAATGGCGGTGGTGGGCTCGTCCGCAATGAGCAGTGCGGGCTCCATGGCGGTGGCAATTCCTATCATGATCCGCTGGAGCATCCCGCCGGAGAGCTGGTGGGGGTACTTCTCCAGCACCTCCTCCGGGCTGCGGATGCGCATTTTTTCCAGCAGCTCCAGGGAGCGTCGGCGGATCTCCTCCCCACTCCAGCTGTTGTGGGCGGCGAAGCTCTCGGCGATCTGGTCTCCGACACGGTAGAGGGGATCGAAGCAGGTCATGGGATTTTGCAGCACGATACCCACCCGGCCGCCCCGCAGACGGCGCAGCTCCTCCCCGCTCTTCTCCAGCAGGGCCTCGCCCTGAAACGTTGCCGTGCCGGACACGGAAAAGCCCTTGTCCAGCAGGCCCATGGCCGCCTTCATGGACATGGACTTCCCGCTGCCTGACTCTCCCAGGATACCCAGGCACTCGCCTGGCCCCACCGCAAAAGAGACACCCTTTACCAGCTCCGTGGCGCGTCTGTGCTGCCGGAGGGTCACATGCAGGTCTTTCAATTCCAGAACAGGAGTCATTTGTTCACCTCCTTGGGGTCCAGCACATCCCGCAGGGCGTCGCCCATCAGATTGAAGCAGCACACCAGGGCTACGATGGCGATGCCTGGGGCGATCATCTGGGTAGGATTGCTGGTCAAAACCTCTTTGGCCTCGTTGAGCATGGCGCCCCACTCCGGCGTGGGCGCCTGGACGCCCAGGCCCAGAAAGGACAGGGTGGAGATGTTGATAATGGCCCAGCCCACATCCAGGGAGGCCAGCACCGCCAGGTCGGAGGTGATGGAGGGCAGCAGATGGCGGAACAGGATGAACCGCTCCGGCATCCCCACGCAGCGGGAGAACTGGATGAAGTTGCGCTCCCGGTACTGCATGACTCCGGTGCGGATCATGCGGGCGTACCAGGCCCACTTGATAAACACGTTGGCGATGATGACGTTCTGCACATTGATGCCCAGCAGGCCCACCACGGCAAACACCATGATCTGGCTGGGGAAGGAGAGCATCACATCCACCACCCGCATGATGACCTCCTCCACCACACCCCGGAAATAGCCGGCCATGATGCCCAGCGCCGCCCCCAGTGCAATCGTGCCCAGCATGGTCAGCAAGGCCAGGCCCAGGGTAGGCCGGATGCCATAAATCAGCCGGGAGAGGACGCACCGGCCCAGGTGATCAGTGCCCAGGGGGTACTCCAGGCTGTACGGTGCGAATTTGTTGAGGATGTCGGTGGCGTAGGGGTCATGGGGTGCCAGCACCGGGGCCAGCAGTCCCATCAGGGCGATGAGCAGCACCACCGCCACAGTGATGACCGCAGCGCGGTTATGTAAAAATCGTTTTCCCAAGGTTCAGTTCTCCCTTCTCAGCCGGGGATCGGACACAGTCTGCAAAATATCGAATACCAGATTGAACACCACGAACAGTACGCCGATAAACAGCACATAGGCCTGGATCACCGGTAAGTCCCGGTTGAAGATAGAACTGATACACAGCGTCCCCAGCCCCGGCCAGGAGAATACGTTCTCCACCACAATGGTGCCGGCGATCATCTGAGGAATGCTCATCCCCATGGCCACAATGCAGGTATGCATGGAATTTTTGAGCACATGCTTTACCCAGATAGATTGCTGGGGCAGACCCCGCACATTGGCGTAGAGCACATAGTCCTGCTTCATATTCTCCAGCATATTGTTGCGGATGAGCCGGATATAAGTGGAGATATAGCTCAAGGCCACGGTGAAGGCGGGGAGGATCAGGTGACGGAAGGTACCGCTGCCATTGGTGGGCAGCAGGCCCAGCTTGACGCTGACCAGCCACATGAGAAGCAGCCCCACCCAGTAGGCAGGCATGGCGGTGGTGACAAAGACAAGCCCCCGCATGAGCTTGTCGAACCACTGGTCCTTATACACGGCACATAGAAACCCGATAGGGATACTCAACACCAGCACAATGACGAAGGAGGCCGCCGCCAGCTGCAGGGTGGCGGGCAGGCAGCGTGCCAGCTCTCCGGCCACTGTACGGGCAGGGTTGACGTAGCTGATGCCGAAGTCCCCGCGCAGGCAACCCAGCACCCAGTCGAAATAGCGCACCAGGAAGGGCTTGTTCAGCCCCAGCATCTCCTCCATCTCGGCGACGGCCTCCTCGGTGATGACAGGCATCTGTTGTACCCGCAGGGCCACCTCCGCCGGGTTGGAGGGAATCAGATTGATAAATACAAAACAGACAAAGGAAATGGCCAGCAGCAGCGGGATCGCCATCAGCAGCCGGCGGATGACATAGCGTTTCATAGATGCCCCTTTCCGCTTCATTTTATAGAGCCAGCATGAGGGCCGCTTCCTTGGAAGCGGCCCTTGCTGACAAATCACGCAAAGTACATACTGGCGAAGTCCACATCATATTGGTCGGTGCCGAAGTGGACGCCTTTCAGGTCGGAGGTATAGAGGGCCTTGTTGGTCTCAAAGGTCAAAGGGATGTAGACTGCATCCTCATGGAGCCTGGTAAGCACGAAGGTATATAGTTCCTGGCGTTCTGCCTCGTTAGTAGAGGTGAGAATGTCTGTGATGGCTTGGTCAATCTCTGCCTTGTCCTCCAAGCCCTGCTGGGCTGCGTAGTCTCCGTACACCGGGGCCCGCATGGCCGCCAGGGAGGACTGGGGGTCATAGGGCATACCCCAGCAGATGTTGAATACCATGTCGAAGTTTCCCGCCTTCATATTGTCCCGGTAGGACTGCTCCTCCTCGCCGTGGATGTTCAAAGAAATGCCCAGCTTCAGGTACTCGCTCTGGAGGTACTCGGAGATGGTCTTTTCGGTGACGCTGTCACTGTTATAGAGCAGGTCCAGGGCCAGCTTCTGACCGTCCTTGACCCGGATGCCGTCGCTCCCCACGGTCCAGCCAGCCTCGTCCAGCAGGCGGGCGGCCTCGTCCATGTCATAGGCATAGGGCTCCAGTCCTACGTCGCAATAGGGTACGGTGGCGGCATAGAGGGTGTCGGCCGCCGGCTCCAGACCGTAGAAGATGCCCTCAGAGATGGCCTGCCGGTTGGTGGCGTGCTGGAGGGCCTGACGCACCGCCTTGTCCCCAAGGATGTCATGAGTGGTGTTCAGGACAATATGGCGGGTGGAGGTGGGGTCGGACAGGCCAACGGTGAACTTTTCGCTGTCCACATATTGACTGATTGCGTCGGCGTCCAGCATATTTTTCCCGAAAATCAGGTCGATCTCACCGTTCTCCAGTGCCATGATCCGAGTCTGGTTGTCCGGGATGACCTTGACGGTGATCTTCTGAATGGCTGGCGCTTCGCCCCAGTAGTGCTCGTTGCGCTCAAAGACGGCGTACTCGTCAGTGACGAAGTCGGTGAGCACATAGGGGCCGGTACCGATGTAGCCGTTGACCCCGTCTTTGGTGCTGCCATCGATCATGCAGTTGGGGGAGATCATGGCGAAGGGCCGGATGCAGGCAAGCTCGGTGAGCATGGGGTAGTAAGGCTCGCTCATCTCGATGACGAAGGTGTCGTCGTCCGGGGCGGACACGCCCACCAGCAGATTCATCATCTCCAGCCAAGTGTGGCGCTCACGATTCTCCAGAATGGCGTTGAAGTTGGCCAGGATGGCGTTGGCGTCGCAGGGAGTGCCATCGGAGAAGGTCACGCCATCCCGAATGTTGAAGGTGTAGGTCCGGCCGTCCTCGCTGATAGTCCAGTCCTCAGCCAGGCAGCCCACATAGCCCTCTCTGGTGTTACTCACCAGCGTGTCATAAAGAATGCTCTGGGCATACATCTCTCCGGCATACAGGTGGGGGTTCAGGTCCCGGATATCCCGGTAGTTGACAAAGATCAGCTCATCCCTGGCGCCGCTCTCACCGCCCGCAGAAGCGTCGTTGGCTCCGGACTGGTTTTCTGCCACCTGGCCGCATCCGGCCAGGGCAGTTAGGATCAAAGCGCCACTGAGCAGCGCAGTTAACAATCTCTTTTTCATAAATACCTCCAGCTTTCAGGTTACGATTTCGTTCCGTGCCTTGTCAGTATACACTAGTTAGCAATAGCTTACCAGAGGTCAAAATTTTATGGAATGCTATAACTGAAGATTATACCCATGCAGCATTTCACCGAACCGGTCCACCAGCCAGCACGCCTGGGGTGAGAGGGGACGCTCAGGCGTCCGGACATAGCCAATCTGGAGAAAGGGCTCGCAGCCATTGATGGACAAGGGTTTGATGTCATACCGCTCATAGGGCTGATACATGAAGTTCAGGCCGAGACTGCACACATCTGTGTGGAGCAGAAAATTGGTGACAAGGTGGTCACTGTTGCTGTATACCACGTGCTTCATGACGCTGGGGTCGATAACGCCCATGCTCACCGTCTCCAGGTGGTGCTCCATGGAGAAGAAGTCTCGCACCCCCCGCATAAACTTCAAGCTAGGCAAATCAGAAAAATCCACGCTGTCCGCATGGTAGAGGGGGTGGTTAGGCCCTACATAGACACAGATGCTCTTTTCACTCTGGGGAACAAATTCCAATTTTTTATGTGAGAGAATATGCTGAAATGTTCCAGCCTGCTTTTTTGCCACATAGACGATACCGATCTCAGCGATTCCCTGGTGGACATGGTCGGTGATCTCCTCCACTGTGCCCTCATGGTGTTCGATATGGATGGCAGCCCCCCATGTCTGATAGAAGTCCACCAGCAAGCGGGCCACCATATTACTAGGGTAGGTGGACAGGCTCAAATTGTCCTGCTCGTCCGGAACGGCCAGGGATGAGATCGTTGCGGCCGTCTTCAGGATCATCTGTGCATGTTCCAGCACGATCTTTCCATAGGCAGTGGGCTGTACACCCTTTGCGTTTCGAATCAGGAGGGGCCGCCCCAATTCGTGCTCCAAGGCACGGATCGATTTGCTGATATTCGGCTGGGTCATATACATACAGGCCGCCGCCTGTGAAAAGCTGCCACGCTCACAGGCGGTCACAAAAATTTCCAGCTGTTTCATGTCCATAAACTGTAATCCTCCAGTTTTGCAGTTCGCCTTCGCTAACCGCATTATACTTTCTTTTCTGGAGATAGGCAAGCACGGTTTTCACTTCATCCAACAAGAGAAGAAAATTGCTTTTATTCACTTCTCTATCCGTACAAAGTCTGAACCTCGTATCAGATCGTTCTTAAGCTGGTTTAAATAAATTTCCCTATCTGATCAGTTGACAATCATACGGGGGCGGGACCAACCGTATCCCGCCCCCGTATATTTACCTGACGATGTTATGCCGGTTCAGAGGCTCCAGCCGGAGAGTCAAGGGAAACGGCCCATTCTTTAGCGAGAACAGGCATGCCCGTGCGCCGTGCATCACCTGCGCCCAGTTCCCTCGGTCTGCCATAAGTTCCGCCAGCATCCATCTGCCTTCTCTCCATAGATCTGTGTCCCAACTCCCTACCAGCCGAACAGCCCTTTCTTTTCTCAGGGCTCCTTTCGAATCTCTCCCACGTCATAGCCGGTGGCGGGAGTGGCCGAGCACAGGGCATCCTCGTCCAATTTCGTTTCCGCAATCACGGTGGTTTTATTTTTGCTTCGTGACGAGGTAACCTTCTTCACCGGAAAAGCTTTCCGTATCGCGTTGTTCACATGGCTCTCGTACATGCCGAACATCATGCCATTCACCTGGATCATGTATTTCCATATCATTGGCTCCTCATGACAGTTCAAAAGTTATCATATACTAACTCACGGATATAAAAAAGAACGGAAACACCAGGCGTTCCACTCAGCAGAGCAGGCATCCCGTCCTGCTTTAGCTCAGCGCCACGTCCAGCGCCATCATCAGGGTGAAGCCCAGAGCAAAGGACAGGACCCCCACATTGGAGTGCTCCCCCTGGGACATTTCCGGGATCAGTTCCTCCACCACCACATAGAGCATAGCGCCGGCAGCGAAGCCCAGAAGATAGGGCAGAGCCGGAAGCACCAGCCCAGCGGCCAGAATGGTCAGTCCAGCGCCCAAAGGCTCCACCACACCGGAGAGCACGCCCCCCGCAAAGGCCCGAGCCTTGCTCATCCCCTCGGCCCGCAGGGGCATGGAGATGATGGCCCCCTCGGGGAAGTTCTGAATGGCGATGCCCAAAGACAGGACAAAGGCACTCATTACAGTGATCTGGCCTCCTCCGGCCAGAAAGCCCGCATAGACCACCCCCACCGCCATCCCCTCGGGGATGTTGTGGAGGGTAACGGCCAGCACCATCATGGTGGATCGCCGTAACTGAGTTCGGGGTCCCTCCGCCTGTTGACTTCGCTGGTGGAGGTGTGGGATCAGGTGATCCAATCCCAGCAGAAATAGAATACCGGCCCAAAAGCCGATGACCGCCGGCAAAAAAGCCCAGGCCCCCGCCCCGGCGGACTGCTCCATGGCGGGGATCAGCAGGCTCCAGACGGACGCGGCCACCATGACGCCGGAGGCAAAGCCGGTCAGCCCCCGCTGCACCCGGTCCCCCAGTTCCCTTTTCAGAAAAAAGACGCAGGCGGCGCCCAGCGAGGTGCCCGCAAAGGGGATCAGCAGGCCATAAATTACGGGTGTTTCCATTGGTCAGACCGGCTCAGGGTTCCACCTGCCTGTGCTTGTGCCGCCCACAGCAGTGTCCGCCATTGTGATTCCCGCAGCCGCAGCCTCCGTCCGGATCGGTGGGGTTCAGGTGCAGGAGATCCACCTTAACGGTGCTCTCCTGCGTATCCATCTGATTTATCAGTTCCAGCATTGCTCATCCTCCTTCAAGTTTCTGCGTTTAGTGGAATGGCAGATCGCCCACAGTTAGCAATGACTAACATTTGAGTAATTATACAACCTGCCATAGCGTCTGTCAAGAAGCAGACTGCTGCGGGGGATTTGATTGCTCCCGCGGCAAAGCACTATTTTCTCTTTGGATTTTTGCTAACCATACACCTCAGTCTGCAGGGCAGAAAACTCACCACCTTGCTAGAGCGGCAGAGCGTATACCCGAAGAAGGTCAGCGAACTTCTGGCGCAGCTCTTGACCAAGACGCAGGTGGACAAACTGCCGGAGGCGACGAAGCCTCTGGAGCAGGTGGCAGAACAGGCTGGGAAACCGAAAGAGAAGCGTTTTTCTCCGCCCAAGATCTGTCTTCCCAGTCTGTACCTGCCGCGCCTGCCTCCAGCTCTGTTGTGGATCCCCGTAGTACTGGTGGCCTTGTGGGCGATGTGGTACAGCTTGGACACAGCCTGGAATGCGATCCGTCCGCTGTTCGGGTGAGCGACAGCACTACCATGCACCAACGCTTCGACCGCAAAACTTTGCGCACAGAGCAGGAAAAGAAAATCACCCTGGGCCACAAAGAGGACGACCAGGAGGAAGAACAGATCTGGCAGCAGACAGCGGATGTCCTTGAGGAAATGATCAAGGAGACCAGAAGCAGGCTGGCCACGCTGATGAAGGAATTGGAACAGGACAAAGAGAAAGCGGCTGATTTGAAAAACTCTGCTGCTGCGGTCCAAAAGGAATACGACAAGATCATGTCCTGGGCAGACCTGTATGCCGGAAGCAGCATCGAGGGGAAGAAGATGATCCTGCGGCAGTTGATCGACAGGGTGAACATCGGACGGGATTTTGAAATCGAAGTGGAATTCAAGATCAGCGTCGCACAGTTCTTCGACTTCCTGCATCCGGAAGGGGACAAGAGTGTGTACTATCGTGCATCCTGAACACATGAAAAAACTCGGGAGATCTCAAAACGAGATCTCCCGAGTGTGGTGGACCCGAAGGGGATCGAACCCTCGACCTTACGGATGCGAACAAGCCCCTGAAACTTTTTTCGAGCATTTCCGGCCATTTTTAGCTGTTTCGGCTCCGCTCCACTTCATCTTTGGGCCTCTTTGACCATGCTGTTTCCGTGTGGTCCGGGGCGGTGTGTGGTGGGGTCTGTGGTCAGAAACGCTCCCCAGCCCTTGCCGGTGTCTTTTGCCGACAGGGACGGGGAGCGTTTTTCATATCTCTGACTGTCTGCATTGTACCTCTGAGAGCAGAATGAAGCAAGTCATTTCTGTGCCATCCGCGGCTCAGAAAATTGGGGGACAGTAAACAAAAAAGCTCCCGGAGGCAAAACTACCTCAAAGCAGAGTAGGCCGCATTTCATATTCTTGATTGACAAACGCATATTATTAATGCGAACAATATTTCGTGTGTTGGTTTTATTATAGCTGGAATAACAGTTCAAATTAATAAACTTTTATGAAAAATCGTTCGTCGCAGCAGGAGTACAACACAAAGAGGTGCCCTTATGGGATTTAAGGAGCGGCTGAAGGAGAAGAGATTTGCAGCCGGATTAACACAGACGGAATTTGTAGAAAGAGTTTCTGTAACGACGAGGACAATATAAAATTATGAATTAGGCTCAAGAAGACCAGGCAACATGAAGGTGATCGGGGATATTGCAACCGTGCTCAACACCACAGTTGACTATCTACTCAATCATGCTGACATCCATTCAATGGAGACGTGCCAAAAAGGTGGTTTTAAGGCGGAGCAGCACCTTGATGAACTGGTTGGAGAGGTGACTGACTTGTTTACCGGTGGCCAGCTCTAGGAGGATGCGCTGGAGCGAGCTATGCGTGCTCTCAGTAATACCTATTTGATCGCGAAAGTGAAAAAGAAAAAATACTGCTAGTCTAATAGCAAGATTCCCCCGTCCAGGTATCCCGCTTATATAGATGGCTCATCATTGCATATCTGGGATTTTGGATAAATCTGCAAGCCTGTTCACGATGAAATTATGACGAGTGTTTTTGATAAGGATACATGATCTATATGAATCTTATGTCTATCATGTGTGCTGATGCTCAAGGACAAGAACGCATTCTTGCTTTTTTCTTAGAAGTCACTTGCCCAAAGTCACCACGAAACCGGAAAAAACATATTACAGGCACAGCCATGCTTTCTGCGATTTTGAGTGAATGTGGTGTTGTTGCATATTATAACATGGATCATTTGGTTTGTTTGGGGCACTTCCGATAAATGAGAGAAGAGCTGCCAAACACGGAACAGGTGTGCGCCTATTGTAAGTTCGCGGGCAATCGGGCATCTCTTCCAAAGTGTACAGCGTGGGATTAAAGAGTGTTTCAAACAGATTGTCCAGGGAGCTTTGAGATTGGGACTCCTGATTCTCATGACCGATGCCTCCTTCGATTGTGATGGGCCATGGTAACACCTCACACGGTTTAAATTTTATGAGCCAGCATATTTTTCTACATTCCGGGTCAAGGTATCTCTGATTTTTCCCGCAGCCATTGAGGCTCCAGCAGCTCCACGTTGTCGGCGTATTGCAGGGCAAAGAGCTTGACGCCCTCGGCGGCAATGGACATGGTGATCTCGGTGAGTCCCTGGCTGTTGGGCTGCGTGTACTGGGGCACGCTGCCAAAAAAGTCCACCAGGGTGTTGAGAATCCGCTCGTGGCAGCGCATACAAACATAGGTTTCCTTGCCGGGATACATGCCCGGTGTGCGGTCCTGGTACTGGGCTGGATCAAAGTCCTTGAGAGGCTCAAAGGTTTCGGGAAGAAGCTCCACATGCAGGCTCAGGTCGGTGCGCAGATTCATCATGCTGCGATGGCGGCAGACCAGGTAATAGTTGCCGTTGGACCACATCAGGGCATAGGTGGAGACGGTGAGCTGGCTGTTTTTTTCCTGCTCCACCAGCTTGGGCTGCCAGCACCGTTCGGAACAGATCAAGCGGTACTCTCCGTAAGTGATCTTCACCTTCTGGTGTTCCCGGATGGCCTAATCCAGCTGATTGATCAGGGCAAACTGCTGGGGATTTCCCCCTGTTTGTAGACAAAACGGCTGGGGATATACGTTGCAGGCCGGGACCGCAGTCGGTTGAGTGCGTCCAGAAACTTCTGCGTCTGATTCTGGGAGATGTGGGGATAGACCTACACCAGGTCGGCAAAAATCCGCCATTCGCCCTCGGTCAGGGGATTGTCCAGATAGTAGTAACGGGTGGTCTTGTTGTGCTGAGACGTCTGCTCCGCCTCCCACTTGTCATAGGGGATATAGCGGTACCGGCCTGTGACGCTTTTCTTTCGGCCGACACAGCGCAGCTGGAAGGGAAAGGTTTTCAGATTGAAAGCACTTTGTTTTTGAGGAGGTTGTCTACAGAGGAGTAGGTGGGGGCCTCAAACGGGGAAATGGTGAGGTCCAGAGCTACATCCTGGTGAAGCACCGTTCCATCGGAAACTTCCAGAACGACATGGAGGGCATTCTCCGTCTGATAGACGCTGGTGCAGGCGGGGGCGTCCTGATGAACCAGGGGGTCAGAGGAGAACAGCTCCAAAAGGTTGGAGACCTGGGTCAGGATCCGGTTCACCGTGGCACGGGAGGGCGGCTGCTCCCTATTTTGAAGATAGTGACAGATCTCGCCCACACTCAGCGGATACTCCCGGGAGGCGTGGAGCCGTAGCACTGTCCAGATGGCCTCCAGACTTTGGTAGGGGTTGCTGTACATCTTGCGTTCGTTTTTCTTAGATTTTTGTTCCTATTCTTCCATATCAAAGGAGCCTCCTGCCTGCACGGACTGAACCGTGCAGTTTTCGTATTCCGATTTCCGCGCCATCGTTGTGCGGGTTAAAAATTGCCACAGCCGCTGCTCCAGAGGTGCCTGGGTATGTTGCTCAGAGCGCCTGGCCGGACTCCAGCTTAGAGCGGTCAATGGTGTAAATTTTTGCAGGACGGCCCCGGAAATTGAGCTGCCGATTATACTCCACTCGGGCCAGCCCGCCCTCCTCCAGCTTTTTCAAGATGCGGGAGGCGCTTCGAGTAGTGACATTGAGGAAGAAGGATAGCTCCTCGGAGGAGAGGGTATTTCCCTGCTTTTGCTGAATGATGTACAAAATTTTATTTAGATACAAGGGGGAGATGCCCACCCGCTCGCTGATTTGAATCAGATTTTTGTCGGGAATGTCGTTGTAAACCATTCGTTGTGTGCTGGAAAGGGGTCCGATCATGACATTGTTCTCCAGGGAAATGAAGGTGGCGCAATCCCCATACAGGGTGGCCTGCTTTAAGGCGCGCAGGCCGTTTTGATATGCCTCGGATATATTTCCGGCGCTGCCCCAGCCGATACAGATGGGGACGGAGAGTTTTTCCGTCAAAAAGGAGATCAGGGGACAGGTGGTGTATTGCTGGGTGAGTTCCTTCAGGGTGGAGGTATTGGAGGTGATCTCAAAGCGGTTGGGGAGTCGGTAGGTCAGGAAGGGCATCCCGGACTGGCGGTTGAACTGCTGCAATCGCTCCCACAGGGTCTGCTGCTCCTGCTGAGTCAGTGTTTTGGGCACATCAATCAGAGCCACGCAGGCCGCCGCCGCCCGCATTGCGCTGGCGTCCAGCTGGTGCAGCAGATCCTGATAGGTCTCCAGCATGGTCTCCTGGGAGGGATACAGATATTGATGGCGGATACTGTGGGTATCAAAATAGGAGCCCATGCTGGCAAAGCGGGTCACCAGCAGGTCAATGGTCCCGCTGTCCCACAGCTGCTTATAGTATTCCTGGAGGGGGACATACCAGTCCGGAGCATCCACATTGGGCCAGTCAATGGGGGCGGTGCCCAATCTGGGGGCATCCTCCTGTAAAAAAATGGACTTGAAATCCACGGGGACCTGGGGGCGGTCAAAATAGACGCGGGTGAAGTCCAGCCCCGGGTGTTGAATGGCCAGAGCGGCGATGGCCTTGTAATAGTCCACGGGGGAGAGGTCAAAGTACGCGTGGGGCACATCAGCCACCTGAGGAAAAAATTTCCGAATGACATTATAGGGGTAAGAGCCACTGAACAGCAGAGCATCAAATTTTCCCTGGTTTTCCTCGTACAAAAAACGGAGGTGGTCCGGGGAAGTATAGGGCAGATAAGTGATATAGCTGCGCTGAGAAAGCAGGTCATTGAGCTTTAAAATCCGCTGCAGGGACAATTCGTTGGTAAATACTCCGATGGAATACATGATGGCTGCCTCGTTCCTTCCAAATTCTGCATACAACATTCTGCTTTCATTATAATATAGCTGTTCCACCGGAGCAACCCATTTTGCCCGGGGGACAAATATTGAGGAATTGACAAAAAAAGATTCAAGATATGACAGGAAGAGGGAGAATAAAGAAATAATTAGCTGAGGAAACCCAGATAAAGACAAGAGAGAGGTGTAGTGGTTTGTTAAAAATGGAGAATACAGAAAAAAGTGAATAATAACTTGACAACACTTGCATTTCTTTTTTATACTAAAGCAAGATTTCCGAATAGTGTCTTTAAATGTCTTAAATAAATTCAAAATATTCGGGAACCAATGAACAGAGGGTGAAAGGAGTGAGGACAGATGAATCACCAGAAGAGTCAGGCCCTGGATGCCATTGACCGGAATCGGGAGCTGCTGTGCCGCGTCAGCGACCAGCTGTGGGAGCATCCAGAGGTGGGCTTCCATGAGAAGTATGCCGCCGAACTGTACTGTGACACGCTGGAGGCCCTGGGCTTTCAGGTGGAGCGGAATTTGGCGGGGATTCCCACCGCGTTTTCCGGCACCTATGGAAACGACGGCCCGGTGATCGGCTTTCTGGGGGAGTTTGACGCGCTGCCCGGCTTGAGCCAGGTGGAGGCCGCGCTGGAGAAAATCCCGGCGCAGGAGTCGGCTCCCGGCCATGGCTGTGGCCACAACCTGCTGGGTGTGGGGTCGCTGGCTGCGGCCGTTGCGGTGAAGCAGTATCTTCAGGACAATCATCTGCCGGGGACGGTCGTGTTTTTCGGTTGTCCCGCAGAGGAGGGGGGCTCCGGCAAGGGCTTTATGGCCCGGAGCGGAGTGTTTCAACAGGTGGATATCGCCTTTAGTTGGCATCCCGGAGAGGTCAACAGCGTCTCCACCGAGGGAACCATGTCCAACTATCAGATCTGCTACCATTTTCGTGGGGTCTCCGCCCATGCGGCCATGTCTCCCGAGCAGGGGCGCAGCGCGCTGGATGCGTTGGAGCTGATGAACATAGGGGTACAGTTTTTGCGGGAACATGTGCCCACCGATACACGGATCCACTACGCCATCACCGACACCGGGGGAAGCGCTCCGGGGACGGTCCAGCCCTACGCTCAGGCGGTGTATCTGTTGCGTGCCGTACATCCCCAGCAGCTGATCGACCTCTACGACCGGGTCAATAAAATTGCCCGGGGCGCGGCGATGATGACCGATACGACGGTGGAGATCGAGTTTATCAAAGCCTGCTCGAACGTGGTCATCAACACCGAGCTCAACCGCCTGATGCAGAAAAATCTGGAGCAGGTGCCGCCTGCCGGATTTGACGAGGCCGATCTGGAGCAGGCCCGGCGGTATCAGCAGACCTTCCCCAAGGGGAAGACCTACTACGACTCCCTGGTGGACGAGGTGGAGGACCCCCAGATGCGCGAGGAACTGCAGGCCAGGGCCGACGAGCCCATCCACCGGGTGGTGATGCCGCTGGCCCGGGAGCGCCAGGGCTTTGTGTCCTCGGACGTGGGCGACGTCAGCTGGAACTGCCCTGTGGCTCAGATCAACGCCGCCACCATGCCCGCCGGAGTGCCCATGCACTCCTGGCAGATGGTCGCGGTGGGAAAGACCCCCATGGCGAAGAAGGGAATGCTCTATGCGGCCAAGGTGATGGCGGCGTCCGCCATCGACGCCCTGGAGGACCCCGAAATCATCCGGCGGGCCAAGGAGGAACTGTTGCGCCGTACCGGCGGCAAGACCTACCAGCCCCCCATCCCGGCAGAAATCCAGCCCAAAATTCCCCGGGATCTGTTTCAGACACCCTAACCGCGTTGGCATAGAAGACATCTTGCATACGATTTGAGTACACACACAAAAAAGAGTAGGGAGAAATCGTTATGACCCAAATTACCATTTGTCTTGTCCTCTTTGTGGCGATGCTGGTGTTGTTTTTCACCAACAAGCTCCCCATGTCGTTTACCGCCCTGGGCGCCATGATCCTGCTGGTGTTTACCGGCTGTCTGGACGCCAAAACGGCGGTCGCGACCTTCGGAAGCTCCACAGTCGTCACCATGGCGGCCATGTTCGTGGTGGCCGCCGGCCTGAGCCGCACACAGATGATCAACCACATCACCAGGCTGCTCTATAAGATCACCGACGGCTCTTTCACTAAGGTGCTGGCGTGTTATATGCTGGTGACCTGCCTGCTGGGCCAGTTTGTTCCCAGCATCGTGGCGCTGTTTGCCCTGGTGCATCCCCTGGTGCAGAGCATGTGCGACCGTATGAACATTAGCCCCTCCAAGATGATGTATCCCATCGCGGTCGCCACCGTCTCCACCAGCTTCATCGTTGAGCCCATCGGCCCCTATGCCGCCTGGTATGTGACCCAGAACGGATTTATGGAGTCCTATGGCTGGACCGGGACCCAGCTGAATATGTGGAGCGAGACCAGCGTCTTCCTGCCTGTGGGCATCCTGACGCTGCTGTGGGCCATCTTCGTCATGCCCCGTATGCTGCCCGACCAGCCCGAGCGCCCCATTTCCGCCATCGGCGGGCGCAAGCTGCAGGAGAAGGAGCCTCTGAGCCCCGTGCGTGAGGTCCTGGGCTACGGCGTGTTCGCAGTGGTTATCATCTGCCTGATGCTGGGCTTCTCCTCCTGGCAGGTGACCCTGGCTGGCGCCATCGTTCTGGTTGTTACCGGCGTTCTCACCGAGCGCGAGGCCATCGACAACCTCAACCTGAGCACCGTGCTGCTGTATGTGGGCGTGTCCGCCTTCGGCGAGGGCCTGGCCCAGACCGGCGCGGCCGAGATGGTCGGCGACGCCATTGCCAAGGTGCTGGAGGGCGTGACCAACGGCTATATCATTGGCTTTGTGTTCTACATGGTCAGCTTCCTGATGACCTCTCTGCTGTATAACCGCGCGGTGAGCACCGTGCTGACCCCCGTGGCTGTGATCACCTGCACCTCCATTGGCTGCGATCCCAGAGGTCCGGTGATCCTGTGCGCCCTGGCTACCATGTCCTCTCTGATCACCCCCATGGCCACCGCTGTGGTGCCCATGGCCATGGACGCCGGCGGCTACAGCGCCAAGACCATGTTCAAGGTGGGTATCCTCCCCGGTATTCTGCGCGGCGTTGTGGGCACGCTGATTGCCATGACGCTCTTCCCCATGTAAATTAAAGCAATTTCGGAAAGGAGCCGCCATGGAATCAACGTTCTGTGACGGCTCCTTGCCATATCCGCCGGCGGGAGAGAGGCGACGGAACCAGACGGAACAACGAGGAAAATAGGGGGGACTGACATGACGTCAAGCTTATTTACGGAACTGCTGAAGGCAGTGGCCATCTTAGGGGTATTTCTGCTGATCGGAGCCTTTCTGCGGGCGAAGGCCCCGTTTTTTAGAAAACTGCTGCTGCCCGCCTCTGTGATCGGGGGATTTCTGGCCCTGATCGTGGGCCCGCGCGTGCTGAATCTGATACCCTTTTCGGAGGACTACCTGAATACGTGGTCCCTGCTGCCTTCCATTCTGATCGTACCCATTTTCGCGGCGGCTCCCCTTGGCAACGGCATGGGGGCAGACCGGGCCCGGAAAAAGAAGGGCCTGCTTCAGTATGGCCCGTCTGTGCTTTTGATGTGCGCGCTGTTTTCCACGGTGAGCTGTCTGCAAGGTGTAGTGGGATACGGGGTCAACCTGGTGTTTACCGCCATGGGGTGGGATCTCCACCGCACCTTTGGCTGGGAATTGAGCCAGGGGTTTGCGGGGGGACACGGTACGGCCTCGGCCATCGGTGGTATTCTGCAGGACTTTCAGCTGGACTACTGGAGCACTGCCCAGAGCGTGGGCGTCACTATGGCCACCGTGGGGCTGCTGGGCGGTATGCTCATTGGCATCTGGATGATCAAACGGGCCAACGACCGGAAGGAGATCGCCGGCTTTGACGCAGGCGTGATTCCGGAGACTACGGCCCGGGGAGTCATCACCGATCCAGAACAGCAGGGGTCCCTTGGGCGGGAGATGTTCCTGAGCTCCTCGGTGGACCCTGTCACGGTACACCTGGCCATTATCCTTCTGGGCTGCGGCATTGCCTACTGGGTGCGCGCCACGCTGGGTGAGATGAACGGGGCGTTTTCCTCCTGTCCGGTCTGGTTTTATGCGCTGGTCATCATGTATGGGATCAATTACTGCCTGTGCAGGCTGAAGCTGGACTGGATGATCGACAAAAAGGTCAAGGCGCGGGTGACGGGACCGATGTCCGATGTGGCGATCTGCGGCGCCATCGCCAGTTGTGACGTCTCCGCCGTGCTGGAGCTGCTGACCCCTATTGCGGTGATGTGCGTGCTGGGTTTTCTGGTCTCCTGGATCACCTTCCCCATTGCCCGGAGGGTCTTCCGCGGCAACTACGCTTTCGAGCGGATGATCGTCTGCTGGGGTGCCAACACGGGGGTCACTATCACGGGTATGATGCTGCTGAAAATCTGTGATCCCGACTATCAGACCCCGGCCCTGGCCGAGTTTTCTATGGGATTTGCGCTGATGAGCATCATCAGCACCGTAACCTCTCCCATCTACTACGGACTGATTGCGGAGGGTTCGACGATGGCAAACCTGATGTTCAATGTGGTGATAGGCGGATTCTATATTCTCATGGGCGTATTGGCCTATCTGGCAATGAGAAGGGCAAAAGCAACCTAGACATCCGGAATGCACCCCCGGCCGCCTTGCGCGACTGAGGGGTGCTGTGCTGTTCCGGCGGGTTCCATTACGAAGAAGGCTATCATGATGCACTTCAATACTGACACTTCCACTGGAGCTCCCGGCTCATCTGTCCATTCTCCACACCATCTACGGTTTCCCCATCCTGAATGGGGTTGTCATTGGCCAGAATATAGGACGCCACATTGTAGGCGTGGTTTACCACCCAGTTGGGGTCCATGTCGTGGAAGTGATACTGGAGATCCGGCAGAAACAGGGTGCTCATGCCCACCGTGTCGATGAGCATATCCTCGGTGCCCTCGATGTTGAAGAATCGGACATTGATGCCAAAGCGGATGAACCGATCCGGGCCCTCAATCTGATGGGAGCGCACATCCTCCGCCAGAAACAGCTTGCCGCAGTTCTGGAAATAGAACGCCTCACAGGTGGGGTACAGCTCCGCCAGAGCCTCCAAAAAGTCGGCATCCAGGTTGGCACGCTCCAGCGCCGGAAGCGCCGCTGCCAGCATATCGGTGGCTACCACCTGATATTTGCACTCCCGGAAGATCCGCTCCCGGTCCTCCTGGCAGTCCCACATCTGGCTCATCAGGAAGGCATCAAAGCCTTTGCCCTTGAACTTGTCGCATTTCATCACCATCAGCTGCACCGGGCATTTGCCGTCCTGAAATTCTGCAATATGATCCAGGGCGGCAAAGCCGGCCATCTTTTTATCTCGGCAGAAACACTCTACAGCGCCAATGTGCTTTTCCATCACAGCGGTCATCTCATCCTTGTCTGGTATGTCCACCGGTTCTTTGAACAGCATCTGAATGAGATAGGGGCCGCCAGGCTGGGGGCCTTTTTTGTCATTCAGGTTCTGCTTGAACACTTGATTGCTCATTTGTTTTCCTCCTTCTTCTCCGGGAACAGCCTCCACCGAAACTCCAGCTCTCTCTGGACAAACTCTTTCGGCAGGCCACGGGGATTGGCGATGAGATACCATACCCGAAAGGTGCGTTTCTTCGGATCTGTTTCCTGCCGGTAGAGCTGATAGCCCGCCTCATCCTCCTGCGTCCACTGTCCTGTCTGCCGCTTGGCCTGCACAAAGGGTTCCACCACCTGGTCCAGTTCCTCTCTGGTGCGGCTTGAGGCCCAGGCTTGATCCACATCATTGGCGTGGGAGAGGTGGAACAACATCGAACCCATCCAGTTCTTTGCCTTGTGTTCAGGCGTTCCGCGCAATTCCGCCTGATGGCGGTACTCCGCCAGCTGCTCCGATGTTCCGTACCGTTCCACCAGCTGCTCCCGCACATGAATGCACCAGCTGTAATCCTCCGGCTGGATAAAGGGGGCGCAGACCGGTTGGAGCGCCTCTGCTGGGTCCACCTCAAAGCGAGAGATAAAGTCAAGGTAGTGGGTTTTAATCAGGGGCAGGAAGGTGTCCAGCAGCCCGGTGTCCAGCCGCAGATCCTCTGTCAGCATCCGAAAGAACGAACCGCCTGTTGTCGGTTCTATTTTGAAAGAGTAGAGACGATCATCTCCCTGCTTTATGATACAGCTGAAGCCCACCTCCACATTTCCATGGCCGATTTCGTAGTCTATGTAGTTGTAGCGGCTCCGGTCAAACCAGATCT
>ENA-ORUO01000439-ORUO01000439.1-human-gut-metagenome-genome-assembly--contig:-NODE-439-length-51706-cov-4.276626_pt1 | contig 51706 bp, 40 predicted proteins | sample MGYA00242082_ERZ509215 | MGnify/ENA primary metagenome ERZ509215 (study PRJEB26280, sample SAMEA2338829) | human gut metagenome | biome: human gut; feature: human-associated habitat; material: faeces... | reverse complement strand
GCCATGTCTCTATCTCAGGCCCTCAACCAATTTGCGCAAAATCTCGGGCGTTATCAAGCGCAATCTGGTGGTTGTCTTTGAGAATGGTCACGCCGCGAGAGAGTTCACGAAGCTTATCCGAAGAGCTCATCGTGTCAAGATTGGCGTTACGGGTTTTCGGCACAAAACACAGACAGATAATCATGCCGACAATCGAGAACGGCAGTGACACCCACAGCGAATAGTATTCACCAATCACCGGCGTGATGAACGCCGGCAGATAGGCGCCAAACACACCGATGCCAAAGGAATAGGAAGTCCAGAACCAGCCCATGGCCGATGCCAGTTTGCCGGGATCCACAGTTTGCGCAAGCAACACTACGAAGCTGTAGATAAATAGCGGATAGCCCATGCCTCGCAACATATACGACGCCAGCATCAGCGGATAACTGTGGCTAGGCAATGCCACACCGATGAATACCAGATGCAGCACGATCCAAGAACCCGCGCCAATAAGCATGATGCGCTTGGCTCCGAACAGTTCGGCCAGCACGCCCGAGGACCAGCCGGCGAGCGCCGCGACCAATCCGTACATCGTAAACAGCAGTGATGCCTGCGACGAGCTGAATCCCTGATCGACGACATACTTGGACAAAAAGGTCAGTTCAAACCCATCGCCTGTCATGAACACTGCGATCGCCAAGAATCCCGGCAGTAGTTTTCGCGCCAGTCCTTGTGCCATGACCGTCTCCTTTTACTACGCAAACTTCGTTGTTTTCATCCGCCCAACTTTGGAGCGTTAATACAAGTTTCGCTGCGAAAATAGCAGTGTTTTGGCGCGAAAACAGTCAAGAATTGATACTTTCTTGCATGGATGTTGTTATGCCCAGCGTGCTGCTCATTGTTGTAACCCAGCACAATCATCAGGCACTAAAAAAACGACCGGCGCATGTGCACCGGTCGTTGAATGTTAGTTATCAGGCCAGCCCGTAATAAAGGCTGAGTATTATATTGCGGCCACTATCGACACGCATATTGCGCGCGAATCGGGCGCATCGGAGCCACTACTCCTCCACAATCTGGCAGAATTCGATGGTCTCGCCGTTGGGGCCGTAGATGTTGAAGTAGCGGATGCCATGCTTCCAGAAACTCGGGATGGACTGGATCTCGGTGTCCTTGAAGTCCACGCCGAGCGCCTTGGCGTTCTCGAAGGCGGCTTCGATGTCCGGGGTGTCGAAAGCCCAGTGGTTGATGGCGCCGGTGGTCATCGGGGCGGGGTCGCCTTCCCAGGTTTCAATGGTCAGGTGGCCGTAGCGCAGGAAGGCGCAACGGTTCTCGCCATTCATGAACAGTCCGGCGAGCTCAAAGCCCATAACCTCGCGGTAGAACTTGATGGTCTCATCCAGGTCTTTGGCAATCATGCCGGAATGCTGGAGGTCGGTAGTGAACGCGGTCATTGGCTTAGCCATGTGATTCTCCTTTGAATGTGGTGGTTGGATAAAGGTTAAGGATAGTCGGACAAGGTATGCGGCGCGGCAGAACCATGCCGCACTCCTAGTCAATTCTCGATACTTTCTTGCTGACGCAACATGATGTTGCGATCAGTTCGCAGTGGCAACCATTTCGGCGGCCACGGTTACTTCGGGCAGCTAAACGTGCACGGATGCGCTGTCGGTAGGTTCCGAGGACTCGGAGGACTCTGCGGATGCAACCTTTGCGCCTTTGATGCGGTGGCCTTTGGCGTCGAAGCCGGGCTGCTGCGGGCGGATGAACAAGGTAAGCACGAAGGCGAGCACGTATAGGCCGGCGTATGTCCAGCACACACCTTCATAGCCCACAATTGGCAGCAAAATGGTGGCGATGCCAGGGCCGGCGAACGTGGTCAGACCGGCGGCGAGGTTGTATGCGGACAGCGCCGCGCCCTGCTTGCCGCCCGCGTACAGGGTCATGATGGTGGGCAGCGACGAGAACGCGCAGGTGCCGATGCCGACGATGACCGAAGCGACGATCATCATAATGGCATTCGCGCCGAACCACTGCGGAATGTAGTAGAACGCCACCGAGCCGACCGCGAGCACCGCGCAGCCGAACCAGCGCATCGGCCATACCCAGCCGAAGCGGTCCATGAACCAGCCCCAGAACGTGTTGAAAATCAGCGTGATCACGAACACGAAGCCCCAGATACGCATCCATTCCTCGGTTTTGAAGATGTTGATGCCGCCATTGTGGGTGGTGCACAGGTACAACGGCATGATGACCGGGAACCCGTAGAGCAGCAGGTTATTGATGATGCGGATGATCGCGCAGATGAGCACCTTGCGATTGGTGACCAGGATGGTGGCACCCTCGGCCAGCTCGGCGAGCTGTTCCTTGCGGCTCAGTCCTTGCGATTTGACGATTTTGTTCTTTGGTACGAAGAAGAAGCACATGACGGTGCCGACGATGGAGAACGGCAGTGCGAACCAGAAGGTCTTGTATTCGCCGAACACCGGCATGATGAAGCTCGGCAGGTAAGCGCCAAACACGCCAATGCCCAGAGAGAAGCAGGTCCAGAAGAAGCCGGTGGCGGAGGCCAGGCGGGCGGGGCTGATGTATTGCGCCATCAGGACCACGAAGCTGTAGATGAACAGCGGGTAGCCGATGCCGCGCAAGGCGTACAGGCCCAGAATCAGCGAATACAGACCACTCGGGATGGCGACCCCGAGAAACAGCAGGTGGATGCCGATCCACCAGCAGGCACCGAACATCATGATGCGGCGGGCACCGAACATTTCGGCGAGCACGCCGGCGCACCAGCCGCCGAGGGCCGCGAACAGGCCGTACACAGTGACCAGCAGGGAGGCCTGCGAGGACGAGAAGCCTTGGTCGACCATGAATTTGGAGAGGAAGGTGAGCTCGAATCCATCGCCCGTCATGAAGATGGCAACGGCGAGGAAGCCAAGCAGCAACACACGGGGAATACCGAATTTTTCAAAAAAGCGAATCATGGGTTGACTCCATTAACATCGTTGTCAGTAGAGGTGGTGCAGGGAAAAATGCGGCCGCCGGAAGAAAAAGGGAAAGCCGGCAGCCAAGCTATATTGGCGGCGAAAACCGTGAGACGAAACCTCTTCCTTCCGCTGGCGGGAGGTGGTGCGCAGCACCGGAGGGTGGTAATACACGCCGCCGGATGCCTCCCCTCAGTCGGCTCCGCCGCCAGCTCCCCTCAGGGAGAGGAGCCGGCAAAGTGCCGAAACTACTCGCCGACCTTGACGACGGCCTTGGAGACGCCCTGGATCTTGCCGTCGAGGAAGTCCTGGACTTCTTCGAGTCCCAGTTCGTGGCTGATGAGCGGTGCGACGTTCATCTTGCCGGATTCGAGCAGGCTGATGGCGTCTTTGAAGGTGAGCGGGTTGATGAAGGAGCCCTGAATGGTCAGCTGCTTCTTATAGATATCGTAGGTGTTCATCTCGAAGTGCGCCTCCTGCGGGCCCACGCCGAACATGAGCACCTGCGCGCCCTTCTTGGCGGCGGCCACGGCCTGCGCCTGGGTGGCCGGCAAACCCACGGCCTCGATGATCACGTCATAGGATTCGGCAGGAATGGCCTCGCGCGTGGTGTTGTAGACGTTCGTGACGCCGAACAGCTCCTGGTTGCGCTTGAGCTTCTCATCGAAGATGCCGGCCAGGTCCACCTGATGCACGCCGTAGGCCTGCACGATCTGGGCGAAGAGCTGGCCCATGAAGCCGTCTCCGATGACCAGCGCTTTCTGGTAGGGGCGCAGCTTCAGCAGGTCCACGCCGTGCACGGCGCAGGAGATAGGTTCGATGGCGGCGGCGTCCTTCAGCGAGACGTTGTCCGGCAGTTTGTAGACTACGGTGGCCGGTGCGGTGAACTGTTCGGCCAGACCGCCGTCACGCGTGACGCCCACGGCGGAAAGATGGTCGCACAGTTCGGGGCGCTGGGTCAGGCAGTACTCGCACTGACCGCAGTAGATGTTCGGATCGACGGCCACGCGGTCGCCCACCTTGACACCAGTGACCTCGGAACCGATGGCGGCCACGACGCCGGAGTTCTCATGGCCGAGCACGATCGGCGGCACGGCGGCGGCCGAACCGGGGCGGCCGGCGTACAGGTCGTGATCGGTGCCACACACGCCGGCGTAGGCGGTGTTGATCAGTACTTCGTTGGGCTGGATTTCAGGAGTGGGCAGGTCCTGGATTTCGAATTCCTTGACGCCGGTGAGCACAAGAGCCTTCATGATGGGTCCTTTCTACGGTGAAAGCGCGCCACTGCGATGAGCAAGGTTGGGCCGGGTGACCGGGTGGCTGGGTAACCAGGTGACCGGCCGGCAGGCCTATCTGCATGGCGATTGGTCGCGTATTGGTTTCGTTCATCTCGCTGTCTTTGCGAGGTGTTGATGAACAGCATAACTTCTTTATCTCAGTTTTGCAAATTATTTTTATAAAACTACTTTCATTCGGCGTGTTGCCTTGGAAATCAAGGGCTTCCACCAAAAGTGACAACACGTCTACAATGGAGGTATGAAAAACCCACCGTTGCATCGTTACGCCACTCGCCCAGGGCTGTACTTCACTGACGACGGTGGGGCTGACGTCGTTGTTCGTTCCGAAACTGCCGATCAGGTTTGGCTATGCGTACTGGAGCCCATTGATGAGCCCAGCGCTTTCTTCCAAGACGCCATCCGCCTGTTCGAGGACCCGAATATCTCCTTTATCCAGCAGATTCATGAGTTCCCGGTATGCACGCGCATTATCGAACATTTGTATCTGCGCGAGACCTTGTTCCGCATGACCGGGCCGAACTACGGCCTGTGGTACGTGCACCTGCCCAAAGCATGGGACGGCATGCGTTATGGCTACCGCGTGGACGGCGCATGGGACCCGAAACACGGCGTGCGCTTCAATCCATACAAATTCCTGCTTGACCCGTATGGCAAGGGCATCGACGGCTCCATGGAGCTCACCCCCGCCGCCTTCTCCTATGAATGCGATGTCGTGGACCGCAAGGTAATCGGCTCGGCATACGGTGCCATGAGCACCGTAGACTCGCTCGGCCATATGCCGGTGTCCGTGGCCATCGACGATCGCGATACCCATAAGCATGAGGGCGACCCGCAGCACCCGCATGTGCCGTGGCGCAAAACCGTCATCTATGAGATGCACGTCAAAGGCTTCACCGCCAACGCACCGTGGCTGCCCGAATCATTGCGCGGCACGTACGCCGGACTCGCACACCCCACCACGCTCGCCTATCTGCAGGGTCTAGGCATCACATCCATCGAACTGCTGCCGATTATGGCCAAGCAGGACGAGCTCTTCCTGCAAGAACACGGCCGCAAGAACTACTGGGGCTACTCCACCCTCAGCTACTTCGCCCCCGAACCCTCCTACGCCACTAAAGCCGCCCAGGAGAAGGGCGCGGCCGCCGTGCGCCAAGAAGTCATAGACATGGTGCGCGCACTGCACGAGGCCGGCTTCGAAGTCATCATGGACGTGGTCTACAACCACACATGCGAAGGCGGCGTCGAAGGCCCGACGGTCTGCTGGCGCGGCCTCGACGACCTGGCCTACTATCGCCATCAAAAATCCAATACCGGTCGACTCGAAGACACCACCGGCTGCGGCAATACGCTGGACTTCACCAACACGCATGTGGTCACCTTTGCCATCGACTCATTACGATACTGGGCCAAGCGTATCGGCATAGACGGTTTCCGCTTCGACCTTGGCGTCACGCTGGCCCGCCTGGAAGGCGAATTCACCCATCATCACCCGTTCCTCTACGCCCTGCGTTCCGATCTGCTGCTGGGCAACCTGAAGCTCATTATGGAGCCGTGGGATCTGGGCAACCTCGGCTGGCGCACCGGCCAATTCTCCGTGCCGTTCGCCGAATGGAATGACCGCTTCCGCGACACGGCCCGCACCTTCTGGCTTGAGGATGTGGACGGCGGCTCCGATTTCGGGCGTATCAGTTTGCAGGAGATGTCCACGCGACTCTGCGGCTCGGCCGATCTGTTCGCCACCGAACCAGGGCGTGGCGCTCCGGCCTCCATCAATTTCGTGTCCTGCCACGACGGTTTCACGCTGACGGACCTCACCAGATACCGCTCCAAGCACAATGAAGCCAACGGCGAAAACAATAATGATGGCTCGTCGGTGAACCATTCCGCCAATTTCGGCGTCGAAGGCGTCACCGATGATCCAGACGTCATTGCGGCACGCGAACAGGCGGCCATGAACATGATCGGCATGCTGCTGCTCTCGCTGGGTACGCCGATGATGCTCGCCGGCGACGAATTCCGCAACACGCAGGACGGCAACAACAACGCCTACTGCCAAGACAACGACATCACGTGGCTGAAGTGGGATTGGATGTATTCCACCAACAAGACGCGCGAAATGCGCCGCTTGGAAACCGTGTCTCGACTGGTGGCGCTGCGTAAATCACTGGACCTGTATCACCACGAGGATTTCTTCACCCGACTGACCCAGATCGGCCTACTCAAGCCCTCAAGCCGCGTGCAGTGGTTCCTGCCCGACGGTACCACGCCGATGGAGCGTGACTGGTTCGATCTGGGCGTACGTAGCTTCACCATGCGATTGCTGTCCAACAGTGAGGTGGACGTGTGCATTGTGGTCAACGGCACCGCTGACGACCGCACATTCCGCCTGCCGCCAGACACCCACTGGACGCCTAAATGGTGCTCGGCCGAAATCAACGGCCGCCGAGCCGGGCATGGCACTCAGGTCGAGGAATGCGATTTGAACGGTGACACCACCGTCTGGACGCAGCATGTACCGGACGCCAGCGAGACAGTACTCAAGATGGTCGAAGAAGTGGCCATGCAGCGTACGGAATCCTCGACTGAGAATGAAGCGGATACCATCAAATTCGCGATGCCAGTAACAGATCACGCCGCAAACGGCACCTCGTCCGCGCCTCGGGATGAGGTATCAGCTGATATGCCCGATGCCCCTGTGGATGATACACCGGACACTCCCGTCGACGACAATGTCTGGACCATGCCGGCGCTGAGCATCACGCTGATGAAGCAGGTGTGAGTCACACTCAAGACAGCGCGACACAAACACAAAGGCTCTCCGCGGAATTCCGCGGAGAGCCTTTGTATGCTCGGTACAGGACAAGCGAAATTAACGCTTGGAGAACTGCGGGGCGCGACGTGCCTTGTGCAGACCAGCCTTCTTGCGCTCCACGACGCGAGCGTCGCGGGTCAGGAAGCCAGCCTTCTTCAGGGCGGCGCGGTTCGCATCACGATCGATAGCGTTCAGAGCGCGGGCAACGCCCAGGCGGATTGCGCCAGCCTGGCCGGTGGTGCCGCCACCGTCAACGAGGACGATAGCGTCGAACTTGCCTTCGAGCTTGAGCAGAACGATCGGGGAGTTGACCTCACGCTGCAGCAGCTTGGAGGGGAAGTACTCCTCCAGAGTGCGGCCGTTGATGGTCCACTTGCCATCACCCGGAACCAGACGGACACGGGCGACAGCCTCCTTGCGGCGACCGGTGCCGTAGCCCGGCTCAATCGCGGAGGTGCCGGTGCCAGCGCCAGCGTTGGTCTCGGTGGTGTAGTTGGTGAGCTCCTCTTCGGTCTCGACAACCTGGGAGTCGTTGGTGTTTTCAGCCATGATTCTTATCTCCTCTCAGGTTTCACTTGGCCTGCTGCGAGACCTGGGCGATCTCGAAGACCTGGGGCTTCTGCGGGGTGTGCGGGTGCTCGGCGCCACGGAAGATACGCAGGCGGTCGAGCTGCACCTTGGCCAGACGATTCTTCGGCAGCATGCCCTTGACAGCGTTCTTGATGATGCGCTCGGGGTTCTTCTCGAGCAGCTCGGCGTAGGAGTCACGACGCAGACCACCAGGACGGCCGGAGTGCGAGTAGAGTTCCTTGCCCATCTTGTTGCCAGTCAGAGCAATCTTGTCGGCATTGATGATGATCACGTGGTTGCCGGAATCGGCGTGCGGAGCGTAGGTCGGCTTGTTCTTGCCGCGCAGCAGGATTGCAGCCTGGGTGGCGAGACGGCCGAGCACCACGTCGGTGGCGTCGATGACGTACCAGTCATGAGTCAGATCAGCTGGCTTCGGAGTGAAAGTTTTCACTGGATTACCTTTTCTATATTGTGTTCCGGGTCTCAGCTGCTTGGTGTGGCTTGGTCAGGGCCGCATCCAAGAGGCGTCGAACCTCATTATCCGTGGGCTCCCTGAAAGTCCTCGATGGCGAGTGGGATAGCGCTTTGAAGGACCCCTTAGGGAAACACAACAATCCACTAGTATATCGCCGGGCTTGACATAGGGCAACTGGGGACACTCCATTGGGTTTATGGCTTCTCTTCCCCTATTTATGGTTTCTCTCCCACCCACTTCGGCTAACCGACTCACCTACGGTGAGGCAATTCCCTGCCTTCTCTCAGCTATCGCTTCTTTCAGGCCTCGTCTACGGACAGTCCACTGGACTGTCCGCTTAACGACTCGGCTCGTCAGAGGGAGGTAAAGCGGGTCAGGAATTGAAGATTTGGGCGAAGCGTTGGGCACCGGGGGTGTCGAAGAGGGTTTCGAGCGGTACCACGTTGCCCTTGGCGTCGGCCAGTGGGATGCGCCAGTTCGGGTATTCGTTGTTGGTGCCCGGCTGGTTCTGCGCACGCTTCTCCCCCACCGCGTCGGTGATCGAGGCGGCGAGCAGCTTGCACGGCGAACCCTTCAGTGCGTGGTACAGCGCGTCGACGATATCCGCCTCGTGATCCTCACGATGTTCGGCAAAGTCGGCATCAAGATAACCCTGCTCGACCAGCATGGCCAGCATCGCATCCTGCTCGGCCTTGGCGGAGGCTTCGAATTCCTCGGCCGGGCCGGTCAGCAAGCCCAGACGCTCACGAATCTTGACGTGCTCGTATTCCAGGTAACCGGCGGCCGGCGGCAAATCATGCGTATTCACGGAGGCCAATGCATACGGACGCCACTGGGAGGGGGCGCGGAACACGCCGTCGCACTGCTCGAACCATTCAACGGCGCAACCGAGAATACCGTGGCTCGACAGGGAATCGGCCACATGGTCCGGCACCACGCCGAGGTCCTCACCTACGACCACGCCGCCGGCGCGAGAGGCCTCGATGGCCAGAACGCCCAGCATGATGTCTGAGTCGTAGTACACGTAAGCGCCATCCATAGCCGAACGGTTCTCGGGAATCCACCACAGGCGGAACAGACCAAGGATGTGATCGATGCGCACCGCACCGGCACGGGCGAACATGCCATGCACCATATTGCGGTAGGCCTCGTAGCCGGTGGTCTCCAGATTGATCGGGCTCAGCGGCGGCTGGCTCCAGTTCTGGCCTTGCTGGTTGAACATGTCCGGCGGTGCGCCGACCGTGGCCCCCTTGGCGAAGCGCTCGGGATTCCACCACACGTCAGCGCCGGAGGGGTGCACGCCGACGGCCATATCGGACATGATGCCGATATGCATGCCGGCGTCCTTGGCTGCCTGTTGTGCGGAGGACAGCTGCTCGGCGGCAATCCATTCCAGCCAGCGGTAGAAGTCCAAAGTGTCCGGGTACTGCTTGCGCAGATTGGCGATTTCCGGGGAGTTGCGATTGAACTTGCGCTCCCAGTTGCTCTCCTCGCCGTTGGGCGCCCCCCACTTGTCGTAGCACAGGCACCACGTGGCATACGCCTCCAAGTCGGAACCACAGTCCGCCTTGAATTGGTCGAATACGCTTTGGCGTTCGGCGGTACGGCCGGCCTTAAAGATAATCCACAGGGCGTGCATCTTGCTGCGCCACATGGCGTCACGGTCGATGAGCTGGGAATCACCGTTCAGCGGTTCGGTGTCGGCATGCAGTCCGTCGACGGCATTCTTGTCGCCCTCGCTGAGCGTGGCATATTCGGCGATCGCCTCAGGACGGATGTACGTGAAGTTGATCAGGCGACGGCTTACCGGCAGATACGGCGACGGGGTGAGCGGGGACACCGGCTCGGCGGCATGCACCGGATTAATGAGCACGAAGTCGGCACCGGTCTTCTGCTTGGCGTCCACCAGCATGGTCTTCAGATCCTCGTAATCGCCCACGCCCCAGGAGTTGGAGGAGCGAATCGAGTACAGCTGGGCCATCCAGCCCCACAGACTGCCGCCCTTCATCGGGTCAAGCAGATCGACGCGATCAGGTGCACTGATCAAAGTGGCGTCTTGCACACGGTCGGCGACCTTGACGTGCAGCGTATGGTAACCAATCGGCAGATCGGCGGGAATGACCACAGCCGCATTCGAAATGAACGTACCATCCAAGTCGTAGGCCTGGGATCCATCTCCAGGACCAACTTCAATGGTGCCTTGATATGGCTCGCCATTCTCCAGCGTGATGCTCGCCGAAGGCACGTCCAGAATACCGGTGTTCACCAGCACCCGGTCCTCGCTACCGGCGATATGCAGCACGGTGGGTGCCACCAATCGGGCGTAACGCTCGTTCAGAATGCGTCGGATGGCGATGAGTTGGGCGCTCTCGCTGGAGGCGTCGATGCCCAGCGCTGCCAGCACCTCGATCAGGACGTCATCGTCTATCTCGTGGTAGTCATGGCTCATGCCCAAATAACTCGTGCCGACACCGACCAACTTGGCCAGTCGAATCAACGGACGGGCCAGACGCTCTTCACTCTCGGTAATCTCACTCATAGCCCCAGTCTAACGCCGTTTGATTGCGCCACACCGTAAGAAAAATGCCATGATTCCGCCAAATTATGTACTTTTTACCCTCACATAGTGAGATGTGAGCGCTCACAATGGTGGACAGGGGGTGATTGCCGGCCAAATTTGCGCGGCAAAACACAGCAATAGTGTGCTTAGCGGCGGCTTTCCACGGCGTGCCGCACCTCGGCCGAGGGGTCGTTGGCCAATTTGGCAAGCATCGCTTCGGACGTATTGGGGTTCAGTGCCACGGCACGGCGGACCATCGAAGAAAGCACCGCCGGTGCTCCCTCTTCGGATTCGGTGCCAAGTACGCCCAAGAAATCCAATGTCTCCGCATCCGCAGTGGGGTCCTGCGCACCCTCAAGCCGCATCTTCCAGCTGGTGCGCTTGTTTTTCAACGCCGTATCCCGGACCGCAGGCACCGGGTCCTTGGTCAGGCGGCCGACCAGCCAATTCTTGTCGTCCCCGTTGGCGGCCACGGCTTGACGCACGGACGGTTCGGGGTCTTCGGAGAGTTTGACCAATACGTTCGGGAACGGCATGGTGTCGGCGAGGAACACACGATCGGCCACCGGGGTGTGCGGGTTGCCGGCCACAGCCTCCAAAAGTGCGGTGGCGCGGGAGAACGCCGCCTGATCGGCACGGTCAGGCAACGGCCGACGGGCGAATTCGGACAGTTCGGCCGGGTCGGTGGAATGGCGCAGACGCTCGTATGTAGCGGTCAGCGGTTCGAAATCCACCGGAGCGGCGGACTCGGCTGCGGACTGCGCGCCTTGGTCCTGCTGCTGGGCGTCCGTGTCGGTTGCAGTCTCGGCCGCGGCCTCGGTTGCGGCCTCGGTGGGCTGGGTCTGCTGGCTGGTGGTGTTCTCGTCGGTCATGATGCCCAGCTTAGTCATACAGGCGTCACGCGAGCGGAACCGGAATGTTGACCATGTCAATCGGAGCCGGCACCACAGCGGCATTGAACGCTTCCCGCACACGCTCCTCGAATCGCGCGCAATCATCCTGCGGCACCACCGCGGTCAACTCGACGTTCACCGCATACGATTCATCCTCCTGACTGCCACCAAGCTGCGCCAGGATCTGCTGGAATCGGGCCAACTGCGGGTATTCGAGGCGAACCCGGTATCGCTTGGCGGTCATGATGCGGGCGGCGCGGGCGGCTTTCATCGCCAATGATGCGGCGGATGAGTACGCGCGGACCAGACCACCGGAGCCCAGCAGAATACCACCGAAATATCTGGTGACGGCAACCACGCAATCGGTGGTGCCCGACTGCTTGAGTACGTCGAGAATCGGCTTGCCGGCGGTACCGGACGGCTCGCCGTCATCGCTCATGCGTTCGGACAGTCGCCCATCCGCGCCTCCGCACACGGCGGCATACGCCACGTGTCGGGCTTTCGGATGCTGCTCACGGATCGCGGCCACGAACGCGAGCGCCTCGTCGAGCGTATCGACATGGGCGGCGTCGCCGATAAATTCGGACTTTTTTTCGACGAGCGAATCGTGGGCGGGATCGTCGGGCGTGTTGAGAATCGTCTGCATGAGCGTGTTCCGGTGGTCGACTGGCTGGGTGTTCGATTGAGCGCGAGGCTAGGCAGGGCTATCAGCGTTCGGAGACGACGACGTTATAGTCTTCGCCGGCGAAGTAGGCGGTCAGGCAGGCGATCATCTGGCGGGTGAGCTCCTTGAACGCGCCGTCGGCACGCCAGCCGACGTGCGGGGTCAGGACGATGCCGGGCACATGGCAGATGGCGTCGTCGGCGGTCAGCGGCTCATGGTCGAACACGTCGAGTGCGGCGGGAACATCGCCCTTTTGCAGTCGGGCAAGCAGCGCACCGGATTCGATGACTTCGGAGCGGGCGGTGTTGATGAACAGGGTGCCGGGCTTCACATGCGCAAGGTTCTCGGCGGTGACGATGCCGCGCGTGGCGTTGTTCAGCGGCAGATGGACGGAGATGACGTCGCTGGTTTCGATGAGCTTGTTGAGATCGTCGACCGGAGTGGCACCGGAGCGTTCGAAATGCTCGGGCGGCACATGCGAATTCCATGCGGCGACCTCCATGCCGAGGGCGCGGGCGATGCCGGCCACGGTGGAGCCGATGCCGCCCAGTCCGATGATGCCCATGCGACGGCCGGCGAGTTGCAGTCCATCGCCGCCGGTCCACGCCCAGTTGCCGGCCTTGACGTCCTTATCGAGTTGGCCAACGCGGCGGATGAGCTCGAACAGAAGGGCGAAGGTGTGCTCGGCCACGGCGTGATCGCCATAATGTTCGGCGTTGCAGACGCGGATCTTCAGCTCGCGCGCCTTATCGAGATTGAGGTAGCTGGCGACGCCGGTACCGCAGAACACGATGCACTTGACGTGCCCCTGCTCGCTGATGGTGCGCAGCAGATCGTCCGAAATGTGGTAGCCGCCCACCAGCAGGGCGTCGGCATCCTTCAGACGCTCGGCTATGGTCGCCTCGTCGGACGTGAATTCCTCGAACATACGCACGCGGGCAACGTCGTGGAGCGCGGGGAACTGGGCCTTGATGGGCTCGATCATCGAGTCAAGCACGGACGGCATCACGACGAGGGGCAGATCGGTGCGTTCGCTTTGGGTTTCGTAAATCTCGGTCATGGGCTCCACATTAGGAGGCCGGCGGGAAAAGCGTCACCTTGCGGCTTCCCCTCCTTGAGACCAAGCCGAGCAACTAATGCTTTGCCGCCTGCTCCTGCGTGATGTTCCATTCCTTGACGACGTTCTGGTCCGCGCCCATCGAATAGATGACATCCCAGATGCGTTGGCGTATCTGAGCGTCGTAGGCTTCGTCCCAACATGTGCCTATGGGATGGTCGCTGGATATCGGGCACCATTGGTAGTTGCCTTGATGCACGTTGGCGGTGGGCACCCAATCGATGCGGTTGACGCGCCACGACCCCTTGACGCCCTTCTTGCCGGCGAACTGGATGCGTGCGGTCACGCCCTGATTGTTGACCAAGGTTTCCGGCGTGTTCGCCGACTCGGTGACGGCGTTGCCCAGACCGTAGATAATCCACGTGCCGTTATAGTTCTCGATGGGCTGCGCACAATGGCAGCCGGCACCGTAAATAACGTCGAAGGCACCAGTGTCGGCAAGCTCATGGGCTTCCGAAATCTGCCAGGAATCGGCGTAATCAAGGTATTCCTGCACCGAGTGCATGGCGATGGCCACCACATCGGCACCTTGCTCGCGGGCCTTGTTGGCCTTGTCTACCGCGCGCTGGATGTCGCTGTCGTGATTCGGGTCGCCGTCTTCGCGCAGACGATCCACCTGCCAGTCCTCGTCGGCGGTCATGCCGTTGAGGGAGACCGTGCCGGTGACCAGACCCAGCTTGCCGCCGCCGGTCGGGGAATCGATGACCAACGGTTTGGTGGAGTCGGCTTCGGTTTTGTACGAGCCGGTCTGGGCGATGCCATCGGCCTCAAGCGTGTCCCACAGACGGGCGATGCCATCCGCCCCCTGATCCCAGGAATGGTTGGTGGCGTGTGTGCAGGCGTTGTATCCCACGTTGCGGGCGGCATCCGCCACTTCCGGCGGAATGTTGAAGATCGGGTACGCGGCATATGGGCCGCCGCGCTGGGCGATCGGGGTTTCGAATTCGCACACGGCGATGTCCGAAGCCTGAATGTACTGCTTCATCGGCGCGAACAGCGGGTCGAAGTTGAAGGCGGTGCCATCCGTGGCGTTGGGGTTCGGGCCTTGGAAATGGCTCCACAATCCCTCATGGAACAACAAATCGCCGTTGACCAGCATGGCGATGCAGTCCGTATCCGGGCAATCCGGTGAATTGCCGTGATGTTCGGTCACCGGTTTGGGCGTGTTCTTCGCTTTATTCAACGCGACGTCCGACACTCCGGCGTGTGCGGGGCCATTGCCGTCCGTGCGATGGGTTGCGAACCATGCGCCGATGCCCAGCGCAACGGCGAGCACGATCACGAACACGATAATCAGCGCCGCACGGTTGGTTCGTGTCGAGTTGGAGCGATGTTGCCCCTGCCCAGCGATATGGCTCATCTTTGCCCGCCCTTCGGAACTCTTCTTCTCTCTCTAGGGTACCGCCCATCTCGGTCAAGTACTGCGGGGAGGGAGGCGATGAGCAAGCGATTGGACAAGCAATATATAAACCGGTTAATCTTCAATCACCATTCACGAACACCACGCAAAAGTCTCACTTAGTGGACATTTTTCTTTCGTCGCTCGGACTTTTCCCGACGTGCCGCACTCGTTCGCCCACTAAAATGGCGGTTTGGAGGCGGACGGACAATGGCGTACCTCCGACTCCGCTTACCACAAGCGGAGACCGCCCGTCCTCGGTTATTTCAGGAGTTACTTAACCCGGAGTTTCCGGAAAACAAAAAAGTTCCGAGCTTTCACTCGGAACCTTAATCGGCGGAGTCAGAGGGATTCGAACCCTCGAGCCGTTTACACGACTAACACCTTAGCAGGGTGCCCCTATCGGCCACTCAGGCATGACTCCACGTTACGCAATAATGCGCAACAGCAAATTACTGTACCACGTCCTGCGGATACGGCGTGCCGAACGACACATTATTGAACGTCCGCGGGTGCGGCGTCGCCGGAGAACGTAACGATAACCGCGCAAATCACCAACGCCACACCGACGATTTCACCAACGCTGGGAATCTCGCCGAACGCCAGTCCCACGGCCACCGCCATGGCGGGATTGATGGATTGCATTACCGAAAATGCGCCGGATGTGGTGCGTCGCAGCGTGATCTGCTCCACCACATAGGGAATGAACGAGGCCATCAGGGAAATCACAAACAGCAGAGCCAGCAGCTTCAGCGAGCCGCCGGGCTCAAGCGCCCACGTGGCATCGGCCTTGGGGTGAACCACATGAGCCACAGCCGGCACGCCAAGGAACAGGGACTGGACCAGCCAGCCGATGGTCACGGCGATGCACAGATTATCCAGCGAATTGCCGCCAGCCGCCACGCGCCGGCCGGTGATGATATACATGCCCCACATCGACCCGCCGATCAAAATCGCAATCAGACCATACAAAAACGTGCCATTGCCGGACGGATTGGCCAATGATATGCCAGCTAACAGCACCACACCGACCGCCGCGATACCGATACCGACCCGCTCGCGCCAGCTTTTGCCGGTAATCACCGCCACCGAAAGCGGTCCCAAAAATTCGATAGACACGGCAATGCCCATATCCATATTGCTGATGGCCACATAAAACAGGGTATTCATCAGCACCAGCGAGCAGCCGAGCAGTACGACCAGCCCCCAGCTGCGGGCGTCGCGGTGAAACAGTTGCGCTCGCTTCGCCTTGTTCCAGGGCCTGCGCCACAGCAGCAACAGCACCGCCATGAATCCCACGCGATACCACACCGAGTACAGCGGATCGAGCTGGGTGAACGCAAGTTTGGCGACGGCCGTAGCCAAATAAATCACCAGTGCCTCACCAATCACGATAAGAACCACGGGAACACGGTTGAGGATACCGACCACTGCCTTCTTCATGAGGTTTACGCTACTCGGAGAGCCGGGACAGCGCGCATTGACTTGGAAGGCGTTACGGACAGTGACGCAATGTGGACGATTCCGTGGAATCGCACCCACCATGCGAAACAGCCGCACAGTGCGTAAACCCTTGGAATTCCGGCGATATTCGGCATTATGACAATGAGCGCCGCGTCATGCGCGCCACATAGTGAGCATGACCTCGTTCGGCATTCCTACAATGGTGGCATGAGCACCGCACCGAGACTTGAGGCCGCCAAACGCGATTGGGGCCACGACGAGACCGGATGCACCGTGCTGCATATCGACATGGATGCCTTCTATGCCTCATTGGAGGTGGCGCGCAACCCCGGGCTCAAAGGCAAGCCGGTAATCATCGGCACCGGGCCGCGCGCGGTGGTGTCCGCCGCGAGCTACGAAGCCCGGAAATACGGCATCAATTCGGCGATGCCGGCCGCGCGCGCCCATCGGTTGTGCCCGAACGGCATTTTTCTGCCAGTGGATATGGCGTATTACCGCATGATGTCGCACCGAATCATGCATGAGGTGTTTTTGACCGTCACCGACCGGTTCGAGCAGGTTTCGGTGGACGAGGGCTATATGGATGTGTCCGCCGCACTGCTGGAGTGGGGGCGGCCGAGCGCGATCGGCGCGTGGATTCGCGCTCAGGTGGCCGAGCGCTTCCACGTGACGTGTTCAGTGGGTATCGCCTGTAACAAACTGGTGTCCAAAATGGCCTCGACCAATGCCAAGCCGGACGGCATGCTGCTGATTCCCGCGGCCCGCTCGGCCGAATTCGTGCAGATGATGCCATTGCGTGGTATTCCGGGAATCGGGCCGTCTTTGGAGAAGCGACTTAATGCTTGGGGCGTGCATTCGGTGGCTGAATTGGCTCAGCTGGATGAGGCTGCATTGACTCGTGCCACTGGCTCCCCGGCTGCGGCACGTGGATTATGGGCGGCCTCGCACGGGTTGGATTCCCGCGAAATTACCACGGTGCGCGAGGAGAAATCCATTGGGTCCGAGGAAACCTTGGCCGAGGATACACGCGATATGCGCGTGGTGTGTGGGCTACTGCGTTCGGCCTGCGACGAAGTAACCAGCACGCTGCGGCGCAAGGGGCTGGTGGCGCGCACGCTGACGGTGAAGTTGCGATTCGCCGACCTGAGCTATCAGACCCGGTCTTTTACGATGGAGCGGCCGACCGATACGGCCGGCGTGCTGTACCCGGAATGCGTGCGGCAGCTGAAAGTCATGCTGGGGCTACCGGCCTCGGCGGAGTCTGCCACTCCCCTGCCCAAAACTATTCGCTTGGCCGGTATGAGCACGTCTTCGCTCAGTAAGGCGGCGGCTACGGCCGTGCAGCCTTCACTGGATGACATGCTCGAAGAGGCCGACAATGCCCGCGGCCAGACCTCACAGGCGCGTTTGCATGATGCCGAGGCCGCACTGGACGCTGTGCGCCGCAAATTCGGCAACAAGGCCGCCCAGTTTGGGGCGTGAACGGCTCAACGCCACTTACGATCTCATTACGCCGTGAGACGTTCGCAGGCGGAACGGATGGCCTCGTCGGTGGCGGTGGCGGAGAAACGCAGGTAGGCGGGAGCGCCGTAGAATTCGCCGGGGCTGGGGATGATGCCGATCTTGGCGAGCTCGGCCATATCGGCCCAGCAGTCGCCGGACTTGGCCTTGACCCATACGTACAGCGCGCCGGAGGGCATTTGTGCCGAATAGCCATATGCCTTCAGTGCGTCAACCAGCGCGGATAGGCGGCGACGGTAACGCCTCCATTGCTCGTGCACAGCGGCTGTGTCCTTCAGGCCTGCGGCCATGGCGGCCTGCACTGGGCCAGGGATAATCTGGCCGATCTGCTTGCGGTATTCGGCCATTTCCTTGACCAGCCGGTAATCGCCGGCAATTAGAGCCGTACGGTAGCCGGCCATGTTGGACTGCTTGGACAGCGAGTAGAGCACCAGGATGCCAGCTGCCGAACCTTCACACACATGTGGATTCAGGGCACATGGCGTGGCGGAGAGACTGAATGCGGTATCGGAGGCGGGCTCGTTGGATTCGGCCACCGGTGCGGCAGGCACAGACGCAGCAGATGCAGACGCGGCAGGCGCAGAGGACGCGGCTGTATTGCGGCGCACCGAACGCCAGTCCATTAACGCATAGCATTCGTCGGAGAGCACCACGGCACCGATGCGACGGGCAGCAGCCACGATGTCGGTCAGCCAGTCAGCGGAGATGACCTCGCCGGAGGGATTACACGGCGAGTTGATCCAGATGGCCTTGACGTTCGGAATATTCACCCAGGAATCGACGTCGGTCACATCATCGACTTTGACCACGGTGGCGCCGGCAAGTTGGGTACCGATTTCGTAAGTCGGGTAGGAGACAGCCGGTTGGACGACCACATCGCCTTCGCCAAGGTGCAGCAGGCTGGCCATCAGCGCCACGGCCTCCTTGGAACCCACGGTGGGTACGGCGGCAGCGTTGATGGATTTCAGATCCACCCCGCGCAGTTCGCGGAACCATGTATCGATAGCGGCCTTAAGGTCGGCGGTGCCGGCGGTGACCGGGTATCCATGGGCGTTGGGGGCGTCTGCGCCGGCAACCAGCGCCTGCTGGACACTGCTCGGCACCGGGTCCACAGGCGAGCCTACGGACAGGTCGATCATGCCACCCGGCACGGTTTTGGCGGTGGCTTTGAAGCCGGCGATACGAGACCAGTCGTATGGCGACGAATATGCGTGGAAGCCCATGAGAACCCCTTTCTTGGACGGTATGTTCCTAAGATACGACGAACCCTCGGCCGTGATAGACCGAGGGTTCAATCCGAACTATGCGCTGTGTGCAGCGCTTATCCGCAAATCAGCTTACTGGTTCTGCGGCGGCAGCGCGGCGACCTGTTCCGGGTCTTTGCCGATTGGACCATTGGCGGAAGCGCCGCCCAAATCGCCGACTTCAGCGAAGAAGTTGACAGCGGCATCCTTGTACCAAGCCCACTCGTCCGGCAGATCATCCTCATAGAAGATGGCCTCGGTGGGACACACCGGTTCGCATGCACCGCAGTCGACGCACTCGTTGGGGTTGATGTACAGCGAGCGGGAACCCTCGTAAATGCAGTCGACGGGGCACTCGTCCACGCAAGCCTTGTCCTTGACATCCACGCAAGGCTGAGCGATTACATATGGCATGGAATCCTCCTTAACAAATACTGATACAAGGGTACGCCCCTGTTGGGACGCTCCTCGCTCTCAGCCGTTAACGGCCTTATCGGTTTCGGCGGACAGCGTTTCGGTCAGGTCGCCCTTGCCGAGGCGCGCATGCCAGTAGCCGTAGCCGAAGTAGATGGCGAAGCCGACCACGAGCCACACCACGAAACGAATCCAGGTGAGCACGGACAGGTTGAGCATCAACCAGAAGTTGGCCACGGCGATGAGGATCGGAATCCACGGGCTGCCGGGCATCTTGAAGGCGCGCGGCAGGTCGGGGCGCTTCTTGCGCATAATCGGGATGGAGATGGCCACCAGCGTGAAGGCGGACAGGGTGCCGATGTTGACCATGTCGGAGAGCACGCCGATGTCGAAGAAGGCGGCCACGAGCGCCACCACCGCGCCGACGACGATCTGCAGAGCGGCCGGGGTGCCATGCTTGCCGGTCTTGGACAGGCCGCGCGGCAGCAGACCATCGCGGCTCATGGCGAAGACGATACGGGTCAGGCCGAGCAACAGCACCATAACCACGGTGGCCAGGCCCAGCACGATGCCGAAGCTGATGATCTTGGCGGCCCAGTCGGCGCCCACCAGTTCGAAGGCGGTGGCCAGCGAGGGGCTGTCTTGCTTGGCGAGATCGGCATAGGAGACCATGCCGGTGGTCACCACGGCCACGAGCATGTACATGACAATGATGAGCAGCATGCCCACGCCGATGCCGAGCGGCACGTTCTTGTGCGGGTTCTTGGTCTCCTCAGAGGCGGTGGCCACCACGTCGAATCCGATGAACGCGAAGAACACGAGCGCCGCGCCCGAGAGGATGCCAGGAACGCCGTACACGGATGGGGTCATGCCGGTGGCGAACTGCCACAACGGCTGGGTCATCACGCCGGTGACGGCGGAGGAGCCTTCCACGGTGGAGGCCGGCTGGCTCGGCGGAATGAACGGGGTGAAGTTGGAGGCCTTGACGTAGAAGAAGCCGACGATCACCACAAAGAACACGATGGCGATCTTGAGCACGGTCATAGCACCGTCCACGCGGGCGCCGATCTTGGTGCCGAATACGAGCAGCGTGGTAAAGAACGCCACGATGATAATCGGGGCGATATCGATGTGGAAGGAGCCGAACGTCAGGTTGGTGTTGGCGTTCCAGCCCATCAGGCGCATGAAATCGTTGAGGTATACGCCCCAATATTTGGAAATCACGGAGCCGGCCATCAGCATTTCCAGGATCAGATCCCAGCCGATGATCCAGGCCATGATCTCGCCGACCGTGGTGTAGGTGAAGGTGTAGGCGGAGCCGGCCACCGGAATCATCGAAGCGAATTCGGCGTAGCACATCACGGCTGCGCCGCACACGATGCCGGCGATCAGGAAGCTGATGATCACGGCCGGGCCGGCGTGGAAGGCGGCGGCCTGCGCGCCCACCGAGAAGATGCCGGCGCCCACGGCTACGGCCACACCCATGATTGACAGATCCCACCAAGTCAGGTTGCGCTTGAGCTTGCGGCCCTCTTCACCGGTTTCGGCAATGGTCTGTTCGACGGATTTTGTACGGAACAGTTGCATAGTGCTCTTCTTTTTTCTCTGTTGTTTGCGCACCGAATGCGCACAATACCGACAATCGAGTATAGAAGAGCCCGCGTGTCTTGTCTATTAATAAGACTCAGAGTCCGCAATATATGGGATTAATAACCCACTCCATCAATCAATAGCGCGATTACAGCACACCGACGCAGACCGGTTCGGGCACCAAGTCCACTCCGAACGCGCTCTTGACTGCCTGCTGAACCGCACGCGCCAAAGCTGCGATATCGGCCGCGCTCGCTCCCCCACGATTGGTCAAGGCCAGCGTGTGCTGCGTGGATAGACTGGCCGGCGCGTCCGCATCGACCTTATATCCCTTATGGCAGCCGGCATGGTCGATGAGCCAGGCGGCGGACGTCTTGGTGCCGGGAGTGCCGTCAGGCAGAGTCGCGTCGAACTTCGGCGCATCTTCGGGCAGGGCCGCCGCTTGGTCGGCGGTCAGAATCGGATTCATAAAGAACGAGCCGCAGCTGTGGCGATTGTAGTCGGGAGCAGGCAGACCGTCATCGCCAACGGGAATGCCGGCGGCCTCATTGAGGGAGGCCAGACGCTCCAGATCGGTCAGGATATTGGCCTCGCGCTTGGCGGTGGCCATGTCAGGCAAGGCGTAGCGAGTAGGGTCCTCGAGCATGCCCTTGGCGGCACGTACTGCGAGCACGGCTTTGCGGATGTCGGCGGTGGCCATACGGTCGCCCACTTCGACGCCAAGCGCTTTGGCAAGCTGTCCGTAACCTACCGTGCCTTCGGCCGAGTGGGTCAGGGCAAAGGTGACGGAAAGCACCACGTAACGTGGCGTCGGGAAGAATCGGCCGGCCGGCCGGCCAGGGCCGGCGTACATGCTGGTCTTCAGTGCGGAGTATCGATAGCCGAATCGAAGATCGGCGGGTGTGAGGTCGCGCGTTGTTTTGGTGTCTCGATCCCAGACTTCCACCGATTCGACCGAAGTGGCGACTTCCTGCCCGTAGGCACCGATGTTCTGCACCACGGAAGCGCCGACTGTGCCGGGAATGCCGGACAGTCCCTCGACGCCCTCGAGCCCGAGCTCTACGGTGAAGGCCACGAAATCATCCCAATTGGCACCGGCCTCGGCATTGACATGCACGGTGCGATCCTCGCCCTCTACCGGTGCAGCCTCGTCCGGCACAGTGATGAGGCGTCGGGCGTCTCGAACCACCACGCCGTCAAAAGGCTTATCGGAAACAAGCAGGTTGGAGCCGCCACCGACGACGACCAAGGGCAGGCCTTTGGAATCGGCTTCCTCCACGGCTTCGATGAGTCCCACGCGCGTGGTCGGCTCGATGAAATGGGCGATGGGGCCGCCCACGCCCATGGTGGTGATGTCTGCAAAGCTTGTCATGGCTTACTATCTTAGTGGCGCAGGTGCGATATCGAGGCAATCATCGGCTGAAACGGCAGAACGCCCGCGTCTGAACGAAGGTGGCGCGGGATTTCTGCCGTTTTGGCGGCCCGAAACGGCAGAACGCCCGCGAGGGGTTCGTTCAGACGCGGGATTTCTGCCGTTTCTCACGCGATGCGGATACTGATTCCGCACCCTACTACTCGGCTCTGGAGTCAATACGCAAAAACCCGGCCGAATGGGCCAGGTTTTGTAAAGCTGTGATGCTTGCGATCAACGAGTCTCGCGGTGCACGGTCTGCTTGCCGCAGCGCGGGCAGAACTTCTTGAGCTCAAGACGGTCGGGCGTATTACGACGGTTCTTAGTCGTAATGTAGTTACGCTCCTTGCACTCGGTGCAGGCCAGCGTGATGCCCGGACGGATGTCGGCGCTCTTAGCCATTGTCATTCACCTCTGTGTTCTTAGGTATAGTGCGCGCCCACCGGTTAGCGGGCGCGATTTGTAGCGAGGAAGAGGCTCGAACTCTTGACCTTACGATTATGAGTCGTACGCTCTAGCCAGCTGAGCTACCCCGCCAGAGAGCCCCGAGTGAGAATTGGACTCACGACCTCTTCCTTACCAAGGAAGTGCTCTACCACTGAGCTATCGGGGCGTGGCGGATAGTGGATTCGAACCACTGAAGCACGAAGCGGCTGATTTACAGTCAGCTCCCTTTGACCGCTTGGGAAATCCGCCAGTCTGTTTCCCGCCGCGGTGTTTGACCTCAACAGGCAACTTGACTATATAACCACAGATTTTCCAGGTATGCAAATCGGCCCCTACGCGAACCTTGTTTTACCGCGGAATTCTGCGGTTTTATCGGCGTGTCTCACAGCGTGTTTTCAGGGCCCGCTTCGGCCCTGCAAACAGCCCCGACCAAGGCTGCACCCCGCACTTCACCCAATCATTTTTTCTTATATGGTGCTCTAGAACCTTGCAATGGCGCGGTTTTCGAGCGATGTCGCCTGTTTGCGCGGCACGGCGCATGCTGGCATGCTGGGCGCATGGCTTCTGATCTTGTACATCACGGACAATCATTCGACGACCAGCCGCTCGGATTCGGCACGCTGGCCATTCACCTCGGTAACGGGGTCGACGCCGAAACCGGCGCGATCCGTCGCCCCATCACGCTGGCGAACGCCTACGCGCTGCCCTACGACCCCTCGGCCTTGGCGATTGCCAAGCATCTCGAATCGCTGGATGTGGTGCGTTTCGTGGCGTACCCCGGTCTGGAATCGCACCTGCACCACGAGGTGGCGGCCAGCCAGCTGGCCCGCCCGGACTCCGGGTTCGGCGGCGTGCTGTCGTTTGGCCTCGACACCGACCACGACGGGCACACCCGATTCGTTTCCAAGCTCAATGTGATTACGTCTGCCGTCTCGCTCGGCCATGACCAATCGCTGATCGTGTTCCTCGGTGAGGATGACGAGCGCCAGTACCTGTACCCGCCTGAGTTCCACCGCGGCTTCTTCCGTCTGGCCGTGGGTCTGGAGGATACGGACGATTTGATTCGCGACATCGATCACGCGCTGGCGGAGGCCGGATTCGAGGTGTGAGACCGCACCGCGCGCATGATTTCGGCCTCTTCCGCCCTGCTGCCGCCGTCAGTGAGTCACAAAATGGCTCGGTGACGACGATGGCAGGGCTTTTTACGTCGGCACGGGGACAATACCTGGCGGTCTGCCGACGATGACGGCACTTATCGTCGGCAGACCGCCAGTTTTTGGACCGTCGCCGACACAAAACGCCGATTTGCCGTCGGCAATGGTCCAAAAACTGGCCCTATAACGACGCCAACGCGGCTCAGCATCGGCGCATCGCCATTTCGTGGCCCACTGCCGACGCTGGCCTCATGCCACGGCACTCAGCGTCGGTAGAGAGACAACCATTGGCACAGCGACGACACCACGAACCTGCGACACGGAAAAAAACAACATACCGTCGACCTACTGCCGTCTTGTGCAAAATGTCTTAAGCCGCTCGGCCAAGTCGCCGACCGAGCCTCTTCCATAGGGACCCCAATCCGTTACCCAGTGTAGATGCGGTGCAACGCCGAACTCAACTACGTTGCGCGCATGCACCTTTATGCATAGCAGGCATGGCTGGGCGTTTGGCGGGAGCGGTTTTCGGCTCCCCTCTCTGAGGGGAGCCCCTTTCCGCCTGGCAAGAGAAAACCCCGACTATCCGCGGGAACAGTCGGGGTTGTTGAAGTTCGCTAGGCGACTAATCAGCCGAGGATGGCGAGAATGTCGCGGGCGCCGACGATGAGGTAGTCCTCACCCTCGTAGTGGACTTCGGTGCCGCCGTACTTGGAGTACAGCACCTTGTCGCCGACCTTGACATCCATCGGGATGCGCTCGCCCTTGTCGTCACGACGGCCCGGGCCAACGGCCAGGACTTCACCCTGCTGAGGCTTCTCCTTGGCATTGTCCGGAATGTACAGACCGGAAGCGGTCTGGGTCTGGGCCTCGGCCTGCTTGACGATGATCTTGTCTTCCAACGGTGTGAGCTTAATCGACACTGTGGGTCACCTCGTATCTACTTGTAGTTCGATAATGCCGCGCCAGAACGCCTCAAGAGGCTGACGATCACTTGCGTTGTCCCTTTGCGCTAGGACACATCGTAGCGCGATTATTAGCACTCTGCCAACTCGAGTGCTAACGCTGTGAGAGAAAATCGTCGAATCGCAACGCTCAGTTGCCGCGGCGGGCAAGAATGGAGTCCAGGCCTGCGCCCAACGAATCGGTGGTCGCCGCTGGCGCTTCGACGTCGGCACGCTCCTCGGATTCGTGGAATGCGGCTCGCTGGGCGGCGTTTGCAGCCTCGTCATCGGCGTCCGTATCGGCATCATCGCGCTGCTCCGGCTCAGTGTCTACAGCGTTTCCGGCGCTGACAGCCTTGCCTGCATCGACGGCCTTGGCATCGTCCGCGGCCTTGACGGCTCGAGCCTCGTCAATCAACTTTTCCGCCACTGCGGGTTCGACAGGTTCCGCCTTGGACACCTGACGGGTCGACTTGATCTCCAAGCTTTCCGGAGCGTTGTCGGCGCTACGTCCCCCACCCAAAGTGAAGGAGATGAGATCCTGCGAGGTGGACATACCGAAGACGTCCAGTGCTCGGGCAGGGCGTACGCTGGCCAGTTCCGACGTGGCATCGGCAGCGGCATCGTCGCGCTCATCGCGCTCGTCACGCACCGTAAGCGATGGTTCAACTCGAGGGGCGACGGACTTGTCCGACTCAGTCGGCTTGTCTGTGCGAGCGGAGGCATCAGGTGTGGCGGAAGATTCGCTGGTTTCGGCAGCGGACTTACGGTCGGCGGATTCATCGACCATAGCAGACGGCTCGGCGGCAGGCTTATCGGCGGCGGACTGTGCAATATCAGACTTCTCAGACTGTTTGGCGTGCTCTTCCGCGGCCTGATATGCGGCGGCGGACTGACGCAACGCCTTGGCCTTGGCCTGCTCAATCTCGGCATCGCGTAACGCGCGGCGAATCTGCCGCTGTTCCATGACCTCGGTGGCAGCATCCTCAATCTGCTCGGCAGGCTTCTCGGCAGGCGCAGTTACGGCCGCAACCGGTTCGGCCTTGTTCACACGCTTGCTGTCCTTGGACTCGGCAGACGGTTTCTTGGACCAGCCCGTACCGCTATGAGCCCGCTCGTAGCGGACCACCTTGCGCTCCCATTGCCGGGCCTGGCGTGAGGCATTGGCTCCCAGCACCAGCACCAGCAGCAACAGCACGAACGGAATAAGAGCAAGCAGCGGACTGAAATGCAGGGGGAACGATACGGCAAACACCAACACGGTTATGGCAAGCAGGCATACGGCGAGAATCTGCCGGCGGCGGATGGCCGCGCGGCGCAGTTCCCGCACATGGGCGATGTGCTCAGATGTCAGCCTCGCTGACGGTGTTGATGCTGGCATTGCTGCCCCTTTCGCCTTATGCGGCTTGATGTCTCCGAATCGTCTGCCGTTCTCTGCATCAACGATATGCAGGGAAGGCGAATAACGATCCTGCCGGTGCTCGTCCACACGTTTCATGCCGTTGGCCGTACGTACGGGCAGCCATACAACGATAATAATCGCCACAATCACCAGCACGACGACAGTGCTCAGTGACTCATAACCCATAGAGTCAAGGATAGGAGACGTGCCGACGAACTGGGGCTTTCCGTCCGGGCGTGTCGGAGCGGAATTCTTCCGGTCGACGCTTATCTGGAACCGGCGGCGGCGAGTCTAGCGGCGAACCCTTGCCCCATATCTTCAGCCAACAGCGCAAACGTTACGTGGTCACGCCACTGGCCATTGACATACATATACCGCTCGCGCAGTCCCTCATGATGGGCTCCGACCTTACGCACCACAGCCAAAGAACGCGCATTATCCGGCAGAATGGCGATTTCCAGCCGATGCAACGCGGGCCCGAATGGGTCTCCGAGCGCCCAATCGGCAAGCATGGCCAGTGCCATTGGCGCGAATCCGCGGCCGGCGCACCGTTGATCGACCCAATAACCAACCACGCCGGTACGCATGGCACCATACACGATGGCTCCCAACGAAATCTGGCCGACGATACGCATCTGGTATTCGATGGCGAAGATCACGCCGACGCCATGCTGCTCGTTACGGCGCTGCCGCTGCACCCATTGATTGAATGTGATGGAGCCGCCATGCATCGGGTCACCGGATTCCCAAGGTGCCAGCCAGTCGTTGTTGCGCCAGCGCACTTCGTTCCAGCCGTCCTCATCATCCATGGTCAGGGGGCGCAGGACTATCGGAAAACCGGGATGGGTGAGACGTGGCGGGCGGATCTGGTGGTCCAGCTTGAACGCCTCTTTAATCGACTGGAAAACTGACACGGCCTTTATTGTAGCCATATGAAGGTCTTGCGCCGCTACCGTGGCCACTTTCGTTTTACGATGGAAACACTAGATTGTGCGGTATGAGCGAAGTGGGCAGTGGCATGAATATCGGCAGCGACTACAGCGGCACAGAGAAAACAGAGAAGACGGATAAAGCGACGCTGCGCCACCATATACTGTCTCGGCGCAAGCGCGTTCCAGCGGAAGAACGCGGAGCGGCCGGTGAATTGCTGGTGCGACGGTTCCCAGCACACATGATTCAGGATGGTCCCACAGTGGCGGCATATGTGTCGATGGGTTCGGAAATCGAAACCCGGCCACTGTTGCGATGGCTGCGGGCTCATGGCTGCCACGTGTTGGTGCCAAGGTTGGGGTCTGGGTTGGAAATTGGCTGGAGTGTGCTGGATTCATTGGAATCATTGCGCTCGATGGATGCAGTGGGTGGCGCGAACAATGCCGGTAGCTGCAGCTCTCCCAGCACCGTCCATCACAGACCCGATGAGCCAACTGGCGCAGTTCTACCGCCCGAAGCGTTGGAGAAGGCCGATCTGGTCATCGCTCCGGCTTTGGCAGTGGACCCGCAGGGCAATCGTCTGGGGCGTGGAGCCGGCTGGTATGACCGGGCCTTGGCTCGCCGCAAGCCCGCATGTCCCCTGATTGCGGTGTGCTGGCCGTGGGAGGTGTTGGACATTGATTTGCCGGCCGAACCACATGATGTGCCGGCCGACGGAGTGCTGACGCCGGAGGGATACCGGCGGCTTAGCTCATCGGGCCTGTTGAGCTGGCCGGCCGGCCAAGATACTCGGCGCAAGCCAGACTGACCAACCAGCCACGCACACTGGCCGATGGAACCAGAGTGGCAACAGCAAGCTGGCTAGTAAGACCGTAACGCCAATGTGTCAGGGCGGCGACTAGGATATGAACGGTTGCGTGGCATGGCGTTTGGGCCATCCGCGAGAAATATGACTTTGTTGGAGGAATCCGTTGCCTACCTATCATTACCGTTGCAAGAACTGCGGCTATGACTTCACCGAACAGCAGTCGTTCAATGACGACCCGATTACCGTGTGCCCCAAGTGCTCGCAGGAGCAGGTGCGCAAGGTGTATTCCGCCGTGCCGATTGAGTTCAAGGGTCACGGCTTCTACCGCACCGACAAATCCGGCAAGTAAGGTCTGTACACCCGCTTTTCCTCTGTAAACGACGGTGTCGACGGCGGTATGCCGCGGATATTGGCACTACGGGCACTGTCTGTTGCACGGGTTTGAAGCGTTGTGGATAACTTGGCAAGCTAGAACCACATAGGTCGATTTGGCTTGCGCTTACGAAAAACTTCAGGTCACCATGGTTGCATGGTGACCTTTTCGTTTATTAAGCCGCCTGCGCGCGGCTCATTGCGGCGACGGCGCATGGCGGATGCCTTGCGCCGACTCACTGCTGCGTTGTGCGTGGGACTCGCAGTGCTGTTTGGGCTTGAAGCCGTATTGGCCGTGGTGGAGACCGAGCCGATGGTGGTGGCCGCCCGCTCGATTCGACGGGGTGACATTATTCTGGCCGCCGACGTTCAGTTGGCTGATATGCCGGTATCTGCGGCAGGCCCGTCTTGGACAGGCAATATTGAGGATGTGGTGGGCAAGGTAGCGCAAATCGATATCGAAGCAGCCGATCCCATTTCCACGCATATGGCCAGAGATGCGCCCGTAGCACCGACCGGCACTACGGTGATTGAAGTCCGCTTGGCCAGTAGCGTCGACGATGTATTGGCCGGCGATCAGGTGAGACTGGTTTCCGCCGTCGGTTGCGAAGGTGCTGATTGCACGCTGGCCGAGAACGCCACGGTGATGAATGTCGGCAAACCGGATGCGACTGGCGCATTGGGAGGCAACGACCGACTGGTGTCGTTCGCAATGCCGCCGGAGGCCGCGGCCAAGGTTATGGAACTGCAACAGGCCGGAGCGATTATGGCCGTTGTGCGGTAGGAAGCGGAATCGGCCTTCGGCCGATACTGTGTTTTCCGCAGCCTGTCGGCTGCGGAAAACACAGTGTTGGGGCGCACAGAGTGCGCCCCAACTCCTACTCGCGCTCGTTAAAAACGGCCCAATGCGGCGGCAGTTCGCCGAGGATGCGTTTGTCGTCGTCGGATTGCCGTTGTTGGTCGGTCTGCATGTCTCCGGGCTCGAGTTTGACACCGTCAGCGTCAAACTGCTCAGTGCCCTTCATCACCACGCGCTTGTGCTTGCGCGGTGTGCGCCGTGTAGCCGAGTATTCCGCCATGGTTATTCAACCTCGCGATAGATCTCACCGATACGGCTGACGATACGGTCGACTTCCTTATCGGGGTTCACGAAGGCGGCGACACTCCAGACGGTCATCACATTCCAGCCCAAGGAAATGAGATCCTGTGCCGACAAACGATGACGCCTACGCGTGGATTGCACGGACATAAAGTTCGCGTCATCGGTCTGCACGGCCAAGGCAAACGGCTTGTCCTTCAATCCCACCACGAGCGGAATCTTCACGCCCTTGTCGAATCCATAATCAACAGCAGCGTTCAGTCCTCGCGCGCGCAACCTGTCGGCGATATCGTCGAACAGCACGTTGCCGCCTGCCGCATCACGCAACGGAAGCACCGGACGGTCGTCAAGCTGTTCGGCCCACGTCAACATGGTCTTCAGGAACCGAGGACCGGACTGGTGCAGTCGTTCTTCGTCCAAATCTTCGGAACCAAAGGCCGACACAATATCCAAGCTGTGGTCCGCCAATGCCAGGGCATCCAGCAACAGTCCGCGACCGCCTGTGCTTTCGAGCGGGCCGAACTGCTGAAGCAGACGTCCGTGCGTGGTTTTCGCATAGCACATCGACAGAATCACGTCAGTGGCACGACCTCCGGCCACGTCACGCAAGGAAACCAACCGCACATGGCGCAGGAATCGGCCCATCGCCTTGGATTTGCCTGCCAACGACTTCAATTCGGCACCCAAGCGTGTGCGGAATGCGTCGGTCAACATCACGACCACAAGTCGATAGCTGGAAGGAACCACGGCAAAACCGGCGGCACGTTGCGTAATCAGACGCACCACTTCATCAATCTCCGGCTGGCTGGATTCCACCAGACCAGAAGACATAACCGGCACACCGCTCGCTTCCACACGGTGGAATCGCACCTCACCGGCAGCCGGCTCGGTGGCCACATCATAGCGAACAGGACCATATCCCTCGGATTCAAGGAATGCGGACAGGCGCGGCGCACGGCGAGATGGGGCAGCATCCACCTCGATATGAGGCAACGTGTCGATCAGCTGCTTGACGCTTTCGCTGGTTACCGTCGCGCAGTGGGCGATCACCACCACCTGCTGCACGCGGCCGATGATGGACAGCAACTCGATAGCGGGAATGTGCGCGCACGCATCGAGAATCGCCACATCAGCCAGCACACCCGGCTCGGTGAGTGCGGCGAGCGTACCCGGCGCGGCCACCAGAATCGGCTTGGCCGCGGCCAGAATCTCCGGATGATCACGGCGAATCCTGCTCAGCGACACACTGGCGCGCCCTGCCAGCACGGTGTGCATCTGGTTGGCTTCCTGAGTGCGGGAGAACAGCATGTCGCACAGGCGGCGCATGGATTCCTGCGACACCATCGGTCCGATGGAGCGCACGTGCTCCACATCGACCTGCGCAAAGCGGTCGGATGCGGCCTGCAGCGCGGCACCATCCTGGTTGGAGATGATGGCGGACGAACGCACAATGTCCTCAAACACGGTGGTCCACCAGGCCAGCTGCACTTCGCCGCGCACCTGCTCCACGCTCACTCGGCGAGCGTTGAGATCGGCGACCAGTTCGTTCAGTCCGGCAGAGGCGAATTCCTGCTCCAGCAGGCAACGCTCCGGCAAGGTGTCCAGTGCCTTGCGATCATCCAGCAGTGCTTTCAGGCGTGCTTCCACCTTCTCGAAATCGGCGGTTTCCAGATTGCCACCAGCGGGTGTGGTGGAAAGCACGGTATCCAGCGCGGTCATATTGCTGACCAGCGCCTCTTGGGTGGAGATGATCTCGTCGAGCTTGCTGGGCAGCACCGGCCAACCGCCGTGAGGCACGAACTGATGCCACTGCTCCCCTTGCTTGGCGACTACCTTCAACGCTTCGTGCAAGTCCTCGACCTGCGCGCCGACGCGCAGCAGATCCTTGGCTTCCTTGATGTGGCGGCGGCGCTCCCAGAATCCCATCGACGTGCCCTCGGCCTTGCGCTGGCTCTTCGGCTTGGTGGCCTCGATCATGGAGCTGATGTCTCGCTCGAAAATCTCCGGCTGGAACACGTCAAGCACTCGTCGCAGATTCTTCAAAACCGTAACCTGACGCTCCCACTCGCGGGTGGTGGGAGGAACCGGGAATCCGCAGGTCTGCACGGTGCGTGCCACCTGCTCACGGGTGGCGGGCAGGAAGCGACGCAGCAAATCGTCCACGCGCTGGTAGGCGGTTACTGCCTGTTCTTCAGTGGTGATGGACGCCTTGTACCATGCGGTGTCTTCCGGGCCGATGGTGTATTCGCCGAGCTCGCCGGCGCGTTCCATCTTGCCGATCCATGTGTCAATATCGTTGGCGATGCTCAGGGCACTTGACTCGTCAAGTCGAACGTGGGTGGCAGGGTGCGTCGGGAGCACGGAGATACGGGCCAGATTCTGAATGGTCTCGTATGCGGACACATTCCACTTATCATTGCCCCCGTGCAGGTCGCCCAAGTAGCGGGTCAAGCGCGAGCGCACGCCCACGAGTTCGTCGGCCAGCTGGTCGAATCGCTGGGTGGCGACTCCGGGCTGGAATCCGACTGCGGCAATCAGCTGCTTATCAAGCGCGGCGTTGGCGTGTTCATCGGATACATCCAGTACCTGCGCCTTCATCTCATTGGCGGAAGCCGTCTGGATGAACAGACGCTTCTGCTCGGCCACGCCGGGCACGTACAGCACGGAACGACCATTCATCAGGCAGCGCGATGCGATGGCCACAGCCTGCTCCGCGGTGCCCTTCGGGAAGGTGCCGTCGACCACGATGCTATGGCCATTGGCAGCAAGTGACGCGGCATATCGCACCGTATTGTCCACATCGCCGACTTCGTACTCGGCATGCGGGTCTACGTCGAAAGGACTGTATTGCGGAATATTGGCATCTTTGAGCGCGGTGCGGGCGGATTCGTCGCCGGCAAGCGCGTCCAACAGCACATTGCCGGTGGGGCCGTTCTCCAGCTGGTCGATGAACTGTCGGCTTTCGCTGATCATCTGCGACGAGGGGTCCATGAAGCATCCGAGCACAATCTGGCGCTCGATGGCGAAGTCGGAGATACGCTCCGACGCTTCGGACGAAATACGGGCGAACATCGCGGAAGTTTCGGGAGTGCCACTGTCATAGCTGGCACCGTCAAACAGGGAATCCTCATCCAGGAACACCCCCTGCTCACGCAATGTATTGACGAACGCGACGTTCAGGGCCACGCGACCGGTGAATCGAATGGTGGTCGACAAGCCATCATCCTCGATCGTGACGCTCACCGGGTACAACAGCACCGGCAGCGCGTTGCCCTTCCATGTGGCCACGCCGACCACGAGCGACAACTCCGCCACGCCGGAAATCCTGCGTTTGGCGGCCTGGTCATCCAGCACGCGCCCAATATGGCGTTCGGCGGCCTTAAGCACACCCGTGTCGCGGAACAACGAATCCAACCGGACATGGCCGGAAGCGAACAGCTGGGCGATGCCGGAGGGATGGGCATGGGTCATCTCCAGCTTCGCGGCCAGTTGATTCACATCCTCGAGCGGCGATGGCGGCTGCATGCTGCGGTATTGGTCACGCCAGCGACGGATGCGATTCAGACCTTCCGTGAGATTCTGGTTCTGAGTCTGGCTCTGGGTCATCTCTCGACTCACTTTCCAACCGCTTCGCGGTATTCCTGATAGCCCTTGTTGTGAGACAGGGCTTCGTCAATATCGGCCTCGCCACGGGCGGCGAGCCAAGAATACATGTCGTCGTACAGGTACGGATTCATGGCGAGGAACGCCAGCAATTCGGGATGACGGGCGACTTCGAATTGAACATTGAAATCTTGCGTGGTTTTTGCCTCGTCAGAGGTCAGGCCATCGACTTCGACTGCCGGCTCCTGTGCTTTCAGCTCGCCCTTGGCCACACGCTCGAACACCGAGCCGGGCTCGAAGACCGGAGTGTGTACGCCCGTGGAGTCGATATCATATGCTTCGGATACCGACTGCTGGGCGGTTTCGGCAGCCGGCTGCTGGTCTGCTACGCCTGCTGCGGTGGCTTCTTGATATGCTTCGGCTGCGGTCCGCTGCTGATCGTCCGGTACGTCAGCTGCCGGCTGGTCGGTTTCAGACTGGGCGGTTGCCGGCTGAGCGGTCTCAGGCTGGGTGTTTTCAGATTGAGCGGCTTCGGCTTCCCGGGCGGCTTCAGGCTGGGCAACTTCAGCATGCTGTTCGACAGTGTCCGCCGGCTGAGAATCGCCGGCATTCCTGGTATTCGGAGCGGACTGAACGTTTTCGGCTGACTTGCTTGCGCCAGCCGCTGCATCGGATTCAACAACCGCCGCCGACGCCACTGCCGGCTCGCTTGTGCTGGGAGCGTGCTTAACAACGGCATGGGCGATGGCATCTACTGGAACAATACCGGAGATCCTGCTGTGCTTGGATGCAGGCGTTACAATCGTCGACTCAGGTTCGGTCTGCTGCTTCGGCAGTGCCACGGAGTTCATGGCCTGCTGGTTTTTGCGTTCGGTCTCCTGCTCGGCATGCTGGGCCAACGCATCCGCGAACAGATCACGGGGTATGGCCGGCTCATCGTTTTTCGTCACTGGCTGCGTGATATTCAGCGAGCCAAGTTCAAGCTCGTCGACCTTGCGTCGAACATTATCCGCGCTGAAGATGGCGGTCGGCTCGCCGGCCCGCAAATCAAGAATATCGTCGACGGACATATCCGCCGCATCCGGCTCCTGCGGTGCTTCGTGAACCGCATAGCCAAACAAATCAGGCACCTTGAGGTCGAGCGGCTTTGCCACTGGATCGTCGACACGAATGAAGTCCGCAGGCACATCGCCGAACTGCATGCGCATGGGAGACGTCGGCAACAGGAACTCGGCATTGGCCGGCAAGCGCAACAAATCGCCATTTTCCCGCACCACATACGATCCATTGGTCGATCCAAGATCACGGACCGAGGCCGTGCCATTGCTTTTTACCGTGAACATGGCGTGCCGTTTGGACATCGATTTGGTTTGATCGGCGACGTCAAGGCGGGTGTTGCCATCATCGGCAAGGGGGCGTAACGGCTTACGGCCGATTTCCACGCACTCCCCCGGCTTGACGCTGATCCGGTCGACACCGTTGATCTTCACCGTCCACTCGCTCACCGTGACCGCCTTCCTGGACACACTATTTGACCACACTACGTGCCATTGTGTCATCTTTTACCGGCTTTTGGCGGATTACTGGGCACAGAATTGACAACTTTCGCTCATTGCCAGCTTTGTGTTTCCACGCCGGATCGCGTTCTCCGCCTCGTCCTCGTCAACTAGTCTACTCAGCATGCGGAAACCCCGCAGCCTGAAACACAGGTGCGGGGTTCCTCGAAAAGCTGTGATTGCGGCTTATGCCGCACAAATCACTTGAGCTCGACGCTGGCGCCAGCCTCTTCCAGCTGAGCCTTGGCCTTCTCGGCATCTTCCTTCTTGGCCTTCTCGAGGACGGCCTTCGGAGCGCCGTCGACAAGAGCCTTGGCCTCGGCCAGGCCGAGGTTGGTGATGGCGCGGACAGCCTTGATGACCTGGATCTTCTTGTCGCCGACGGCGGAGAGGATGACGTCGAACTCATCCTTCTCTTCCTCAGCCGGAGCAGCAGCGCCAGCAACAGCGGCAACAGCGGCAACCGGAGCGGCAGCCTCGACGTCGAACTTCTCCTCGAAGGCCTTCACGAACTCGGAGAGCTCGACCAGGGTCATCTCGCCGAAGGCTTCCAGCAGCTCATCGTTGGTGTACTTAGCCATTATGGCTTCCTTTCAATCTTGGCGGCGGACGAAGTGGTAGATCCGCTGCCTAATAAACCTTATTGTTTAAATTATCGAAGCGACTGATTCATGCCGTGAGGGCGTAAATCAGGCAGCCTTCTCCTGCTTTTCGCGCAGGGCGTCGATCGTGCGCACAGCCTTGGTAGGCAGAGCGTTGAACAGGTACGCGGCCTTGGCCATCGATGCCTTGATGTCGCCGGCGAATTCGGCAAGCAGCTGCGGGCGGGACTTGAGGTCTGCCAGCTTCTTGGCGCCCTCGGCATCGTAGACAGTGCCGTCAGCGGCGGCACCCTTGATGACAAGAGCCTTGTTGTCCTTGGCGAAGTCACGGATGACCTTCGCAGCCTCGATGAAGTCGCCCTTCACGAAGGTGATGGCGGTCGGGCCGGAGAGAATCTCGTCGAGACCCTCAATGCCCGCTTCCTTGGCGGCGATGCGTGCCAGCGTGTTCTTTGCCACGGTGTAGGAAGTATCGCGGCCTAGCTTTTCACGCAGATCGGAAATCTGCGGAACGGTAAGCCCGCGGTACTCGGTCAGGTAGACGGCGTCAGCGTTACGGAATTCTTCCGTAAGCTGAGCGACTACCGCTTCCTTTTCGGGCCTCTTCATGGCGTTCCTTCCTAAGTCGGCCGTTGACTTGGAGTTCGGAACTTTCGGCCGGGCAACAAAAAAGCCCTGCGCACAGGCAGAGCAATATAATCTCGCGAAGCGACCTTCGCCGGCCCTTGACGGGCTTATATCTCTCAACCTGCGCTGGCTTGGCGAACCAAACTTCGGAAATGCACTCGCGCGCACTTCAACCAACGGTCTGTGGTTTACGGATGATTAGATTACGGATGGTCAGCGACATTGCAGAATTCGGGCGTGTCGCGGGGCATTACAGCGTGGCGGCGTACTGGGCTACGGACGCGGTGACTTCCTTCAGATAGTCGAGCGAGCGACGCCAGTGGCCGGGCACCTCGATCGAATGGTTGGCATCCGGGTATTCGTGCACGTGCGGGGTGAGCGCGTTGGCGCGGGCTTGATCGTAGAACGGGTCGGCGGTGCCGGCGCAGATCAGCGGTGCCGGGCCGGAGTATCGGGAGCTGGCGGCGTGCGACTGGCCGGCCTGTTCCGCGCGGATGATCGCCCTTGCTTCGGCCACGCTCGGAGCCTCGGATTCGGCGACGATATCATCGCCGACAGCCGGCACCGGAATCACCCGGGCGGATGGATCGAAGTCGGCGTGATGCAGCACCGGGGTCAGCAGCACGAACGGCAGACCGTAGTGTGAGGCCACATGTGGGTAGGTCATCGTCGTCAGCGACTTGCCGATCAGCAACAGGCGAGGGCCGGACGGGGTGTCGGAATCACGGTTCGACGAGCCAGCTGCGCCATTGGCCAGCACGGTAGCAGAATCATCGGCGGCAACGCCATCCCCGGAATCACCGGCTTTGCCCGCGCCGGACTCGCGCGCGGCGGCCACCCAGCCGTCAATCGCCTGATTGAGGACCGGAATCACCGTGGACAGGTCGTCGGAAGCGTTGCGTACGTTCATGCGGTCGATTCGCCAGCCGGCCTCGACCAGAGCCTGGGCCGACCAGTAGAGCAGCGGACGGTCGCAGTTGTAGCCGGTGCCAGGCATCAGCAGTACGCGGCCGTACTCCTGACCGGGCTTGACGACATTCTTCTTCCAAGAGGTGATGCTGACTTCGACGGCCGGTTTCATCGCGCGCCTTCCTTCCACGGGTGTGCCCTGCGTGTCCCTGAGTTGTTCCAAATTATTCTGGCAGTCAGTCTACTCCCGGACCCGTTCACGTTACCTCCACAAGCTATAATCGGCCACGGTTCTGATTGGATGCGCAGTGCCTGACGCGCGTTGGGCAGGCCGATCAGGGCGAGTCGCAATTCTCGCCGGGGCCAGCCGCAGCATTATGCGCGCGGTGCGCAGCCCCGCATAAACCCAAGGAAGTAGAGAGTAAATGGAGAAGTTCTTCCATTTGAAGGAAAACGGCACGACCGTCTCGACTGAGATTCTGGCCGGCCTGACCACGTTCTTCGCGATGGCTTACATCATCGTCGTCAACCCGCAGATCCTGTCGCAGACGGGTATGCCGTGGGGCGGCGTGTTCCTGGCCACCATCATCGCGGCCATCATCGGCACCCTGGTCATGGGCCTGTTCGCCAACGTGCCGTACGCCCAGGCCGCCGGCATGGGCCTCAACGCGTTCTTCACCTACACCGTGTGCTTCGGCCTCGGCTTCAGCTGGCAGCAGACCATGTGCATGGTGTTCCTGTGCGGCCTGATCAACATCCTCATCACCGTCACCAAGATCCGCAAGATGATCATCCTGGCCATCCCGGAGTCCCTGCAACACGCCATCGGCGGCGGCATCGGCCTGTTCGTGGCCTACGTGGGCATGCTGAACGTCGGCCTGATCAAGTTCACTCCCGGCGATCCGAAGGCCGCCGCCAAGGGCGGTGCCGTTGCGGCTACCCCGGGTCTGGCCAACTTTAACGACAAAGTGCTGTGGGTCTTCCTGATCGGCCTCGTACTGGCCATTGTGTTCACCGTGATGAAGATTAAGGGCGGCATGCTGCTGGCCATCGCCATCACCACCGTAATCGGCATCCCGTTCGGCGTGACCACCTGGTCCAACTCGCAGTCCATCAGCGAGACCTTCTCCCAGCTGCCGCAGACCTTCGGCGCGATCTTCTCCGCCGAGGGCTTCCCGGCACTGTTCTCTGATCCGACCAAGCTGCCGCTGGTCATCGTGACCATCTTCGCCTTCTCCATGTCCGATACGTTCGACACCCTGGGCACTTTCATCGGCACCGGCCGCCGCACCGGCATCTTCTCCGCCGAGGATGAGAAGGCTCTGGAGAACGGCCACGGCTTCTCCTCCAAGATGGACAAGGCCCTGTTCGCCGACTCCATCGCCACCTCCATCGGCGCCATCTGCGGCACCTCGAACACCACCACCTACGTCGAGTCTTCCGCCGGCATCGCCGCAGGCGGCCGAACCGGCCTGACCTCCGTGGTTGTGGCGATCTGCTTCGCCTTGTCCGCGTTCCTGGCCCCGGTCGTCTCCGCCGTGCCGTCCGCCGCAACCGCCGGCGTGCTGGTGATCGTCGGCTGCATGATGGCCGCTTCCCTGAAGGAAGTCAAGTGGGACGACATCGCCGAAGCCATTCCGGCGTTCTTCGCCGCCGTGTTCATGGCCTTCTCCTACTCCATCTCCTACGGCATCGCCGGAGGCTTCATCATGTACTGCATCGTGAAGACCTGCAAGGGCAAGGCCAAGGAGGTTCACCCGATCATCTGGACTGTGGCCGCGCTGTTCATTCTGGACTTCGTGTGCATGGCGATTCTGTAACGCTGATTGACAACGGATTAGCCTTTAAGGATTAATCCGCCGCCATACGGCATAAAGGCCGGGCTCTCACAAGGGCCCGGCCTTTGTTGTTGCCACAGTGATCAACGCCCATGAGTACCTTCGATGATCATCCGCCATTCTTGATGCATGGGAATAGTTGTCAACCGACAACTAAACGTACATGGCGGCAGCACGAGTGCCTTATTCAACATCGAAATATGCAGCGCGAAGAAGCCGAAAAACCAAAAAGGCTTCTATACCGAATGAAACGGTATAGAAGCCTTTTGGTTTGCGATCAAGCCCTTCTCACCCGAGAGAAGCTAGAGAACGATCAGTCCTCGAATGCCGAACCGTTAAGCGGGAAGCCCTACGGGCTTCCCGTAGGTGAGGGGAGCGGCTATGCCGCGACCGATCCGTGAGAGGGATTTAGTCCTCGAACGGATCAAAGTCGCGACGGACGCGGCGACGCGGGCGCTCAGTACGCTCTTCGCGGTCGGCGCGGTAGTCGTCGTAGTTGTCGTCGGTGGCGTAGCGCGGGTTACGGTCCGAGCCACGGCCACGGCCACGGGAACCGCCACGGCGGTCATCACGATCGCCACGGTCATCGCGATCGGAAGAGCGACGGCGACGCGGACGATCATCGTCACGGGAGTCGCGAGCATCACGGTCATCGCGATCGTCGAAGTCACGGTCGGCAGAACGACGGCGACGCGGACGATCATCATCGCGATCATCGCGATCGAAGTCACGGTCATCGGAGCGACGGCGACGCGGACGGTCGTCGTAATCATCCTCGAAGTCATCGGAGCGACGGCGACGCGGACGGTCGTCACGATCGTCGAAGTCACGGTCATCGCGCTCGGAGCGACGGCCACGGCCGCCACGGCGATCGTCACGGTCACCACGGCCACGGCCGCCACGGCGGTCATCGCGATCGCCACGGCTCGGGCGGGCGTTGTTCTCCTGATCCTCGAAACCAGGAATGGCCAGGGAGATCTTGCCGTGATCATCGACACCCTGAACGATCACCTCAACGGTGTCGCCTTCCTTGAGCACGTCTTCGACAGCGTCAATACGCTCGCCGTTGGCCAGGTTGCGGATCTGGGAGATGTGCAGCAGGCCGTCGGTGCCGGGGGTGAGGTTCACGAAAGCGCCGAACGACGTGGTCTTGACGACCTTGCCGTTGTAGGTTTCGCCGGCCTCGGGCACGTGCGGGTTGGCAATCTGGTCGATGATGGCCTTGGCCTTCTCAGCAGCCTCGCCACCCTCGGAGGAGATGAAGACGGTACCGTCATCCTCGATGGCAATTTCAGCGCCGGTGTCTTCCTGAATCTGGTTGATCATCTTGCCCTTCGGGCCGATGACTTCGCCGATCTTCTCAACCGGGACGGAGGTGGTGATGATGCGCGGAGCGAACTCGCTCATCTCGGCCGGGCCGTCGATGCACTCGTTGATGACCTCGAGAATCGTGGCGCGGGCTTCCTTGGCCTGCTGCAGAGCGGCGGCCAGGATGTCGGCGGGGATGCCGTCGAGCTTGGTGTCGAGCTGCAGGGCGGTGATGAACTCGGAAGTACCGGCCACCTTGAAGTCCATGTCGCCGAAGGCATCCTCGGCACCCAGAATATCGGTGAGGGTCTTGAAGATGTGCTTGCCATCAACGTCGCCGGACACGAGGCCCATGGCGATGCCGGCAACCGGAGCCTTCAGCGGCACGCCGGCAGCCAAAAGGCTCAGCGTGGAGGCGCACACGGAACCCATCGAAGTGGAACCGTTGGAACCGATGGCCTCGGAGACCTGTCGGATGGCGTAGGGGAACTCTTCGCGGCTCGGCAGCACCGGCACGAGAGCCTTCTCGGCGAGGGCGCCGTGGCCGATTTCGCGGCGCTTCGGGGAACCGACGCGGCCGGTCTCACCAGTGGAGTACGGCGGCATCTCGTAGTTGTGCATGTAACGCTTGGACTGCGGACCGGACAGCGCGTCGATCTGCTGCTCCATCTTGAGCATGTTCAGCGTGGTGACGCCCAGAATCTGGGTCTCGCCACGCTGGAACAGGGCGGAACCGTGCACGCGAGGCACAATGTCCACCTCGGCGGACAGGGTGCGGATGTCGCGCAGGCCACGGCCGTCGATGCGGTAGTCCTCGGTCAGGATGCGGCGACGCACAATCTGGCGCTGCAGTTCCTTGAAGGCGTTACCGAGTTCCTTGTCCTTCTCGGCATCGTCCATATCGGTGAACTCGTCCGCGAGCACCTCGCGCACGTGCTCCTTGATCTCGTGGATGCGGTCCTGGCGCGGCAGCTTCTCGGCGATGGAGAGGGCCTCGTCCAGATCCTTGTGAGCGATCTCGTCGATGCGGGCGTACAGCTCGTCGGTGTACTCCGGGAAGAGCTGGAATTCCTTGGTCTCCTTGGCGGCGATCTTCTTGAGCTCGTCCTGAGCCTCGCAAATCACCTTGATGAACGGCTTGACGGCCTCAAGACCACCGGCAACGACTTCCTCATCGGGCTTGGTCTGACCCTCGTCGTAGATGAGGTGCCAGGCGTTCTTGCCGGCACCGGCCTCGATCATGGCGATGGCAACATCACCGTTCTCGATCACGCGGCCAGCGACCACAATCTCGAACACGGCGCGCTCACGCTCGCTCCAACGCGGGAAGGCAACCCACTGGCCATCAATCAGCGCCAGACGCACACCGGAGACCGGGCCTTCGAACGGCAGACCGGAAATCATGGTGGAAGCGGAAGCGGCGTTCAGGGCGATGACATCGTAAGCGTCATCAGGGTTCACGGCGAGCACGGTCTCGACGACCTGCACTTCGTTGCGCAGGGTGTGCGGGAACAGCGGACGCAGCGGGCGGTCGATGATACGGCAGGCGAGGATGGCCTCGGAGCTCGGGCGGCCTTCACGACGGAAGAACGAGCCCGGGATCTTGCCGGCAGCGTACATCTTCTCTTCAACATCGACGGTCAGCGGGAAGAAGTCGTAGTTCTCCTTCGGGCTGGAACCGGCGGTGGTGGTGGACAGAATCATGGAATCGTCGTCGAGGTAGGCGGCCACGGCGCCATCGGCCTGCTGGGCGAGGCGGCCGGTCTCGAAGCGCAGCGTGCGCTTACCAAACGATCCATTGTCGATTACGGCCTCAACGGCCTTGATTTCGGGACCCTCCATAGGGTTCCTCCTTCTTTAATTTTCTATTTATTCCTACATACTGTGTTGCGGTTTGGCGACTCGCTTGAACCGCAACTGTCCTCTTCAGCGGACGTCACATACCTTGTTTCGACTGGCCCCTTGGCCGTCGTTCCTCGTGTCAACCCCTTCATTCGGGTTCTCCTGTCGGCCTTACCTGCTGGCCTATCCTCTAACCCTCTTGCCGTTGTTGCCGTTGGCTGGCGATATGTAAAACGCCCGAGCACCATCCTAGGTACTCGGGCGGAAGTCTTCAATTATCGACGCAGACCCAGACGCTCGATGAGGGAACGGTAACGGTTGATGTCAACGCGCTTGAGGTAGTCAAGCAGGCGACGACGGTCACCGATCATCAGCTGCATACCACGACGGGAGTGGTGGTCATGCTTGTGCTCCTTGAGGTGCTCGGTCAGATCAGCGATACGCTTGCTCAGCAGAGCAACCTGGACCTCCGGAGAGCCGGTGTCACCTTCATGGGTCGCGTACTTAGCGATGATTTCCTGCTTTTCTTCAGCCGTCAGTGCCACGGCATCCTCCTTATATTGCTGCGCGGTGCTACCGGCCCGATGCCGGCGCGCTCTCTATCCGCGGGCGAAATACGCCAAGGGTCAATTATACAGGAGCACCAGACACCACGAATCAGACCAACGTCAGCAGGCCGCCAAACATCACAACAAGCAAAGCAATCGTCTCAATCACAAAAAAAAGATAAACGACGCCCAACTGCGCGTCAGCACATTCAACGGCGACTCTTTTTTAATCGTCACCAACAATCCCACCCACAGCACCGCGAAAACGGCAACGCCAATACCAACTGAAATAATGCCAAGATTCGCCGCATTCGCCAATGCCGACGACTCTCCGTACACCACATATGTCGCATACCAAAAATCAATTTTCAGAATGCACAGGCCGGCAATGAGTTGCTCCGCCGCCAAGCCAATCACAAAAACCGCGCCCCACAAGCGCCGATGGGCGTCAACAACCAGCAGACCAAGGCCGGAAACGGCAATCAGCGTCACCGTCCAGGCAACAAACGCGGCGCCGCGCGGCTCAAGCGCGCTCAAATTATCAAGCAGCCACTGCGTATCGTTCACCGCAATCGCACGCCCCCCACCAATACGGCACCACAATGGCCGCAATCACCAGCAGCGCATAAGCCAGCCACAATGCAGGATGCGAGCGCTTACGCTCAATATCGGCCAGCGACAGCGTCGATTCGGGAATGGACGCCACCGGATGCTTGGAAACATCGTTATGTTTGGAAACATCGTTGGGCATGGGCGAAACACCATCGGACCGCGTATCGATTTCAGCCTGCACCTCACCGCTCGCCTGCTGGTCGACCGGCTGTTTCTCCACGCTGGAATTCACCGCCATCTACGTTTACCTCGCGTTCGTTGTTCGACGCCACACCTGTCTGCACAATGCGTCGTCTCATGCCGCGACGCCCATGCTAGGACGGTATTGTATCGTGAGTGCGCCATACGATAATGACATGGCGCCGGACATAACGCCGCAATACCTGATTTTCGCTAATCGCAACCATGCTTCGGCGGACGACATAAGCCATACATATGTTCATAAGGGCGAACCATATCCGAATTACTCACTCCGCTAACATCACCACATAACGGCAACATAGATACACAGCCATACTTGATATCAGGAGAACGCCGTCGATTCGAAATGAAAACTGCCAGCCGCCCACACACCAGCTCCTTTGTTTCCAAAATCGCACATTCTACGCCGATGTCATGCTCCACCATGTCTCACGCCGCGGTCTCAACATAACAGGATGGGTTGTACGAATCCACGTTGCCGAGCATTCGCACAACCCACCATTGCGACACATCACTGATTCCGCACATTCAATCGCTGCAACCAACAGGCTGCGGCGATATTTCAGCGCGAAGAGCGGCGTATCCGAATGACACTGATGCCAGCCAGCATCAGGGCAATTGCAGACAGCACCATCGGTGTTACGGACGAACCAGTTGATGACAGTTCAGATGAATTATCATCAGCAGTAGAAGACTGTTGCTGGCCGCCATCACCGGTCTGATCGCCGTTACCCGACTGGTTACCGTCACTGGTCTGATCACCATCACCGGTCTGATCACCACCACCAGGATTTCCGCCATCACCAGACTGACGGTCAACCGCCAATTGCGCGAGCTGCAAACTCAGTGCACGCTGCGGGGCATCCACCTCATTTTGCGTGGAAGGATCGGATGCCAACGCCTGCTTTGCCTTATCAAGTAGCGTGAGCATCTTATCCCACTCATCCATAGGATATTCCGCAGACTGCAGAGAGTCAGCCTGATCAATGGCCGAACGCAGCTTAGACGTATCCACAGCTTTGCCGTCAGAAGTCAACACGTCGCTCAAGTCATAGTAATCAAAATCGGCATAACCACCCGTATTCTCCTTGGCGTAATTGAACAAGCCGATTCGATACCCCTTAAAGTGCGACAAGCTCCAATCGTAAGTCAGCGGCCCCTGCTCGTCGCCAAGCTTGGACCATTGCTTACCGTCCAGACTGTACCAATACTGAATCGTCAACTTACCACTCGCATTATCCAGTGTGTTGTCCGACTTGATCCACACATTGGTCGCATCATCTGGCAATGTCACTGTGCCGCCCGATACAAAGGCCTCTTCAGCGTCACGATCAATCGTATCGTCAACGATATTACCGTCCGCGTCCTTCACGCCATTGTCGTAGACACGCTTGACCACGCCCAACGTTCGCTGTCCATTTTCTTGACGCACAGCGGCATAGGCAAAACTACGGGTATATGTAGCGAGGCCTGCGGTGTCTCCATCCTTCATATGACTGACATCCATGTGGGTTTCCACAGACATGGATCCGCCAAAGGTACGCTGCGACAAAACGTTACGGGCGGTTTCAAAATATGTCAGGTCGCCATAAGTGCCTTTCATATATTTGGCCGTGGCGGAAACCTTGTGCCCATTGGTCAAACGCAACCAGCCTTCACGATCAGTGAGAGACCAATATCGGTTATCTGGATTATGTCCCCATTCCCATACCAAATCAAGATTCGAACCATTGGGTTGGTATTCTTCGGCGACCGGATATTCCTTCTCATCAGCAAGACCGATCAGGGAAATATCGTCGATGACGTAATCCATGCACGTGCCTTCCGCACCCCACGCGGTTTCGACAATGAGTTTGGAACCTTCCACATTAGCGTCGGATGGGATGGAGAACTCACCTGTGATAGTAGTCGTCTCCCCACGTTTCACTGTTCCTGTGGCCACACGATTAATTGTGCCGTCTGCATATTGAATCGCCACATAAAACAGGTGGGAAGTCACAGCCGATGAATCGACGCCGTCCATCTCATGGTCGTATCGAATCGTTGCACTGGCACGATATGTCACGCCCTGCTGCAATTTTCCATCCATAGATTGACCCGGGCCAGCGCCATTGTATTCGCCACGATTCGTCACAGCAAGACTCGTGGTTCCAGAAAGAGAACCATCCGTAATCGCGGTAAGCGTACCATTCCACTGAGGGGTCCACGATTCAGTCCCGTTTTCGAAATCGCCATTGTCCACCAGCTCGATTCCAATCAGAGAATCGTCAACCTGAGGAGGCTCCTCCAGAGTCCACCAATCCTGATCCTGATAAGACTGATGAGGCGCGTCATTATCAAAATCGTCCGAATTGACCAGGGAACGCTGGCGAACCAGATTCTCCAAATCAGCAGGCAAATCAATCAGTTTGTCGTAGGTGTCCGACGCGCTTACCTGATTATTGTCCCCAAACACAGGCCATCCGTCATCACCCCACGTTGCAGGAATCAAACCGGGAATACGTCCGGTCGGATATGTGTCTCGGAAGAAGAATCCATGCCAAGACGTCGTGCCATCACCGTTGTCGACTTCAACAAGGCTACCTTGTGCGAAAGCACCTAGATAATACTTTTTGGCTTCGTATTTGGAGCCATCAAGCAAATCAGTGGTGCGCAGCAGCATCACCGTACGACCGTCTTTGCCCCAGTAAATCGTTGGAGTATAGAAATAATCACCGATTTTGAAAGTCTGAGATCCTTCAAATCCGGTAGGAGTCTCACCAAGATCATCAGTGAACTGTTCGGCAGAGATGATATTCTCATGGCTCTCCACCACCGTGGTTAAATCATCGGACAGCCTATATTGGTTGACGCCGGAGATAATCCAAGGACTCCCTTGCTCATCAAAATACAATGACGGATCATGGAATCCCCGATTAAGGGCAATCTTCGTCCAAGGACCATTCTCAATATCATCGGTGTAGTAGATATAAGCGCCATTAAGGTTGTTCGTATTGAATAACACGTAGAAGCGGCCATTGTGATAGCGCAGCGACGGAGCCCACTCGCCTTCGCCATACGAGCTAGCTCCATTGCGCAAGGATGAAGCATCGCTCATAGAAATGCGATCATACACGTACGTGACTATCCACCAATTGACCAGATCATAGGATTTCATAATTGGAGATCCGGGACTGAGCTCCATAGTGGTACTCACCATGTAATACACATCACGACCGTCTTTGTTATTCGGATCGTCCTTCGACACACGAATAACACTGATATCCGGAACATCCGTGTTCAACATGGGAATGGAATACGTGCCATCACCGCTATCAGTCGTGGTGTAACTGCCATCCGATGGCGTTGAAGATGGCGTTGAATCATCCGCAAAGACCGGCATTGGCGCCAAAATCAACCCACAAGTCGACAACACCGCGATAGCACTAGCCGAAATTTTTTGTCGTAAATAATTCATAAGTCTTTTAACCTTTCATGATAAGCACTCAACATCGAGTGCGTATTCCAATAGCATGCCCGCACAAATCAGCAATGAATGACGATAAGACATTCCCGCATATGGATAAGTGATGGACATTACCACTGCCAAAACTTACGCTTGAACAAGTACCAGTTCTAGGTTTCATGTGCGGTCATCCCGAGGCTGCCGCTACGGGATGACCGCATTACCAAGAGGTAACTAGCGCATCTCGCGACGCACTCGCGCTACGATCACACCAGTGAGAGCCAAGCAAGCGACAATCACAGCACCAGGCAAGACAGAGGAACCGGTTTGTGCCAAATCCACGCCATCCGTGTCATCAACGGCATCGGAAGCATTGCCATCAGTGGAATCATCAGCCAGCTTCAGACCGGCACGTGCACTATTCAATGCAGCAAGCGCATCTTGAACCTGCTGTTCAGTAGCGGATTCATCCTGCAATACCGCCTGAGCCTTCTGCAATGCGTCAGCAAACACCTTCCAGCTCTCTTCCGTGTAATCGGAAGCGTTCAGGCCGGAATTCTCATTCACTGCGCTCTGCAAATCAGACTTGTCCACCGGAGTCGAAGGAGTTTCATCCTGCGACTCCGTGAAAGTGTACGTAGTGATGTCGTACAGCTCATCCTGAGCATTCGCACCACCATCGGATTTGAAGGAGAACACCACATGATGCACCCCTGTCACACCCTCAAGGGTGGTCGTGTAATCGGCGTACTCGGATCCATCACCGGCAGGAATCGAAATAGAAGCCACAGGTTCGGAATCCGGATCATCAAGACGAATCTCAAGGATGCCTCCGGCTTTGCCAGCTGCAGTCACAGTCAGCGAAGAGGCGCCGTTATTCCCGAAATCGACATTCGCCAAAGACGTCCACTCACCATTATTAATATTGCTGAGCTTCTGACCTTCGGAATTGTCTGTAGTCATATCGACCACGCGCACACCAGAAGTCAGGTCATATGCGTTCTGAATGCCGGAATCCCATGCAATGGTGGAAGCTGGAATGCCTCCATCTTGATACGCGTCCAGATTCTTCACCGAAGAGAGACCCTCATATGTCATTGCAATATCGGCAATGGAACCATCCTCGTTAACCGTAATCGGATCGAGATGAGTATTTCGGTAGCCATGCGCCGCGTCAAGATTACCGCCGTTCATCAATTCCTTTGCCACCGTTTGCGCATGGTAGGTCATATACCACTGGTCGCCAAGTTGAACCATCGCGTGATGATTGTTGCCGCCAACACCGAAATACGTGCTCGGATTCTTCAGAATCTCACCCTGATAAGTGAACGGCCCCATCGGGTTGTCTGAAGTCATATACGCGATATTGCCGTAACCGACCGTGTTACCATCAATTACGTTGTCATGGCTGAAATTAGTGCAATACGAGTAGTAATAAGTACCACCTATCTTGGCAATCCCGGAGTCCTCAAACATGGCAGGTGCGTCTATGGCCTGAGCCTCACCTTCGGTATGCAGCATGTCATCGGACAGTTTAATAACGCGAGCCGTGTTCGGATGTTCTTCCTCGCCTGTCGGAACACCACCTCCGTAATACAGGTAGCCCTGCCCGTCATCATCCACGAACACCGCGGGATCAAACAGCCAGACCACACCAGCGGATTCAGGAGTACCGCCCTTAATCAACAGCTCACCGGTTTCGTCCTTCCACGGACCAACAGGAGAATCCGAGGTCAGCACACCGATACCGCTGCCGCCATTGGCGAAATACAGGAAGAACTTCTCTTTACCGTTGATGGTCTTATGAGCGACGGCAGGAGCCCAGGAATTGCTGGCCCAGGTGGCCACCCCCTGTTCTCCAGCCACACGAATGTAACCCTCATTACGCCAATTGACCATGTCATCACTGGACAGAACATTGATGGTCTTTACTTGAGCGAACGAATTGTCCTTGATCTGCCCAGTACTGTCATATTCATAGTCATAATTCAACGAGCCATCAGCATTCACAGAAGTGCCATCACCCGTAGTGTAGATATATACGCGTCCGTTGTATTCCATAGCCCACGGATCGGCGCCATACCAATAATCGATAATCGGGTTTGAATAGTCGCCGAAAGCCTTGGCTGCCGTTGCCGTACCCGTAGTCGGCGGCACGAATGAGGAACCAGAATCCGAACCGGTTACGGAAATGTCGTCGACAATGAAGTCGGCATTGCTCGTGCCATACTTGTTTTCAATCACCAGCGAGGGACTGGTGAAATCACCACTACCACCTAACGTTCCAGTACCTGAAATTTGTGTCCACTCACCCGCTTTCGCCGTTCCGGTCGCAATCTGGTCACATCCGGAACCATTACCCGAACAAACAGTGATATTGAATTCACCGTCTTCCGTGGCCTTGACCCACATACTTCCGGTATATGTCTGTCCTTTTTCCACCTTGCCATCAAGAGACTGGATTGCACCAGCATCAGAGGATGTACGATCAGTAACGCTCAAGGCGCCACTGCCACCATGCACATCATCCGCAGTGACGGCAATGGACGATGCGGAGCTATTCCACACCGTTCCAGACTTCCAACCATTAAGATCGTCTTCGAATCCGCCGTTGACGACCAATTCGACGGGTTCATCGGCCGACGCCGCAGTCACTCCGATAGTCGCTGGAAATACAGCCCCCATGCAACACAGCACGGATGCAGCCGCAGCAGCAACCACACGACCGGTTTTCCTTGTTTGCAATATGTGAATGTTATAAACCATTCAGTTCCCTTTCCTGAATGATGGAGGGCGACTCCCCCCCCATCATTTTTTCTTCGCCGCACAATCGAATCCCACGTTGGTTACGACCACATCGCGGCTCATTGCAAAGCCATGCCAGAGGAACGTCCCTCAAGGGCAGCCATGCAGCAGCCATTATATAAATGAGCGCATTTCACTCGCGATCGTCCTTGATAACAAATTGATAACGATATGCACAATGAAAATAAGTTCACATAAACGCAACGCAACACATCAAATATGACAGTTTCATATGCCAATTACACACTTTGCATAACATATTTCAACAAAGAATGGAGACGTACAAGCGAACTCATCTGATGCCACCACTCATCGCCTATAAAGCTGGCGTGTCGCGCCACAATAACATCACAGCCGATAAAACGACACCCCGAAGTTGAGCCTCATTCAACAATGCGGCCAGCTTAGACACACAACCAACGCTTCGCTTCATAGCACCGAACATTGATTCCAGCACAGTCACGACCATCTTCTTTGAAGGCAATCGTGTTTACGCCCCGGGTTCTAAATAGAAGTGCAACACCTTGTCTAAGGTTGGAAGTGTTCGAAGTTTCTAACTTAAGAAGGTGTTGCACTCATGGGTCAACAGTATTCGCACCTGTCGTCCGAGGAGAGGATCCTGATCGAGAAGCTGCATTGCGAACAGCATCTGAGCATTCGGCGAACCGCGGAGAGGATCGGCCGGGACAAGTCCACGGTGTCACGCGAGCTGAGGCGCGGCCTGTGGTTCGCGTCCAACGAGAACGGGTCGTACCGTCCCTACCGGCCGAAACGGCTGAAGACCGGGCCGTGGACCTCGGGTCCGTTCTATTCGGCGCTGGCCGCGCAGAGGAAGGCGGACCTGCGCCGGCGCGGATCCCGCAAGCCGCGTCGCATGGACTCGGACCGGCTTCGCGCCTGGGTGCTGGACTCGCTGCGCAGGGGGTGGAGCCCGGAACTGATCGAGGGACGGTTGAAGGCCCAGTACGCCGGCGACCCGTCGATGCGGATCAGCCACGAGTGCCTTTACCAGTGGATCTACGCCAAGCCGCAGCGGGCGCTGGACCTGCGCCAGTACCTGGCGCGCGGCAGGAAACGCCGGACGAGGAAAAAGGGCAGGAAGGCGAAGGGGCCGCGCATCCCGATGCGCGTGCCCATCGCGGACCGGCCCGAGGCGGTCGGATCCAGGAAGGGGTTCGGCCATTTCGAGTCGGACACGGTGGTCGGCGCCGCGCCGTCGAGGCGCTGCATGAACACGCAGGTGGAGCGCAGGAGCCGCAGGCTGTTCGCCCGGCTCGTCGACGACAAGAGCGCGTCCGCCACGGCCAGGGCCGAATACGAGATCTTCAAGGACATCCCGCCGGCCGCGCGCGTCGACCGCACGTGGGACAACGGCACGGAGGCGAGCCTGCACATGCTGGTGGACGAGGCGCTGGGCATGCTCACGTACTTCGCCGACCCGTACAGTTCCTGGCAGCGTGGCAGCAACGAGAACAGGAACGGCAGGATCCGCCGCTATCTGCCCAAAGGAACCGGGTTCGGGGACTTGGCCCAGGAGGACCTCGACGCGATCGTCGGTGAGATCAACGACACCCCGATGAAGCTCCTCGGCTACAAAACGCCCAACGAGGTATGGGACGAGGAGATCGCCAAGCTACAATCGAAGGCAGCCAGCCCGAACACAAGCGTTGCGCTTACAAATTGAATCCGGGCCAGAGCTCATGATGGACCATAATATGACTATGAACAGTGAGAGCTTGGCGCCGTTTGTCATCAACCTGCCATATGGCCAATACAGTAGGGAAGCTTTTGAAAAGGCTTTTGACGAATCCCTCGAGAAGCAGATGGGGCGCAGTGTTAATGATTCCGAGCTGGAACATTTCATGCTGCGATATGTGTTGGCATATCCAACGGTTTATGTCGTGTATTCAGGAAAGACCAATCGCTATTCGATGAAGAACGAATATACGGTGTACGTCGGTGAGACCAACGATATACGGCATCGTACATTCCAGCATCTTGAAAGAGATGCTAAAGAACGCGAGGACTGGAAAGCTGTAGCTGATGCTGTCTCGCGGAATGATGATGCATATCGGCAATATGTTATTTCACATCCCAAATTCAATAAGTCGTTAACCCTGGATGTCGAAAACCGTCTTATGCACTATATGTCCAGTACCGATTCGGTGAAAAGGCTCAACAATCGACGGACCAATGCGCAAGGCGATTATTACACCGCAGACCAGTTTGATCGGATTTTCTCGCAAATCTGGTTGAGAT
>ENA-ORUO01000436-ORUO01000436.1-human-gut-metagenome-genome-assembly--contig:-NODE-436-length-51749-cov-3.371591_pt1 | contig 51749 bp, 45 predicted proteins | sample MGYA00242082_ERZ509215 | MGnify/ENA primary metagenome ERZ509215 (study PRJEB26280, sample SAMEA2338829) | human gut metagenome | biome: human gut; feature: human-associated habitat; material: faeces... | reverse complement strand
AACCGAAATCCAATGCTCGACGGCTATCATTCGTCATGTTCCCGTTCTTGTCATAAGCGTAAGTGCCGGATGCTGTACCACCACGGGAATAAACATCTCCCGCCAGCGTGGAGGAAACGTTCTCCGTCAAGCCCGTCAACCGGTTACCCGTGCCCAGCCCCTCATCCTCAGGCTCGTCACCAAACCCGTCATAAAATGAAAATCGAGGAGGTTCTTCATTTTTCCTCCTCGATGATTTTTACATTTTAAATTAATATCTAAAGTAACTTTAGAGTAAACTTTTTTCAGGATAATACATCACTCAAAATCAGGATAAACGAAATCATATTTTCCTGTTTGCATCCGGTGGACTATACTATCGGGACTTATCACAATTCCAATTTCTGCCTTTCTATTTTCTCCTTTCAGTTTTCCAACCCAGGTAAAATCATTATCATTGATCTTCCAAACATGCCAGTTATTAGATATTTTTATTTGTTCTCCCGGTTTAGAACCGTAATCATTAGTATTTCTAAACAAAACATGATCAGTTTTCCCCACATTAGCAATATTCCCAACATATTCCCAATATCCCATCTTAAGCCCAAGTTTTGTTATACAATGAGCATAAAACTCAACTTCTCCATTCACGATTTCCAACAGATTGGGATTTTTATCGTCTGGATACTCCGTCTTGAAAACCCTAATAACATCGCTGTTTAATTGGGTAAGATCGCTAATTACATATTGTAAATACTTCTTCTTATTATTGTCCATCTTAACCGAAAAGACATCTCCTATTCTCGTGTTTGCTCTTTTCATTATTTTTTGTTCTTTCACTATTTAATACCGTATTGCCACCAGTTTTTAGGCGCAATTGAATTTATTTTATTCAATAATAAACCTCCATTTTTGGGCAAGCCGTATCGATTAATTAAAGTTTGTTTCAAGACTCTAGCTTCAGTTCTTGACAAGCCGGTTGCGCCATTTATTACATAATATTGTAAAAGAGACTTTGCCGTTCCCGACTTCAAGTGTTCTGCAAATCTAACAGCCGGTTCCCGTTCTGTAATTCCTATATATCTAACCGTTCCCGCTTTATCTATTCCTTGATAAACCACGTTAGTTCCATTCTTAACAAGATTTTTAAACATCCCTTTCATAACAAATGTCATCGAAAGCCCATCCACCCATGATTCTATACTTCTCAAGTGATACCAAGTCTCACTCCAAGCTGCCGCCAGTAAATCACTTCCCTGGTGGCTCAAGAAATAGGCTATAGCCTTGTTCTTGCCATCTTTACCCGAGTATAGGTCACTGACAGCCAACTCTAGCTCACTCAATTGACGCTCGGCAAGTCCGAATTTATTCTTCCAGTAAGAATTCCAACCTTTGCTATCGTAAACGGGAGCCAACCCCGGGTCGGAATAAAAACTTGCAAATTTTTTAAAATCACCGACATACTCGTCAGGAACGACAACCACGTCATCACTACCATCATCCGTGTTTAGAAGAACATTATAATCTTTGTCCACGTAATGAGTCACCAAAGCTCCACTGGGATCTATAAATACCATCGGGTTTCCGGAACAATAATTATATGGCGATAATGAAATGAAACTCTCTTGAAAAGGATCCACCCCGAACCATCTCCCTAGCCCGCTATCGTACATCCTCGCCCCGTAATCCAACCACTCCAAATTCCCCGTCACCTGCTCCTCCTTACCATTATACTTGAACCGGTTCGCCGCTAATTGCAAGTAATCCTCCTCTTTTTCACCACTATTTGAACCTATCTTAAAACAATTCTTGAAAGAACATTCTCAAATATATTAAAAATTAATCCTCGTGGGATTTTCATAAACAAATTTCGGTTGGTACAGACAACGTGACATGTGTCTGCACCAACCAAGTTAATTATAAAGTCTAGTCAACTTTTTCCCGTATAATACACCTATCCCTTTCCCAACAGGAATATACATTGCATCTATCGTGTAATCTTGCTCTATTGCCCCCGAGGCGCGTTCCCACCAATGATAATAATCCTTACCGTGACGAGTGCGAATATCAATAAAAGTATTGTCCAATAATAGCATGTCATAACCCAGCAAACGACGAACTACTCGCGTTGCCTCGCCGTTGATAACATCCCCGTATTCGTAAGAAAATATTTTACGTTCATCGTCGTAAGTCAAACCCGATAAAAATTCCAGATCGGTAAAATGAGTCCAAGTCGTGGGTTCAAAAGAATGAAAGTAATCCCCTCCACTAGAAGAAAAAGCTTTCAAGAACGCCGCTATTTGAACCGGGTCACTCGTGCTCCAGTAATCCATACCGTCGGCATCCACGTTTACCCGAACGCTACCCAGGTGATCCGTCAAGAAGTAATCAACGACTATGTGAATCTTTTCAAAAACAATTTTTCAAAGAACATTCTCCAAATTTACAAAAAAAATACCATGATATTAAATATACTTGTAAAAAAGGCTGGAGCAAGTTCTACAACTATTTACTCCAACCATGTTAATTTACAAAACTAAATCAATTTTTCTTAGTATAAGGCTCCTTCACACGTAGCCTCTATTTGGGTAGAAAAAAAACATTTCTTACAAACTCGTCATACTCGTATCGTTCACTAAAATACACGTTCCACTTCCTTGAAGAACTTAATTTATCCAAAAAAATCCATTCTCCAAGCCACTCATCATGTTCAACACCCTCTTTGGGAAATACATATAATGAAGGAGGGGTCATATCATGCAAATTTTTTTTAATGTAATCAATATTCAAGTCATTCAAATCTGTTTTACACCCTGCCTCAAGCAAAGGTATTCCCAAAAAGCAATCGTATGCATGGTCTAATTTCTTTGATAAACAATCAAGCAAAAATAGACCTCCATGAAACCACCGATTCCGTGCTTGAAACACTTTACTTACTTCATCTACATGTATGTCATCATATAACTTCCAGCGTTGTCCTTGGATCATAAATTTTGACCAAGACTCTAACTTTTGCAAACATCTCTGTTTATTAATCCGGTAATATCCATTCATAACATTTCAAAAATTCTATTTCCTTGTTTGTTAATATTTTACTTCCATGCTTCCAAGAACCGTCTATATTCAATGCTGATCCATCTTTAAAATGGATATGGGGTAGATAGTCTCCACCACGTGAGGCTCCGTGGAGGTATAATGGATGCCCTCGTCACGGTCCACCGTCACACTACCCGTCATCGGCACGAAATAATCCTGCAAACCAGCCTCTATCGTGTACGTCCCCGTTTCCGAAACGCTAAAAGAAAGACCTTCTCCCGTTCCCTAGCGAGAGGAAACTACCGTTCCCTCTTTGAGCAAACACTTTCACCGCTTTGACCCGGTAGCATCCATAAGTTCGTAAACCGTTTCATTGTTTGTAGATTCAAGAAAAAACTGTCCTATTGCTATTACCGAGGAGAACAATAAATGTTCCCCTCGATTTTTTGATACTCGCTAATCAATAAACTTTTTCATGGCAATACATTTTACCGTTAAACAAATCAGTTAAAACCTGAATAAATCAATGATAAACTATCATTCACGAAAGCATATCCCTTTATTCCTTTCTTTGTTTTTAATAATCTCAAGACAAAATTGTCAATCCTTCTTTAACCGCTGGAAGTAAAAAGATTTTTCCCTCCTTGGCTAATTCTCTCAAACCTAAACGAGAAAGAGCCAAATCCGTGAAAGGAACTATAAACTCACGAAATAAACTTTCTAGTTTTTCTATTCTTTTTCCATCATCCATTGATATATCAAAATCCAAAACATTAGAATAATCACTTGGTTGTCTAGTAAAAACATCTCCAACATTTTTCTTTACCAAATCCTTGCTTCTCGTATACTTATTACCAAACATACCCTGGATGAATATTTTAATATTTAGTTCGTAATAATCGCCAAAATTTGATTTTTGTAAACAAAGAACGACAATACATTCAGTACTTTCCTTAAACCAACCACCAAAAGCCTTTTCAAAATTATTCGCTTTTGCAACTTTTTCAAACACATTTTTAAACTCTTTACTTTCCATATTAATAAGTTTCTAGTACAGCTTTCCATTGGATTCCTTTAAATTGTGGTATCGTTTGCAACTCTTGTATATACATTTGGAGTTGTTTTTTCCCTTGTTGCATTGCTCTTGGATTATAAGGTTATTCATAAACAGTACTGTTTTTAATATCAAGAAAGTCGATCCGCCTTCCACTTGGCAATCGAAATTCTTTCCCTATCATACCAGCCTTATATGCTTTATGCATTTTTTGTCCAAGTTTTAAACTAGACTTAGTATATTGTATTCCAGACTTGGCGAGATTCTCAAACATCCCTTTCATAACAAATGTCATCGAAAGCCCATCCACCCATGATTCTATACTTCTCAAGTGATACCAAGTCTCACTCCAAGCTGCCGCCAGTAAATCACTTCCCTGGTGGCTCAAGAAATAGGCTATAGCCTTGTTCTTGCCATCTTTACCCGAGTATAGGTCACTGACAGCCAACTCTAGCTCACTCAATTGACGCTCGGCAAGTCCGAATTTATTCTTCCAGTAAGAATTCCAACCTTTGCTATCGTAAACGGGAGCCAACCCCGGGTCGGAATAAAAACTTGCAAATTTTTTAAAATCACCGACATACTCGTCAGGAACGACAACCACGTCATCACTACCATCATCCGTGTTTAGAAGAACATTATAATCTTTGTCCACGTAATGAGTCACCAAAGCTCCACTGGGATCTATAAATACCATCGGGTTTCCGGAACAATAATTATATGGCGATAATGAAATGAAACTCTCTTGAAAAGGATCCACCCCGAACCATCTCCCTAGCCCGCTATCGTACATCCTCGCCCCGTAATCCAACCACTCCAAATTCCCCGTCACCTGCTCCTCCTTGCCGTTATACTTGAATCGGTTCGCTGCGAGTTGCGGGTAGTCACTCCTCACCTGTCTCGCCCCGAAAGGATAGTAATCGTTCCGCTCCAACACCTTTCCCGTGCCGTCAACGATCACCCGAACGCTACCCAGGTGATCCGTCAAGAAGTAATTCACCTCTCCTTGACCCCCGTTTGAAGCTCCCGGCCTGATCACCCCGTCCCTGAAACTCGCCGATTCAAGTAGCAACCCCGCTCCACTCTTCCTGTATGTCAAAGAACCCACGTAGTCAAAACCGTTCACGTCACCCTTGTCCCTAACCCGTAACTTCGTGCCATCGGCAAGGTAATCGTACTTTGCCTTCAACTCGCCGCCAACAGTCTTGACTTCACTCAACAAATTTAAGACATTATAACCGAAATCCAATGCTCGACGGCTATCATTCGTCATGTTCCCGTTCTTGTCATACGTGTAACTACCAGTTGCCACGTTACCACGGGAATAAACATCCCCCACCAGCGTGGAGGAAACGTTCTCCGTCAAGCCCGTCAACCGGTTACCCGTGTAGCCGTAAACGAGGTTATCCACCATCGTCCCGGCAGCCGTCCGCTGCAACGTCTTGATGTTCCCGTTCCGGTCGTAAGTCAACCCCCTCTCCAGGTAGCTACCCGCCAACGTCGACCACGTCGTCCCGCTCTTCTGTTGCTGCGTCGTTTCCTTCAAGCGATTCACCCCGTCATACGTGAAACCGTACATCAACACCACGTTTGCCCCCTGTTGCCACTCCCACTCGCTGATGTTACCGTTCCAACAAGCGACACCTCCACCCACGGGGCTCTCGTATCGTAACTTCATCTTGAAAGGGGTACTCTCTTTGCTCGTCAACCACCCTCTCGGGTTGTAAGCCAGTGTCTCCGTCGTGTTTCCCAGTTTCCTCGAAACAAGCCTACCCACCGCGTCATAAGTGTAAACCACCGTTGCCGGGCTACCCCCGTTCAACCTCGTCGTCGATGACAGCAACCGGCCACGGTCATCGTACGTGTTCTCGCTCTCCAGCACGTCCGTCCGGCTAGCGCTTACCTGGTGGCTCTCCCGCTGTTGAAGCACGTTACCCGCGAAATCGTACTTCACGTCAACACGGCTCGTGAAACCCTCCACGTTATCGCTCACCGTCTGGATCACGCGACAACGATCGTCATAATAAGTCGTCGTGGTGAGCCACTTCTCGGGACTGGCTCCCAGGACTCTCGTCTTCACGCTCGTTACCAGTCCCGTCACCAGATCGTGGTAGCCGGAAGCGTACCCCGTCGTCGGTTGAAAGGCAAGCACCGGGACATCACCCGTGGCCGTGTAATTATCATACAGGGTGTATTGCAAGGGCACCCGATTTCCCGCCGGGACGTAATTATCACTACCCGAGGCGGCATCTTGTAAATCCCGGTGAGACCGGCCCGTTCCCGTTAACACCACCTCTCCCGTCTCGATCACCCGGTTCTGGTCGTCGTACAGCGAGTAGCTCCACTTGTCGGCATTTTCAGTCCGCTGCTTACCGTCCTGGCTCAGCACCAGACGATCCCGCTTGTCGTGAACCAGGTAAACCGGATCACAACCCGGTAATTGCTTCAAGATTAACCGCCCGAAACGATCATACCCGTAATAGTAACCGAACAACCGGATCGCCTCCGTCTCCCGGGTCGAGGTCGTCCCCACGCGGGCACTCGCCTCCGGCGGCAAAACGTACCGTAACAAACTACGGTCATCAAGCACGCTGTACGTCTCCAGCCGGTTATCATCACCCTCCACGTTCACAACCAGCACCGTCCGATCCTGGTTATCCGTGTAAGTTTCCACCCGTTTACCGTCCTCGTCGGTCACTGTCACCTTCTGTAAGGAACCCGCCGCGTAATACCCGGACAAGACCAGCGATCCGTCACCTGACACCCGGTAAAGCCGAACCTCGTTGGCCCGGTTCAGCCCGTAATCCGTCGTCACCCCCTTACCGTTAACGTGCCAGTTCTTCCCCGGACCCGTTCGCTTCACCACGCGGTCAAGCGGGCTGTTATCGTAACCCGTCAACGTGTACATGTAACCCGATTCAGACTCCCCGAAAACCTGCCATCTCGCCGGGGATAAAGCGTCACGAACAAAACCACCGTGATTACCTTCAAGAGCGTAAGGAACGTGTTCCCTTTCCACCCGACCCAGTACACCGTAACGACACGCTTTCACGATATCACTCGTGTTCCCGGGAGAGGCGTTGACTTGTATCTCCTGTAACTTTCGGCCAAAACCGTCAAGGTAAGTCACGTTGTTGATCGTCCTAGCCTCGTCTCCGGAAGTCGTGGGGTCGAGATAGATCGTCTCCACCACGTGATTCTCGGTGGAGGTGTAATGAATACCGTTATCCCGGTCCACGGTCACGCTACCCGTCATCGGCACGAAATAATCCTGCAAACCAGCCTCCATCGTGTACGTCCCCGTTTCCGAAACGCTAAAGGAGAGAACCCCGCCCGTGCCAGCGCAGGAAGCCACCACCGTGCCACCTTTTAACAAGCGATAAGTCAGGATGGATTGGGAGCCCGGTAACGTTATCGAGACGGGCTGGCTGTTCCGGATCGTTCCTCCCCCGCCGACAACGCTCCTCGTGATCTCCGGCCAGATGCCCACCTCGCCGTTCATCCAGGCCTCTCGACCGTCTTGACAAGCCTTCACACGGTAATGACCGTAACCGCGTAAACCCGAAAACCGCTGGTTCGAAATCCGGGCCCCCTCCACCCGCACGTCGTTACAATACAACTGGTAATCCACGAAAGGCTGCTGCCCGCTCAAGGTCACCGTCCCGGTCGAACCCTCCGCGATCTCGCCGCCCCCACTTAAATTGTACACCTCCAGGATACCGCCGGGGGCTTGCAAGGCCTGTATTAATATTCTATCTACCAGGTTTAACACGAGAAAAGACTGTTTCGTGGTGTCACTACAATTGGGTCCGCACCCAATCACAACCTGCCCCTCGAGAGGAGACTCGGGAGTAACGAATCCCAAAAAGAATGTTGAATCCCACGTCACGCATTCCCCCGCCAAAATCGAACGCGTCATCTCTTCAAGTTCCGCTCTCCCTTGAGGATAATCCGGTGCAAGCGTGAAAGGTATCGCTTTGATTTCCCCGTCCTTGGACAACATCACCCTGGGCGAAGCCGCAACAACGATCTTTCCTTCTAATACTCCATAATAAGAAACCCGTGCGCTACCGTTCATATCGCGAGAGACATCACCACGAGTGGCTTTTATCGTGTAATTACCACCTGTTGTCACCAAAAAATTTAAAGGTCCCCCCGTTCCGGGCAAGGAAGCTTGCAAGGCAGCCCCTTGATACAAGTCATACGTCACACCCTGTTCCGAACCCGATAAAGTCACGAAAGTCCTTTTCCCGGGATATATCGTGGCATTACCACTAACCGTGTAACTTTTAGGGACAGCTCCCGGACCGTATTGATAAACCAAACGATGCCGCCCCGTTAACAACGACAGGAACACGCACCAACGGGGTGTCCCCGTGGTGTTTTCCTTGATCCCAACCACGAGCCGCCCCGTCAAGGATGACGTTGGCACCATCTCGAGCACCCTGACCCAAGTCCACGATTGCTGTTCCAAAAAACTATTTATTTGCGTCATCACTAGCTGTCGGTCCAACTCCGTTTGAGTACGATACAGCAACTCAAAATACCCCGAGGCTCCATCCAACTTGATCGTATCCGGATTCCCCGATAAATCCAGACTAGGATAAGCTTGTCCCATCGATAGCAAGGACAGGAACAGCATGCATATTAATAATTCTATTCGTTTCATCTTTTCAGATTTTAGATTATCAATTCAATTTCACCACGTTATACTGGTAATCTCTCACCACGTTTCCACGCTCGTCCACCACCCGGATTAATCGTCCCGCCGCATCGTACTCGTTCAACTCCGCACGTCCGTTCTGATCGAATTTACAGAAAACAGAACCGTCTAAATTATAGGATATAGCCTCGAAAGAAACATCAGCAGGTAGCAACGCAACATACTGCACGTTCTCGTACGGCTTACTAACCGTCACGGATGTCACGTTCTCGTACGGACTCAAGTCGATCTCGAAACTTTGGACCGAATACCCGGGAGTAGCGGTCAAACGAACACTACTCGACGAGCTCCCTCCCGCATGAACGACACTATAGTACACGGAACCGACAGCCCCGTTATTCAACACGAACAATCTCAAATGCTTGGATTCGGGAATTACCGTTATCTTTATAGTTCCCGTGTAATTCAAATATTCCTCCTGCCCCGCCAGATCCCTGTATTTGAAAAAATCCGGATCGCGTATTATATCTCGCTCCACCAAGGGACACAAATTATAAAGCAATTCCGGTAAATTCGTTAACTCCAGATACTCACGAGGTAATTGCATATATTTAGTGAAAAACTCGTTCACATGTCGTCCTCTATTTGCTTGAGCACTATCGATCAAAACGTTATATTCTTCAAGCGTCATGTATTTCTTGGAGGCAAGCCCCCCGATCAAATCCAACATCATCCGGTGGCCCGAACTCCAGCTATACTGCCTGAATTCGCTCGTTTGTTGCGAGGGATCAAGCTCTTGACAAACATCATAAAGTTGCGAGGCGAGGGAATAAACCGCCACCAGGCCACGCACTTTATTTCGAAGTGAATACTCCTCCCCGTATTTTTTCAAATCCGCTGCTGCCACCATCCGTGAAGTGGCGTGATTCGCTTTAAGAATGACCTGCCCATTGTTAAAATCATAACAAAGAGCCTCATCTCCCGCATTACTCCGCACTCCCACGGGTAAATACAACCGATCACTTTGCTCATAATCAATCGCCTGCTCCAGCAAGTAACGGGATGATCCTTGAGTGAACAAACCGGCGTCAAGAGACGGAAGCACGGACAAGGCCAACGTTTGGGTAGATGTCGGGTAAAAAGCATACTTTCGTGACACCCCGCTATAATATACATTTTCCACTTCTACGGATTCATAAAGCGAAACTTTTTCAACCTGTATCGTGTCACCCTTCAAGTGGATTTCCTTCACCACCGGGGCCAATATATTCTTTCGTTTCATTTCTGCGAACACCGGGCTGGCAGCATCCTCCATCTCGGTTACCCGTTTCGTGACTACCGTGCGCATTCCACCCCTCGCGTCTGTTTGAACTACCCGGGTCGGGTAACTGGACTCTTTCAAGTTATCGTAGAAAAACTCCGTTTTTTGATAGGGAGTTCCCGTGGCCTTGGAAAAATCCGATATCGTGGCACTATCCGTCACCTGTGTTTCAAAACGGTATACATTCCGTTCTTTCAACAAAGTCTTGCCCCCGTATTTAATATTATAGACCTGAGGAGGTATCTTCACGCTCGTTCGAGGTTGTATATTCGGCAAATAAGTCTCATAATAAGGAGAGAACGAATGATAAGAGTTTCCATCACTATACAAAAATATACTTCCTTGATTACGATAATAATTCTCCAGAAATTCCTCGTCCATGTAATACTCGTAGGCCTTCACCTGTGGCAACACCTTTTTGTAATTTAAGGCCGTATCCCCCGGTACGAAAAAAGATCCCATTCCTCCCGCAAACAAATCACTCGAATATTTACAGGTCTCTATTTGTTTGAGATTCCCACTGTTATCGTACGTGGCCACGGCCAAGGGTAAACCCCTCAACCAAAAAACGTGAGGGAAATAGGGCATCATCGGGGGAACAACACTGAACAAGTACGCTTTCATCCCTTTTCCCCGGATTATCTCTTGCACGTACGGGTAAAAAAGACCGTTATTACCGGTACTCATAAAAGCCATATCTTGGTATTTTACCTTGGAAAGCAACACTCGGTCCGAAAAACCGCTATACGAGACAATTTCCGTGTTCGAACAACTCGTGAAAACGGGAATACCGTGCGTGGGATACCGGTAATACACGGTATCGCACGTCTCGCTCTTAACATCTTCCACGAGTAAAGATTTCACCCGGATTCCCCCGAAATCATTCGGGTACCTGAAACTGTTGGGTTCGTAATCAACGGTCACTGTTCCCCCGTTAGGAACCGTTATCGTTTTTAAAGAACCCGTTTTAGAATATTCAAAATCAGGATAAGGGAGATACCCGTCATCATCATTTCCGCGCTTCCTCCTTAAATATCCCCAGACATCAGGGAGCGTGGTAACATCTGAAGGTCTCGCGTAATAATCTAATTTGATTCGGTGAATTTCGCTCTCTTCTTTATCCAGGAAGCTTAGATAATTCAGATTATCCCCCACGTTCAAAAGTACTTGGGAAATTGTCCGTTTTAACACGTCCATCAATTTGACTCGTTTTAAACGAGTTCCACCCCACGAGGAATAATATTCAAATTCCACCGCTGTCCCTCCACACGCAATACGGTGTAAAATCGGGGATTTAACATCAAACGTGGTACCTCCCCCTACTTCTCTCGTGGTTACGTTATTATTCACCTCCTCCAAACTTTGTATCACGTAACTTTTAGCCGTGCGGAACCACGAGGCAGCCATTCTGGCGTTATGCGAAGAAACATCCTCGTACATGCTTATCAACTGGTTCAACGTCTTTATTAACCCGTTGGAAGCATTGGTTACACTGGAAAAGTTCGCCAATTGCCCCATGACTCTAAAATTGGCATTAATTGCCGCAGCTCCCGCTTCGAAATTCGGGTTACGTATCCATTGCCCGCTACCCACATAAGTATATAAATCATTATTCAATTGCATTTCCAGCGAAAAACTATTCAAATAACTTTTCGCTTCGTTAATAGCCACATTAAAATCCCTCTGGTATTTCGAGAAATCAAACACCCGTTCCCGCATATTTCTCCCGTATGTATATTTCGCTTTATACCCGGAATAAAACCGGACCGTGTTAACTCCTTTCTGATCTTTCTCGTTCTCCCGAACTTCCGCGAGATAAGTGAAAACAATCGGTTTCCTGTTGTGGGGTTCGATCCGACTTAAATACCAGGAAGAAACATACGATTTATTACGGATACCGTTAAAACTGATCGCATCTTCCTTGACAATATTAGCAGACCACTCTTTTTGCCTGTATATAAATCGGTTCCCGTTCTCATCCGTGATAATCCAGCCGTTTATCTCACGACCGGATGTAGATTCGCATTCGATTCGAACGTTGGTTCGCTCGAGAGGTTCAGCATATATCCGGGCGTTATCGTCCATTTTAATAATGAAATTCACGGACTGCCCGTTAAAAACTGCAGTAAAGATATCACTCTCGCCATCTCGCTCTCGCTTGTTCACTCGCTTGGTATCATCGACCAACGGGGTTTTATTACTTCCCCGTTCCGCCCACAAGTACCCGTAAAATGAAGTTTCATCGGCAATTCCTCCGCGTATCGTTCGAGTAACCACACCTCCTGTATTTAGTAACCAATTATAACCGATTAATCCGCATGCATCCTCGTACTTTACCCCCTTGGACGAATAATTCAAGCTGATCGGTAACTGGAAATCTCCCGACCCGAGAGTAAATAACGGAATTTTATAGTGAAATATGCCGGTAGCGTAATCCACCATCATACTTTTAGAGTCCAAGTATCCCTGCGCTTGCTGCCCCGGTTCAAGATCTTGAGCGTTTAACATTCCCTGTAAAAAAAAGATACAGGATAACAACAACAGTATTCTATGTTTCATAATTATTTGTCATTAGTAATTAGACTTCACGGTTATAAACAATCATTTTCCTTATTAAATACATTCTACCTTCCCCATAGGCATTTCATTTTAAAGTTCAACACTAATTACCGTCAGCCGATGACACCTCCAAGCCTAAACATCGGCAAGTACATCGATATTAATACTATCGCAACAAGCCCGCCTACCCCCATGATAAGAACGGGCTCCAGCAGATTTCCCAGTTGTTTCAGTTTATGTTCCAGTTCACGGGTGAGATCTTCCCCTTGTTTTTGCAGCATCTCTTCCAGTCGATTGGTCTCTTCCCCCACCCGTACCAACGTGTAGAGTTTACGGTCATAGATATGAGGGAATTCGCCCAATTTATCCGCAAAAAATTCGCCTCTTTTCAATCCCTCGCAAATAATATCGAAAGAACGTTGATACGGGTAAAAAGTAATAATATCCTTCAACATCCCGATTCCCTGCAGTAGAGGAACTTCGGAACTACACAGCAAGTAGAGTAACTTACAGAAACGTGCCTGATAATTTTTCCGTATCAACTCTCCCGCAAGAGGAATCTTCAAAACCAGACGAGACAGAAAAGAGCGAGTAGAATCCGATTTCCCGTTCAACCAAAAGTATCCCACCAGAACGATAACGATGGATATCACGATCAACAAATAAGTCGGGAAATTCTTCGAGAAATCGATAATCCAACGGGTGATACCCGGAAGTTCCCCACCCATACGGGCATACACCTGTTCGAACATGGGCACGATGACCGTGATCATGAACACAAGTACCACAATTGCCGTTACCAGAATAATCAAGGGGTAACTGATAACTCCCGTCACCAGGCGACGCTGTTCCACCCGTTTATGATAATAATCAGCCAGGAAACGCAATGATTCGTCAACACGTCCCGTCTCTTCTCCAATCCGCAAAACCCCATAATCCAACGCCGTGAATCGTTCACCGGCAGCAAAACTCTCCCACAAGGTTTGCCCCTTGACGACCGACGCATAAATACTTTCCAGCACTCGTTTCAATCGCTTATCGTTTTCCCCCTCGATCAACAGACGAAACGAACGCCCGAAATCGAGTCCCGATGAAAGCAACGAGTGCAATTCGGAGAAAAGAGACTCTTTTTTCCCGTCCTTGATATCTCTCGTTTCATTATTCCATGTCATCATATTCTTCCTTTTTAAATTGATTCTCAACACTCAACGCCTCCTGCCTCCACTCGTTTTGGGGATCCCGAGCCCTTCCGAACTCGAAATAGTAAAGTTTCCCCCGAGCTCTAAAACGCACCCCAAGACTATCCACCAGCACGGGAATATTCCACACGGGTACAATCCGGATCTCTTCCACCTCCCGGAACAACGTATCCACACCGATTGACCGGGTACAAACCAGCAAAGAATCCCGGTGCTCCACTAAAGCCAAACGCTCCCCACCCTTGTAAAAACAGAAAATCCCAGTACTCGCGGTTACGCTATCACATGACAGGAAAAGGTGATCCAGTTGCTGGTAACTATCCAATAACGAATTTCCGGCAGCAAGCATCTTGTTCAAACGATTCGTGTAACGTCTGACGAGGTTCACCCCGTCAAACAAGGCGATAAACAAGATGCCCGACACGATGATCACTATCAAAATCTCGACCAGCGTGGAAGCGGCAAACGTGTATGAAAATCTCCTCTTCATGGTTCTACTTTTATCAGGTAATCATACTTCATCGACTTTCTCCCCCGTACAGGTAAAGCCGTCACGGTTAACTGCCGGATCCCGAACGAGTAATCCGTAATCACGATCTCTACAGTCCCCCAATCATACTCTCTCGTGTATTTTCCCGGAAGATGAAGGCCGTCCCCGTATTCTCGACGACACTGCCGGGCCGTCAGTTCCATGGAAACATTCTCCGCCGGATCATCTCCCGTCAGGGTAACCCGGGTTAAGGTCTCCATCGTGATCATGAAACTCGCCAGTAAAATCACGGCCGCCACGATACATTCCAACAATGACGAAGCTTGTAACTCTCGGTTCAATCCAGCCATTTCACTTCCCTCCTTTCATAAGGTCCCCGCATCCACAAGGGATAAACGCCCCCCGGGTTACCCGGCAACACGGCGTTATACAATACTCCCGAGTAATATCCCTCCGGGGCAAAATAATAACACTCCCGGGCATACAAACTACCCGTCACGAACCCGTGAACCTCCGCTATACCGTCCACGTACAACAATCCCCGCACCCGGGAAGACTCCGGTTGATAGTACAAGAGCTGTTTCTGTTCCCCCTCGCTCACTTTCGCTCCCGCGATCACGTATCCGTTTACCTCGCACTCCTCCCCCAAGCGAATAAATCCCTTTTCTTCCCCTTGGCGGACATAAAGCCCCGACCCGGCTTTCAAACATACTTGATTCCCTAAAAGGATGGTGTCTCTGGCAAACACTTGAACACATCCCGAGAAACCATCGGCAAACTCAACTCGATCTCCGACAATAATCACGTTTTCCAAACGATTATTCTCCTCCACGAATAACATCGACGAGGCATAAAGTATTACCGGGCCACTCACCCGCACGCCGGAAAGATATTCCCCCACTTCCACTCGAACAACCGGTTCCCGGAACCCTCGTTGTAACACGGAACCATTTTCCAGCCATTCTCTCTCCCCGGCATAATCCAATAACCCGTTGACCACATCCCGCGACTCCTCGTCCAACGGTGGCAACCGCTCCTCGCTCGTTTTTATTTGTTTTTTATCTAACGCCCTTCCTTTGAAGAATTCCGACCGCAATTGCGTGTAAGAAATCCCGTTACGAGGAAGATAAACATCACCTTCCGCGAACGTCCTTCCCGTCACCGAAAACGCCCGGTTATTCTCCGGCACGTATAACGTTGCCCGCCAAAAACTCTCGGCCTTTTTACCCAGAAGGCGAACAGAACGATGTCTCCCGTTTTGCACTTCCACGACTTCATACATTCCCCAACGTTGTCGGGAATAGCGCACTCTCGAATCTTCCCGTTGTCCGAACAACAGCACGGAACTATCTCCTTCCCACCGGTAGGACAAGGTACTATCCCGCGAGTAAAGCAGGAAGCCGGATTCCACGTTCGCCCGGGCTTGTTCGCCCTGATGATAAAGATTATATCTCACGAGATCAAAATTCCACAGTTCGATCACCATCAACACCCCCAACAACAGGAGCGTACTCACCACCAACACGGTAGCCAGTACCGAAGCAGAAAAATCATGTTTGAGAAGTTTGACCATGATCACTCCATTTTAAGCGTATACACTCTCCTTCCTTTTCGCAAACAGACGGAATCCCGGTAAACTCCTTCCACCCGGTACCCGTCAACGTTTTTTTCTTTCACGGATACCAGCCGCGTATTGTCTCCCGACTTCATCAACCAAAAATCCCGTTTCCCCTTTCGTATTCTCCCGGCAAATTGAAACCCGGGAGGAGAATCCGGTTCTTCCACGGTAGCTTTTGCCCGCACCCGGGGAGACGGTTGTTTCACGCCCCGGGGAACCGTCCCCAAAAACGGATCCCGGTAATTCAGGAACAACGTGTCGGACTCCTCGTTCGTGATCGCGTGTCTTTTCTCCGCCATTTTTGTCATCACCCTTCCCCCGCCACTATACACCGCCACCCGGTAGATGATCAAACCCCACACGCCAACTGCCACGACAAGCAATACGGGTATCAACTTTTTATTTTTCAACGCTTTCATGGCAATTCCTCCGGTTGTTGTTCTTCCATATTCTCAAGCACGGTCAACACCCGCCATCGGTAAATTCCCTCGTATGCCGAGTTCTCCGGCCTCACGCCCCACTCGTATCTCCCCGGTTCCAACGTATACGCGTACTGATTTCCCTCTACTAAGGTGTCAAGCACGTACAACTCGATTCTATCAAAAGAAGGCGACACAACCACCAAGCGATAGCCCGTTGCACCATCCCGCTCCTCCCACGCAAAAGTCAACGTGGCACGAGTTGTTTCCACGCTATCCGCCGGGGCGACAAGTACCACCTCTTTTTCCGATATATCTTTCTCGAACACATCCCTGCAACCCATGACAAAAAATAAAGTCAATAAAGACATTCCCGTGATAATTCTTACTACTCTCATATTCATGATATATTTAATTTTCCATTGTTAATTGTTGAACAACCAGCGTCATCCTTAACTGTCGTTCCTTCTTGGCCCGATCATCAAACAAACGGAACCCGGCAGAAACGATTTTTCCCGGATGCCCTTCCTTTTCCATGTAATGCATCACCTTCAACAGGGAAGTAAATCCCCCGGAAAGCACGAGTTCCCCCGTGTGTACCTGTAGTTTCCCCTCTTCCCGCGTAAGATAAGGCGTGTATTTCACCATCTTCACCCCGTTATCCCGAATCGGTCGTTCCAATTGTCCGAGCAACACCCCGTTGTTCAGAATCTGTTTCCCGGACACGCTCCCCGGCAATTCGTTTCCCACCCCGGAACGACTTTCCGCTAAACGACTGACCATTTCCTGACGGGCGTTACACGCTCTCCAAAGTTTCACGGTTTGCCGGAATCCGAACACCCAAGCCACTAACGGTACGATAATTATCAGCCCGACCAGTTGTAAAAATCCTTGATGTTGTTTCCACTTTTTCATAACCCGATCCATATTTTAAAATTAAACCACCCTGTTTCCCGGTTCCTATCCAAAGAGACCAATTTCACCTGGCGTGCAAAAGCACTTGACGACAAGCTACCCGTGAACAAAGTAACTTGCCCCGGATCGGCCGTCACCCCGGATAATTCAAGGCATCCCTCTCTCGTCACGACAGACTTCCCCTCTTCCAACCCTTTCAACAACGGATTCACGACCAGCATATCCAGATTCACTGCCGGGGGAACAAGAGCTGCTACACGATCCAACACGACACTCACTCGCCCCGTTCCGCTTCCCTCAAATTCCCGAACCACTCGTTCCATTTCCCTCGACAATTCTTCCCGGTTCGAGACATCCCGTTCCAAAGAAGCAATTTCCAATTGCAGACTCGCATATTTCTCCCGGACAGAGGTATTCCACATATAATTCACGACCAGCAATCCCAACAGACAAAGCAAAGCAACCAATTTGATTTTCCCCGCTATCAACGCCGCTAACGAGTCGCCCCGTTTCCCTCCTTTCAGTAAATCTCTCCACGTTACTCCCCGATGATAAAATCTTTCCGCCAACCCGATAGCCGATTCTCGAACCCTTTCCCGACTCGTGGGTAAAATCTCTTCACCAGGCCGGACTCCCCATAAACAAGTTTCTATCACGGGAACTTGATACCCATGTAACTCCTCCTCCAAGAGGACAATTTTATCCCGTCGGGTAAAACAGATCACACGTTCCCCGTCATCCCGGTCAAAACGTTCCCATATTATATCCTCATTTTCCGTCACCCTTCTTATCCCGTCTTCATCCTCTTCGTGAAAAACCTTACGAATAATCCCGTGCCCGGCCACCACTAACAATGTCGGCTCCTTTAACTTCATCTCCCCGATATCCCCCGCAATCACCTCTTGCACCTCCTCTACCCGCACGCCACTCTTCCCCCGGACAAGTCTGACGACATCCAGTTTCATCGCCCCGTCCTGTTGCAAAAAAGCAAAGATCACCGAGATCCGGTCTAACATTTTTTCCAATCTTCCTATCCTGTTCATTGGGCTTCTAATTCAATAAATCACACTTGGCTTTATAAACACGTTCAATTTCTGATCGACTTTATTATTCTTCGTCTTCCCGAACAACCACTTTAACACCGGTATCCGGGCAATAAAAGGAATTCCACTGGATGACTTCTCCCGTGTATTATTATCAATACCTCCCAACAAAACCATCTCCCCGTCACGAACCTGCACCTGCGACTCGAAACTACGGGTCACCGCTCCCGGAGGGGCTTCCTCGTCTATTTTTCCCTCCCGTTCCGTGAATTGACTCTGTTCGATTTTCACTTGAAGCGTGATTTTCCCATCCCTACTCACGAAAGGAGTAATATCGAGTTTCAGGTTAGCCTCTACCGGTTTCCACGTGTAGGATTCCGAGGGAACAGGTGTTTGCGACCCGTAGTAATTAGTCTGTACCTCCTTGTAATACTTTGTTTCTCCACTCTTCAACGTGGCACTATGCCCGTTCAATGTTGATAACTTCGGGGTTGAACGCAATTCTATATTCCCGGTCGCTTCCAACGCTTGCAAACTCATGTAAAAATTAGGTGTAACCTTCCCCAAGTTGATCGACCCGAAACCGTTAAAACTATTAATCAACCTATTGATTGAAGTTGCCGATAAAGACATATTCACCCCCGGACTCAACGTCCCGGCAGTTGTAGCGGGTCCGTCTTTCCCGATTCCGGCCTCGATACCCACCTCGTGAATCACGCTTTTCTTACTATCGACGATCAACACCTCGATCGTCACGAGCGGGACACTTTGATCTATCGACTCCAGAAAACGCTCCACCAGCTCAACCTGCCGACTCGTACCGCTAACAATAATACTGTTCTGCTCGGCAAACATCTGAACTTGTGTCCCGGCAGACTTCAATGCCGCGGGAATTAATTCAACTACCTTATCCACCGTCCGGTAACGCAAAGGAACGACCCGCGTGGTGACAAGAGTCTTATCTTTCGTTGTCGAACCGAAAATATATATACCACCTTCCACCTGATACGTGAAAGGTGTCCCCGCGAACAAAACATTTAACAGGGTCGGCACGTCCACGTCCTTCACGAACACCGAAGTCTGTTGATCCAGAGAGGTAAGAAAGAGGCGGCTCATTCCCAGACGTTCGAATATTTCCAGCACCACGTCATGAATATTTCCCCGATTCAAAGATACGCTCACCCTACCCGCACTATCCACGTTCACTTGATCCGGCGTGAAATTTCTCCTTTTGACATAAGAAGATGCCAATGCCGGATTTCCTCCCGCCGGGGGAAGTGGAGCCTCGAACCTCCACACGCCATTTTTATCCCGCTCTATCTCCAACCCGTTCACCGAGGCCAGCGTTCGTATGGCTTCAAGCACCGGTAATCCCGCGGAATAGCCGGATACCCGATTCCCGTACAATGACTTCGGTATCACCACATGCTCCCCGGTCAACGCAGTCACCCGTTTCATGACAGCCACCAACCCGTCATCCAGCAAATCATAATACAACCGCTTTTTCGTACTATCCGTCTCGATTTTAGGTTCCCGCGGGGCAACAACCAAGGGGACCGGCTCGCTTAAAGAAATTATATTCCCCACGACATCCAATTCCAAATTATACTCCCGGCACAGGAAATATAACAAATCAATCAATCTCGCCCGGTTAAAATTACAAGTCACCATACGCCCCTCATCCACCTTCACACACAAATTAACCCCATGTACCCGAGCAATATTCCGCAACAACTCCCCGATAGACAAATGCCCTATTGACAAATCTATTTCCGAAAAATCCGTGCTATCCAAACGAGCCGCCCGCTCTAACCTCACACGAACAGAATCAAGACACACCTTGGGTGCTCCCGCCTGTCCCCTCACGACAAAACAACAAAACAAGAGCATGCATGCCATCCCAATGCTCCTAATATTTATCACCATCCTTATCATATAACTTTAGTTTTTAGCTTTTAACTTTTAACTTACAAACGGTAACACTTCCTCCAACGACGTCATTCCCGCTTTCAACAACCCGATCGCCGATTGCTGCAATGTCTGTATATGACGTTCTTCCAGCAAATGCCCCACCTCACTCTCGGCTGTCCGGATTGCCCCGGCTAACTCATCGTCTATCGGGATCACTTCATAAATAGCTTTACGTCCACTATATCCCGTGTAGTAACAATGTTCGCACCCCACGGCCCGATATAATTTACCCGATTGAAAATCCGCACCCAGTAATCTCTTCGCGTGTTCATCCGGTTCGATCTCTCTTTTACACTCCGGGCAAAGCAAGCGCACCAGACGTTGCGCCATACATAAAATCAACGTATCGGAAATCAGATAAGGATGTACCCCCATATCTATCAAACGGGAAACACTTCCCCAAGCACTATTCGTGTGAATCGTCGAGAAAATCAAATGCCCGGTCAAAGAACTGCGTATCGCCATCTGTGCCGTATCGGCATCCCGGATCTCCCCCAGCATAATCACATCCGGATCCTGCCGCAAAAAAGTACGCAAAGCACTCGTGAAGGTCAACCCGATCTCCTCTTTCAACTGAACTTGGTTCACCCCCTCCAAGGTATATTCCACCGGGTCCTCGATCGTCAGTATATTACTCACGACATCATTCAACAACCGGAGCGTGGCATACAGCGTGGTACTCTTTCCCGATCCCGTGGGACCGCTAATCAAAACCAACCCGTGCGGATGACGTATCGCCGACAAATAAGCCTCCAATTGTCCCGGACTAAATCCCAGGTTTTTCAAATCAAGCAACTCTATTTGCCGAGTTAACAACCGCATCACGATCTTCTCTCCATGAATCGTGGGCAAGGAAGACACTCGCACGTCGAATCGGCACCCTCCCGAATCATGCAGAATACGCCCATCCTGCGGTAAACGCTTTTCCGATATATCCAGATTCGCCAATATCTTCACCTGATTCACCAAAGCCGCGTAATTTCCCTTCTCGATCACGTGCCGTTCCAACAACTTACCGTCAATCCGGAAACGCACCCGACACCGATCCTCGTACGCCTCCAAGTGAATATCACTCGCGTGTTCCCGGTAAGCCTCCTCGATTAAATCATGCAAAAAACCTTTTCCTCCGGCGAGCGACACCGCCACCCGATTTCGTCGCTCTTGGCGATAATGACGTCCCAACAACCTAGCAAACTCCTCTTCTGCTAAAAACTCCACCTTCAAACGCTTGCCCGTCAAAACCTCCACTTCCATCACGATATTCTCATAATCATATCCTTTCTCGCCATAACACCCAAGCTGATCTCCCTTTATCTCAAAAGGAATCAAACGGTACTCCCTAGCCTCCCTGGACGTCAGTAATTCCAAGGCCTCCGTGGCTACAGCAAATTCTTTCATAACACGATCAATTACAGATAAAACAATACACAAGATAACAAGCGTAACAAACTCCCACCGTTGACACTAACGGGATTCCTCGCTTGGACTTGTTTTTATACAGGCCTAAAATCCAAGTCATTAAAGTTAGTGCAAAGGCAATAATCAAAAACCGAACGAACTCCATCAATTGAAAAGAAGGGGTCAGACAAAGCAAAAACACCCCGTCCCCCGTCCCGATATACTCACGAAACGGATTTATCCTTCTTCGGTATTTCAGTAACAAATAAAGTAATACCCCTCCCATCAGAAATGCCAATACCCCCACACCGCCCACGACACGTACCACACTCTCCTCCCATCCCCATCGCCACACACTACCAGTCACGGTCAAAATCCCGAAAAACAATAATGGATATATGCGAATCACCCGCTCTTTATAATCCGAACGGATCATAAAGGCCAGCGGGACAAAAGCCAGCAATTCCATACTTTTTTCGGTTAGTCCTTCGTTATCTCCTTCAACTCCTTGTCTTGGTTAATTTCCCACACGTTATACTCCCCGTCACCATCAAAATCAACGACGGCAGTGGCCCTCGCCCGAAATCCTTTCTCGTTCGCCTCGATAATTTCGATTTTGTAATTCGCATTTCCCCCATCTGTCACCAACTTGGCCTGCTCGAAATCCAAGTCGCTCAACGAGGTGGAATAACGGGAATTCGTGTAAAAATGACTCTTCTGCAACGTGTGAAGAAACACAAGTTGCTGTTGCGCTTCCGTACTCTTGGCCTTCGAGATCAAAGGCATCAGGTTAGGCAACGCGATTAACACCAAAATGCCGATAATCACCAACACCACCAGTAATTCCGGCAAAGAAAAAGCAGCAAAAGATTTACTTTCCAGATCACGCCTTTTCTGTTTCGATAATTTTTGAATTGTTTTCATATTGCAATCAGAAGTTAAAAAAATACAATTCTAAAAAATATATTCCTCGGCTGATCTTTATAAACACACCCCACACTTTCTCGTTATAAAGTCAAGGTCTAAATCTATACAATAATTTTAGGAGAATTTGTAGCAAATTTGTACCTCTTTTTTGTTAAAATATATAAAAACAATGGATTTAAAGTCGCTTTGCATTATTCATGACTTACTCCCTACCAATTCTTACATCTATTCGTTATCCCTTCGATATCCTATCGATAAAGTGACGCTCTATAAGAACGAAGAAATAACGAACAGATAAGCCTAGCATAATAAAAGGATGTAAACCCATAATAAAGTAAAGTATGGAGAATCGATTGACTAACTTTCATTAGAGTCTTTCTTAACCATCAACCCGAACCCCCTTCCCCATGACGTGACGATCTCAACGGCTCCACCTTTGGGTAAATATTTTCTTAAACGGGCTATTACCTTGTCCAGATAACGATAAGACTCTTTAAAATCATTTCCCCATCCCTCTTTGACCAGTTCCTCCTTATCCACATATTGATTTTTCTTCAAGCATAATATTTTCAACACTCTTGTTTCCATCGGAGTAAGCTGATTCGTCTCCCCTTTTATAATTAGGTAACGACGAATCGGGTTAAACGAAATATTATCGGAAATTCTCACGAAATCGGTCTCCACTTTCAACATTCCCACGTTCTTCAAACACCGGTTCACCCGTGCAACAACTTCATCCAGCAGGACCTCTTTACGGATGTAGTCATTCGCCCCTAGGTCAAAACCATCAATAGCGTGTTGAGAATGCGTCAAAGAACTGATAAACAGGATCGGGGTCGAGAAATCCTCTTCCCGAATCTTTTTAGCGACCTCAAACCCGCTCATCTTGGGCATAATCACGTCCATCAAAATTAAATCGGGCGTTTCCCTGCGGTACAACCACAAGGCTTGTTCTCCATCGGTAGCATGAACTACTTTATACCCGGCTCTTTTCAAATAATCAATGCAAGTCCTTGCCTGCATGGCATCGTCCTCCGCATACAAAATTTTAACCATTTCCCCGTTTGTCAACCGTTAATCGTTTTCATCTTTCACCAAAGGAATCATCACGGTAAAAGTCGTACCTACACCGACTTCACTTTCCACTCGAATAACTCCTTCATGCGCTTCGATCACTTGTTTCACGTAACTTAAACCGATTCCAAAACCATGCACGTCAGTCGAACGACCGTGGTGAATCCTGTAATACCGTTCGAAAATCTTTTCCCTGAACTTTTCCGGGATACCGATTCCGTTATCTTTAACGTCTATCGCAATCATCCCATCTACCTCCCGACACACGACTTCGACTTTTGCAGGATCACCCGAATATTTGATAGCATTCTCTATCAAATTGTTTATGGCATTCGGGAAATGAATATCATCCGCCTCAATCACATCAACGCTCAACTGATAGTCAACCTTGATAGAGACATTCTTTCCCATTAACATCGGATCAAACAACGCAACCAGTGAATCAATAGTTTCTCGCAAATTTAATCTATTCCACGATATTTTAAACCCTTGTTTCCAAACAATTAATAATTTATACACGAAATTATTCAGTTGATCCACCCGTTTATGTGCCGCATTTAACAAAATTCGTTGTTTATCCTTCAAATTATCAACACCATATGAGATAATCCCGGAAAAAGCATTTTGAACAGCAGACAACGGAAGTTTCAACTCATGAACCATACTACTCATAAATTCTTCCCGAATCTTAGATATCTGATATTGAACGAGGATCGTTTTGATCTGGTAAATAAAACACACAATCAATAACACGAACAAAACGAAAGAACTAATCAACACTCCCGTCATTTGTGTAAAAAACGTTTTATAGGGCATATCAAAATAAACAATCACACCATGATGACTTTTCAAACCTAATTCTACCATATTAGACACAAGCCGCCTTCTAATTTTTGAAAACCCAGTATCGGTAGAAGCAATAATATCACCAGTTTTAGTATTTACAAGCTCTATAACATATTCATTCTCAATTCCATTACTTTCAAAAATAGACTTGCATACACTATCTAACATACTAATATTTTCCTCTGACTGTTCCTTCACCAAATCATAACAGACTTTCCTAAACACACCTAAATATCCGGCATCTTTATCATAATTAATGATTGTAGTATCTCCCTTCCAAACAAATTTCACGATTTTATCATCAGGATTTACACTAACACTTGGAGGTTCTTGCACAATAACCCGATTACCAACCAAATATTCTTCGAACCCTGATTCAACTGCGCCAGACAAAATATTATTTACGATATTTAAATATTCAACCTGCTTGAATTGAATCAATCGATTCAACCAAAAACCTTGAAAAATCAACAAACACAGTATCGCAAATATCGAAACACCCCAAACCACATGAATTTTTCTATTCATAAACATAGTGTTATAAATCTATTCAAAGATATAGAAATTATTTTCTATCGTGTCATCCAAAAACATTTAGATAAATTAACAAAAAATCGATACAAATTAGATACAATTTAAGTCATTCCGATCACTTATTTTTGCCTTGATTTAAATACCAAGACAAATGAAAAAGATAATATTAATAACTATTTTCATATCTATCGTTCTAGCATTTACATTACTAAATGTAAATCTAAGAAAAGATTCGACGAATATAGATATAAAAATCCAAAATATCGAAGCATTTGGAGACAAGGAAGACGGAGATGATAATCCATGCAAAGCTCCCGGAGGAGTATGTATGACATATGGCAGTGACGGGTATCCTATTTTCCACCCCGGTTTATCTATCCCATAAACAATTCACTATGAAAAAGACAGCATTTATAATTATAGCTTTATTGCTCGCCTTCGGTTGTTCCGACGAGAAACATGAAGTGCCAAAAGAAGATAATCCATTATTCAGTACAAGTCGTGCTATCTCCTTGAATCAACTGGGAGAAACGATTAACTTGGAAAAAATTGGAATTTACAACCCGACAAAAGTCATCAAAAAAGACTCCTTACTTATCGTATTGGATCTAAACGGACTTCATAAAATCTCCATATACCAAGAAAACGGGAAGTTACTAGGTAGTTATCTGCCAACGGGAATGGGTGCGGATCGGGGACTCTATATTCTCACGATGACCCTCGACGACAAAGGAATCCTTTCCGCCTATGACTTTGGAAATGACAGATTAGTTGAATTCGATCTAAATCACTTCGGACAATCTGAATTCGGACCTAAATTTATTGATATGCCCAAGGATAAAAAACACCTTTGTGTGGCAAAATCAGGTACGACAATTATCTCTACCGGAATGTTTGACGACGGTAGATACGGTTTAATGAACAACAATAACGAAGAATACTTTTTAAGTTACCCGGAAATACCGAGTTATCGCACCATAAACGATACTTTAAGAAGTGCTTTATTTGCCAGTAATATCATCAAGATAAAACCCGACGGGACGAAATTTGTCTGTGCGAATATGCAGAGTGGCATCATCGATTTCTGCTCTCTCATACCTTGCACCAATATCACTCGCGTTGCCGAGCTGAATCTTTATTCTCCGAAAGCCACAGTTAAAAATATGCGGAGAACGCCCGTTGCCTATTCCACAGACAATCTCTTCGGGTTCTGTGATATTGAAGTTACTGACGAGTATATATATGCCTTATATTCCGGCAGAAGTTACCGCAAATATAAAGATCAGATAGTATACGGTGAACGGATTGTTGTGTTCGACTGGGAGGGCAATCACGTCCACACTTATTTATTAAGAAATCCGTTCACCTCTATTTCTTTCAACAAAGAAGAGAATGCAATTTACGGTTTGACAAACAACCCGAATTCAGTGTTAATCAAATATACATTGGATTAATTTCCGCGTGAGACCGGTCCTTGGAATGATGTCTCAGACAGGTTTCCTTCCAAGGGCCTTTACCCGGAAACGGCAAATAATACCACGGAGAAACGAATCGTTAGATTAAACCATGGCAAGAGAAACACGAGACATAGCATACCCGATCGCTTTCATCGGATTCATATTACTGGTTATGACCATACTGGTAATTGATCCTGACAGAATGAACGGGTTGACGCTTGCCAAATATTTCTGGTTCTACTCCATGTTATTACTCACGGGAGTTATAACATTCGGTCTTGCTTTTTACTCTATGTCGATCGCGAGTATCGACATAACCAAGTCAATAATGATAGGGATTTTGACTGTAGTGATTATTGACATATCCCGCTACTCTAACATGGAAATGATGAACACGAAAATATTTTTGCTAGTAATCATTTCCTTTTTCTTCTTCGACATCTTTTTCCACCACTATAAAAAAGCCACCAAGATATTCCAATTCGTGCTGATTGCTTTCGCACTACTGGAAGTGATCTGGGGATATTGCCAATTGTACGCCCATATCCCCGATATGCAAAAAGACTTCACGCTCTCAGGCTCTCTACTCCACACGAACTCCTATGCCATGTTTCTGGCCATCACTCTACCCATAGCTCTCTACTGGACCATCACGTTATTACAGAAATTAAAATACGGTTACACTCGTCTCCTTACCGGAACTGATGAAGAACACGTGAGACTGGAAATTGTTGACGATATTCTTTTATTCCTTCTTTCTGCCCTCGGACTAATCGGGATTCTATCCATACTACCGTTTACGGGAATCCCATCCGCATGGTTTATCGCAGGATGTAGCGGGCTATTTGTTCTGTACTTTAAACTGGACCTTCACTCCTTTATAAAGGCCTCTATACTCCGAAGTCACAAAAGAACTGCCATATCCGGGCTCACTCTCTTACTCGTGATAGGCTTGCTTACCACCGTTTTTTATCGATTACGGAAAGATGAAATAAACGAACATCTGTTAACCTGGAAAATATCCCTGCAAGTGCTGAAGGAAAAACCGATCACTGGTGTCGGGATCGGGAATTTCCGAAAAGCATTTGGGGATGCTCAAACAATTTATTTTGAACAAGGAGAACCAACCGAACAGGAAGTAGCCCTTGCCGGAAATCCCAACTGCCCGGTGAACGACTTCATTCAACTGGCAACCGGCACGGGAATCATCGGGACATTATTGTTTATCGGCCTCATCGTTTCCGTCCTGTTCTCCGGATTCAGGAACATGGATAAACACCCGGAGAAACTGGCTATCACGGGAGCCTTAATTGCTTTTATCCTCGCGGGATTCATCAATTCCCCTATCCAATCATTATCCCTCTCGATCTTGTTGGTATTGTTAATCGCTCTCGGGACCTCAGACATTCAGCCCGCAAGAAAAAGAATACCCAAAGTTATACCGATCATGACCTCTCTACTTTTGATCGGGATCACGACCACCATCGTTTACCCCCAGTTCACGATGTTCAAAGCATACAAACAATGGGCCCACGGACGTCTTTACTATAAAATGAAAATATATGCCACGGCAGCTAAGATATACGCCCCGCTAACAAACACGCTATGTCACCCCTATTTTTTCATGGAATACGGGTACGCCTTGTCACAAACCGGGCAACATGAAGAGAGTATCGCCATCCTTCAACGAGTGGCACAAATTCTCCCTGACCCGCAGATTTATAATCGTATCGGCAAGAGCTACCAAGCACTGGGGGAATATCAACTGGCAGAACAGTATTTTCAAAAAGCACATCACATGGTTCCCAACCTTGTGTATCCCAATTTTCTACTGGCCCAATTGTACCTTGAAATGGGCCTGCGGGACAAGACACTGGAATGTGCCCGCCAGATACTCACGCTGAAACCTAAAAAAGAATCAGAAGAAACACTACATATAAAAGCACAAATGGAACAATTAATCCAACGACTGGATTAATCCCGCCGAGGGATCGACCGGATCCCATTCACACCATAGTACATCTAAATCCATCACTTTGGGGAGACATCATAGTCTCCCTTTCTTTTATTCTGACAAATAACTATATTCGCGACGTCATAAATCAAAAGGCATGAAACATATCCGGTTACTCACTCTATTCCTGATCTTAGGCATAACTACCTTATCGGCACAAAAGCCCCCCAAGCGAGAATTCCGCGGGGCATGGATTCAAACCGTTTTCCAAAGCGAATACGCGAACATGACATCGGAAGAGATGAAAGCCGATTTCATCCGTAAACTTGACCTGCTACAAACCTGCGGGATCAACGCCATCATTTTCCAAGTCCGTCCTGAAGCTGATGCCTGGTACTTGTCGGAAATAGAACCTTGGAGCCGTTTTTGCACGGGCAAACAAGGCGTTGCACCCGATCCCCTGTTCGATCCCATGGCTTTCCTGATCAAAGAATGTCACCGCCGTAACATGGAATTTCATGCTTGGCTTAATCCTTTTCGTGCCGGAACTTCTGGCACCTCCACGCTGGCTGAAACCCACGTGTACCATGAACATCCCGAATGGTTCGTTACCTACAACAAACAGTTACTTTTCGATCCGGGAATCCCCGCTTGCCGAGAGTACATCTGCCGGATCGTGGAAGACATCGTGAGCCGCTATGACGTGGACGCCATTCACATGGACGATTACTTCTACCCCTATCCCGTGAACGGGATGTCCTTTCCGGATGACAACAGTTTCCGTACCTACGGGAAAGGCTACAAACCCGAAGAACGAGACGAGTGGCGACGGGAAAATGTCAATAAACTTATCCGGGAACTGAAACACACTATCGTAAAAACGAAAGAATGGGTGCGTTTCGGGATCAGTCCCTTCGGCATTTACCGGAATAAAAAAAGCACGCCCGACGGTAGCGGCAGTAATACCAACGGGCTACAGAATTACGACAACCTGTATGCGGACGTAACGTTATGGGTAAAAAAGAAATGGATTGACTACAACATTCCCCAGATATACTGGGAAATCGGCCACCCGGCTGCAGACTATATCACGTTGACCGAATGGTGGGACAAAAATGCTCATGACATCCACTTGTACATCGGGCAGGACGTGGCTCGCACGATGAAAGCTTCCGATCTTACCCGGAAAATGGAACTCGCCCGCTCTTTACGCCACGTAAAAGGCAATTGCTTCTGGCCCGCGAATGAAGTCTTATGGAACACCCAAGGCATCGCCGACAGCCTTCGGGAACACTATCACCGCACCCCGGCACTTATCCCCGCCTATACCCACATGTACAACGGCCGTCCAAAGAAAATAGCCTCTCCCCGAGCCGAACGCAAGGAGAAAGGCTACACGGTAAAATGGTTTGCCCGTGGAGACCGGGAAGATCCCCGTAATCCTCAGTATTTTGTTATCTACCGTTTCTTCCCCGGCCAGAAAATCAACTTGAACGACCCGACTCATATCGTCGCTGTCACCCGCTACACGGAATGTTACATTTCTAACAAAAAATTTAAATGCCGTTACGTTATCACGGCTGTCGACCGTTTTCACAATGAATCGAAAGGGAAAAAAATAAAGTTGAAATAAAAAATGCAAGCATGCATAATTTCGAGAAGCCGTTTGTAATTTAACTGTCTGCATGCTTGCGATATTAATAAACTCAGATCAACACCTCTTCCACCACTGCCGACAGCTCCTTTTTCTCCATGTGGGCTCGTACCACGATCTTTCCCTCTTTGTCGACAACCACGAACATCGGCACGGCCAACACGTGGTACAATTCTCCCACTCGATAGGAGCCTTTCACCGTTTCGTCAATTACCTGTGGCCACGGTAACTGCTCCTCATCCAAAGCTTTCTCCCATGAAGCCCGGTTCGAATCGATACTCATACCGATAATCTCAACACCTTTGTCCTTGTATTCCTTGTAAAACTCCCGCACCCAAGGGAAAGAAGCACGGCACGGCTTACACCAGCTTGCCCAGAAATCAAGCACCACCACTTTGCCCCGGAAATCGGACAAACTCAACAAAGAACCGTCCCGCCGGGCTAACGTGAACTCGGGCGCCGGGCGTCCCGGTTCTATTCGTTGCCTCAACTCGATACAAGCTCGCACTTCACTCGCCAATTCGCTCTCCCCCACCTTCTCGTCAAACAGCCCGAATATCTGCTCCAACTGCTCCAATGGCATCTCGTTCATCATAAAATACAACTGGTAAGCAGCTGTTTCCACGGACGGGTTAGCTACTATAATTTTCAATTGCTCTTCCTTCACCCGCGCCATGTACGCATCAAACTCTTTTCTATACACCCAATAAAAAGTCGTATCTTCCAATATCTCCGGGTTATCCTGCACTTTTTTTGCCAATTCCGCATATTTCGTAAACCCCGGCAACGTCTCCACCACTTTCCACTGTTTGCCGATCTCCTCATTTACATCATTGTTTTTAGAACCGGTAACTGTCATTCCCTTGACAACCAACTCTCCCTCCTCGTCCATCCCCACATTTTTCCAATCCCCCTTCATCTCAATCTTACTATTCTCTAATGCCAATCTCATCTGAACTGACTCCTTCCCCTCCGGTACCACCGTAACCAAGGCAAATCCCACACACGGGGTCTCCCCCTCGAACACGAATTTTCCTCCCTTCATCTTCACCGTATCACAAATCACTAGCTTTCCTTTAGAGTGCATCCTCAAAACCGCACAACCGTCTCCCGCTCCTTTAAACACACCTTTCAACACGTATCCCGCTTGGCTGTTACAAGCGAACAACACACTCATCATCAATAATATCAAATACTTTTTCATCTCTTTTCTATTTTAAAATTAACTACTTTCCTGTTTTCTTATCCATTAATAATTTATCCACCAACTCCTCCAGTTCGTACTCAAAATAGCCACATCTAACTAACTTCCCCTCACGGTCGATCAACACGAAGTGCGGAATACCCGTCACGTCATACAAGTCACTTACCATATGCTTTCCACCCGGAACTTTCGCATCCCGTACATGCAACCATGGTAATTTTTCCGCATCCAATGCTTTTTCCCATGCTTTCAAGTCCTTATCCACGCTGACCCCGAGAATTTCCACCCCTTTATCGTGATACTTCTTGTAAAACTCTCTCATCCAAGGGAAAGACACACGACACGAACCGCACCAGCTTGCCCAAAAGTCCACCAACACCACTTTACCGCGTAAATCGGCAAGCGACAGCATTTGCCCGTCACACTGTGCCAACGAGAACACGGGAGCCATCCGTCCCGGAGCCAGACGCTGGCGAGTTTCCAATTCCTCACATATGTCGGTCAACATCTCGCTATTCCTCACCGCCTCATCAAACAGCCCGAATACCCGCTCGAACTCGTCCAACGTCATCCCGTCTATCATGGGGGTCAAGTACAGCGCTGCCGCTTCCGATGACGGATGTGCCGCCATGATTTCCAGTTGTTTCCCGAATACCAACTCCCGAAAACGATCCTCTATCTCCTGCAACGTATCCGCCTTCCGCATCACCTCGTCCGTCAACTCCGCATTTTCATCCAGCGAAGCGAACCACTTTTCCAATCGTTCATAATCCTTGAACTCCGGCAATCTCCGGGTGGAAAAATACACTTCATCCAGAAGATTACACACCTCCGTGTTTTTGCCGCCCGTGACTTTCATATCCCGGATAAAGAAACTCCCCCCGGTACTCCGTTCCAGATTTGCCCAATCACCTTGCAGCTTGATCGGACTATTCTCCAACACGATAAGCATATCCAACACTTCTTTCCCTTCCGGTACCACTCGCAAAGAACACGCCGCCACGAAAGGCGTCTTACCCTCGAAACGAAACTTTCCCCCGCTCATCTCGGCTGTATCTGCTATCACCGATGCGCCCGTATGGTCGGCCACGGAGATCACCGCATACCCGTCTCCCGCATTTTTCAGGCTTCCTTTTACCACGTACCCGTCCTTAGGTGTGCCGCAAGCCATAAACAAACTTGCAAGCACAACAAACATATTTATTTTCATCCGATAAATTCAATTCATTATTATTCCCAACCTCCATTCTGTTCCCAACCCATGGTCGCCGCTTCAAACGTGTAGAAAGGCAATGCCCAACGAGGGTCATCCGGGGCTATTTCTAATTGTATGCGTGTACTCAAATCGGTCGGGTCTGTCAAAATCTCGCGACGGACGTAAATACCGGCATTCTCCGCCCCGTTCAAACGTTTGACATCATAGAACCGCCAGAAAGCCCCCATCTCGCGCAAACGCTCATCCAACACTTCCTGCACGCTACCAGTAACACCCGCCTCGGCTGACGCATCATCCATAAAACGGGTGCGACGCAACGTTTTCAATGTCTCTGCCGCCATTCCAGTCTCTCCGCTCCGAGCCTCGCACTCCGCCTTGATCAAATACATCTCTGCTGTCGTCATACCGACAAGCGAATTACCGGCGAAACGCGAATAACTGTATAAATTCCAAGGTTTCAATCGTTGCCATTTTTCATGACTGATATAGTCTTCATAAGTATTCGTATCTGTCTCGACAAGACTCCCGGAGGCCATCAGAAGAGGCGTGCAAGAACTGTAAAAATGTATCCAGCGAGCATCATTCTCCTGGTCCCAAAGCTTATAAAAAGACTCTGAAATCGGACAAGTACCCCCCATCCCTTCCCAAGATATATTGGGCAAATACAACTCCTCGTACTTCGCTACCGCCTCTGTATCCATGTCGTCCAATGCAAACATCGAACTGATTTCAATGACATCCACAACCTCCCCCTCTTCATCCAACACATTAATGAACCACCACGGTTCCAGTTCATAGTCGGGATCATCCTTAAAATCCACTAACGTACTATGTGCTTTCAACGCTTCCGTTGCATTCGACAATGCCAACTCATAATCCCCCCGATACAGGGCAACCCGCGCCCGAAACGCTTGCAGCGTCGGCACAGTCGGACGAAAATTATGTGTCCGGTCAAACGTCGTGCGTCCCGCTTTAATCAACGTTTCTTCCGCCAGTCTCAAATCCTCATAGATGTGTTCCAGCGTGTAAGCTACCGTTTCCCGTCCGGGAACCTCTCCCGTCGTGGTATTGTCCCGGTAACCGATACCCGGCTTATCGTCCCCCCACAAGCAATACTGCGTCAACAGCATAAAGTGATAGTACGCCCTACCGAAACGGGCTTCACCTTCCACTTGATTACGGGTGGCTTCTGTCGTCTGAATCACCTTGTCCAGATACTCCAACACCGTATTAAAACGATAAATTCGTTCCCAAACCGGTGTCCAAGTCCACATCATATTCATCGATGCTGTCAACGATTCTCCTTTCCAACAATACGTGTCATAGGTAGTCGGCTCTCCTGCCAACAATCCGTACACGTAAAACTCCGGTGTCAGTTCCACCGCATCCGATAACGGAAAAGCTTCCGTCAAATAGGCTGTACCAGAAATCCCTTCCCCATCACTGACATTAGAAAACAAATAAAGATCGGTACTTCCGGTCAGCCCATAGAGCTGATCCATATGGTATATGTAGGCACTACCCGACTTATCCGTCGTCTCATCCAGAAAATCACTGCACGAACCTAATACAATAGCTCCCAGCAAGACAATAATAGTATATATTTTTTTCATACTTCTTACTTTTTATCCATTCATACTCATTTTACCAACTCTTGAAACCGAGTTTCAAACCAAACGTAAAAACCGGCATCGGCTTCAAACTCCCAAGCGGATAATTCGGATCCATTTTCCCGTTTGCACTCCAAATCAATCCCAAGTTGCTCGCCTGCGCGTAAACATTAATACGACTGAATACCCCTTGTTTTGACAACAAGCTTTGCGGCAAGTCATATCCCAAAAACACCTCGTTCAAACGGATATGATCCCCTTTTATAAAACTGTTCCTGAAATACATGGCAACACCTATCGTACTCGAATATCCCCGACCACTCTCGAAATTAGTTTTATTATCATCGTTATAGAGCGGCAACTCGGAATAAGACATTTGGTTAACATACCCCTCGTCATACACCTCAAAAGCCTTGTCCAGACGATCGGAATAAGCTGCAAGATTTCTGCTATCAGGCGAAAAACTATCACTATAACTCGTCATGACATAATAACCGAACTGTCCCGTGAGCATAAAAGAGAAAGTCAACCCTTTCCAGCTAAACATATTACTGAAACTCAACGTGCTTTTCGGTTCTGCTGCCCCCAGATAGTAAGCCCAATTATTGTCATCAAGCGTTTGCCCTTCCCGAGGGGTCACAAAATCCATCATATGCGAAGATTCTTCATCCAGAATGGGTTCTCGCGAACCATCTTTTCCTCCCAACAACACGTAACCTTCCGGCGAATACCCCACCGGTTTCAAAACCGAGTAAGAACCAATCGGACGCCCTACCACGTAGGAATTGCCAACCGCCATGTAAGGCCCACTATAACCGAATTTTTTCAATTCATTGTGGTTGTATGAATAATTCAGTACCCCGCTCCAACTCAAATCTCCCGCGACAGGCAAGTCAGAACCGATTGAAAACTCCACGCCCCGGTTCACGATCTCCGCGTTGTTCAACAACATAGACTCCACGCCCTGCGAAATCACCGGTACCGTCGTGTTCGCCAACACATCATAAGAATACTTATTATAAAACTCCGCACTACCGCTCAGTTTATGCCCGAAAAACGCCATGTCCACCCCGATATTCAGCGTCCGCGACTTCTCCCACGTCAGTGTATTATTACCGCGTTCCGCAATCGTGTTAAAAGATTCTCCCCCGGAATAAATAAGGCTACCCGAATGCACCGCCACAGTCGTCACGCTGGAGGTCCCCGACTTACCAGCCGCCACACCCGCAATACCGTACGATGCGCGCAGTTTCAACTGGTCTATCCAAGACGCCCGCTCCATGAACCGCTCGTTTGAAATCAGCCAACTGGCACCGAACGACCAAAATGGGGAAAACTTGTCACGCACATCTTCCGCCTGAAAATTGGAAGCATCCGTTCGGAAACTGACTGTCACCGAATAACGGTCATCATAGGTATAAGCCGCATTCGCGTACACCGAAAAGAAACGGTCTTCCAGCGTCGACAGGCTTCCCAACTTTTCGAAAGGCATATACGAAGATACCCCGAAAATATTGTTTTTCTTCGTCACGTAATCCAGCTCCGTCAACACGGAATTGGTATATTTGTTATATCCGTAACGTGTCACTTTCGGATCCGCCTCCGTCGTGGCAGAAATAACCTCCGTACCTACCAATACGTTAAATGCGTGTTTATCTTTCATCAGGCGATAATCCGCCTGCCCGCGCAAGTTATAAGCTTCGTACGTGTGTCCCTCGTTCGAGAACACGCCCCCCGTCGGGAAATAAGAAACATACCGTCCCGCTTCGCCCAACGTGGAATACGTATTATACAAATCTCTCACAAAAAACGATTCCGGCTCGTAAGACACGTGCTTGCGATATCGCCGTTGTTCATACTGCCCCTTGGCACTCACATTCAGTCCTCACTCCGTCCGGTATTCAAAACCACCTTGCACCCTGTAATTCATCGTCTTGGAATAGTTATCCGTGTAATCCCGATCGGCAACAGGGTTATAAGTCCAATCCGTCGGAGTCTTGCCCGCATAATATTCCTCCGACATCAACAGAGGCTCGTACACCGTCTGCGAGGTCGGTACATGCACGAAATTCCCTTCTTCATCCTTCAAACGAGTCCACGGACTAAGCCATCCCCGCACGCTTTCAATACTCGTACCATTGCTTTCCTCCCTACTGAACATCGTGTTCACCGCCAACTCGAATGTCAGGTTTTTCGTCAACCGGGCGTTACTCGCCAGATTCAGCAATACACGCCGCTTGCCATTCTCTTGCAGGTAACTGTCCTCATCATCATAAGAAGCCGAAAAAGCGTAATCCAACTTCTCCGCAGCACCCCGTAACGACACATTGTACTGCTGACGCATCATACGCTGAAAAATATACTCGTTCAAATCATCTTTCCATACCCCGCGGTTCCCCAATTCGATAAGCTCCTGTTTTTTAGCCTCGTACTCCCCTGCGGTAAGATTCTTTTTATTATCCCGCTCGTACAGCATACCGTATGGAGCCGACATATACCGTCTCCTAGCGGAAGTCCTCGTGTAAGGATCATTACTTGTAAGATTAATCGGATCGTATTTGTGCATCAATTCTTCGAAACGAAACTGGTTCTCTGCCGATGCCATGTTAAACAAATAATCCAAATCTGCCCGAGAGCTCACCGACCAGTAAGCATCCGCTGAAATCTCCAACTTGCTTTTCGCCTTGCCTTTTTTCGTGGTAATCACGATCACCCCGTTTGCCGCACGCGCCCCGTAAATAGAAGTTGCCGCCGCATCCTTCAACACGGTCACCGATTCTACATCATTCGGGTTAATGGATGAAAACGGATCACTCTCAAGCATATAACCACTGATGGGGAAACCATCCACCACGATCAGCGGATCGTTATCCGCCTTCCAATTAGCTCCTCCCATACTAACTTGTGATATAGTACCTTGTCCCCGGATAGCGAAACGTATCTGCCCGTCGACCGGTGCGCTCACCACCGATAATCCCGACACCAGTCCGACTAATGCTTGCGCAAGATTGGATGTCGGTTTCCGCCCCAATGTTTCCGCATCCACGATCGAGTAAGCACCCGTTGCCCGTTCCTTGGAAATCGTCTGGTAACCGGTCACCACCACATCATCCAGATTCTCGTTATCCTCCTCCAACACAACTTCAATAAATTCCTTACCGGACAGCGGAATCTCCTGCTTTTTCATTCCCACGAACGAGAAGACTAACACGTGTACCCCTTTTTCCGGCAATTTAATCTCAAAACGTCCAACAGAATCCGACACGACACCGGAAGTCGTACCCTTCAACACGATAGTAGCTCCAGGCAAGGGTATTCCTTGGCCATCGATCACCACGCCTTTAACAATTCTCTCCTCTACTTTTTTCTGCTGCAAAATTATCTCCTTCCATATCACGATAGTCTTCTCCTCGATCGAAAATTTCAATCCCGTACCTTTCAAACAACTACTTAAAATACTCTCGATCGTAGCATCTTTAAACAAAACATCCCTGTCTTGAATTCCAGACAAATCGGCATCACTATACACGAAACTATATTCCGTGTGTAATTTGATCTCGTTAATAATCTGTTTAATCGATGCCCTCTCCAACTCCATACTCATCCGTACCTGTTGGGAATAAACCCCGGCATGCACTTGCAGTGCGAATAAAACCGATAAAATAAACGTCGCCTTCATCATTAAAATAAGCTTCATTACTTTTCTATGCCTGTCCATGCAGGCATAAAGATTTTTTTTCATAACTTTGTAATTAAGATTCGACAATAATTCAATTCCTGTTTGCAGCAGGATTGAAAGAGTTTGACAAGGGGCAGTGTTTGCAGCACTGCTCTTTGTTTTTTATTTCACTATAATCGTATTCTTATTAATTTCAAATTTTACTTTCCCGGTTCGTTCGATAAACTTCAGCACATGAGCTATATCCTCATGTTTCTTGATGTTCAACGAATAAGGAATCCCTTTCAATTCCTTGTTCGTGTAGAACACGTCAAACGAATACCAGCGACCCAATTCCTCCAGTATAAACTCCAAAGGCTTGTTATCAAATACCAAGCGGCCATCCTTCCAACTGACATACTGTTCTACATCCACCTTGGTCACGGTTAACCGGTCATTTCCCCTGCTAAAATCAGCCTGTTGCCCGGGAGATAACTCCACTTGTTTTCCTCCCGCCTCCACGTTCACTCGTCCCTCTACCAAAGTCGTCAACACATTTTCCTCTCCCATGTAAGCCCGAATCCCGAACGAAGTTCCCAACACTCGCACCTCCACTTGTTTCACCTCAACAACAAAAGGCTGCTTCTCGTCACGCTGCACGTCAAAATATCCCTCTCCTTCCAAATACACTTTCCGGCTCTTTCCTTTGAATTGTTTCGGAAACCTTAATTCCGACTCGGCATTCAGGTAAACCGTTGTTCCGTCAGCCAACACCAAAGTATATTCTCCCCCGCGAGGAACACGCAAGGTATGATATATCTCGCAGGAATCCTGTATTCCACTGGCAACAACTTCCGTGTAATTCAGCGTATCTCCGCTATTTTTCACTCCCTCTTCCAAAGCCCGATTCGCTTCTCGATCCAACCATACTTTCGTTCCATCCGGCAATACCAACTCGGCCATGGACACACCGGGAACAATTCGGGGAGAAGTTACTACCGGCCCTGTTTCCCATGTAGTATCCCATGAAAAATACACGATCCCGCCTACCAACAAAGGTAAGACAAACAAAGCGGCATAACGCATCCACGACATTTTCCGAGAGTGCCGTTTTTTTCGCACCGTCCGGTTTAAAATTCGGTTCCATTCCAGCTCTTGCTGCTCCGAAGTCTTCACGAAGCGACGAATCCCCCTCTCCAATTTCTCCCTGGAAACCACGTTCCGGAACAACTCCTCATGCTCCGCTCGCTCGTCTCGCCAGCGTTTTAGCTCGTCCATCTCCTCCTCGCTCAATTCACCTTTCACGTAACGAACGACCATTTGTTTTATCCGATCATTATTCTGAATCTCCATGTTCTGATATTCGTTTTATACTAAAGCACGCAAACCTTCATTTGGTGTAATACAAAAACCAATTATTTTTTACTCAAATCAAAATATTTTTCTAATCATACCCTATTTCAAGGGTTAAACAACCCTTTTCACAAGGTTATAATACCCTATCGCCCTTCTATCTCCCTTTCATCGCCCTTTCATCACCCTTCCGAAAGGGCGAGAAAAGGCTAAAGAAGAGGTCTTGTAATTTCCGACAGGTAGTTAAACCCTAGTATTACGGTAGTAAATCTTTGGTATTAGTATGTTCTCAAGAAATCCAAGCAAGTAGAGAAAGAACATTTTTCAGCCGCTCCCTCATATAATGATTGGCATTGTTCTTATGCTTTTTGACCGTGTTGACCGATATATTCAACGTTTGCGCAATCTCTTCATGACTTTTCCCGTCAAGACTCATCTGGTAAACTTCTTTACACGCCGGGGGTAATTCGTTAAAGACATCCGATAGGGTTTGAAAAATCTCCGATTCCAGAATCCGATCCAAAAATGATTCGGAATCCTCCCCCTCCATTACCACCCGTCTAGCATACTTATCCTCCACCTGTTGGTGGCGCATCAAATTGAGACAATCATTCCGCACGGCTTTGTACAGATAAGCTTTCACGGCATATTCTCCCCGGAAATCAGCCCTTTTCTCCCATAAATCGACAAAAGCATCCTGCACGACATCATCGATCATCGTGTCCTCGTTCAAATACTTCGCAGCAAAATAACGTAACGCAACAGCGTATCTGTCGTACAAGACACGAAACGCACTCTCCCCTCCGCGAGCAAATTCCTGGATTATATCTACTTCTCTCGTATCCAAATTAACACTATTTTCTTCTACAAAAATACAATAAAATATAAAGCACACCCATATTCTGCTATTGTTTTTAATGATGTTTCTCTTTCATCTCGGTGCGAAAGAGCCGTAGTAATGTATTCACTTGCATACGTTGGGATGCCTCTTGATATGAGATTGCTGACAAGTGCAAAAACGGGGTTTTCCCTTTTGCGTACAGTCATGTCAGATGGAGCCATAACCTCAAAAGCTCCCTTTCCTATATTCTTTTGGTCTTGTATTGTCTCCGCATAGCAAGCGTACAACTGTACGGGAACAAAACATTTGTATTTGTGAAGAACACTTTCAGCAGAATCCAGCGAGAATGCGAAACTCTTAATCAAGCCTCCATAATCTCTGCCATTCGGGTACTTACCGAATCTCGTTTCTCGATAATCCGCAAACACTTGTATGTTGTTATCCTTGAAATAATTCTTAAAGGCATTTATTCGGCTTTCGTTAAGATTGGCAGGACCGATACAGAGTACAATATGCTTTACACCAGAAGATGTAATCAATTTGGAAACACCTTTAAGGCTTACAGATTCAATATCAAGTATATTGGAGAATATATGAATAGTACAAGGTTGCTCTACAGCAATATCTTGAGAGGTATATCGATTTCTGTCGGATGAATTATGTTGTCTATTGTGAGAGAGGTATATTCCCCAAGCTTGTCTTGATACATATTATCTTCCGGTTATTGTATCATTGTCTTTATTTAACTGATGTTGCTTTCAATTTGCAACTGCCACTTCTTTGCTTGCATTGGCATAGCAATATTCACATAAATGTGGACATGTGTTGTATTCACCTATATCCTTACTTTTCATACAACCGCATGCCATGCGTTGTCCTTTGTCTTTGTTGTTCTTGTTAATAACAACACAGTAACTATTATCTAAAAGGATTGCATCCGAAGGTATTTCCAAAGGCTCTATATCAACAAACAAATCTGGTTGTTGCTTGGTATCTATTATCTCGACTCCAAGAAAAGTCATCAACTTCTTGGATTGGTAACCCAAACGTACTATTAATTACCCATAATATTTGAAAATGACGAATATATAGCGATGGAATTGAGTTCTTTTGTTCTATTTGCTATTAAAAGTGTACCAATGATGCTTAGAACTATACGAAACAAAGACTTTAATGCTGTTTTTCGGATAATTAGTTGTAATTTTGCACTTATGAATAGAGGTGTTTTTACTGATTGATAATATAGTAGTCATCATAACAATGGATTTGAATACTCTGATAGCAGAATGTACCACATACGATTTTAAGTTGATGCTGGAAGAAAAGAAACCCAAGAGCTGGTTGAAAAGCGTAAGTGCTTTTGCCAATGGTTTGGGCGGATCCCTTTTCTTTGGCATTGATAATGATGGTATAGCCAGAGGTCTTGATGATGTACAGCATGTGTGCGAAGCTATCAGTACTAAGATTCGCGACTATATGGATCCTCTGCCAGAGGTGGAGATGATTCCGCATGATATGGATGGTTTGCACATCTTGCAGCTCAAAGTCGATGCAGGGCATTATACTCCGTATTACTACGTTGGGGATGTTCAGCGCATTGCCTTTGTCCGTGTTGGTGACGAGAGTCTTCCTGCTACGGCAGAACATATGGTACGATTAGTTCTTAAAGGTTCAAACAAAACCTTTGATTCTCTACATACAGATTATAATGCAGAGGACTATTCCTTTACGATATTGGCAAATGCTTTCAAAGACCGCACCAAACAAGAATGGGACAAGAAATATCTTTTGTCGTTTGGATTGGTAACTGGTGCAAAGAACCTTACGAATGCTGGTGCCTTGTTTGCCGATGACTGCCCATTGTGGCAATCTCGCCTATACTGCACACGTTGGGATGGAAAGGAAAAGGGTGATGCTATCAATGATGCCGAGTTTACTGGAAACGTACTCATGTTACTTCGTGAAGTCATGAACTTTGTGAAATCCAACACAAAGAAAGGCTGGGAGAAGTTACCTGATGGTCGAAAGAACAAGTCTGAATATGCAGAACGTGCTGTTCTCGAAGCTATGGTTAACCACTTCATTCATCGTGACTATACTGTTATGGGTGGCGAGGTGCATCTTGATATCTACGATGACCGTCTCTCCGTTACGTCCCCTGGTGGAATGTACAATGGAATGCTGATTCAGGACTTAGATATCGCAGACGTTTCTTCTGAAAGACGTAATCCAATACTTGCAAATGTCATGGCCCAACTGGACTATATGGAGAAAAGAGGTAGTGGACTCACACGCATCTGCAACGAGACCAAAGCATTGGATGGGTATAGGGATGAACTTAAACCTGTTTTCAAATCCACTCCAACTCAATTTCAGACCATCATTTTCGCCTCCCCCCCCCCCAATGTCGGAGACCATGACGGAGATGTGTCGGAGACGAAAATTACTGAGCGTCAGCAGAAAATACTGAATCTCATCAAAGAGTCTCCGACAATTAGTGGTCGCCAAATGTCGGAGAAGCTGTCGGTGAGCCAACGCACAATAGAACGAGACCTTTCCGCTTTGCAAAAGAGTGGAATTCTGAAGCATGAAGGCAAGGATAATGATGGGGTATGGGTAGTATTAGAGTAATAGAAATATAAGTCAAAATGCATCTGTCTGCTCTCAAACTATGGAATTTCAGGAAATACTGCGAAGGTCCTAATGGTGAGCCAGGGCTAGTGGTGAATTTCCATGAAGGCGTGAACGTGCTTATTGGAGAAAATGACTCAGGTAAGACGGCCATCGTTGATGCTATTCGATATGCTCTGAAGACACAAAGCGGAGAGTTTATCCAGTTTGATGATAAAGATTTTTATCAAGATGTCAACGGAAATAGAAAGGAAGAGTTTAAGATAGAGTGCGTGTTTGACGGATTGAATGAACAGGACTCAGGCTTGTTCTGGGAGTGGTTGTCATGGAACGATGATAAAACAAGATATTTGTTGAAGGTATGGCTTTATGCTAAGAGGAAAGATAACGTCATTATGCCATCGTTCACAGCTGGTATGGTATTGAAGGACAAGCAGACAGAATGGACTCTGAAGCGCGAGAATTGTTAAAGGTGGTATATTTCAAACCTCTCAGGGATGCCCTTACAGATATGACTCATGGTTATAAGTCAAGATTGGCGCAAATCCTCGGTGCACACGAACTATTCAAGACTCAAAAAGATGCTGAAGGAAACAGCACTAAGCACAAACTGGAGACCGACTATGAGAATTTAAAGAGAGAAATAGAGAACTATTTCAAAGATGGGGGTAATGGCTCTATTATCACAGGGGACATTAATAAGTTCTTAAAAAAGCATTTCCTGCTTAACGGAGACCCGCAAAATGCCCAGATTAAGCTGACTGGTGGAGAACTAACAGATATATTGAGGTTGCTTGATCTTATCATGGAGGGTAACAAATCGGGACTCGGAACGCTTAACTTATTGTGTATAGCAGCTGAAATGCTTCTGTTCAACAACCAGAAGAAAGGATTGAAGCTGGCGATAGTAGAAGAACTGGAGGCACACCTTCATCCGCAATATCAGTTGAGGTTGATAGATTATATTTCCTCCCAACAAAACAATGAACAGTTTATTCTTTCCACCCATAGCATTACGTTGGCATCGAAAATACGACTTGAAAACCTTATTATTCTAAAAGACAAGGAAGCATATCCAATGTCTGCGGATTACACGATGATGAATCCAGCTCAGTATTTGTCGGGTACGCTTCTGCCTCTATTTGATAAAAATGAGGTGACTGTGGTTGCTAATACATTCTTTAATGCCGTTGCAGACGGGAACCAAGGCGGACAAAATCTTGAACATGGAAACATATACAAAGAAGATGACATGGAGATTGAGATAGCCACGGTTCATGCCGTGAAAGGTGAAACACATGCTGCTACGCTATACCTTGAAACCTTTTTCAACAAGTATTATGAGTCTGAACGGTTAAAAGAGCAATTTAAGGGGATTACGTACATGGGGACTGATGATGATACGCTAAAAAGTCTTAGGGTGGTATATGTTGGCATGAGTAGACCTCGCTACTTGTTATGTGTCGCCATTCAAAAGGATAGATTTCACACTATAGACTGTCAAGAGTTAAGAGATATATGGGATGTGGTAGAGGCATAGACCCTCTAATGAAAGTTAAATACATTAAATCTTTATTTTTTCCGACGTCCTCAGAATCAGCATCATCACTTTCCTACCATTTAATTTACAAGTTATTGATATAAAGTGAATTACAAATACACGCATTTATTCATATCGGTAATGTTTATCATGACATACCATCCAAAATTTTATCCGAGGTAATAAAGAACAAAAAACACTACTAACCAAATATTTTAAAGCCAGTTACCATGCAAAGACAAATACATTTGTAATAAAACCAAAACAAAAATTGAATTCTCATGTAACAAATCCAAATCAAAACATCCGGTTCGTGTATCAGCTTAGAAAAGTTTTCATCCTTGACCAAAAACAAAGTGTATGAGAATAAACCTTTTCATCCCCGTTTTGTCTTAGAATCAGATACATTAAAAAACCAAGCATGGGATACTCCATATAGATTCCATGTAATTATAAACGATTAAAGAATAAAAACATGAAAACAGTAACCCTAATTATCTCGTCGCTTTTTCTTTTCATGGTACTAGGAGTAAGCGCACAACAACACGGCCCACAACATCGCGGGCAAAGAGGTCACATGAACCCCGAAGAAATGGTAAAAAGACAAGTTGAGCACATGAAAACCGAATTGAAACTCAACGAGCAACAAGAAAAACAGGTAAAAGATTTGTTGACTGAAAACTTCAAACAGAGAGGTGAGCTCATGAAAAAATATCAAGGACAACGGGATTCCGTGATGGTCAACATGAAAAAGATGGAAGAGCAGCAAAACCTTTCTCTAAAGAAAATCTTGACAGAAGAACAATATAAAACTTACCTGACCAATCAGGAAAAAAGAAAACAAGAAATGGAGAAACGCCGGAAAGAAATGATGGATAAACGTGGCGGACAAAGAGACGGACACGGTGATCCAGCTACCGTGAACGAAGATCACGAATGCACCGGATGCGGAGGCTGTGACAAACACAAATAACCCCATATATCGATCAAATCATAAAGCCGGATCTTTTTCTACTAACGAAAAATACTTCGGCTTTATTCATAGATAAAACTACTCTCCTAATTTCTGCTCTAAAATCTTCTGCACCTCTTCCGGTTTCGGATTCACGGCTAAAATCTTCCCGTCCCTATCGACCAAAAATACGCCTCCCCCGGCATTTCCCAACATATACTGAGTCCATATTCGACACCCATCATCTAACTCAACCAACTGCAACCAAGGATAACCGTCCAGTTTTATAGCCTGTTTCAGACGATCCGTGTTCTTGAACTCCCGTGCCACGCCAACGATCTCGAAGCCTCGATCTTTATACTTCTCGTAAATCGGAATCATCGCTTTCGCCTTTGCTCGACAAGGCATACACCAGGAAGCCCACAAATCAATAACGGCAACCTTTCCTTTTATAATATCCGAAAGTCTCACCTTATTCCCTTCAAGATCAGGAGCCTCAAAGTCGACATAATGTCCACCCGATCTGACATTATGGAAACCGTCAAGTAATATTTTCCCCAAACGAGTATAGTCACTGGAAACAAATTTTTCTGCCAAAACATGATAAGCATGCTCTAATTCCTCATCTAATTCAGACTGATACATTTGTCGTCGCTGTAATTCTTCTATCACTAAAAAATAATACAACTCATCCCATTGTCCCTCACAGAACTTATGCATAAAAGAGTATCGTTTCCAACCTATTTCCTGTTGTTGCAACTCTCGGTATTCTTGATATCTCTCGTTAAACTTTCCCCCCTTCACCATGTAATTTTTATCAACATTCACCGTAATATCCACTTTCCCATCTTCTGCAATGAAAGGAACCGTATACCACTCCCAAGGTTTCCGGGTTACAAATATCAATTTATACCCTTCCGCATGTGGCAATTCCAACACACATTCAAAACAATGATTTTTCACTGTAACCGTTGTCCCATGATAACGGGAATCCAACGTAGCATCTACCAAAAGCACATCCTCCACTTCCATCCCGACTAGCTTGCCATGAACAACACAGCGCACCTTATTCTCGTCTGCAAAAACAACATTCCCTAAGAACAAGAACAAAATCAACCATCTTAAACAATTCGTCATATTTTTCCTTTTAAAATAGAAGAGGAGCTGCAAGCAGCTCCTCTAAACTACACACATTACTATTTTATAACCGGGAAACCTTCCTGCTCCCGATCCAAACGATACATATGATAAAAATTACCGTTACCGGGCTCGTAAGTCACATTCATCACCTCACCCTTACCATTATCACTCTTAATCAAAAAATTATACTCATTCAATACATATGACGTAATTTCTCCATTCAGATTCAATGACAAAGTTCGGGCATCACTATAATTCCTGTCTAATGAATAACCATCACCCTTTACCGAAACCAAATTGTTGCCGGAATATGTGTACATCCGATCATTTATTAAATCCCAACTCGACTCACTATGATTATTCACTTGATATATCCGATTCTTCATAATTCGCTTTCCATCATACACGTATTCATATTTATAAAGTGTACGAGTTTCATAATTTTGAGCGTCATCCGGAGCAAACGTATCATAAAATGAACGGACATTAACAATCGAAGCTCCTTCTCCATACTCGTAAATAAAAGTCTCTTTGTAATCCAACGTATAGGTATTATCAAAATCATCCCCTAAACCAAAATCAGTTTTAGGAATATAATAACTGAATACCTGTTGTGTGACCATACTCTCCTCATCAAGAGTCACATCTACTTTGTACAAAGTTCTTGCTATCACGGGAATGCTATCTTCCAAAGAATAATTCCCAACCCCATATTTTCCTTTCAGCCACAAATCCAAACGAGCAATAGAGTCTGCATCCACGTTATTCACGTAATCATTCACGGCATAGGTAATGACACCTTGTTCTTTCGTCACCGAAAGTCCTCCTTTTCGGCGACCGTTTTTATCATAACGACTCATATTCTCCAACTTATCGTTCACATATTGAATTTTCAACGTGTAATCACCCCAATGATCGTTATGTCCGGCAATTTCGCTCACCCGAACCGGATTAATCGGACGTACCCCGACCTCGATATTATCATCGTCATCATTACAAGCCACCCAACCCATTACCAGTAATAACAGACAGATCATATTTCTTAATATTGTTCTCATAAATCGCTTATTTTAGTTTCCCACTTTATTATAGGCCACTTTCGTAATCCGGCCAAATCCTTCATATCTCCCGTGAATATCACGATTAGGTTCCAAAGTACCACTTGTCAGTTTGACAATAGGAATTGTAAGCACTTTCCCCTCCCCGGTTGATTCGTTATAAGTCGTAACAATCAACATCCGGTATTGAGCATTTTGTGTTGTCATCCCGGTAGAACTCGTCTCACTACTCACGTTCATCCTGCCATATTCTCCCCGCCACATCATTAGAGAAGTAATTTCCCCGTCTCGATCTCTATCCACGGTATAACGACTTTCCGCTGTCACATTCTGGGAATCACCCAAGGCAATCGTATATATCTGATCTTTTGTTGCATAATAAAAATCCGTCGAGATCGGAGATGCAGCAAAACCCACGGCCTCATTTATTCCGGGACAGTTCGTTAAAACATATCGCCCTTTGGGTAAATTACTTCCGGAATCCTCTTCCTTGGTCTGCATAGCGGCTAGCCAATAATCATTTCCTTTTTCAGCTTTGAAAACAGTCATTAACTGGGCATTTTCACCCTCTCCCATGTATATCGCATCATACGCTCCCACGTTATTCACGTCAAACAATAATCCTGAATTCTGCTCCCTAAATTGAAGGAAACCATCATAACGACTATTGACTTGAAGGAATCGATTTTTATTCTCGTCAAAAACATAAGGTACGGCATAGTAATATGTTCCGCAAACAACCATCTGGCTTACATCATAGTCAGCCAAATCAGGAGTATACATGTAAAAATTGTAATACAAATTACCCCAAGATGAATTTCTTGGATATACCTTCCCATTCACATTCAAGAATTCAACTCCCCAATAATCCCACAACATCATATTCTTAGGCTGAAGATCACCGTCAATCGGCACGAAGAAAAGGTCGTTATTCATTTCCCAATCCGCAAACTCGAATGGATCAACCCGATAAATATCCGCATCAGTCAAGATCGTCAGAGTCCGAGAATCAGACTTCACGAACGATTGCATATCCTTCACCAACCCATTCAAACGATGTTGATTCACGGAAGAATAAACATTCCTGTACAACCTGGTATTCTTTTCCAACAAGCCACGGGTAAAATTCATCGCCATAATCAATGACACATCTCCCGTCTCTCCGTCCCGGGTATCGGCAACCAATAATCCCTCACCCAAAGAACTTTCAACCGTCACTGATATTCGGGAGAATTCTTGAATATCAGTTGTTTTATCCGTAACCGTCAGAATCAGATCGTACGCGGTACTATTGGGGGCAGCCGAAATGGGTTCACGGAAAGTCATTTTATTCGATAATACAGTCTCCGGATACTCATTTCCCTGAATCTTCCATTCGTACGTCAGATTCTCGTCAGACACCCCGTTCTTGTAAATAATCGGATTAATCTCCAGTGTATCAAATTGAAAAATCTTCACGGCGGTTTCCGCCCCGGCAAATTCGATCACGATAGGCTTTATGATTTTAAAATCTTTGGCAGAATGATCCTCGTAACAAGACATCGCCGCAAAAGCCATGTATAATAATAAAAATATCGATATTCTTTTCATTGTTTTCTTCTTTACTGAATTAAACATCACGCTATAAACATTCCGTTAAGGCATTTTCACCTCGTCACCCGCATAATCCCCGTCTTCATGCCGCAGAGGATCATTCGGATGTTCCCGGTTATACTGGAGCAAGGCTGCCTTTACCTTCCCGGCATTAGCCAATAATTGATTATAACTCCACTTTTCATCCCCCTCTTGAGCGGAAGGATAAGGAATATATGATACATTCAACACATTTAGGATAAAACGGTACCAACTTATAGAGAATTGTTGCCCAAAATAAAAAGCCAAATTTCCCCAATTCTTGGGCTTAACCAACTGATTCGTCATTGATAACTTGAAATAACGATTATCAAAACCGGCAAGTGGAAAATCTTCATTGGGAACCAATTTTATATGTACCACGAAAGTGCTATCACTCATGTCCGGAGTACAATGAATTTCCACTGGGACCTCTCCCAAGAAAGAGCCGGCAGGAACTAATCCTTCCAATAATTTATACTGCTCCGAACGAGCTGTGTTCACATTATTTGTATCATTTTCTACCACGGCAATCGATACCTTTCGTTCATAATCAACGGAATCCCCTGTTGTTGCAACCGAGATATAATACAAATGTACCGTCTCGCCATAATTATCCACGAAACTATATTCATCTTCAGACTGATACAAGAATCGCACTCCCGCCTCTTGCTGGTACATGATGGTTTTCTCTTGATCGCACGACACCCATAAACTTATTACCAATGCCGCTATCATCAACCTAATTATCATCTGTTTCATACACATACTTTTTAATCTGTTATTTTTTCTTGTAATCTTCCATTCCGCCCAAACCTACATCTCCAGAGGGTAACGGAACTACATAAACCGCATCACTACCCGGTTTGGTCGAGTAAGGAATCTTCTCGAATCCCAACCGTTTATAGTAATAAAACAACTGACCTTCCCCTATAAATTCACGCTGATACTCCTTCGTGATTTCGTCTTGCACGGTTCCCGCCGTCATGTCATTACCGAGTTTTGCAATTCCCCTGTTGTCCCTCACCGTGTTAAGATACTCGATCGCTTTTATCCGATCGGCTGCATTACCTGTTTCCAACAAACATTCGGCCGCCATATAATACATCTCCGGTTTCCGGATTAGAGGTAACACGCTTCCATGCGAGTATTCCTCGACCTCCCAGTACTTATAGAAAGCCCAGCCGTCAAAATAATCATTCATCTTATTGTACCACCGTTTATAACGATAATCCGTGCTTACACCATTAACAGCCTCAAACAATTTATTGGCCCGTTCGCTCGAATGATATAACAAATCGGCATTTCGGTTGGGCTTGTTTGCATTAGGATCAATATAATGTTTAACACTCTCGAAAAGCTCTGCTATATCCAAGGCAAACACATGTTCTCTTGAAAAAGTCAAATCCCTATCCTTCTCGTAGTAAGCATCAATCGTGTACGAGTCAATCCAAGAAGTCCGACCTCCCTTATCAATAAAAGATGTTGCCAAGGGCAAGGCTTCTCTTTTCCGTCCCATCCACATATATACTCGGGTCAACGTACAAACCGCAGCCCAATAGTTAAACCGTTTTTCACGATTATCGAAAAATTTATCCTCGTTCGGTAAATCATAATCATCCGACTTGGGAGCCAAGCCGTAAGGATCACTATTATTCAGCAATTCTATCGATGCCAATAAATCCTCTTCAATATGAGCCAAAACTTCACCAACAGTCAACTGTTTCGTCAAAACCTTATCATATTTTGTCATGTATGGCATACACAATTTCTCCAAATTTTCTGGTTTTTTCGCAAGATTACCCCAACCAAACAGACGTACTAAATCAAAATGCAAAAATGCCCGTAATCCCAAAGCTTCCCCTTTTAACACCCCATAGGTTGCCGGAGTAAACAAATTCTGTTGTTCATCCAAATTTTCCAGCATATTATTCAAATTCACAATAGCATTGAAAGCCTTGGCCCAAAGAGCATCAGAAACTCCCGAAGTCTGGGAATAATTGTAACGACTAGCATTATAATAAGCAGCTGCCTGATCTTGAATGTCCGTTTGTTGCCCAATAGCATCCACAAATCCCCACGTGGCTTCCTTTCCATATAATTCGGGATCACGTAGTGTCAGATAAACCCCCATTAGAGCATCCTTGAACCCGCTCTCCGATTGAAACATCAATTCGGATTTAATCTCTGTTTTTGGGTCCACATCCAACCAGTTCTCGCAAGACATTGTCGTGCAGAGTAACAGTAAAACACAAAATATATCACGTACTTTCTTCATAGTCACTAATATTAAAATGTAGCTTGTACAGCAAAATTGAACGATCTTGCAAAAGGATAAGCCGTACCTCTTTCCGTCTTAATCGACGATAACATAAATACATCATTCATGTAGAATTCTACTCTCAAACGCTCCATGGCGACTTTTTTGATAAAATTATGTTTCCAGAAATCATACCCTACCCTCAGAGAAGAGAGACTCAATTCATTCCGATCCTGCACGAAACGGGAGGTAGCCTGCGTTTTTTCATCCTTGTACTCCCCCTCCTCTGCAACCCATTGGTTTCCCAAAGTTTTATACGGTTTCAAGTCCCCGGGATTACGCCAACGACCGTCGTACACACGTTTATCCACATTCCCTTTCAACGAGGCATTCTCTACCTTATCTACCAACGTCTGGTTATACATTTGCGCCCCGTACTGGAAACGGAAAGTCGCATTCAATTCAATCCCCTTATAACTAAACATGAACCCGGCTGTTCCTTGGAAATCCGGTAACTTATCTCCACAAACGACCTGATCGGACACCCGGTAAGTGTAAGTTCGG